>VFQQ010002112.1_pt1 | contig 24037 bp, 39 predicted proteins | sample 3512341 | NCBI WGS metagenome assembly VFQQ01 (sample SAMN10412373, study PRJNA504923) | tailings metagenome | isolation source: Relicate 2 Philex TSF1 revegetated site | place: Philippines: Tuba, Benguet | collected 2017-08-29 | reverse complement strand
CTTAGCTTGGGTGCGGCATGCGTGAGCCACGTGGCGACATCGCGCCTTGGACAGCCAAGGGACAGCCAACACCACGTTTGCAGCCCCGGCTGGCGTTCTCACACAACTTTGGCATCGTGGCTCGCTAGTTTCGAGCAGCCAGGCTGGTGCAACGTGCAGTTTCCGGCGGGGTTGTTGTGCGGCTGGACGCCGCTGCACCTCGTCGGCCCAGCAGCAGGCTTGCACCTTGAGGCGGCCATGGCAGATCGCTCCGCCGCGCGTCCAGCCTCTCAGCGGCCACCGCCGCCGCCGCCGCCGCCAATGCCGCCGCCGCTGCCACCACATGCCGGCGCCGTCGAGGTCACGCGGGAGCGAATTGTGGCGCCGCCGGAGCGTTTCATAGCTGTCAGCGATGACAGTCTGCTGCAGCACTTCCAGGGTGAGCGGGCTTCTAGGTGCCAGAGGCATGTGTGTTCAGGCAGCCTGCTTGGCGCCCGCGGTGGCGCTCCACACCTCTCCACGCCGCCGCTCCAACTGCTGCAGGCGCGCTGCCCGTGGATGCTGGCCAGTTGGCGGCCCTGTTTGCAATGCTGGAGGTGAGCGGGGTTCCTCAGCCACAGCGGCACATGCGCATGCTCACGTCATCAACCAGACTCCCCTTCTCCTCATGCCACCCAAGCCGTGTGCCGCTCTTCAACACCGCAGGGAGTGGTGCAGCATGAGTACCTGGCCCTGCGCCACCGCCTGGAGGCCGACTTTGCCTTCTTCTCCGCCTATGCCTCCGGCACCAGCCCCAGCACCCACCTGACGGGCAGCACCCACCTGCCCGCCGCTGAGGGCGGCAAGCCCGCTGTGGGTGCTGCGCCATCAGGTGCCTCAGCGGCTGCCGTGGCTCGGCGGCGTGCCTTCAAGCGGCTGAGCAGCATTGAGGCGCACGAGCGGCGGTTCCTCAAGGACTTTATGGAGTGCATGCACGCGTCCCACTTCCGCCTGCTGGGGCGGGACGAGTGGGAGGCGGCGGCGGCCGAGGTGAGGCACAACGCTGCCTGACCGCCTCCTGCCGGGAACATGTATGCTTTGCATATTGTTGCAGTGAAACTGGGATGCCCCTGACTTATTGACGTTTGCCCTGCCAGCCACTGCGCTTGACCTGGCTGCTGATCCATCTGCTGTGCACCCGGTTGCCGCGCCTCTGCTGCCCCCAGGCCTTCCTGTTCACGCTGCCGGTGGCAGTTGACTTCTCGGCGCTCGACCGCCGCATGCTTGAGCGCTACTGGGGCGACAGGTGGGCAGCAGCTGGTTGTTAAGATGGCAGAGATGCTCAGCAGTAGCAGCAACAGCAGCCATTTGTAAGTGGCAGTCATGTCATGGGGTCAGCTCGGAGCTGACCTCCCTGCCACTGCCTCCCCATCCGGCCCGTGTGCCGCCCAGGCCCGAGGAGCGGGCGGCGCTCCCCGATGTGAGCGACAGGATTCTGATCTTTTGCCGCGGCTTCGAGCCGGTGAGCGGGACAGGTTTAATGATGCTGGGTGCAATCAGCCTCAGCCACGCGCAGCACTGCTGGATTCGAGTGCAATGAACGCCTATGCTGCCTTCCATGGTGTCTGCACATGCCCATGCCTGCCTGCCTGCCGCTTTCTGCAGGCGCGCATGCGGGGGCGCTACCTGTGGCAGAAGCTGGAGCTGCTGCTGTCCTTCTTCCTTCTCGCGCCGCTCTGGACGGCCATGGCCTGGGTGCTGCAGCAGGTGGGCGGGCAGAGGCTGCAACTTTGCCCCAGCGGACAGCATACTTGTTGCAGAGCAGGACAGGAGGTGCCGATCTTTCAAGCAAACTGCCCACTCCTTTCACTGCTGCTCACCCTGCAGCTGGGCCTGAGCGCGCCGCCACCGCCACCGCTGGCTGGCGGCACCAGCTGCACGCCGCGCACCCACGGCAAGCCCGACATTACATTCAAAGCAGCGGGCACAGCGGCCAAAGCTGCCTGCAAGTGGCGCAGAGCTGCCCGTGGCGAGCTAGATGCAGACGAGAGCCTGATGCACGAGGCCTGCACCATCATTGAGAGGCGCACCATGAGCAGGTGTGGCAGGGCCAGCCACAAGGCTGCTCAGGGCTGCTCAGGGCTGCTGAGAGCGTGCATCGATGGTCGCAAGCTTCCTGAAGAGCAAGGATGCACTGTGCAATGATTCAAAACTGAGTTATGTTGGCCTCATCAATGCCCATGCGCAGGGCGCTGCCAACAGGCCGGGCTGTGCTGCGCCGCTTCTTCGAAACGATTGAGCTGCAGGTGGGTTGGGCTTTGCCACCCGCAGAGGCGTGGCATGATAGGGCATGCTGCGTGCTGTGTGCATAGCCAGCAAAAAAAGCTTGCCCAGCTACACTCCTGCACAGACCGCACAGCCGACATGTGTTCACTAATCTTGTTGTATTGTAGTTAGAACATGGAGAACCTCCCAAACAGGCGAAATCTATACTAATCTGCACCGCATACGGCCGCAGGAGGCGTGCTTCAAGGAGGTGGTGGTGCTCTTCCGGCGCAAGGTCGGCAAGGGGCGGGGCTGCTGCGGCGGGCAGAAGGAGATTGTCCGCGAGGCGAGCTGAGGGGGAGGAGATGCTTGGCCTGTTCTCGAAGGGCACTTGCTTGAGGGAAGGGCATGTGAGCATGTGAGCCGCACACGCTGCTTGCCTGGGTGGTCCAGATTTGCTGCACCTGGCCCTGCTCCAGCAGCGCTTGCTCCCTTCTGCCTGCCTTCCACCCATGCACCGAGGCTAGGTGGACGACTCGCTGGCGGCGCACAACATCCACATCCGCCACTTTGGAGGGGTGCCCCTGGCTGACATTGTGAGTGGCCCTGGGCGCTGTTGCTCGTCAGATGGCAGGCGCCGCCGGGCGGCAGTAGCCACGCAGCCTGGTTGGCCCTACCAACTTGCATCCGCCAGCCTCAGACCCTTTCCTGCCTCCCTGCTGTTGTCCACCCCAATGTGGACAGGAGCTGGTGATGCCCGAGAAGAAGGTGTATGTGCCACCCTCGGTCTTCGTGCAGCTGGTGGCGGCAGGTGCGCCGTACATGCTGTGCTGTGCTGTGCTGTGCTGTGCTGTGCTGTGCTGTGCTGTGAGGGCTCGGCTTGCATGTGTGAGGCAGGTGCCCTCCAACGTGAACCCTGCGGGTGGCAGACCACCACCTCGCACATTGCCTCTGCCATTTGCAAATGGTCCTGCGAGATGTCAAGCCCGCACGCAGGACGCTGCCCCGCCATGCCCCTACTTTCATCCAACTTGCAGCCGTGGCGGCCATTGTGGGCCTCTTCTACTCCCTGTTCTCCGCCGAGGGGCACAACTGGACGGTGTGGGGCTCCGCCCTCATGCTGCTGGCCTCCCGCGCCTCCCAAGTCTACTTCCAGGCACGCTTGCTGTCAACGGGGGATATGGGTGGGAAGAGTGGAGACAGACAGGCAGATGCGGGCAAGGCAGCCTCGCAAGCAATCGCCATCAACTCTGTCCACACGTTTAGTTGGCATCCACGAACACCACATGAGCCAACCTGATCCTGCATGCCCGCAGGCCACCAGCGAGCGCAACGAGATTGAGCGGGAGATGAACCGCATGCTGTTTGAGCGCAGCAAGGCGTCGCAGGAGGCGGTGCTCAAGACGCTGGTGGACGAGATGGCCCGGTGAGTTTAGTGACACTGCCGCGGCTTGCTGGGAGGTTTGGTGTGCTGGACGGCTGCACCATGCGTGCATGCGTTTTGTTCTTGCCTGGATGCAGGGTGCCTCGGTGTTGATGGCAGGCGGGGCAATGTTCCATGTGTGTAATCCACTGTGCCCTTACCCTCAGCCAAGCTGGTCCGCGCTTGCTCCCATTGCAGGCAACACATCAGGGAGTGCTTCCTGGCCTACTGCTGCCTGCTGGCCGCCGGCAAGGAGCTCACAGGTGCGTGGGGCAGTGCCGGCTTGCTTGCCGCTCAGCTAGCAGCACGAGGCTGGGACCAACGCAGTGTGGTCATCCCCAAAGTAGGCTCAGCTCAGGTGCCTCTTTCCAACCACACACTGTGCCCCTCTCCCCCCATCAGATGCCGACCTGGACACCAAGTGCGAGCGCCTGCTGCGCCGCCGCTTCAGCCTGCCCCTCGACTTCACAGCCGAGCAGGCCATCCCAGCGCTGTGCAAGTGGGGCCTGGTGACGCGTCTGCCCGGCGGCCGGCTGCACGCACAGCCGCTGCCGGCGGCGCTGGCGGCGCTGGATGCGGTGTGGGATGGCATCTACGACTTTCCGGCAGTTAGAGATGCGGCTTCCAGCGCCAGCAAGGAGGCGGCTGGTCCTGCGGCAGCAGATGGCCATGCAGCGGCGAGTGCAGGCCTGGTTGGCCAGGACGGCAGCGTGGGGTGCACGCACAGCGGCGGCAGGGAGGCCGCGGCTGTGCAGCAGGGAGCTGGGGCAGATTGGGCGGAGGGGCTTGCAGAGGAGGATGAGTGGCGGCTGGCGGCAGAAGGCGGCTTTGCACCGGCCATGCCGGAGGAGCAGCTGGAGGACCAGGCGGATCAGCTTAAAGTACAGCAGCAGGAGGCAGTCGGCGAGTGGGAGGCAGGTGCAGATGCTGGGGGCCTGGCGAGCGGGGCTGGCCAGTTCAGTGCTGGGCTGAGCAACGGGTCGCTGCAGAAGACACAGCGCTGGTTGGAGCCAGCAAGCTGGTCAGGACCAGCCGGCATGGGGGAGGCTGAGCCGGAGGGAGGCTCAGCTGGGGCCGGCATTGAAGAGAATGCCGCTCTGGAGGGCGGCTTGGGCTTTGAGGCGGCACGCCGGAGCGGCGGGTGGAGCGATGCCGCAGATGGTGCAGCTGGCGCAGCTGAGGTAGTTGCAGCATCACAGGGGGCAGCCCTGAGCGACGCGTCAGCAGGGGCAGGGGCAGCTGCGGAGCAGGAGCATGGGCCACCAGAGGTGTGGCCAGTGGGCGGGGCAGCGGTGCCCGCTGGGCTTCCACAGGCGGAGGCAGGCCTGGTGGTCGCAGCGGGCGAAGCAGGCGGGCTGCCTTCCTCAGACGAGAGCACCCTGTCTCTGTCCAGCGCCAGCAGTAGCAGCAACAGCAGCAGCAGCCTGGAGTTTGTCAGCCTGCGCAAGGTGGCGGCCTGGCGCAGCCCCGGCCGCTGCCGTGATGCTGCCGCTCCTGCCGCCGCTGCCGACCCAAGCAGCTCGCCGGCTCGCAGCGGCACCTGTGCGGCTGTGAATGGCAGTCCTTACAAGCGCTCCCCCTCTGCGCGTCTCAGCCCACAGCAGCTGCGGCGGCTGGGCCTGCGCCGGCAGCGCTGATGCACTGCACCTGTGGCGGTGCCACCTGCGGCGGCAGCGGCGGTTCGGGCGGGCATGCCGTGGCCGGAGGCAGCAGTCCACCGCAGATACCTAATCTGTTTGAATTTTATTATGTCCATATTGGCTGTATTATTGAACGAGTGAAGTGAACGGTAACCACAGATGACTGAGGCAGCCTCTTGGATCGGTCCTGTGAAGCAGCGCAACCGCCACCAACCGACCCCGGCCACCCGCCCATTCGGAGCAAGCAGCCCACATGGGCGCACGCCTGGCTGCTAATTGAGCTCTACATAGATCGGTTGGGATGTTTAAAATCGTCTGAAGAGGCATTATCAGTCGGCATTTGCAGTCAGACGGCCCGGTGCGCTGCGCTCTCCTCCGCTGCGTCGACATCCCCTCCTTTGCTCTCTCGCATCGCAATCCATTCCCCTTCAACCTTAGCCTGTTGGACACCATGCAGCGCATGATCGCAGCTCTCCTCCTGGCCCTGGTGGCCGCCGCAGGTGGGCGGGTGGCTGCACTCTCTGCGCCTCCTCTCCCCTAACCCCCCTGTGCCTGTGCAAGCAGCCTGGGCAGTGGTTGGCCTGCAAGCGTTGGGGTCGGGTTGCCTTCGACCCGAGTTTGCACGCTCCCACAAAATTGCGTGCTCGCTTAGCATACCGCACTGATACTGCGCCACTGCTCGATCTCGCCTGTCTTGTGATGGATGATTGAGCCAAGGAAAGGGCCCGCCGCCGCCGCTGGCTCCATCGGCGCCGCCGCCGCAGCGGACCATGATTCTGCCGCTCTGCCACATGGAGGTGTCTCTGCCCACCTTTCCCTACCCTGCAGGCACCCAGGGGCGCCAGCTTGCTGATGCTGGTTCTGGCGGCGGCTCTGGTGGGTCTACCAAGGTGGTGACGGACACTGGCGCGAGGGGCAATGGTAAGCGCCTCTGGGTTGGAACAACAATTGCAGTTATGCATGGGCAGCTTGTGCCTGCTGCCGTGTCGCTGGCCTCCTACATTCTGTCTTGACAATCAGTGCGCGGCGTTGCTTGAATTTTGCCCAAACTGCAGCTTTCGGGTTCGCCAACGGCAACGCCGCCGCCAACGGCAACTCGGCCTCCGCTGATGCCACCGCCATTGCCTCGTCCCAGGGCGCCGGCAGCAGCGCTTATGTGAGCGAACAGAGTCTTGAGGGGGCGCCAGTTTGCATCGCGGGCGCGCATCCCTGTTGCGCAACAGTAGACGCAGCCGCTGGCCCGACCTGCATCGACATTCGGCCACACCACTCACATTACACGTCTTGCCTCCACCCCTCCCCTCCCCCCGCAGGCCAAGGCGCTGGCCAAGGCTTCCACCGGCGGCGGCGCCCCCGCTCCCTCCCCGCCCTCCCCGCCCGAGTGGCCCGACCTGAGCGCCATGGCCGGGGCGGCCGCCGGCGCCTCTGCCTCATCCGACTCCTCCTCTAGCGCCGCCGACCAGAAGGCACCCAAGGTGAGCCTGGGCTCAGGGCAGGGCTTGATGGTCAGTCAGGTGTGTGCGCTGCCTGGTTGTGCATGTGAGCCTACGGTTTTGCAATCACCTTACGCTGTGGTTGTTCAACTTGCTGGCGGCGCAGCCAGCTGCTCCTGCACTGGCCACAGGGAGCTCATCACCCTCCCTCCCCACCCAGCCCTCCCTGCCCCTGCACAGGTGGTGGTGTGCAGCGGGCAGGTGCTCAAGACGTGCTGCGCCATCCCCATCCCCTCCTCCGACTCGTCCTCCGCCTCCGCCAGCAGTGCCGCTGATGCATCTGCATCTTCTGGCTCCGGCGGCAGCCGCCTGTCTGGCTCTGGCTCCTCTGCTTCTGCCGCCTCCACTGCCAACGCCGTTGCCGCGCTGCCAGCCAAGGCGTGCGCCGCCGGCGACTCGGTGTGCGACCAGGCGGCTGCGCTGCTGGCTGCTCAGGAGAAGCCCGCTGTGCCCGAGCTGGTCTGCAAGGTGGGCAGTAAGAGGGAGGGTGGGGTGGCTGGGGAAGCAGCCCAACAGGGCTGGCTGGCAATGAGCTTGGGGCAACCTCGGCGGCATGGCAGCACATGTGCCCGCCAAACTTCCCTGCAACCATCCGCCTCCTCCCTCTCCTTCAATTGCAGTTCACCTCGTACGAGGCGGTGTTGATCGGCCACCCCTGGCTGTGGTGAGGGCGGGCTGATGGGGGGCTTGCAAGTTGTGCGCCTGCGCGCTGGTCTGGCCTGCTCTGAAAGCACAAGATCCGCTCGCATGGCTTGCACCGCTTGCAACCACCGGCATGCCATTGCCACCCGCCCACCTGCCTGCTCCAACAACCTGCCTGCCTCATCCACCTTGCACACCGCAGGGCCAAGAAGGTTGTGAAGCCGGTGGAGGTATGCCTGACCCTGGAGTGCGACCAGCCGCCCGTGTGGACGGACGGAGAGGTGAGGCGGCGGGGCGGGTGGGCGGTTGGCGGCAGGCGGGCGGGCGGGCGCAGGAGGCGACAGGCAGCTAGCTGCTCTTGCCGTCACCGTGCCATGCGGGTGATTTCCCTGCTCCCTGCCAGGCAGTGACATCCTGCCCGCTGCTGTGCCCCTTGCCACCCATTTCGTCATCAGCCCTCCCCCTCCCTCCCTCCACCAACCCTGCAGGACTTCCACTGCGTGTGCCCCACCGAGGCCCCCTCCCCCTGCGACGACAGCAGCACCGCTGCCGACACCAGCTGCCCCCAGCCCACCTATGTGCCCGCTAAGGTCACCACCGCCGCCGATGCTTCGGCCACCGCCGGCGCTGCTGCCGGCGCCGGTGGCAAGTGAGCAGCAGGACCAAAGCACACGCTTAGCGCCCACCCATTCCTGATTGCTGATTCGAAAGCTCAACGCTAGCCCCCTGCCCCATCATCACGTGTCGATTGATCATTTGCACGCTCAATGCGAGCCCAAGCCCTGCCAACTATCACCCGTTCGTGCTGTTGCTTGCACCTGCCCTGCTACTGTTAACAGGCTCCTGCCATTCGTCGACTGCCGTCCAATCACCGCCGCACTTTGGCCATCCTGCACAGCCCCGCCGCTCCTTTGATGCATGCTGTTCTTGATTCTTCCTACTTGATGCGTTGCTAGTGTTACACAGCCGAGCTGAGCGATTCGGAGGAGAGGGGAAAGTGGTGACCAGGGCGGCGTCCTGCTGATAACGCACCCGCCAGCGCTGACAAGGCCTGGGATGGGCCTCTCCCCTCGCATTCCAGCGTCGACGTACTTCACGCACGCAACCTCCTGCAATCATGCGGACAGCCCTCGTTCTTGCCCTCGTGCTGCTGGCCCTCGTGCTGCTGGCCCTCTCAGGCAAGGAGGCCCCCCTCGGAAGCACGCTGCGGCTGCGCAGCTGCCCTGCACTGCTCCAGCATGTTACGGGCCAGCGCAAACGAGCGGGCCGAGGCCCTGGCACTGCGCCCGCCGCCGCCGCCGCTTGCCGCCGACCGCCTCCCCCACGGTGCCTGCTCCCCACCGACCGACAGGTGCCTCGGGCCGCCAGCTGCACTCGGCTGGCGGAGATCTGGCGGACCTTGTTAAGGCCCAAGTCGGCGGAGCTCTGAACGAGACCAAAGCAGCGTCTGCTGAGCCAGAGGTGCGGGGTCAAGAGGGGCAGGCGGCAGATTGCCTGCTGCACGGCCGTCCTGCCGCTCACCGGCAGGCGTGCCTGCCCGCCTTCTTTCCTTGCGGTTGCCGTCGTTTGCGCTCACACCAGACAACGCCCTTCCCAACTTGCCTGCAGATCACTGTGTGCGAAGGGGAGGTAGCCCTCAAGTGAGCTGCTTAGCGCTCGGTGCCCTGCACTCTTCAGCAGATTTCTGCCTGCCGGCTGACCGTCGACGGCGCGCCTGCCTCCTGCGCAGCAGCCACAGCGGCGCAGGGCAGACCGGACAGCGGGGCGCTACCCTGCATTGCGAAATCCTTCCTTGGCAGCTTGCGCCCTTTGCCCTCCCCCCTCCTGCCTCTTCAGCACAAAATGGCCCAACCCCTCGCAGGTGCTGCAACATCGATGTGAGCACCGTGACCCTCCCCTCGGCTTCATCTTCTGCGTCCGCCGCCGCCTCCAGCGATGCCACCGACTCAAGCGCCTCAGCCTCTCCCGAGGTCATCATTGTGCCACCAACCAAAGCCACCACCCCATCTGATACAACCACCAGCGCAAGCTCAACCAGCACAAGCCAATCCACAGGTGGCGATGCCGGTGACTCCAACGGCGGGCGCCGCCTGCGGGACTATGGTGCAACCACCCCCACCTCCTCTGCTGGTTCGAGTGGAAGCTCCTCCAAGGCCGCTTCCGCCGCCGGCTCCAAGGCATCATCAGCTGCCAGCACCAAGGCAGCGGCTGATTGCGCACCTGGCGACACGACTGACATCTGCGCCCAGGCCGCTGAAATCGCGGCCCTGCCTACCTGCACGGTGCGTGGGCCCCACAATGTTGGGAGGGGAGGTTTTTTTGTGGCGCTGCATTGCATGTCTGCACATCAGCGATGCTTGCAGCTTGTACAGTGCACAGGGCTGCGCTGCTGGGCGTGCAAGGCTGGTAGAGTTGGCACAGCGTGCGCCATGGCGAGCAGTTGAACTTGAGCCCGCCTCCCGCTTCCGAGTTTGGCTAAATTCCAGCGCCACGGCACAAAGGCTCCACCCCTCACTGGTGTGCAGGTTGCTGCCATGAAGAAGAACGCGGTCTTCGTCCACCCCTGGTGTGCCGCCTGCTCATCGCCTGCCTGCTTTGCTTGCCAGTGCACATTGGCAGTCACGCTCCGGCACCCTTGCTTGCCTTCCCCCTGCTGCCATCACTCATTCACATCAGAGGGGCCTGGCGTCACGGGCCGTGACAGAGCCCTGCATCAAGCACATACCCAAGTTCCCCATTTTCCTCCCTGTGCTGCCTGCACCCGCAGGTTTGGCGGCGGCAAGGCCAGCGCGAGCGCTGCTGCCTCTGCTGAGACGGTGCTGTACCTGAACAACACCACCCCGGTGATGTGGACTGATGGAGAGGTGAGCTGGGGCCTGGCGGGCAAACGAGAGCTGGACAACAGGCCCTGCAGAGCTGTCTCGGTGCAAGGCCGCTGCGACAGCGTGTGCCGCTGTGGCGTGGCTTGGCGGCGCCTGCATATGAGCTGCCCCCATACACCCTGCTTGCGGTGCCCACTGTTGCTGCCTCCTTCCACTCGACCCTGCAGGCGTTTGTGTGTGTGTGCCCCATCAAACCAGAAGAGCTGGTAGTCACCAAGAAGCTGCCGGACGTGAAGGTGGGTACTGGCTGTTTGCGGCAGACTGGATATCTACGCTGCAGCTGCCAACGTGGAGAAACTGGGGCTTGCTGGCTGCAACGGGCGCCGAGCTGCGCTCGTGGTGTGCGGGTGACGAGGAAACGCCGGCGGCCGCACCTTGTCCATGGGCATGCATCAGATGCATCAGCTGGCCTGAATGTGAGCAGGAGCAGTGCCGTGTGATTATTGAGACCAGAAGCTATTGCTCCCTCCCCTGCACCTTACATGCCGCAGATCGCAGAGGTGGTCGCAGTGAAGCACCCGCTGCTCGCCGCCAAGGCGCTGCCCTGCGCTTCGGCCGCTGGATGCTCTGGTGGCGGTTCGAGCGGCGGCTCTGCTGGCGCTTCCTCCACCTCCGCTGCTGACGCCGGCGCTCCAGGCTATGCCGGCAAGTGAGGCACGGTAACCAGTAAACCACGCGCTCTGTTGGTGCACGGGCTGCCTCCGAGGTGACGCAGCCCCGAGTTGAATACCGAGTTGAGTAGACGGGTGCATTTCCACCATGGCATGCTGGAGTGCCCCCCAGATCCTACCTGTTGTGGCCCATCCGTTTCCAATTGGATAGCTGAATGATCTGTTGTATTCATCCTCCCCTTAGCGACCCCCTCCCTGGACCGAAGACCCCGACCCCCTGCTTGCCTGCTACTGCTCTTACCGCACCGCCCGCCGCTGCCTCCCAACCGCACTGCCTGCCCTGCACCCGACTACAGCCTGATGGCAGACACCTAACTTTACCATGCGGATGTATATAGAACTGGCAATTTCATGGACCTGCGGTGCATTCTGTGTAAAATGGGTTAACAATGAGAAGGGGGTTCGGCTCGGCCGCTCTCGCTGGGGCTCTGGCGGCGGCCGCCCATGTGACAACATGCCGCAAGCCGGGTGCCGCGGCGTTTGCAGAATACCATTTCCAGTGCTCTTTATAGTCGTTTGCGCCCCTCCGATGGGTTGCGCGGGCAGCAAAGCAGGTTCGAGCGTGTGGGCGGGCGAGAAGCGTGCAAGAGGGGCCGCCACGCTTTGTTTGCGGACTGCGGAGCTGCTTTTGAGAGCGAGCACGCGCCTGCAAGGCGCATCGGGAGAGCTGGCAGGGTGCCGCCGCCGCCTCCGCCTGCCGCCTGCCGCCTGTTGCTTGCCGTCTCGCAGCCTGGAAGCCTGCATCCTCCCACTCCCCATGCGCCCAATCGTCCCTGCCCCCGGCAGACCATGCAGCATCAACACCGCTACCAGGTGTCAGCGGCGTAGCGGCTGTTGCGGGCGGCCCGCCGCGCTGCAAGCTGGTGCTGCTCGGCGACAGCGGTGTCGGCAAATCCGCCCTGGTGCAGCAGCAGTGCCGCGGCACGTTCAACCCCGACATGGCAGTGACTGTGGGTGCTGCGTTTCTGGCGCACACGCTCAGCCTGCCCTCTGGAGTGTCTGTGAAGTTTGAGATCTGGTGGGTTGAAACTGGGGTGTTGCATTGCAGGAGTTTAATTTTGCGAGCATGGTCCGGTCTGTAGCAGTGCTGCGCCGCACGTCTGGGGTAGTAATCAGCTGACAGGAGTGTGGGGCTAAATCAGCCATGCAACGCTGGGGTGCCCAGCATTGCTGCTCTGACATCTGGCGAGCCTCGCCTTTGCACTTGCTTGGCCACAGGGACACAGCGGGGCAAGAGCGGTACGAGAGCCTGGCGCCCCTGTACTATCGAGGGGCCACAGCTGCCGCCATTGTGTTTGACGTGACCAGGTGGGGTGCACAAAAGCCTGGGGTGAGCGGCTGACGGGGCCGCAGGGTGTGTGCTTTTGGCGGGAGCCCTTGCATGCCTTCCTTCCTACATTTGCCAGCATTCTGGCCCTGGGCACCTGCTCAGGCTTGCCACGCCCTAACCCATTTTCAGCCATCTCCGCTGCTCCTCCACCCTGCCCATGCCCATGCCCCGCAGCGAGAAATCTTTTGCACGGGCGCAGCACTGGGTGGCCGAGCTGCAGCGGCACGCTTCGCAGCGGCCGCTGCTGGTGCTGGTGGGCAACAAGACAGACCTGCCAGCTGCGGAGCGAAGAGTGACTCGGCAGGCGGCGGCTGAGCTGGCAGAAAGGTGCGCTGTTGTGCTGAGGTGCATGGCTATGCAAGTAGCATGCATGGCTGCTGGATGTGGCTGTTGAGAGTGGGGGAGCGTGCACCTGCATGGGCATGCCATGCAGGCCACGCCAGACTTGGCTGCTTAGCCAGAGTGCTTGGGGGCCTTGCTGTAGGCATCATGCCCCAATGGCAGCCATTCTTGCCCCCCGCCTGATTCATGTGCGATGCAGCAACGGTACCATGCTATACATTGAGACGTCAGCCAAGACGGGCAGCAACGTGGCGGCGCTGTTCGAGTTGATTGCCGAGCACGTTGCTGCCCCGCCGCCCACATGAGTGGCGGCATGAAACGTGCTGCTGACCCGACCCACTGTGTTTGACTGAACCTACTGTTCTCTGTGACTAATCCATGTGCACATGACGCAACTTGCTGTAAAATTAGCACGTTGGTGCACACATGTGGGTGCCTCGTGCTGCATGAGCGGGTGCCTCGTGGGCGTCGCCTCATGCGGCTGCTTCGTGCACGGCGGCAGGGCGGCAGCATTTAACCCCTCCCCCGCCCCGCCTCGCCCGTTCTCCGCTCACTTCATCTTCACTTCGCACCACCACCGCGCACCATGGCCCGCCTGGCCGCCTCGATCGCGCTCCTGGCCGCTGTGGCCCTGGCGGTGGCGCCGGCTGCTGCCGCTCGGCCGCTCGAGGCATGGCTGGACCGGCAGCGGTGCCCTCCCCCCGGCTTTGACGCGCTGCAGGACTTCAACGTGACTCAGTGAGCGAGATGATGGGCACTGCAATGCTCGCCTGCTTGTTTGGAGGCGCAGCCGCCATGCCTTGAACCGTGCGGCGGCTGCCTAGGGATGGTTTCGAGGCACCGAGCTAGGCGCTGCCTGCCTCACCTGCCCTGCTCCCCTGCCTGCCCCACACCCGCAGATTCATAGCTGCGCGGTGGTTCGTGCAGCGCCAGGTCCGTAATGCCTGCTGTCATGCGCAAGGCCTGCTGCCGTGCGCTGCGATGCCGCCGCCACTGCAGCCAGCAAGGCCTTCTCTGCATGGATTCTGCGTAACGTCCCTCCCCGCCGTCCCTATTCCTCTTCGCAGGAGCCCTTGGTCTACCAGCCGGCCGACCGACTCTTCTGCGTGTTTGCCCAATATGAGCCACTGAGGGAGGACCCCCTTGATGGCCTGCTGGTGAGCCGGGCGCTCCGCAGGAATGCGGCTGGAATGGAGCGGCAGGGGAGGGTGTATGCATTGCAGGCCAGACAGCTGGGGCCAGGCAGGCAGGCTGGCCAGACAGCATGGCAGTCTTTGCTAAGAGCAGCGAGGCGGCAGAGCAGAGCTAATGGGCACCCTGCCCCTTCCCGACAGCCAGCGCTTCCCTCCCCCTCCCGCCTCAACCGCCCCATCGTTCCACCCCTCTCCTGCCCCTTTGAGCAGGTGAACAACTACGCAAATGATGGGGCCGTCAACGGCCCGGTTGTGGGCACCAGCGAAGTGGGCGGCGGCCCCCTCACCACCGCCACCATCCCCAACAAGCGCCGGCCCTCTAAGCTGCGGGTGGCAATTAGCCTGGGCGGCGGAGACGCCTTCCGGCCCATCCAGCTGGGCCGCGGCGGGGACTACTGGGTGGTGGCCGCTGGGCAGTCGGTCAACCCTGCCGACCGCTCTGGCAACCTGTACGGTGAGCGGGGAGCATGGGGGTTGTGCAGGGACGGGGGAATGGGGAAGGAGTGGGGCAACGGCCAGCTGGGTGTGCCTGTGGCAGTGTGCAGGTGCAGCCTGGCATGCCCTCACCTGCCGTCCTCCACCCACCCCCCTGCCACAGACTGGGCCATCGTGACGGGCGGGCGCCCCAACCGCCGCTCCAACGGCGCCTGCGCCACCGGCTCCCCCTTTGGCCTCGTGCGCCGCTTCCAGACCAACAACGTGGGCCTCTGGCTGTTCACCCGCAAGCCCGTCGACCCCGTCAACACCCAGGTGAGCCTGAGGCAGTTGGCTGGCGGTTCCTTGAAATTGCTGGAGAGGGCGGGGCGGGGCAGCACTCCTGCCCGCAAAGTCCCAACGCTGTGGTCACCCTTTGCTGGCCCCACAACAGCAACTGCAACAGCACTGGCCTCACGCTCTGACCCCTTTGTCATGCCCCTTTCCCCGCCCAACAGCTGATGATGGGCAAGCTTGCTGAGCTGGGTCTGGACCCCTCTGGCCTGCTGGACGTGCAGCAGCAGGGCTGCACCTACGCCTGCGCCCCCGGCAGCGGCCAGTGCAACTAGGCGGCGCTGGCAGACCTGCATCTAGGCTCTCGCCCGCAAATCCACAGCTGATCTTGATTTCATTCGAACAAACTGAATTGATCTTGCACACGTATTGGGATCATGGGATCACTTGGGATGTTTCTTTTCAACTGTCCTTGTGAAATCAATCCACAACATAAGACATCTTGATGTGAAAACGGGGACTTGTTGAATGCTTGACAGCCGTCGAACAGCAAGACCAAAACGGCTAGATGTGCACGGCTGCCGCCATTGCTGCCGGCGCCGCCAACAGCCTTTCGCCCAGCATGGGCGGTGGTGCGATCGCTCGGAGCGCTTGGTTCCTGTCCACTGTGTGACCATACTTCGCGAGCTCCCCCCCTCTCCAAGCGCTCCACACCCGTCTCGCAAGCTTGCTCGGTGAAACCCGACAGCCGCGGCTGCCCACAACTACCGCCGGGCGGCGTCGAGGGCCGCACTGACCCGCCCGTCGCTGCCTGCGGCACCCCGAGCCCGGCCCCGTCGCGCCGCCCTGAGCGAGCGGCGGCAGGCGGCAGGCGGCGCCCGTCTGCCGGCCGATGAGCGGCGAGGCGGCCAACTCGTCCTTGCGGCACCTGCTGCCGCCTGGCAGGGACCTAGAGAATGGCAAGGGGGATGAGAAGGAGGATGATGAGGGGCAGCAGGCGGCGGGCATCAGGGGCGGCAACGGCAGGCTGGAAACCGACAGCAGGGACACGTTTGGCGGATCTTTCCAGGAGGATGCGCCCGCACCCTACAATGCCGCGCCGCCGCTGTCGCGAGCGCCCAGTGAGTCGCCAGTTTAAACGGAGGTCCTTTTAGGATGCACTAGCATTTGCCTCCTCAACTTTGCCGGCGGTTGTGTGCAACGTGCTGTGGCTCAGAAGCCCTCCTTGCAGACTCTGCTTGCCCGCTGGGAAGCCTAAAGCACTGCCTACCGCTGCACATTCTCCGCCTGCAGGCACGGTGCACAGCGTGCATCTGCGGGACCTGAAGCCCGGAGATCTGTTTGCCATCAGCCGGCTGCGCATCACAAACCGCGATTTGGAGGAGCCGCCGCCGTCGCCACACCGCAACCCAGTTGTGCGGGCGCTGCGGTACGCACATGCTTTGCTGGGGCCACTGGATTGGGCGTGTGTTGTGGGATGTGCATGCGCCGTGCTGCTGCTGCATGGGAATTGGAGCAAGCTCTGTAGCTGAGCACGTGGCGCATGTGCTTGGCTGGCGTTTTTGCAGGCAACCTGCTGTTGTGGGTACCCTGCTTGCTGCACGCAGGTGGTGGCGTTCATGGGCGCTGCCGGGGGCAGGCATGTTCATTGAGGTGCGCTGTGCTGTGCTGTGCTGTGCTGTGCTGGATGTGCTGGGCCATGCTGCATTCCATATGGCTGCATCCTGCGGTGGAGCAAGTTGTCCTTGGGCTCAGCTGCATGCTCCAATTGCTGTCTCCCCTTCCGCTACCATTCCGCCCCTGCAATTCAGGCCTGGATGATTTTTGCCATTGGGTGAGTCGCTGGTCACTGTTGCTTGGGTGTCAGCATTTTGCCGCTGCTGCCTGCTGCTCACACCTGCCACAGTGCCGCCTCTGCCGCGCTTAGGACTCACTGCCTGCCATGGCATCCCACCACATCAAGCCGCTGCTGACTTTGGCCGTATCGGTACTCACACTTTTCTGTGTCTCACTGCAGCAACATCAAGCCGCTGCTGGCCATCGACATGCCCAACTGCTTTGGCCACCAGCAGCCGTACAGCTGCGACCAGGCCGCAGCGGACAGCGTGACATATGTGGAGGTGTGCGGGGTAGAGGATGTTGGAACGGCGAGGTAGAGGATGTTCGAACTGGGGGGAGAGGGTGTTCCAACGGAGGGGTAGAGGATGTTCGAACTGGGTAGAAACTGTTGAGCGGGGGTGTCCTCAATTCAATCCTGGGTCAATTGTACTGACGCCCACTGACTTTCTTCACCCCGCTTTGCCCCGCCAGGTCAGCGGGATCATTGTGGGCATGCTGGCTCTAGGCTTCTTTGCAGGTGCGGGCTATGAAAGCTGGCGTGCGGCAGCCGTCTTGCCCTGCCAATTGAATTTGCCCGTCCGCTTGCTGGGCACTGGTTCGGCTGAGGGCGAGCTGCCGTGTGCTGCGCTCTGCTTGTTGCTGCCGTGTGTTTAGTTGCTCAGTCGTCCTGCCGGCCCCCACCCTTTGCCTGTACAGACATCATCGGCCGCAAGTGGGGCAGCAGGTGGGCGGGGCAGCCAGCTTTGGGCATGCATGCATGCCAGCGCATGGCTGTGAACCGTGGGAGTGTGCTTTCCGCCATTTCTCCCTTGCCTCTGCTGCCGTCTACACGTCGTACTCAATTGAGCTGCCCTTGACCCGTCTGCCCTGACCTCTGTCTGCCCCAATCCACAGGCTGGCGTCCACCACTATGCTGGTCGGATCCATCATGCTCACCGCCTGCGCCGGCAGCGACCCGCAGTTCCTGGCCATCTTCCTCACAGCCCTGTTTGTGCTGGGAGCGGGTGCGTGGGCATCCATTGAAACCGGGGATCCTGTGGCTTACGGCTCAGTTGCATGATGTTGTCCCACTTGCAGGTGTGCTCTTAGCCTCCTGCCTCTCACTTGCACTGCTACCTCCCAACCTGTGCAGGCGTGGGCGGCGAGTATCCTGTAGCCTCCAGCTCAGCAGCCGAGAAAGCCGAGGGCAGCAAGGCGATGCGGCGGCGGCGCGGCGAGGCCGTGGTCCTGGTGTTCAGCCAGCAGGGCTGGGGTGAGTGGGGTGGGGAGTTGTGTTCAGCCGGTAGGGCTGGGGTGGGTGGGGTTTGCTGTCAAAGGGGGGAGGTGGTGGTGTTCAGCCTGCAGGGCTGGGGCGAGTGAGTTGGGGGGCGTGTTGAGCCGGGAGGGCTGCGAGCGGAGCGCAGGGCTGCCAAGTGGAGGGGGTTCCAACCGCCTACTGGGGTACATTCATTGTTTGAGTTGAGAAGAACCAAGTGGCTTGCCAGTTGCTGCACTGCTGGCTCCAAGCGTGCACCACATGTGTCACGTTGCCAACCCCCCTGCAGGCAACCTGGCCAACACGCTGTGCATCGTGCTGCTGCTGGTCATGCAAGGCGCGACAGATGAGGTCACGCCCCAGCAGGCGCGCTCTGATTTACACGAAATCGCTGCCCGCTACCTGCCGCCCCTTGCGGCTCTATCCCCCAGCTATGCGCCCGGCCAACTGCCGCGGGGTTGGCGCAGCGGGCAGCGGGCCCGCGGCCATGCTGTGGCCACTGCTTGCCGGCATCGCCCGCAGGTCACACTCAGGGCACTTCTGATGTCCTCCCTGGTGCTGCTTGCCCGTGAACGCCCCCCTGCAGGCCAGTATCACGTGGCGGGTGCAGTTTGCGGTGGGCACCGCCATCTGCCTGGCCGTGGTGGCCTACCGCTGGACGCTGCTGCAGGTGACTAACAGGAGCACAGCCAGGCGCTGCCTGAATTGCTTGGCTGCGTGTTGCCCACGGCAGGTGGCAGCTGCAGTTTGCTCGGCCGCAAGACGGCTTGTAGCCATCTTAGATGCACTTGCAAGCTTGCAGCCAGTGCTACGCATCCGTGCCCCCGCAGGAGAGCAAGGTGTGGAAGGCGGAGCGGCACGACGTGGCAGAGCAGCTTGCGCAGAAGGGGGTGAGCACGGGGCGGGGTCTGCAGGTGTGCAGCAAACCTGCCGCCCCCCTGCTTGCCTTGCCTGCCTTGCGATGGCCCCATGCATCCCACCGGCGACTCGACATTTCCTTCCATTGCCACACACCCCCGGCCTTGCTTGCGCCTTGATGGAGCAACTGCGCCCTCATCGTCACTTCGGGGACACTGACCCAATGTCTCTCTCCATTTCCACGCATTATCCCTGCAGATGCGAGCGCACCACAGCCAGCAGGAGTACAAGCTAGTCATCCGGTACTACTGGCCCCGAGTGTTTGCCACCTCCCTGGCCTGGGCCGTGGGCGGCTTTGCGGTGAGTGCACCGGCTGGGCGGATGTGTGTGCCATGATTGAAAGCTTGACCCCCGACGGTTGGTTGCCCCCAGGGCACAGCAGTGATCAGCGGAGACGTGAACGTGGCTGCTGAGGATGCACCAGGCGTGCTGAACCGCACCGCATGATGGCGCCGTGGCGTGTTAGGGCTGCTCACCTCCCCCCGCAACGCACTGCCTTCCATAGCTCCGCCTTACCAGCGACCCAGTCTCAACCCGCTCTGCCGCAGCTGTTGCAGGCGCAGTTCCTCAACATGCAGCAGTGTGACCAACCCCAATCCCAACCCCCTCTTTGCCGCAGTTTTACGGCCAGAAGCTGTTCCAGGCGCAGTTCATCAAGATGGTGGTGCCGGGCGCCACGGTGCTGGAGCAGATGCTGTACATCCTGCTGAACAACGGGGTGGCACTGGTTGGCTGTGAGTCACTTGCTTTCACGTGTTTGGGCCGCCTGCACATTGCACGCCTGCCGCCCGCATCAGGAGCTTGAGAGCTCTGTCTACCGGACTGGACTCGATATTGGCGCCGCTTGCACGTGGCATGCCCGCCCTGGTGCACTTGTACGTGCAACTAGTATCTTCGCTTACACGTGACTAACATCTGCCTGTCATGATCTCAATTGCCATCCCACCCGCCCTGCCTGCAGACTACTGTGCCGCAGCGCTGATCGACCGGCCGTGGTGCGGGCGCATGCGCATGCAGGCTGGCGGCTTCTTCATGCTCTTCCTCCTCTTCCTGCTGCAAGGCGCGCTGTTCAGCACGCTGGAAAATCACTCGGGCGCGTTCCAGGTAAGGCAAACAATGCTCAGACGTGTTTCAGGATGGCGTGTTTCAGGATGGCGCTTTCATCCCGGCCCATGCTGCTGCACGGTGCACTGTTCTGCACCCTTTCACCACCGGCCGCCCCCTTGCGGGGCAGGCAATCGCTTGCCCTCCATCCCCCATCTGCCACAGCTCACCCCGTGCGCCTTTTCCCCTCCTCAACTTGCAGCTGCTGTACTACCTGTCCAGCTTCTTTGCGCAGCTGGGGCCCAACTGCACCACCTTTCTTACAGCCGGGGAGGTGCGCATTTTGATATGCACTCGTCTTGAATGTGGCTGCACTTGCAGGTTTTGACGTTGCAGCGGCTGAGTTCCGGCGCAGCCAGCCAAGGCGGACTGAAGCGGCTGGCTCTGGCTCTCCTGCCGTGATCCTGCCCGGCTTGATTTTCCTAGTCACGCTTGCTCTCTGCAGGTGTACCCCACGGGAGTGCGCAGCTTCTTTCATGGCATCTCCGCCGCCGCCGGCAAGGTCGGAGCGCTGGCCGCCGCCGTGCTCTTCAGCAACGTGAGTCGGCAGCTGATGCCATCTGTGCCAGCTGCTGCTGAAACCACAATGGAGAAATCTGGCGCACCCCTCCTGCGATTGGGCCGCCGCGACTCCAAATCAATTCAACTCGATTGTGCGGCGCCATTTCTGCAGATCTCACCTCGTGCCGCCTTCTATGCCTCTGCCGGCGCTGGCCTGGCTGGCCTGCTGGTCACACTCGGCTTCCTGCCAGATACCACGGGGCTGGACCTGCACGAAATTGACCGCATGAACCGCTACTTGCTTGCCGACCAGGCGAGACTCGGCTCCAGATGCTTGGATGCTGGCCGAGCAAATGGCTTGCAAGCGTGGGTTGGGACCGACAATTTGCGCAGTGCACGGTGCGCCAACTACTGTATTGCAGGCACACTGCCTCGCCGACAGCATGTCCCTGACCTGCTACCGGTCTGTTTATTTGCATTGCACTGCAGTACCCCAACTATCGAGGCGAGGCCGTCAACCCGCGCTACCTCTCCCTCTACGAGCGCTGGCGGCGGTGAGGCCGCTCACACATCGCAGTGCTTGCTCGCAGACTGATCAGCTTGTATGTGCTGCTGTCCTGCTGGGCAGTAGTGCAGGGGACATGTGCGCCACTCCTTCGGCGGAGCATAAAGCATACATTCTCCCTGCCTTGCAGGCACGACGCGCACTACCACCCAGAGGCCGACTTTGCGCACAAGGAGCTGCAGCTGGTAGGGATGGTTTTGAAGGGGTGGGCGCGCCTGTGAGGGCCTGGTTGTCGGAACTGCTGATGTCGTTCAGCACTCTGCCGCTGCTGTTTGGGGCTGGCTGCTGGGCCTTAGTGTCCCTTGCCCAGCTGCACCTGAACCTGCCCTCCAAGCTGGGTGGCAACCCGCTGAGCATGAAGCGGTGCCGCCTCTTCGCCGACTACGTCTTCTTGGACGCCCCCGAGCGCATCCGCATGGCCGAGATCCCGCACGAGTACCTCATCACGCAGTTGCAGTTTCTGGGCGACGAGGCGGTGCCGGCGCCGTCCGACCCCAACGGCACGCGGTCCCGCAAGTACTCACCTGCGCCTGTGCCACTCTCCACCTGCAGCACCCGCACCTGCAAGAAGCGGCCGAGTCGTTGGCCTCGCTGTCGCGCCAGGGTGAGGGGTCAACTTAATTAACCTGTCTTGAAGGCCATGCTTTGACCCCAGTGCCATCGTGACGCGCAAGCGTGGAGCGGCTGCGCAGTGGGCCTGGCCCTTGTTAGGCAGCAAGCTCAGATTTGCTAACGACTCCCTGCGCCAAACCACCTGGCGCTGCTGCTCACATGTCTGCCTCCCACACCCTTCCTCGCCCTGCAGCCTCGCTGGCCAGCATTCGGATGAGCCCCGGCGGCCCCTCCTCCGTCCGCCTCTCGCTCTTTGGCCGCCCTTCCTCCGTCCAACTCACTCCACGCTCGCCCAAGCCGCCCTCATCGGCCCGCCTGGGCCGCCCCGCCTCTGTGCAGCTCACTCCAGTGTCCTTTGAGCTGCAGCTCACGCCTGTAGCAACACGGCCCGCCTCTGCTGCTGGGCAGCGCTCGGCATCGGGGCAGAGAGCGCCCTCCTCGGCGCACCTGTCGCAGCGGTCGCCCAGGATGCAGCGGCAGGAGTCCAAGAGCCCCCGGCAGCCCGAGTGAGCGGGCCTGCTCCGCTGCCTCCACATTATGTTGCATCTCCTTGTGTGACCTTCCGTGTGTGTTGCTGCTGCTTACGTTATGCTTCCCTGCTGCACTGCCGTGAACCCTCTGCCTTGCTGCTTTGCTTGTGATTTGTGCGCAGCTCTGCCTTGCTTTCCTCTCCATGCACACTTGCCACTATTGCTTGGTTGCAGCATTTGCACTGGCACAACAGCAGACCAATCGTGTTCAAAGAAAAGGCTGTGTTGAGGGCATCGGAGTGGGATCGGAGTCAGCCAGGGGGGGCATGCTGTGCAGGTGTTCAGAGGGTGAAGTGCTGTTTTGAAATCGGGGTGCGGCAATGCAGTAAGGGCTGCGCTGGATCAATCGGCGCAGCGCATCACAGGAAAGCAAGCAGGGGTCGGGCATTGATGAATCCGGTTGTCCGACGGTTGGGGGTAGGCATCGCACGATCAAGCTGGCAACTGATCAAGCAGGCATGAAAGCAGGCAGGCATCAATGCGGTGGGGTCTCGCGCTTGGCAACATCAAACCGTTCAAAGTGTGCTGACGGTAGCTTGGGTTCCTCCCAAAAGCGGGCATTCACTTGCCGCCGCCAGCAGTACTGCCACTAGTGGCGGAGGCATCAGCGGCGGCGATGGCCTTGACAGGCACATAGGTGGGCTTGGGGCAGCTGCTGTCGGCAGCGGTGCTGGTGTTGTCGCAGGGCGATGTGGTCTCAGTGGGGCACACGCAGTGGAAGTCCTGCAGGGTTGGTGGAAGAGGAGGAGGGAGGGCTTGTGGGGAGGTGCGGCCAGCAGTGGGCAGATTCAGTGCCCTGGCGGGGAGGGGGAGATCCCACACTTGGCATGGTGAGAGCTACGGCGCTGTCACCCTTGCCCCCCTGCGCTCGCCTCAACCTCAACCTGCCGCCCACCGCCCGCCCGCCCCGCAGCCGCACCTCTCCATCGGTCCACACGGGCGGCTGGTCGCACTCCAGGGTCAGGCACACCTGCACCGGCTTCACAACCTTCTTGGCCCTGCAAAAACGGGGGAAGGGAGGGTGGGCATGTGGTTATGTGGGCGGGCAATTATATTGGGCCGCAAGGAACTTCCTGAGGGCGGGTGGGCAGCCTGCGGCAGGGCAGCCTGCGGCAGGTGCAGGCTGGCACGCCAAATCGCGGGCGCAACTGCAAGCTAGAGCTCGCCAGCCTTCCCCGGCGCCCCCTCACCAGAACCAGGGGTGGCCAATCAGGACCGCTTCATACGAAGTGAACTGCAGGGGAGGGGGCAATGGAGGGATGGATGGCTGGATCAGAAGTTTGATGCACAGAAGTTTGGCAGGCACCCCTTGCCCCCATACCGCCAGGGTCGTCCCAAAGCCCTGCTGTGCTCCCTGCTGTGCTTATGGCGGTTCAGGCCTAGGCCCACCAAGCACCAGCCCTCCAGACCAGCGCCCCGATCCACCCAGTGCCCACCTGGCAAACTAGCTGAGGCACAGCAGGCTTCTCCTGAGCAGCCAGCAGCGCAGCCGCCTGGTCGCACACCGAGCCCTTGGAGCCGGCACCGGCGGTGCAAGCCTTGGCAGGCATGGAAGCAGTGACAGCAGTGTAGCCGGCCAGGCGGCGGCCGCCGCTGCCGTAGCTATCAGCGGAGGGGCAGGTGGAGGAAGAGGCAGCAGAGGCAGCCTTGCTGCTGGCGGCACCGTAGCCAGATGTGGAGCCAGCGGAGGAGTCAGCGGAAGCAGAAGCGCTGCTGCTGGCCGAGGCGGAGGAGGAGTCGGAGGAGGGGATGGGGATGGCGCAGCACGTCTTGAGCACCTGCCCGCTGCACACCACCACCTGCGGGGGTGGGTGGGCCGGGTGGGGTGAAAGGGTGGGTGGGTGAAGCGGGGCGGGGTGTTGGGGCCGCTTGGCAAGGGATGTGCGTGGACAAGGCTGCCAGAGAGGCAAGTAGCTTGAGCGCGGGGCGCTGGCACGCCCCAGCCCTCAGGGGCTGAGCATCAGCCACACCAAAACCCCTCCTTGATCCATGTCGACCGCAAACTGCCCCTCCCCCTGCGGCGGCACCTCACTGTTTCAAATCAGCCCGCTCACCTTCACTTCCTTCTTCCTTTTGGGGGCAGGCGCAGGACTGGGCGCAGGTGTGGGAGCGGGAGCAGGGGGCGTGGGCGCAGGCGGCGTGGGAGGCGGAGTCGGAGGCGTGGGC
>VFQQ010002111.1_pt1 | contig 24040 bp, 20 predicted proteins | sample 3512341 | NCBI WGS metagenome assembly VFQQ01 (sample SAMN10412373, study PRJNA504923) | tailings metagenome | isolation source: Relicate 2 Philex TSF1 revegetated site | place: Philippines: Tuba, Benguet | collected 2017-08-29 | reverse complement strand
CGAGCAGCGCACCGACCTCGACAAGCTGGTGATGGAGATCGAGACCAACGGCGCCATCCCGCCCGAGGAAGCGATCCGCCAAAGTGCGCGCATCCTGGTGGAGCAGCTGGCCTTCTTCGCGCAGATCGACCCGACGCCGGCCTTCGAAGGCGCCGTCACCGCGCAGGCCAAGAGCAGCATCTTCGACCCGATCCTGCTGCGCCCCGTGGACGAGCTCGAACTGACCGTGCGCTCCGCCAACTGCCTGAAGGCGGAGAACATCTACTACATCGGCGACCTCATCCAGCGCACCGAGACCGAGCTGCTGAAGACGCCGAACCTGGGCCGCAAGAGCCTGAACGAGATCAAGGAAGTGCTGGCTTCGCGCGGGCTCACGCTCGGCGCGCGGCTGGAGAACTGGCCTCCCCAAGGCCTCGACAAGCGCTGAGCATCAGCTCGGTCGCTCCGTGCAACCCCCGGTACCTGACACGGCCGGGGTTCAATAAAGAGAGAAACGCACCATGCGCCATCGCAACGGCCCCCGCAAACTCAACCGCACCAGCTCGCACCGCCTGGCGATGCTGCGCAACATGGCCAACTCGCTGATCAAGCACGAGGCCATCAAGACCACGCTGCCCAAGGCCAAGGAACTGCGCGCCGTCGTCGAGCCGCTGATCACGCTGGGCAAGGAAGCCACGCTGGCCAACCGCCGCCTGGCCTTCGACCGCACGCGCGACCGCGACGTCGTCACCAAGCTGTTCAACGAACTGGGCCCGCGCTACAAGGCGCGCCCGGGTGGCTACACGCGCATCCTGAAGATGGGCTTCCGCGTCGGCGACAACGCGCCGATGGCTTTCGTGGAGCTGGTGGACCGGCCGGAGCCGGTGGCCGCCGAAGAAGCCGGCAGCGAAGCCGCGGCCAGCTGACCGCGCCCGCATCCTGAGCAACGGCGCGGCGCCCTGCCGCGCCGTTGTCGTTTGTGCGGGGCCGCGGGTTACCTAAGTCACGCGGGCGCCGCCGGGCCGCTGGCTATTCTTGCCCGCGATGCAAGCCCATCCTGCCCTTGCCTTGTCGCGCCGCCGCGCGGTGGCCGGCGCCCTGCTCCTGCCGGCCGTGCTGCTGGTCGGTTGCGGCTCCAAGCCCAAACCCGCCGAGGCGCCCAAGCCCGATGCCACGCCACCCGCCACGGGCGGCATCTTCAGGCCCAGCATCGCCAGCATCGGTGGCGAGCTCGTCGGCGCTGCCGATCTGAACCCCAGCGCCAGCAACCGCCCCTCGCCGCTGCCGCTGCGCATCTTCGAGCTGCGCGCCGCCACCGCCTTCAACAAGGCCGACTTCCTGCCGCTGTACCAGACCGAGCTGCAGGCCCTGGGCGACGAGCTCATCGCACGCGAAGAGATGGTGCTGGCTCCGGGCGAGACGCGCACGATCCAGAAGGTGCTCGACCCCGCCACACGTTTCATCGGCGTGTTCGGCGCCTACCGCTCGTTCGAGCGCGCCGTGTGGCGCGCGGTGGCGCCGGTGCAGGTGGGCAAGCGGCACCAGCTGCAGATCCGCGCGGCGAGCCTCGCGGTGTCGATCCAGCTGCAAGTGATCTGAACGCGCGTCGCCCGCCCGCATGACGGCCTCCCACCGCGTGATCTGGTCGCAGGGCATGTTCCTGCAGCCGCACCATTTCCAGCAGCAGACCCGCTTCATCGAGCACCTGCTCGACGCACGTGTGAACGCCGGTGGTCCCTACGCCTGGGGCTTTGCCGAGCTGACTCTCGACGAAGCGCAGCTCGCCACCGGCCAGCTGGCGCTGCAGCGCGCCCGCGGCGTGTTGCCCGATGGCACGCCGTTTTCGATGCCCGATGCCGATGCGCTGCCGCCCCCGCTGGTGGTGCCTGCCGACATGCAGGGCGAGCTCGTGGTGCTGGCGCTGCCGCGGGAGCGCGCCGGCAAAACCGAGGTCGATTTCGGCGACGGCAAGCCCGATCCGCTGGCCCGCTACGCCGTCAAGGAACACGAGCTGCGCGACCAGGCCCATGCGGTGGACGAACCCGAGCCCGTGCAGCTGGGCGCGCCCACGCTGCGCCTCTTGCGCGCCAAGGACGCCACCGACGCCTTCGCCGTCCTCGGCCTCGTTCGTGTGGTGGAGCGCCGCGCCGACAACCAGGTCGTGCTCGACCGGGCCTACACACCGCCGCAGACGCGCATCGACGCCACCGGCCAGCTGTCCACGATGGCCAGCCTGCTGCACGGCCTCGTGCGCCAGCGTGCGCAGACACTGGCGTCGAGCATGGGCCAGATGGGCCAGGGCGTGAGTGAGGTGGCCGAGTTCCTGATGCTGCAGCTGCTCAACCGCAGCGAGCCGCTCCTGCGCCAGATGGCGGGCGCGCCCAGCGTGCACCCGCAGGTGCTGCACACGCAGCTGGCTTCTCTGGCGGGCGAGCTGGCCACCTTTTCGCGCCAGGACCGCCACCCGCCCGAGTACCCGCTTTACAAACACGACGACCTGCAGGGCAGCTTCGCGCCCGTGGTGCAGGACCTGCGCGATTACTTGAGCGCCGTCATCCAGCGCCACGCGGTGCAGATCGAGCTCGTCGACCGCAACCACGGCGTGAGGACGGCGGTGGTGGCCGACGCCGAGCTGCTGCGCAGCGCCGGCTTCGTGCTCGCCGTGCGCGCACAACTGCCCGCGGAACACCTGCGGCTGCGTTTCCCCACGCAAAGCAAACTGGGCCCGGTGGAGCGCATCAAGGACCTCGTGAACCTGCAGCTGCCGGGCGTGCCGATGCGCAGCCTGCCGGTGGCCCCGCGCCAGCTGCCCTTCCACGCCGGCAGCCACTACTTCGAGCTCGAACGCGGCAACGAGCTGTGGAAGCAGATCGAGCGCACCGGCAACCTCTGCCTGCACGTGGCAGGTGATTTCCCCGGGCTCGAGCTGGAACTCTGGGCCATCCGGGCGAGTTGACGGGCCATGGACGATCCCTTTGCCGCCCCTGAATCCGGCCGAACCTTCGTGCGCCCCACGCCCGGTGGTTTTGGCGGCGGTTTCGGCGCCGCGCGCCCGGCCGCCGACGCGCCGCCCGCAGCCGCCGAAGCCGCGCCCGTCGACCACGGCCTGAGCCCGCTGCTGGCGGCGGCCAACCGGCTGTTGATGCTCGTGCCCACGTTGCGCCAGACCCGCAGCGTGCCGGATGTCGCCACGCTGCGCGCCAGCCTGGCCCAGGGCGTGCGCGACTTCGCTGCCACTGCGCAGCAACAGGGCGTGGCGCCCGAGCGTGTGAACGCCGCCCGCTACATCCTGTGCACGATGCTCGACGAGGCCGCCGCCGACACGCCCTGGGGCGGCTCCGGCGTGTGGGGCCGCCACAGCCTGCTGGCCGAGTTCCACAACGAAGCCGCTGGCGGCGAGAAGGTGTTCCAGCTCATGGCGCGCCTGGCCGACAAGCCGGCCGACAACCGCGACCTGCTGGAGCTGATCTACGCGGCCATCGCGCTCGGCTTCGAAGGCCGCTACCGCGTCATCCCCAACGGCCAGCAGCAACTGGAGGCCGTGCGCGCCAAGCTCGCGCAGATCCTGCAGCAGGCGCGTGGGCCCTACCCGGCGCCGCTGGCGCAGCATTGGCAGGCGCAGGTGGCGCCCAAGCAGAAGGTGCCCACCTGGCTGCCGCTGGCGGTGGCCACGCTGCTGTCGGTGCTGCTGCTGGGCGGTGCCTATGCGGCGTTCTCCTACTCGCTGGCCGGGCGTTCCGACCCGGTCTACGGCCAGATCCAATCACTGCGCCTGTCACCACCCGTGGCGGCCGTGGCGCAGCCGGCGCCGCAGCCGCGGCTGGCGCAGTTCCTGGAGCCTGACATCCGCGCCGGCATCGTGGCCGTGCGCGACGAGGTGGACCGCAGTGTCGTCACCGTGCGCGGTGACGGGCTCTTCGCACCTGCCAGCGCCAGCCTCGTTCCCGAGCGCGAAGCGCTGATGGAGCGCATCGGCGCCGCGCTGGCGCGTGTGGGCGGCGGCGTGGTGGTCAGCGGCTACACCGACAACACGCCGATCCGCACGCTGCGCTTCCCCTCCAACTGGCACCTGTCCGACGAACGCGCGCGCGTGGTGGCCGACCTGCTGGTGGCCAAGGGCCTGCCGCGCGAACGCATCCGCAGCGAAGGCCGCGCCGAAAGCGACCCGGTGGCGCCCAACGACACCCCGGCCAACCGCGCGCTGAACCGGCGCGTGGAGATCACGCTGCACACGGCGCGCGCCGAGGCCACGGCGCGGCCCGCTGCCGCACCGGTGGTACCCGCGGCCTCCCGCTGAACCGATTCCACGCAAGGCCATGGGCAAGATCTTCGGCGCCATCTTCAACCGCTGGACCCTGCTGCTGGTGCTGCTGCTGGCGCTGCTGGCGGTCATCTGGCTCATCGGCCCGCTGGTGGCCATCGGCAACTGGCGCCCGCTGGAAAGCGAGACCGCACGCTGGGTGATGACGGGGCTGGTGCTGGTGACGGTGCTGGCGGTCATCGTCTGGAAGATCGTCAAGGCCAAGCTCGGCAACGCGAAGGTGGTCAACCAGCTGGCCGCCGCGCCGGCAGGCCCCGCCGCGGCGGCAGAGAGCCCCGACATGCAGGCCGTGCGCCAGCGCTTCGCCGAGGCGCTGGCCACGCTGAAGAACGCGCGCTTCGGTGCCGACGCCGCCGGTGGCGGCCTCTCCGGCAAGCTGCAGAACAGCCTCGGTGGCCGCTACCTGTACCAACTGCCCTGGTACCTGATCATCGGCGCCCCGGGCTCGGGCAAGACCACCGCGCTGCAGAACGCCGGGCTGCAGTTCCCGCTGCAGGCCACACACGGCAGCAAGGCCATCCGCGGCGTGGGCGGCACGCGCCTGTGCGACTGGTGGTTCACCGACCGCGCCGTGCTGATCGACACCGCCGGCCGCTTCACCACGCAGGACAGCGACGCCGCGGCCGACAAGGCCACCTGGGGCGGCTTCCTGCAGATGCTGAAGAAGTCGCGCGCGCGCCAGCCGCTGAACGGCGTGCTGGTGACGGTGTCGGTGAGCGACCTCATCGGCAGCACCGCGCGCGACCGTGAACAGCACGCCGCCGCCGTGCGCGCGCGGCTGCAGGAGCTCCATGAGCAGCTCAAGGTCAAGCTGCCGATCTACCTGATGGTGAGCAAGTGCGACCTGCTCGCCGGCTTTGCCGAGACCTTCAACGCCGTCGACAAGGACCAGCGCGCCACGCCCTGGGGCTTCACTTTCCCGCTCCAGCCGCCCGGCCAACAGCAGCCGGTGTGGGCCGAGCGGCTGGAGCCCGAGTTCAACGCACTGCTGCAGCGCCTGGACCAGGGCCTGATCGACCGCCTGCAGGCCGAGCCCGACAAACAACGCCGCGCGCGCATCTACGGCTTCCCCAACCAGTTCGCCAACCTGCAGGCCGCGCTGACCGACTTCACGCAGCAGGTCTTCGCACCCTCTCCGTACGAAGCCAACCCGTTGCTGCGCGGCGTGTACTTCATCAGCGGCACGCAGGAAGGCACGCCGATCGACCGCGTGCTGGGGGCTGCGGCCCGCCGCTTCCGCATCGAGCAGAGCCTCTTGCCGGCCCAGCAGGGCACGGGCCGCAGCTTCTTCCTGCAGCGCCTGCTCACCGACGTGGTGTTCGCCGAGCAGGCCCTGGCCGGCACCGACCGCGGCTGGGAACGCCGGCGCAGCGTGTGGGCCATCGCGAGTTATGCGGTACTCGGCCTCGTCACCGTGGGCCTGCTGGGCGCCTGGGCGCTGAGCTGGCGCAACAACAGCAACTACATCGAGACCGTGGCGCAGCGCGTGGAGAGCGTGCGCCGCCAGGTGCAGGAAACACCCAACCGCGCCACGCCCGACCTGCTGCCGCTGCTGCCGGCGCTGGAAGCCACACGCTCGCTCGCCGCCGCCGGCGAGAGCGGCGCGCAGCAGGCCAGTGCCGGGGTGCCGCTGTCCTACAGCTTCGGCCTGTACCAGGGCAAGAAGCTCGACAGCGCCGCCAGCGAAACCTACGGCCGCATGCTCGGCGACGCGGTGCTGCCGCGCCTGGCGCTGCGCGTGGAGGAGCAGCTGCGCGCCGGCGACCAGGCCGAATCGCAGTACGAGGCGCTCAAGGCCTACCTCATGCTGTATGACGTGCAGCGCTTCGACGCCACGGCGCTCAAGCAGCACATCGAAGGCGACTGGGAAGCGCGGCTGGGCCGCGAGATCACGGTCGAGCAGCGCGAGGCGCTCAGCCGCCACCTCGACGCGCTGCTGGCGCGCGGCGCCGCGGTGTCGCCGCTGCCGCAGGACAAGGCGCTGGTGGATGCCACGCGCACACGCCTGGCCAGTGTGCCGCTGGCGCAGCGGGTCTACAACCGCATCCGCCAGCGTGGCCTGGGCGCCGAGTTCCCCGAGGTCACGGCGGTGAGCGCCGGTGGCCCCAACGCGCAGAACGTGTTCACGCGGGTCAGCGGCCTGCCGATGGCCGCACGCGGGGTGCCCGGCCTCTTCACGTACGACGGCTACCACAAGGGGTTCCAGAAGGTCGTCGACGAGGTCACCAAGACCCTCGCCGATGAGCAGGCCTGGGTGCTGGGCATCCCGGCGCAGACCGGCACCGACTCCGTGCTCAACAGCAGCCGCCTCGCGGATGACGTGCGCCGCCTCTACCTCAACGACTACCGCGACACCTGGAAGGGCTACATCGCCGACATCAAGCTGCAGCCGCTGCAGAGCATGGCCGGCGCGATCGAGAAGACGCGCTTCCTGAGCGGCCCCGATTCGCCGCTGCCGCCGATGCTCAAGGTCTTCAGCAAACACACCACGCTGCTGGCGGTGCAGCCGGGCGTGGCAGGCATGGCCAGCAGCAAGATCGACGAGGCGCTGCGCAAGGGCCAGCAGGCGATCCGTGGTGCATTGGGTGCACAGGCCGCTTCCACCGGCGCGCCGGGTGAGCGCATCGAGAGCATCGTCGACGACGAGTTCCGCCAGCTGCGTGCGCTGATCACCGCGCCCGAAGGTGGCAAGCCGCCGCTCGACGGGCTGATTGCGCGGCTGCAGGAACTGCAGGTGCTGCTGACGAGCATGGACGCGGCGCTGAAGGCCAAGACACCGCCGCCTTCTTCGCCGCTGCCCACGCAGCTGAAGGTCGAGGGCTCCAACTCGCCCGAGCCGGTGCGCTCGCTGCTCGATTCACTGGGCTCGGCCAGCGCCAACATCACACGCATCCAGCTGCGCTCGGCGCTGTCGGACCGCGTGCGTTCGGAGATCGGCGAGTTCTGCAACCAGGCCACCAATGGCCGCTATCCCTTCGACCCCAACGCTTCAAAGGAAGTGACGCCGGCCGACTTCGCGCAGCTGTTCGGCCCCGGCGGCCGCTTCGAGCGCATGCAGGGCGAGCTGGCGCCGTACATCGACACCAGCGTGCGCCCCTGGCGCTTCCGCGCCATCGACGGCGTGCCGCTGGGCAGCGACCAGGGCACGCTGCCGCAGTTCCAGCGTGCGCAGGCCATCCGCGAGGCCTTCTTCGCCACCGGCGGCAACATGCCCGGCGTGCGGCTGATGATGAAGCCGCTGGAGATGGACACCAAGCTGCGCGAGTTCCTGCTCGATGTCGACGGCCAGCTCGTGCGCTACGACCATGGCCCGCAGATCCCGGTGGAGGTGAAGTGGCCCGGCCCCAAGGGAACCGGCGTGGTGCGTGTGACGGTGCAGCCCGCGGGCGGTACCGGCCTCGTCAACGACGGGCCATGGGCGCTGTTCAAGATGTTCGAGCGCGTGGCGGTCACACCCGGTGCTGCACCCGAGAAGTTCAGGGCCACCTTCGACATCGACGGCCGCAAGGCGATGTTCGAGGTCACCAACAGCAGCGTGCGCAACCCCATGCGCATGCCCGAGCTGAAGGCCTTCCAGTGTCCCAACGGCCTCTGAATGAACGCACCGGTCTCGGCACCCGGCTGGTTCGGCAAGCTCAGCTGCCTGGGTGACTTTGCCTCGCGCCGCCTCGCGCCCGACTGGGTGCGCGGCTGCGACGACTGGCTCTCACGCTGCCTGGCCCACAGCCAGGCGCAACGGGGCCAGCAATGGCTGCCCACCTACCTGGCAGCACCCGTGTGGCGCTTTGCCTGGGGCCCGCAGGTGGCCGATGGCGACTGGTGGTTCGGCCTGCTGATGCCCAGCTGCGACAGCGTGGGTCGCTACTTTCCGCTCGTGCTGGCGCAGCCGCGGGCGCAGCCGCCGGATGACCGCTTCGGCTTTGCGCACCTGGAGCTGTGGTGGCAACACGGTGCGCAGGCGGCGCTCGCCACCTTGAACGACGGTGCATCGGTCGATGCTTTCGAAGCCGCGCTGGCCGAGGCGCCGGCCTGGCCCGTGGTGCCGGCGCAGCCGCTCAAGGCCGTGCCGTTGTCAGGTGCGCACCGCTGGGTCTTGCCGCCTGGCACGGCCATCGACACGCTGGCCCCGGCACTGGCGGCCGAGAGCCTGCGTGAGCGGCTCGTCGGCCAGACGCTGTGGTGGCCCTGGCGCCCCGACGGGCAGCCCGGCCAGTGCACGCTGGTGCCCGGCCTGCCGCCGCCGCAGCTCTTCGACGAGATGCTCGGCTCGGGCTGAGATCAGGCCGAAGGCAGGCCCGATGGCAGCCCTCGGGGCACGGTGTCGTCGCTGCGCATCAGCGTGACTTCGCCGGGGTTGCCGACCCACACCGCGATGGCGGTGAAGTTGTCCTGCCGCGGCGCGGCGCGGGCCACCACCTTGGCGTGCATGTCGGCCAGCCAGTCTTCGGCCGTGAGCGCGCGGTTCAGCGCAGCGGCGATGTCGGCCGGCTCGAAGCCGTCCCACCAGCCGTCGCTGCACAGCAGGAAGGCGTCGCCCTCCATCAGCTCCACCGGCCGCGCCACGGTGTGCGGCTCGATGTCGCCTTCGATGCCCAGCGCCGCCAGCAGGTGGTTCTTCTGCGGGTGGTTGCGCGACTGTTCTTCGGTGAGCACGCCGGCCAGCACCATCTGCTGCACGACGCTGTCGTCTTGCGTCAGCGCCTCGCAGCGGCCCTGGCGCACGCGGTACAGGCGCGAGTCGCCGACATGGGTCCACAGCGCGTGTTCGGCCTTGGGCTCGATCCACAGCGCCACGAAGGTGGTGTGCATGCGCGCCTCGGGGCGGTCGGAGGTCTGCTGGCCCAGCAGCTCGCCATGCGCCAGGCGCACGATCTGCGTCAGGTTGTGCGGCGAGAAGGCCAGGCCCGGGTCGAGCAGCACACGCTCGAAGCACTGCACCGCAATCTCGGAAGCCTCGCGGCCGCGCGAGTGGCCGCCGGCGCCGTCGCACAGCACCGCGTAGTGGCCGTTCACGCCGTGGCCGAGCGCGTGGTTGTCCTCGTTGCCCTTGCGTGCGCCCGGGTCGGTGCGCGAAGCCATCTTCACGCGCTGGTGGAAGTGCATCACCGGCACTGCCTCAGCCCTTGCCGCCATGCTTCAGGCGCGCCACCTGCTGCTCGTAGGCGGCGACGAAGGCCTTGCCGAAGAGCGCATGGAAGTCTTCCTGCGCCTCTTCCTTGATGCCGCGGAAGCGCTGCAGGTACAGCTCCCACAGCCGGGCCTTGCGGCTGGCCGGCACCAGGTTGTCGAGCATCGAGCCGGCGCCGAGTGTCTTCTCCAGCGTGGCCGGGTCGAAGCGGTCGAGCATGCCTTCGATGGCCGCGCGCATGCCGGCCACGGTGCCGATGCTGTGGCCCACGAGGTCGCGCATCGCGTCGTCCATCGCCGCCGGGCCTTCGAGGAAACCGCGGGTGGCCGGCTGCACCAGCTGTTCGACGCCGGTGCGGGTGTCGGGTGCGAACTTCAGCGGGTTGTTGCTCTTGGCCATGATTTGCGTGACAGCGGCACGCATCTCGTACTTGGTGCTGGCGCGCACCGCCATCAGCTCACGCGTGCCGTCCACGGCTGCGCGCAGCACCAGGCCCACCTGGTGCAGCCGCGCGGCGGCCTGCGCCGGGTCGGCCGGCATCGGGATGTTCACGCCGGCGCCCTGGCAGAAGGCCTGCCAGAGGGCTTCCGCCCCAGCGCCAGCGGGCAGCGCGGCCAGCGGGGCGGCGGTGCGCGGCGGGGGTGCCGCGGTCATGGGGGGCGCCACGCGCGGCGCTTCGAAGGCCGCGTGCAGCGGGCTCACGTGATCGGATACCGGCGGTGCTGCCACAGGCTGGGGCACGGCCGCCGGGGTGCTGCTTTCGAACATCGCCAGCGGGTCGCTGCCGGCCAGGCCGCTGGCGGTGCTGCTGCCTGAGCCCAGGCCCAGCTCGAAGTCCTGCAGCGGGTCACCGCCCTGGCCCGCCAGGTCGAACTGCTGGTCGATGCTGGCGGGCGGTGCCACGGGCGCCAGGTCCGCAAAGGGGTCGACCACGGCCACGGCGGCGCGGGGCGGCGGTGGTGGCGCCAGGCTGGCGAAGGGGTCGAAGTCGTCGGGCAGCCGCGGTGCTGGTGGCGGCGGCGGCGTGACGGCGGCCGAGTGTGGGCTCAGGCCCGCTGCGGGCGGCAGCAGGTCGTCGAAGGGGCTGGCGGCCGGCGGCGGTGCGGCGAAGGGTGCAGCCGGTGGCGCGGGAGCACCCAGCAGATCGGCAAAGGGGTCGGCCGCGGCGGCCGCGCTGTACGGTGCTGGCGCCGCCGCCCTCTGCGGCGACGTGCCGAGCAGGTCGTCACCACCGCCCAGCAGGTCGGCAAAGGGGTTGTCGCTGGCTGGCGGCGGCGCCGCCACGGGCGCAGGCACCGGCGACATCGGACGCATCGCCGGCGTTGCCACGGGAGCAGGCCGTGGCGGCGGCGGTGGTGGCACCGGTGGGGGTGCTGATACGGGTGCCGGCGCCGGCACCGGCGTGGCGCTGCGCACCAGGCGGTCCAGCGTCGCGTCGGCGGCCGTTGGTGCGGTGGCGGTGCTGAACTCGGCGCGCAGCAGGTAGCCGCCGATGCGCACGTCGTCGCCATCGCCCAGCATGGCCGACTCGCCGTTGGCCAGCGTGCGGTTGGCCAGGCCGATGGGATTCGCGGCGCCGACGTTGCGGATGAGGTAGCCGCCGTTCACGAACACGATCTCGGCCTGCTTGCGCGAGATGAAGCGCTCGGGGTCGGGCAGCGCCAGCGTGCTGTGGTCAGCGCGGCCGATGGTGCCACCGGCGGCGTCGAAGCGCGCCGTGATGGGCCGCGTCAGCGGCTGATCGTTGAGCGACACCGCCCGCAGCGTGAGGATCATGTGGAAGTGGGTTCTTGGCCTCGCGCTGCGGCGCCGGCCCGGTGGTGGGATGCGGCTTTCATGCTCGGCACGGCAGCACGGTGCAGCAACCGACCAAAGTCACGCGCCGAAATGCAGCCACGCCGAGACCGCGCCGAACACCAGCGCGATCCAGGCCCAGGTCAGCGGGGCACCGCGCCAGCGGCCGCGGCGCAGCCCGGCCTGCAGCGCCAGCAGCGCAAACACCGCGGCGAGCACCGGGAAGAGCAGGCGGGGGTCGAGCATGGGGCCGATGCTGCCTGCGGTGCGGTGCCAGCGCTGCCCCCAAAGTCATGTCGTGGCACCGCGGCACGCAGAGTGCAACGGTCCGTTGCGTGGCGGATGCGGCCGCGGCCTCGCGGGGCACAATGCCTTTGTGAGTTCAGACCCTACCGCATCCCGGGCCGTGGCACGGCAGCGTGTGTGGCTGGCCTTGGCAGGCCTGGCCTGGCTGGCCGGCTGCGGCAGCGCGCCGAAGCCACCCCCACCGCCGCCGCCACCGGCGCCGCTGCCACCACCCCCGCCGCCGGCCCCGGTGGCGCCACCGCCCCCACCGCCCGCGCCGCCGCCGCCCCCGCGCGTGGAACCGGTGGCCGATGTGCAGGCCGCCGTCCGCCAGCTGCAAGGCCTGCTGCAGGACGGCGATGCCGCTGCTGGCGAGGCACTGGCACGCCGCATCCTGGCCACCGAGCCGGGGCAGCCGATGGCCACGAGCCTGCTGCGGCAGATCGAGACCGACCCGGTGCAGCTGCTCGGCCGTGAGTCGCACGCACACGTGGTGCGGCCGGGTGAATCGCTGTCGTCGATCGCACGCGACCGGCTGCGCGACGCCAACCTGTTCTACGCGCTGGCGCGCTACAACGGCATCAAGGTGCCGCGTCAGCTGGCCGCCGGGCAGACCATCCGCGTGCCGGGGCGTGCGCCGGCGGCCAACGCCCCGGCGCCTGCGGCGCCCCCTCCGGCCGCGGCGCCGGCACCCGCTCCGGAGCCACCATCGCCGCCGCCGCCACCCGCGGCCCCGCCGCCAGCAGCTGCCCCTGCACCCGCACCCGCGCCCGCGCCCGCGCCCGCGGCAGCACCGGTGGCCGATGACAAGGCCCGGCTGCCTGCCCTGCTGCGCCAGGCGCGCACGCTGGTGGCGCGGCAGGACCTGTGCGGCGGCGTGCGGGCCTACGACCAGGTGCTGGCGATCGACGCCAACCACGCCGCGGCGCGTGCCGAGCGCCAGCGTGCGCTCGACCTGATCGAGCGCCTGCGCCGCCAGGGCAGCAAACTCGACTGTTAGCCCAGGGCCTGCTTCGGGGGCCGCAGCCGCTGGCAGCGCGCGCGGGCATCACGCGCCGCTGCCGGGTCGCTGCGGGCAAGCTGATCGGCCAGGCGCTGCAGCAGTTCGCAGGCGCGCTGGCGGACGGGTGCACCGGCGCGTGAAGCCGCCGCCAGCGGCTCCACGATGCGCAGCGCGCCGGCGATGTCACCTTCGTCGAGCAGCAGCTGCGCTTCTTCCGGAAGCACCGCATCCGGTGGCCGCGTGGCGGTCGTGACGCGCTGGCGCGTGGCCTCGATCTCGCGCAGTGCCTGGGCCGACGCGGCAGCTTCGGGGTCGAGCGCCAGCGCGCGCAGGTGCAGCGACACCGCGGCGTCGAGCTCGCCCCGCGCGCGCGCCTCCAGGGCGCGGCGCTGCAGCGCCAGCGCGCCCTCGCGTTGCGCCAGCCGGGTTGCATCGAAACCGTCGGCGGCTTCCGCGTCGCCGGGCGCCAGCGCGAGCACCGCCGACCACGCCTGGCGTGCGGTGGTGCTGTCGCCGCGGCTGCTTGCAGCGCGGGCCCGTTCGCGCTCAGCCGCCTGCCAGGCTGCCAGGCCCGCCCCGGCCGCGGGCGGTGGCTCGGCGGCCGCCGGGCGTTCCGCCACCCGCTCACTGGGCCGCAGCCGCGCGGCGAAGTCCTCCAGGCTGTGATCGCCGAAGATCATCGTGCGGCGCAGCTGCCAGGGCGCGGCGTAGAACGGGTTGCCGCCGGGGCGCACCGTGAAGGCGAGCTTGTAGGGCGTGCCGGGCAGGGCCTGCAGCACGGCGTCGTTCGTGGCGCCGTAGGGGTAGGCCAGGTGCCACACAGGGGCCGCATCGGCGCCCAGCTGGCGCTGCAGCAGCACGGGCGGTTGCAGCAGCTCCTCGCGCAGCGCGCGCCGCCACGCGGCCTCGCTTTCGCCCGGCAGCGGCTGCGTGAGGTTGCGGTGGCTCTTGCCATGGGCCTGGATCTCCACCAGGCCCGAGCGCGCCAGCTCGCGCAGCTGCGCCCAGCTCAGGCCGTCGCGCGTGCCGACGATGTCGGTGGTGACGAACAAGGTGGCCGGCAGGCCGTGCCGCTGCAGCAGCGGGAAGGCGTGGCGGTGGAAGCTCTCCCAGCCGTCGTCCACGGTGATCAGCACCGACTTCGGCGGCAGCGCGCGGCGGCCCTCGATGAAGGCCTGCAGGTCGGCCAGGCGCAACACCGTCCAGCCTTCGCGCAGCAGGTACTCCAGCTGGGCCTCGAACTGCGCCGCCGGCATCAGCATGCGGCTGCGGCCCGGCTCGGCGCCGGGGCCGAAGCGGTGGTAGCAGAGCACGGTGATGGTCTGCACGCCGGCGGCGGACACGCCATGCGCCGCAGGCGCCCGCAGCGGCACGCGCAGCGGCTGCCCCGTGGCGGGCGCGGTGGTGCCGGGATTGGCCTGTGCCACGTGCCACCCGAGCGTGCGGTCGGTGAGAAAACGCTCGGCGATGGCGTCGAAGCGGTCGCCGGGTGCTGGCAGGAAGACCAGCACTTCCTCGACGGCGCCGGCCACGCGCCCCGACGCGCCCTCGCGTGGTGTGGCGCGGGCTGCCTCGGGCCACGCAGCGGATGCCGCGGCCGCAGGTGCCGCAACTGCGGGCGTGGGTGGCCGCGGCTGCGTACCGCAAGCCGCCACCAGCAGCGCGGCCAGCACGAGCGCAAGGCCCGGCGCGCGCATCTTGCGGGTGGGCTTCAGCTGCCGGGCGTGGGCGGGCGCGCACGCGGCCGCGCCACCCCGTCGCCGCGCTGCTGCAGCGCGGCGGCCATGTCGTCGAAGGCGCTGAACAGCGCGCCGAACTCGTCGCTGCGTGTCTCGCCGATGCGGTGCCCGAACCGCCCCGCCGCCATCTCGCCCATGCCCTCGGCCACCAGCGCGATCGGCCGCGCCACGCCCTTGGCCAGCACCAGCATGGCGATGGCGGCTGCGGCCACGGTGACAATCACGAGCACGATCATCAGCATGATCGACAGCCGCGCCACCTCGGCCAGCGGCCGCTCGGGCACACCCAGCACCACGCGGCCCACTTCCTGGTCGCGGTAGGTCACCGGTGCCTCGAAGCCGAGCACCGCGCCAGCGCCGCCCGTGCCGCTGATGCGGCTGGCCTTCACGCCGCCCGGCAGCGTGCCCAGTGGCTTGGCCGGTGGCGGCTGGTAGGCCTGCCCGGCCTGGCCGGGCACCGTGGAGGCGCGCACGACGCCGGTCTTGTCGATGACGACGATGCGCTCGAAGTTGCGTGTCTTCATCGACTCCTGCACCGCGATGTCCACCGCGTCCCACTCCTCGCCCAGCACAGCGGCGGCGTTCTGCGCCGCGATGAAACGCGTGAGCGCGGCGCCGTACTCGCTGGCCTGCGCCATCAGCGCCGCGTACTGGCGCTGCGTGACCACGAAGCCGGTGACCGACATCACCGCGGCCACGATGGCGGCCATCATCAGCGCCCACTTCACGCGCAGCGGCACGATGCGCGGCTTGTCCTTGGCCGCTGCCGCCGCGTCGAGCTCGGCCAGCACACGGCCCAGGGCCTGCGAGAGTTCGGCGCCCGAGGCAAAGCGTTGCTCGGGCTGTTTGGCCAGGCAGCGGTCGACGACGCGGCGCAGCGCCGGCGGCACATCGGGCCGCTTGGCATTGAGCGGCGGCGGCTCGGCGGTGGCGATGGCCTGCGCGACGGCCACCAGGTTCTCGCCCTTGAACGGCCTTTCGCCGGCCAGCGCCTGGAACAGCACGATGCCCACCGAGAACAGGTCGGAGCGGCCGTCGAGCTTTTCGCCACGGGTCTGCTCGGGGCTCATGTACTGCGGCGTGCCCAGCACCGCGCCCACCAGCGTCGGCGCGTGCACGCCGCCAGCGCCTTCGATGTGGGCGATGCCGAAGTCGGTGACCTTGATGCCGCTGCGGTCGGACAGCAGCATGATGTTGCCGGGCTTGATGTCGCGGTGCACCACGCCCTTGCCGTGGGCGTACTCCAGCGCCTGCGCCAGCTGCAGCCCGAGCGTGATCACGTCGCGGATCGGCAGCACCTGCTGGGCGTCGAGCACGTCGGCCAGCGAGCGGCCTTCCAGGAGCTCCATGGCCATGAAGGGGCGGCCCTCGATCTCGCCGACGTCATGCACGGTGGCGATGTGCGGGTGCGAGAGCGAGCCCGCAGCGCGTGCCTCGCGCAGGAAGCGCGTGCGGCATTCCTCGTCCTCGGCCAGCGAGGCGTGCAGGAACTTGATGGCCACGTCGCGCCCGATGCCGGGATCGTGCGCGCGGTACACCGTGGCCATGCCGCCGCGGCCCAGGCGCGAGCGGATCTGGTAGCGGCCCACCTGGCGCAGCAGGCCGTCGGCGTCGCTGCCGGTGCTGCCAGGCAGCGAGCGGCCCAGGCCCGTGGGCGTGAGCGTGGCCGGGCCGCTGCCGGCGGGTGTGGCCTGCGGCTTGGTGGCGGCGGCCGGGGGCAGCAGCGGCGCGGCACGCACGATGGTGTCTTCTTCGCTGCTGCGTGGCGCCGCCGGCAACGGGGCCGCCTTCACGGTGCTGGGCATCGCGCGCGTGGCGTCGCCGTCTTCGTACTGCACCTGGGGCTGCTGCAGCGCGCCGGGTGGCAGCACGCGGGTTTCGTCGAGCGGCGCGGGCCCGCTGGTGGGCAGGCTGATGTCGAGATCGAGGTCGGCCGGCGGCCGGCTGGGCGTGCTCATGCGGGGTGGGGCGGCAGGGGGAAGGGCGGGGATGATGGAAGCGCGCGGGCACGCCGGCCATCCCCCGGATTGTCGAGCCGGCCCACGCGGCCGGCGCGGGCAAGGTGTGTCAATCGGCGAGCGGTGCACCGGCCCAGTGCCAGCGGCCTGGCGCGGTGCCGGCCGCCTGCGCCGCGGGGGCGGCCTGGCGCATGGCGGCCCACTGTGTGGCCACTGGCAGCGCGGGGTGCCAGGGCAGCGCGATGCCGTGGCGCGTGAGCAGCTCGTCGGCCAGGTCGTCACGCCCCGCGGACGGCAGCGCAGGCGCCGCCAGGCTGCGCAGCAGCGCCTCCGGCGTGCAGGGCAGGCCGAGCCGGTAGCGCTGCCCCGCCTGGAAGCGCGCGCCGTTGTCCACCAGCCATTGGCCCCACACGGCGGGGTCCTGGCTGATGCGGTCGACACGGTCGCCGAAGGGCTCGCCGTCGGCGCGGCGTGGTGGCTCGCCGCGGTCGCGCCAGGCGGCGAGTTCCTTGTCGCTCAGCTCGTCTTCGTTCAGCGGCTCGGGCACGAGCACGGTCTCACGCGGCTCGCCGCCGGTGATGAGGTGCAGCGCACGCGCCGCCTCGGCCGCCACCGGCTCGGCGATCAGCAGCGCCGTGAGCGCGCGCACGGCCGAGAGTTCGCCCAGCTGCCCGAGCGCCTGCACGGCCGCAGACGGTGTCTCGGCGCCGCGCAGCTGCTCCAGCAGGCGCGGCGCCGCGCCACGGGGCGCCGCCAGCGGCAACAGACTCGCCTGTGCCGGATCCCGCAGCACCTGCTCGCGCGCGGCGTCGTCGTGCAGGCGCAGGCCACCGCGCAGCGCGGCCTGGCGCAGGGCGGCATCGGGTGCGTCGAACAGGGGCCGCAGCAGCGCCAGAAGCAGCGGCGCATCACCCGGCACGCGGCCCACCCAGGCCAGCAGCGCCGCCTGCTGGGCGGGCGGCGCGTGGCGCAGCGCCGAGGCCAGCGCATCGGCCATGGGCCAGCCGCGGCATGCGGCCACGGCGGCAAACCAGGGTGCCAGCGGCCCTTCGCCCTGGGCCAGCGCGCGCTGGGCCGCGGTTTGCCACGCCGCGGGCCACTCCAGCAGCAGCGCGTGGCCGATGGCAGCGGCCTTGGCCGCATCGTCCAGCGCCGCGCCCTGCAGCAGCGGCGCCAGTGCAGCCGCCTCGGCGCGCCGGCAGCACAGTGCTGCGATCGCGAAGAGCTCGTCCGGCTCGGCCGCGTCGGCGCGGGCCTGTGCCACCTCGAGCGCGAGCGCGCCGCCGACCACGAGCGCATCCAGGTGCGCCTCGAGCCGGTCCTCGAAAGGCGCCGGCGCCTGCCAGCCCCGTGCCACATCGGCCCGCAGCGCAGCGGCCTGGCCGTGCAGGAACGCGAGCTCGTCGAGGTGCTCCTCGTACAGGCCGATCCTGAAGCCGCGCGGCGACAGGGTCATGCCGGCTCACCCACGCGCGCCACGCGCAGCTCCACCGAACGCAGGTCGTGCGGCCCGCCGGGCAGCCGCAGGTGGCAGCGCCACTGCAGCGTGAGCAGCCGCAGGTCCATGTCGATGACCACCGTGTCCAGCAGCGGCAGCAGTGCCACACGCTCGCGGCCCCGCGGCTCCACCCAGCACTGCAGCGTGCCGCTGGCCGGCAGGTGGAAGGCCACGCGCGGTTCGGGCGCGGCGCCGACCACCACCACCTCCTCGTCGCCGCGCAGGTGGCCCTGCGTGGTGAGGCCGGGCGAGGCGCTCTGGAAGAAGCGGCGGTCGAAGTCGCGCGCGAGCAGCGGCTTGCGTGTTTTCTGCCAGGCTTCGTCGTAGGTGCCGGCCAGGCTGCGGCGCGGCTCCCAGTCGGGCGAGACGAAGCCGAAGCCCGCCGGCGGCGGCGTGTCGCCGAAGCGCTGGAAAGGCTGCTCCGGGTCCTCGAAGTTGGGCAGCGCGGCCTCGCCTTCCAGCGGCAGGCTGGCGTCGAAGAAACCGCGTCCCACCGGGTTGCGCCACTCGCAGCGATGGCGCAGCACGTCTTCATGACGGCGGTCCCAGCCGCCGAAGGCGCGCTCGTGGACGATGGGGATGCGCTCGAAGGGCGCCGGCGGCGTGATCGTCAGCCCCGTGAGGCCGCGCACGAGGTGGCGGTCGCCCAGCACGCGCGCGATCTTGCGCACGCTGCCCACACGCACGCCGACCTGGCCCTCGGTGGCGCCGCGCTGCGGCGCGTGCGCGTGGCCGAGCAGCACGACGTCGGTGCCCACGGGCTTCACGAAGGCGATCTGCGGTTCGAGCCGCATGCTGGTGCTCGCCGGGTCGCCGTGCCATTCGCCGCCCAGCCGCAGCGGCGGCTGCTTGGCCAGCCACGCGAGCGCGCCACCTTCACCGATGTGCCAGCTGCCCTGGATCAGCGGCACCGCCAGCGGCACGCCTTCCTCGTCGGCCAGGATCAGCGGCTCGGCCACGAGGCCGGTCGGGTTGGCGAGGGCGGCGTGTGGCAAGGCCTCACCACTCCGCGGGCAGCACCACGCGGCTCACCTGCCGCGCGAGCGAAGGGCACCAGCGGTACTCGTCCTGCGTCGGCAGCTTCAACTGCGTGGCCATGCGCAGCAGCGCCAGGCCGTCCACCCACAGCTGCCAGCCGGCGATGAGGCCCGGCTCCTCGATGCGCGCACGCTCGCGCTCGGCCTGGATGTGGGCGGCGTGGGCGTCGAGCAGGGCCTCGAAGGCGGGCTCGAAGGCAGCCCCGTCGCGGCGGGCGAGGGCGCGCAGCACCGGCAGCCGTGCATCGGGCTGGCCGTCGAGCACCTGCTCCCAGCGCTCGAACAGCGCCTCGGTGCGCGCCACGTCGGCGGCCGGCGCGATGACCGCAAACGCCAGCTGCGCATGGCAGAAGTCGTCTTCGTACTCGTGGCCGCGCCGCCACTCGCGCGGCGACAGCGCGGCGATCTGGCGCGCCAGCGCGAAGTCGGCGGCGGCCACGGCGTCGAAGAAGGGCTCGATGCGCGAGCTGGCGTCGTGATGTTCGGTGCCACCGCTGGCCTGCACACGCTGCAGGTAGGTCACGCGGCAGCGGCCACTGCGCACCAGGTTGTTGCTGAAGGTGTCGGCGTCGCCCTTGCTCAGCAGCGCAATGATCGCGGCCGTGCGCAGCTTGGCCTGCGCGTCGATGCAGACCTCGCCCAGCTGCTGCAGCGGGTAGGCGGGGTTGCGCAGCGCGGTGAGCCAGAACGCGATGTCGTAGGCCACGATCTGCGCGTAGTCGCTGAGCTTCATGGCCGGCTGATCAGTCTTCCGGGTAGGCCGTGGAATCGATGAAGCTCACGCCGCTGAACTTGCCCTTGGTGATGGCCTCGGCGACGTTCTTGCGCACGACGATCGGGCCCCAGAGGTCCTTGAGTCTGAACAGGCCGGCATCAGCGGGGACCTTCTTCGCGTCGAGCACGAGGCTCTTCAGCGACGAGATCTTGCCCGGCGTGATGCGGCTGGTCTTCACGACCGAGGCGTCGCGGTCGATGCAGTCCACCGGGTCCACCGGGTGCACGATCACATAGGGCTCCGGCGTCTTGCGGCCCTTGTGGTCGATGATGGCCACCGGCAGGTACTCCACGCGCGGCAGCTGCAGCGCCTCCAGTGCCGCGCGCAGCCGCTCCGAGACCACCAGGCACTGGTCGGAGTTGAGCAGGCTGTCGGTCAGCAGCAGGTCGGTGGGGAAGTCGGGGTTCATGCGGAAGAGCACGTCACCCGGCCACTCGGCCGCCAGCGGCCGGCCCAGGTGCAGCGACGAGGTCTTCTCCAGGCCTTCGAAGTCCTTCAGCACGCAGCCGCCGGCCACGGACTTGTACTGCCAGACGCGGAACTCACTGCTCATCGTTTCATGCTCCTGCTATGGCGCCCGCGATGCGGTCGATCCACTTCGCCACCGCTGAATCGAAACTGCGCACCGGGAAACCCTTGGAAGATACCTTCTTGTCCGAAGCCATCGAGAACGGGTGGCACCAGGTCTCGTCGTCCGGGTCGTCCTGCGCCAGTTTCCAGGCCTTGTGCGTGCCACCCTTGCGCATGCCCCGCTTGTCGATCAGCTTGCTGCGGAAGTCGTCGGAGATGGCGTCGAGCTCGGCGGCCAGGTCATCGCCCTTGAGGTCGTGGTCGGCCTCCTTGATCTCGGCTGCGAGTTCCTTGAGCTTCTGCTCCACCTCCCAGGTGTAGCCTTCCTTGCAGTTGTGGTCGTAGTCGTGCTGCGGGATGTTCTTGAACTTGGGGGCCTTGCGGTCCTCGTCGATCTCGCCGCCCTCGGCGGTGATGGCGCAGTACCACTTCACCGTGTGGCCCCACAGCGGCATGGCCACCATGTTGCTCTTCTTGTTGATGCACCACTTGGTCTGCGCCACCGCACCGCGCAGCTTGGCGTTGCCGTACAGCACCTCGTTGACCGGCGAGACGCAGGCGATGTGGTGGGCTTCGTACTTCTTGTCGAAGGTGAAGGCCTTGGCCGCACGCACGCGGCGCTCGAAGGTGTGGCTGAACCAGGTGCCGGGCTTGCACACCTCGACATAGTTCTTCGATTCGCTGCAATCGTCGCAGGGCGTCTCCGCGGGGTTGGCGCAGAACTGGCCCACCCTCTCGCCGCGATCGTGCTTGCCCATGCGTGTTCTCCCTGTGATGCCGGATCAGACGAGGCTCAGGCGTGCGGCGGCACGCGCGGGGCCGTCGGCGCAGGCGGCCAGCAGGGCCGTGGCCGCCGGCGCCCGCCCGCGCTGCAGCGCGTGCAGCGCCTGCGCGAGCGCGAGCAGGCTGGCACAGGCGCCGGTGTCGCCGAAGGCCAGCGCCGGGTACCACAGCTCCGGTTCGGCAAAGGCGCTGCCCCATTCGCGCAGCCGCGCCAGCGCACCGCCGAGCTCGTTGGCGCGGTGGAACTCGCCGTTGTGGTCACTGAACAGCCACACCCGCTGCAGCGGGGCGCCCTCGGCGCCGGTGGCCAGTGCCGCGGAGAGCACCTCGCCGGTGGACACGCCACCGGCGAGGCGGCACTTCGGTTCGTCGCCGAACACGAGGCGCTCCACGCGCAGGCCGGCGGCTGCACCGGCCGCTCCCTGCGGCAGCAGCGCCAGCGCCACCGCGGCTTCCCCGGGCTGCAGGCCGGTGGGCGCGGCGTCACACTTCAGCCGCCCGCGGCGGGCCAGCCAGCCCAGGCTGTCCTCGTCGAGCAGCGTGTCGCAGCCCAGCACGACGGCGACGTCGGCCTGCCCGGACTGCAGCGCCTGGCAGGCCGCGGCCATGGCCTCGAGCCCGGCGACATGGCCTTGTGCGTGCACCGTCGCCGCCACCGGCGCCGCCGGCCAGCGTGCGCCGAGCAGGCAGCGGCGCAGCAGCGCATGGCCCTGGGCCTCGGCGGTGGGGGGCGGGGGTTCGTCGTCGTCCGGCGCCTGCGCCGGCTCGTCGGAGGGCGGGTCGCCGGCCAGGTGGCGCTCGGGCTCGGCCAGCGCGAGGTGGAAGGACACACGCCGCTGCCACCAGGTGGCGTCGGGCGCGCGCGCCTGCAGGTCGGCCAGGGCGGCCTGCGCCAGGCGCAGCAGGCGCGCGTCGCGTTCGAAGCCGAGCGTCAGCAGGTCGGCGCTGTGGCCCACCACGTCCTCGGGCATGCCGTCGGCGCCGGAGCGCTGGCGGAAGTGCCGCTGCACCGTGGCGCGCGAGATCTGGGCCCGTGCGGCGGCGCAGGCCGTGGGCAGGTCCAGGCCCAGCGCGCAGGCCAGTCCGCCGGCGGCCAGCAGCGCGCCGCCGCCGTCAATCGAGCGGCTGGCCACAGAAGTAGCAGCTGCCCTTGTCCTCGCCCATGGCGATCACCGGGCCCTGCAGCACAGGGAAGGGCGGTGTGTTCTTGTCGTTGTGCAGCATCAGGTCGAGCGCCCGCGCGACGTTCTTGCCGTCGAACTTGACGTCGAAGCTGAAGTTCACGAACTCGGCCTTGCCCTTGATCTTGTTGCTGGCGATGCCCATCAGGCTGCCGGCTTCGTCGCCGGTGCTCATCTTGAAGTTGGAGTCCTTCACACACGGCGGGTTGCCGTCGCATTTGACGGTGCTGGCGCCTTGCGCGGTGTCGGAGCTCTGGGCGATGTTGGGGTAGGGGATCGGCACGAAGGGCGCCGGCGGCGCCGGTGTCTTGCACACGTCGGGGAAGGCGATGCTGATGCCGCTGCTGGCGGCATGCACCACCGACATGAAGTTGACGCCGACCGTGACGGGCACTGCAGCAGCCTCAGTTGATCTGCACCGAGGCGCCGCGGATCTTGTTGGTGGCGCTGGCCTTGCTGACGAGCTCGGTGCCCTTGACGACCACGCGGCCGTCGGCGCGCATCGTCACCGAGGCAGTGCCGCAGCGCAGCTGCACCTCGGTGTGGCCCTGCAGCACGATGCGCTCCATGTCCAGCACCAGCGTGCCGGGGGCGGGCAGCTGATCGTGCACGAGGCCCATCACCACCGGCCGCAGCGTGTCGCCGCCTTCCAGGAACAGCATCACCGGGCAGGGCAGCGCCGGCAACGTGGCGCCGGGGCTCAGCAGCGAGCCGAGCACGCGGGCCATGACGCCGCCCTCGGGACCGCCGGCATAGCGCACCACGGGCCGGCCGTGGCGGACCTCCAGCAGCTCGCCGAGCGTGAGGGCCTGCGTGGCCAGCGCCGGCGCGGCCGGCAACGGGTGGGAGGTGTGTGCTGCGGGTGCTGCCATGCTGCTGCGTTCAGTTCTGCGCGACCTTGCTGCCCTTGATGGTGACGTCGCCGCTGCCCTTGATGTTGATCTTGCCGCCCTTGATGGTGATGTCGCCGTTCTTCTTCATCACGATCTCGGCGCTGCCGGTCTTGAAGGTGATCTCGTCGTCGGCGCTGATCAGCACCTTCTTGGCCTTCACGGTGGCCTCCTTCTTGACCGCCAGGTCGTGCTTGCCTTCGATGGACTCGCTGTTGTCCTTCTTGACGCTGAGCTTGCGGTTCTCGCCCACCGCCTCGGTGAGGTTCTTGCCCACGTCCAGGCTGACGTCGCGCCCGGCGCTGGTGGACAGGCTGGCGCCGATGGCTTCGGACTTGCTGCCGCCCACGGCCTCCGACATCGCGGCGCCCACCGTGATGGCCATGGCCGCGCCGACGGTGATCTCCATCGCACCACCCACGGTCTCGGCGTGGTTCACGGCCACGGTCTCGGTCAGCGTGCTGCCCACCACCAGGCTCATGGCGGCGCCGATGGTCTCGGAGTGGTTGGCACCGACGTCGACGATCTTGCTGGCGCCCACCTGCTCGGTCTTGTTGCGGCCGATCTGCATCGTGCGGTCGACGCCGATCGAGATCGACTCGTTGTTGTCCACGCGCTCGATGCGATCGTGCTTGACGTGCACCTTCTCGTCATGGTCGACGGTCTTGGTGCGGTCATGCCCCACCCAGTGCGTCTCGTCGTTCTCGACCTCGATGTCCTGGTTCTTCTCGGCGTGGATCCAGAGCTGCTCGGAGCCCTTCTTGTCCTCGAAGCGGATCGCGCTGGCGTTGCCGTAGGCGCCGCCCTTGCTGCTGCGCGTGAGGATGCCGCTCTGCGTGGCGTTGGCCGGCAGTTCCCAGGGCGGCATGTTGTCGGCGTTGTAGACGCGGCCGGTGATCAGCGGCTGGTCGGGGTCGCCTTCGAGGAAGGACACCACCACCTCCTGGCCGATGCGTGGGATGTGCACCATGCCGAAGCTCTTGCCGGCCCAGGGGCTGCTCACGCGCACGAAGCAGGAGCTCTTTTCCTTGGTGTCGCCGTTGCGATCCCAGTGGAAGTGCACCTTCACGCGGCCGTACTTGTCGGTGTAGATCTCCTC
>VFQQ010002110.1_pt1 | contig 24050 bp, 21 predicted proteins | sample 3512341 | NCBI WGS metagenome assembly VFQQ01 (sample SAMN10412373, study PRJNA504923) | tailings metagenome | isolation source: Relicate 2 Philex TSF1 revegetated site | place: Philippines: Tuba, Benguet | collected 2017-08-29 | reverse complement strand
CAGGCCTCCCTTGGGGCGGCCCGGCGGGAGGCCTGACATGCTGCTCATGATCGACCAACTTCAGGGGGGTCTCATGGCGTCCCACGATGGCCCGCAAACCCGCGCCAGTGCCGGAGATTCTGGCTCTTGACGTCTCATGGCGGACCGCTTCAGCCCGGCGAAAAGCGGGTATCGATGCGGGTACCGAAAAAGCATGCAGATCTCCCGCCGCGACCTCTACAACCGGGTGTGGTCCACGCCCATGAGCAAGCTGGCCCGCGAGCTGGACATCTCAGATGTCGGCCTGGCCAAGGCCTGCCGCCGGCACAACATTCCTCGACCGCCGCGCGGCTACTGGGCCAAGCTGGCGGCAGGTAAGGCGCCGCCCAAGCCAGCGTTGCCCTCGTCCAAGATCGACACCGTCGAGCTGGACGCTGCGCGGCATCGCATCGCGGAGACCCCGAAGGTCGAAATCGACCGAGCCAGCATCAAGGCCGCACAGGCGGCGCATGGCGACGCCCTTGCGGGAGTGGCTGCCGCGACCTTCGAGCGGCTGACCAGCGCGAAGCCTTCGGCGGACGGCTTCGTCACCTGCGGCTCATCGCGCGTGATGGCGTGTTCGCTCGGCCCCGCGACGGTGGAACGAGCTTGCCGGGTGCTGGATGCGATCGAACGGGCCCTGCCTGCTGCGGGTGCGCGCCTAGCCCACAACCAGGAAGGAAAGCGCGTCGAGGTCGATGTCGGCGGCGAGCGCCTGGGCATCAGCCTCGCCGAGAACTACGCGCGGACCGAGACGGTGGAGGTCGATCCGAAGTACTCGTGGATGAAGTCGCGGACCTTCACCTACCAATTCACCGGCGAACTGCGCCTGACGATCACGGGTGACTTCTCGGGCCGCAAGTCGTGGGCCGACGGCAAGCGCTCGCGCCTGGAGGAGAAGGTCGAAAGCATCGTCGCCGGCCTGGCCGGCGGCGCCCAGGCGATCGCCCAGCTGAGGGCTGAGCGAGAGGAACAGCGCCGTCGTTGGGCGGAGGCAGCGCGCGAAGCCGAGATCGCCCGGGAGCGACAGCGGCGCCTCCGCAACTTCTCGGAGCAGCTTCACAAGGAGGCGGCCGCCTGGCATCGGTACTGCGAGGTGAAAGCCTACGTCGAGCACCTGCAGAGCCAGATCGGCGCAGGCGAGGCGCTTCCCGAGCAGAGCCGGGAGTGGTTGCGGCTTGCCGCGCACCTGGCGAGGCTGACCGATCCGACGAAGGCGAGGCTGGATTCGCTGCAGGCCGGCATCTCGGGCTTCGACTACGACCTTCCATTCGGGCGGTCAGTGGTGTCGTGATGCGGCGGACGATCACCCAGCACGAGGCGAGACGTACTGGACGAATGACTGACCCTCCCAATATGACTCCCCTTGACTGGAGGAACACACCGATCAGTCGATCTGTGTGGGCGTGTTACGCTGTCTAGCGTCAGCGTTGGCCTGCCGTCTGCGTGTCCATTCGCTTCTTGCTCCAAGTCGATCGTGAACCTAATTCCTGAGAAGCTGACGATTGTTGTTGCCGGTGCATTCAACCCGGCGATCCTCGTACCACCGTGGGTGGGGCGGTACGGACTCGGCTACCCGCCTCAGCAGACTTTTCAAGTCGAAATGCTGGCGCCAGTCGCGGGTATCGGGGGCATGCCACGGTACTCCTTTGACGGAATCTCGTACTCCCCGAACTTTCAGAGCGTCACGTTCTATCTGGCAGGCCTCGATACGCCGGGTTGCCAACGCGTCGTTGATGCGGTGGCGCGGATGCTGCGGGAGCTGCCACACACGCCTGTTAGCGGGATTGGGTTCAACTTCGCGTTCAATGTGGCTGAGCCCGACGAGGCCTTGCTCCAGCTACTTTCATCGCACGCTGGGATGATCGAGGCCTTTCCCGGAGGCGGGGAGGTGGTCAGTCGAAGCTGGTCCAACGTTGTGGCTTGGCAGGGCGCGCTGGTAACGGTTCAATGTCAGAGGGATAACGCCGGGGTCCTGATAGATGCCAATTTCCACCACAACACGACCTCTGCTGTAGGCGCTGCGGAAGTAGTGTCCGTCGCGGACTGCTATCAACGCTACTTCAACGCCGCAGTGGGGCTGGCTCAATCGCTGAGTGGTCAACAGATGGAGCAACAGGGATGACGAAGACGAAGCTGACTTCTGGCTTGGATCAGGACTTTCTGCGCGCTTACGCGGATTCCACTTCAAGGCAATCCACCGCTTCCGTGAATGTCGTGTCGGTCGGAAAAGCTCAGCTGACGGTCAAGGTGTCGATGATGACCTCTGCAAGTACCGTTAAGGCGTCATTTGACCCCGTTTCTTCAGAGCGCGCATTGAACACTCGCATGCTGAACCAAGCAGCTCGACTCGGCTTCCGCCCGCCGAAGAGCTCAACTCGATGAGTGCAGCGCGGGCGGTCTTCAGGGATGTGGAACCACTGGCTCTACAAGCAGCAATCGCCAGCCGACCTACTCGAGCAGGGCGACATTCTTCAGCGCAGTGATGCGCTGATTCAGCTGCTTCATACCTATCACCCGTACTACGCACAGCACGCAGAGAACCGCTTCTTCGTGGTTCTCACGCAATCATGTGATCTCGTGGTGAGAGGTGGGGCGTGCGCGGCGCGGTATATCGCACTGGCACCAGTTCGCCCGCTGAAAACCATCGTTCAGCGCGAGTTCGAGCCCAGACTGCGGAAGATCGACCTCGGGGATCCCTACGCGAGTGACTCTGTGCGTGCCGACGTCGAGCGATTCCTGGCTCGGTTGTTCAACAACAACGAGACCGGCTACTACTACCTCGAAGCTGAACAGGGGGCTGGCCTCTATGAGGCAATGTGTGGGGTGCTGGCGCTCCCTATCTCGCTGAAAGTGGAGCACTACCAAGCTCTGCTTCAGGCACGAATTCTTGGCATTGATGATGCATTCCAGGCCAAGCTCGGCTGGCTTCTGGGGCAGATGTACTCACGGGTCGGTACGCGTGATTTTGAGACGTCGGTTGTTAAGTCAAAGGTGGACGAGGTTACAGACAGCATGGCGGTGTGGCTTGAACCCAATCAGGTCACCGCGATGGACGCCCTTGTCGCGAAGTACCGTGCCGAGAATGCAGGGGCACAGATTGATGCGGCGGTCTTCGAGTCTCTGCTGAAGCAAGTGCCAAAGAAGAAGGCGCGGGCTATTGAAGCGGTCCTTGAGGTGGCGGCCCGCATCGGGCTTGCCGCGAACCCAAGTCCACAGCGTCGGCAGTTGCGTTTGGCACTAGAAAACGATCGCGGTTTCGCTGGACTGTTCTGAGGGTTTGGGCGCTCGTCGGGCGAACGCCAGGCGCCACCCGAAACCGCCATGCCATTCCGCCGATTGAGCGGGAATATGTTCAGCGCCTGTTGACTGCGGGCAGATCGTTGTGACGATGAACACTCGGGTCGATGCACCTGCGTCGACGAGTTCTCGGAGCAGCGATGCCCCTCACCGACATCAAGATCCGCCAGGCCAAGCCCGCCGACAAGCCGATCAAGCTTGCCGACACCGCAGGTCTGTACCTCGAAGTCAAGCCCAGCGGCTCCAAGCTCTGGCGCTACCGCTACCGCATCGCTGGGCGCGAGAACCTGTTCGCCATCGGCGAGTACCCGCAGGTCTCGCTGGCCGATGCGCGCAAGGCGCGTGACGACGCCCGCGAGCTGATCCGGCAGGGCCGGCATCCGGCCCACGCGCGGCAGACCGAGCGCACGCGGCAGATCAACGCCAACGCGTTGACCTTCAAGGCCATCGCCGAGGAGTGGATCGAGAAAAAGCGCAGCCGCTGGGCGCCGTACTACCTGATGCAGGTGGAGCGCGGCATGAAGAAGGACATCTACCCGCGAATCGGCCGGCTGCCGATCCGCTCGGTCACTGCAGCCGACGTGCTGGCCATCCTTGACCGCGCCACGAAGCGCGGCGCCGAGGTGGTGGCGCTGAATCTGCGGCAGTGGTGCTCGCAGGTGTTCCGCTACGCCGTGGCCACGCTGCGGGCTGACCATGACCCGGCCTCGGCCCTGCGCGGCGCTGTCATCCGACCACCCGTCAACCACAGCCGGCCGATGGACCGCGACGAGATCGCCGCCTTCCTGCGCAAGCTGCAGGGCTTCGGTGGCCACCGCACCACGGTGATCGCGCTGCGCCTGCTGCTGCTGACCTTCGTGCGCACGATCGAGATGCGCAAGGCCGAGTGGACCGAGGTGGACCTGGCCGCCGCCGAATGGCGCATCCCGGCGGAGAAGATGAAGATGCGCCGGCTGCACATCGTGCCGCTGTCCACGCAGGCGGTTGCGCTGCTCACCGAGCTGAAGGGCATCACCGGCGCCGGGCGCTGGCTGTTCCCCAACCACCGCCGGCCGCACGACGTGATGTCGGCCACCACCGTCAATCACGCATTGATGAGCCTGGGCTTCGCGTCGGCGACCGTTACCGCGCACGACTTCCGCGCCACCGCGTCGACGCGACTGCACGAGATGGGCCTGCGCTCCGACTTCATCGAACTGCAGCTGGCCCACGTGGAGCGCAACCGCGTGCGCGCTGCCTACAACCACGCCGACCACTTGGCCGAACGCACCGCGATGATGCAGGCTTGGGCGGACTGGCTGGACTCGGTCGCTACCGTCGATTCCGACGCCGCCAGCAGCGGAGCCAGAGCGCCACTTGGTCTGTGACCGCGCGGTTGACCATGCGTCGGGCATTTGCTACATTCATCGAATAAACATTCGATAGATCGAATGAAAGATGAGGCCCACCTTGCCGCACTGCGCACGTACTGGAAGCATCACAATGCCTTCCCGTCCATGAGCAAGCTCTGTGGCGTGGTCGGTCTGACGAGTCCTAGCAGTGTCTTTGCGCTCGTAGGGCGATTGACCGCCGCAGGGTACCTGGAGCGTTCTGATGGACGGATTGCGCCCACCCGGAAGTTCTTTGGGCGGCCCATGTTGGGGTCGGTGCGCGCAGGACATCCCCAACCGTCGGACCAGTCGGCACCAGAAGTGCTGACGCTCGACGACTACCTCATCGACGAGCCAAATCGCACGAGCCTGCATCGCGTGCGAGGAGACTCCATGCGCGATATCGGCATTCTGGACGGCGACTTGGTCGCCGTTGAGCACAACACTCCAGCCAGCCCAGGAGATGTGGTCGTCGCCGTGAGCGATGGCGAGTTGACCGTCAAGACACTTCGACGCGACCAGACCGGTCACTACTTCCTTGAAGCGGCGAATGCGGAGATCTCCCCGATTCGCCCGCGAACCGGTCTGGAAGTGCTTGGTGTGGTGGTGAGTGTCGTGAGGCGGCTTCGCCGCTAGACAAACGATGTTGCGTCGAGCCGCACTCGAAGTTCGACCCCGAGGCGCCCGGGCGAGTGAACGCAGGTCCTCACAGCATACGGCGCCGCTGGCTCGCGGGCGGGGGCGACCTGGTTGCGCAGCCATAATCCGAGTGCGTCTGCCCCCGGCGGTGGCTTGGAGGGCATCGACCCCGCATTTGACGAGGTGCGTTCCTGCTGGAACTTGCATTCACTTCGAGGGAACTGCGCGAGCTGTGCGAGCAGGAGGCCGTGGCCATCGCCACTCTCGGCGCCACGGCTGCGGGAGCACTGAGGAATCGACTTTCCGACCTTCGCGCCGCCGAGAGCGTCACCGACGTGCTCGCCGGTCGCCCACGCAATCTGTCGGTCAACGGATTGGACTGCTTCCAGTTCGACTTGGCCGACCAGTTTGTTCTCACCATCACCAGCAACCACGCCCCAGCACGACTCGATGCTCGTGGCCAAACCGATTGGCTGCGAGTCAGGCGCGTGAAGGTGGTATCCGTGGAGCAATGACGTGACTCACGCACACTCGTTTGAACCGGACTGGGTGTCCCCGCCTGGAGCAACAGTCCTCGACATCCTCGCAGAGCGGCGGTGCTCAGTCAGGGAGTTCGCCGCGGCAACGCATCGGAGCACACTTGAAGTTGCTCGACTGCTGAACGGCGTAGACCGGCTCACTCCTGACTGGGCACAAGCCCTGGCGGAAGCCTTAGGAGCATCGCCACAGTTCTGGCTGTCCCGCGAGGAGCAGTACCGCAGTGATGTTGAGCGACTTTGGAAGTCGTCTGGCGAACCTGATGTGGCCTGGCTTGACGAACTGCCAGTAGCCGACATGACCAAGTTCGGCTGGATTTCGGGGTCCAGGTCGAAGGCCGAAGTTGCCATGAACGCCCTTGCGTTCTTCGGCGTCACATCAGCAGGCGCGTGGAGGCGGCAGTACAGCCAAGCAATCGAGGCGGCAGCATATCGAGCAAGCGAGACCTTCGAGTCGAAGCCCGGTGCAGTCGCAGCCTGGCTGCGTCAGGGCGAGATTCGTGCGGCCGAGGTGGACTGCGCCGAGTGGAGTCCCGCCCGGCTCAAAGAGGCAATCCCCTACGTTCGGGCGCTGACGCGAGAGCCAGATCCGGCAGCGTTTCTCCCGAAGCTGGCCGACACTTGCTCTGCATGCGGTGTGGCGATAGTCGTTGCCCGCGCACCTGACGGTTGCCGCGTCAGCGGAGCAACGAAGCTATTGAGCGCCAAGAAGGCTTTGGTTCTATTGAGTTTCCGTCACTTGGCAGATGACCAGTTTTGGTTCACTGTCTTTCACGAGATTGGGCACCTTCTTCTGCATGCGTCACAGGGTCTGTTTCTCGAAGGCGTCGAGGTCACGCGCCCTGAAGCCGAAGCGGAGGCTGATGCGTTCGCGGTCGAAAGTTTGTTCACCGCTGAGGGAGCTCGACAACTCCACGACTTGCCCTTGAACAAGTTCGCCATCGCACGTCACGCTCGGCGCCTTGGCATTGCACCTGGTCTCGTCGTGGGTCAACTGCAAGCGATAGGGCGAGTTCCCTATCGACACTTCAACTACATGAAGGCGCGCTACGTTTGGGAGTAGCGATAGGTGCAGTCGTCGACCTACGCCAAGAATCGCACGTAGTGTTCGGGGCTCTTCTGCCAATTGCAGAGCGAGTCCTCCATCACTTGCATGCCGACCCCGAGATGCTGTGCGAGCACACCGGTGCGTCGGTCTAGCTCGACGACAGAAAGATGATGGGCAGTGTTCCCCTGGAACATGAGCCGCGCGCCAACGACTGGCCCAGTCGCGTCGCCGAAGTAGGCGGAACCGGGTTCAATGTCGGCAAGTTCGAGCTTGGCCAACATGGTCAGGTAGTCGAATCGCGCCGTTCGACCGAACCGGCGAACTGAATTCATTGACCGATACAGCCAATCAAACGCTCTAGCTCGATTCCCCCCGGACTGCGCTGCCGCATGCTCGAAAAGCGCCGCATGGCTTCCGAACGCACTAACCCACTGGACATAGCTCGCGACGACAGCTCCGGTGCCGGTCGGTCGGAGACCCGATAGGCTCTCGTACTTGCGGTGATTCCCGAAGCCGCGCCCTTTGCCGCGGCTGAGCACAGCCTCGCTTTCGGCCAGCCATGTCCGGAAACCCGCAACGTCCCGACTCACGCGCTCCCATGTCCAAGGTGGGCGAAGGCCAAGTGCGCTGTAGACCTCGCGGGCATAGCGATATCCGGAACTCGCATGCTTTCCAAAGTGGACGAACAAGAAGACGAGCCAGCATGCTTCCTCGTAGTCCCCCGCCCGCTTTCGTAGGACTGCCGCTTTCACTGGGTCAAACATTGCACTGAGGCCATCCTCCCTGTTTGGGTGAATGTCACGTTCCGCAATGGCTGCGACGAACCGCACTCGTCGGATGCTGTCCACAACCTGCAGCAGGTAGGCCTGACGTCGCGCTTGGGCGGCTACGCCAGGCAACTGAACCGGGCCGTTCTCACAGGCCTGGAGCCCAGCGTCCAAGCGCTGCACTAGATTCACTTCACGGGCTCTCACGTCAGTACCTCCGCCGAAGCGTTAGCAATCCAGTTGCCAATTCGGTCGACAACCTCGTTGGTCACGCCATAGCTACTCTGAATGTTGTGGTTGAAACCCAAGACCAGCAACTCCCGGTCCAACGTCACACCGGCCAGCGTCGAAACCACGCCAGAGTACGCCAACCCGGTGACCCCAACTGAGCCGGACCGGCTAAGTGTCCAGTCCTTTCGCTCGTCGCTCGCAAGGCCCTGACCCGCTAGCTCCCCAAATGCTCGTACCACACTTGCTCCGTTAAGCACGAGGACCCGAATCCTTGTGGTTAGAAGCAAGGTGACCAGGGTGGGCGCGCCCAACCGCAACAACTGACCTCTGTTCGCGCCATCCAAAGCGGACCACTTAACGGCTGTGGCAAAGGGCACAAGGTCGAGATGGCATGCCGGCGACCACTCGTCGTAGTACGACGCTCCCGTTCCTACGAGAACCTTGTTCAACCGTTTGAACCAAGCATCATATGGTCGGCGCATGAAGTATGAGTCGCAGGCACTTGTGATTCTTGCAGCATCGCCTGCCGATGCACTCGCCCAGTTCCGGAGGCCAAGCGTCTTCAGCGTTTCGAAGCGATTCTCTGGGCTTCTGAGCGGTTTGCCGTCGGCACCAACAAACTCCAGGTTGCTAGGGTTGAGACCCAAAGAGGCGACGACGGCCTCCCTAACGCGGCCAAACGCCAGGACTGGTGAGGCCCAGGGAATCGCGCCCAAGGCGGTCGCTGTTCCACTGGCCAAGAGGCGAGTCAGGCGTTCGACTTCAGAGCAATGCGCTGAAAAGCTCAACTCTGCGCCTCGCCCGCCAAAACGAGTGGTGCCGCTTCTTGCTCCACCTTGTCCAGTCGAGCGTCGACGAAGACACGGTACGAGTCGTGGGCAAGCGCCGCGCTGACTGCTCTCAGCGCGCCTGCATCACGGCGCTTGGCTGCGCGAAATGCCACCAGGAGACGACACAGGTCCGTCCAGTAGTCATCTAGGCCTGCTGTTTGGAGGTCAGCTTCCTGTCCCTCGCGCAACTGCACCTCAATAGCCCGAATAGCGTCGACGGCAGGCCACGGGTCGGCTATTGGCATGGCAGGCATGGCAACAGTGGCCTGCCAAGCCTCACCCAGGTACGCCCGCGCGGCTTCGACCTGTTCGTCGTACAGGTGAAGGCTTCCCGCTGCGTGCTTGTACTCACCGAGCTCGAGACCGACGGTGCGAGCCACCAGTTCCTGAAGCATGGTGAACGCAAACACATCGTGAGGCAGACCTAGGTATGCATCGTTTGAACGCATGCTGACAAACATGCTCAGCTTGCCGTGTCGCGCCAAGAACTGAAGCGTGCAAGTGCACGGTATCGAGGCGTAGTCTTGTTCTATGTCCGAAGCATCGAACAGCTGGATCGTCGCGCGGCGGGTTGTCTGCTTCTTCTTCAGAAGCGCTATGACGTTCTGCAGCTGATTGACGCCCCTGTGTCGGAAAAGCCTCTCGCCGTAGCCACTGCGTACCGTCACACCGTCGTCGGTCTCATCCTTGTACCGCCCTGGGACGTAGTAGTCGATGAAGGCGTAGTCATTTGCCCCTGACAAGTACCAGAGCAGTTCTCCAAGCGCGCTGAAGACCTTGCCTTTCATCTCGCTCCGACTGAGTCGAGCGAGTGGGTTGGTGAGATGCAGCACGACTCCAAACAATTCGGTGAAGCTCCCACGGGAAGCCGTGGTCCGGTCGGTAGATTCGACCAGACGTACGAGGACCTCTCGAAGCAGGTCATCGAGTGTGTCTGCTTTGATGTGCACGCCTGCCACCTCCCATGGACCGCAGTATGCCGCCTTGACCTGAGGCTCACGAGGTCCGACGGAATGCGCCGTGTGCCGCCGCAACCGGTCAACTGAATGGATACCGCACCCGGCCCGCCGGCGCCGTCTTCACGAACAAAAGGGATAAAGGCCTGGTCATCGGGCCCGATCCTGAGACGCCAGCTCCAATTCCAGAATCACAGCCAAGCGAAGAGGATTCACCTTCGACGGCCTACCTTGCCGGACAGGCGCCGCGTTGGCCGAAGCAGTTGCTGGGCCTCCGCCAGCTTGCTCTTCAACGTTCCAAGCAGATCACCAGCGACATCAGCGGCGTATGAATGACTCTGCGCCGCGTCAGACTCGAGTCCCAATAGCGCCACGATGGCCTCGGCGCGAAGCAGGATCTGTGAGGCTTCGTCGAGCAGGACCCAGGTGTCTTGAAGAACGGTTGGCTGCTCGGTGGCGGCGTCAGTGGCGGTCATGGCTCACTCCCGGCGTGGACGTGGACGGGGGGGCAACCCCGTCGGGAGGTTCATTGGACTCACAACGAACCTGCATGAGCAATAAAGGTATCACAAAAGGCTCAGAAAGTGCCGTTTGAAGTGTGGCTCGCGTGTCTCGACGCAGCGATGCTCTGACGAGATGCCGAAGCCCAAACCTCCTCTCACTGCTCGCCAGGTGTTCGCGCGAAACCTGCGCCGAGTACGTCGACTCAAGGACCTGACTCAGGAAAGTCTGGCGCTCGAAGCCGAGGTTCCGCGCGCGTACGTCAGCCGCGTCGAGCGAGGTGCCATCAACATCTCGATCGACAACGCCGAAGTCCTTGCGAAGGCCGTCGGCGTGCCGCTGAGGGACTTGGTCGACCCGGAGAAGTTTCCCGACATCGATGACACGTGAGCGGTAGGGCGCCCGCGCAGATCAGAGCCTATCCCGTTGAAGAGACCTTGATACGGCGACGAATCCGTTGACGGCTACTGAGCGTATGCCAATGCAGAGCGCTTCACGCGGAACAGGATAGCGCCGAGGTACGCTCGACTAGCTCTTGGCCTCGAATGCCCGGCCAGTTTCGAGACAGCCAGGCACGCGGCCTTCACCTCGCTCGACCCGTCGCTGGCGCCACCGCGCACCGGCGGTTGCTGCCCGGTGCGCACCACGTACTCGCCGATCAGCGCCTCGTGCCGCAAGCCGTGCGCCGTCACGCCCAACTTGCGCTTGGTGAAGCCGAACTTGCGCAGCACGTAGGCGAAGCGCTGCATGTTCTGCTTCAGTGACCGGTCGGGCCTGCCCAGGTGGGCTTCCACGTCGGTGCCCGCCACTCTCTGCGCGTGCGCGATGGCGTGCTGGCGCTGCGGCGTGTCCAGCGGCAGGTACCGCGGCCGGCCGTTCTTCGCACCCTGGCGCACCCACAGGTAGTGGTCGGCCTGGCGCTCTTCGGGCGGCAGACCCGTGGCCTCGAACGGCACGACCAGGGCGTTCGGCCGCAGCATCACCGATTCCTTCTTGCGCAGGCCGAAGGCGTGGATCACGCGCAGCGACGCCCCCACGTAAGCGTCGTAGGCGCTCACGCGCTGCAGCAGCGCGTCGATGTCCAGGCCCTGGGCCGACCAGCTCTTGTCGCGCTCGGCCACCTCGTGGCGCTGGTACTCGTGCAGTTCCAGGCCGTAGAAGGCCGGCCCGCGCACGAAGCCGGGTTTGCCCGTCCACAGCGCCAGGCCGCGCAGAAAGCTCAGGTAGGTCTGGATCGTGGCCGGCTTCAGCTTGTCGCTGCGCCACACCTGCACCATGGCGCGGATGTGCTTCTGGCCCAGGTTGCGCGGGTCGGGCAGGGTCTTGAAGCCGGCACGTTCGTGCAGGGCCGCGTAGAAGCGTCGCAGGAAGTCGGCGCGATCCTGCCGGGTCTTGTGCGACACGGTCTTCTGCCGCGACGTGTGCTGCTGGTTGTGCAGGCGCAGCAGCACCTCCAGCACCTGCAGCGGGTCAGCCTGGCCGGGGCGGTGGCGCGCCAGAACGTCGGCGTCGGTCAGGCCCGCCCAGTCGCGCAGGCGCGGCGGTTGGTGGGCGGTGCGGCCCACTGGTGGCGGGCGAAGTTGGGGAGACTTGGAACTGGGCGGATCGATGGAAAGGCGGGGCATGGTCAGCTCCGGTTGAAGGGTCGACATCGGCGCGCGTCCCTTTCCATGTCGCCATGGCGCGCGCCAGGGGTGGAATCGATGCAGGCGCCCGCCCGGCGGATTCCGTCGCCGGGCGCGGCCGTGGCCTTGTGCTTGCGATGCAGCGCGCGCCACGTGCGCGCTGCACCGACCCAGGGGTTCGCCAGCGTTGGCAGCGGTGCCGCCGGCTGGCTCGGTCATCCTTAAAAATGTGAACGGGTTGATCCGGCCCGTGCGCGGGTTTCCGCGCCGCACGGGGTGGGTGATGGCGCCTGCCTCGGGGGCGGGCGGCATCGGCAGTCAGGTCGGGCCTGCTGCCTTCGATGGATCAGGTCTCTGCGCTTTCGCAGCGCCATCCACCTGCATGGGTCCGCCCCTCACCGAGAGTCCGGGGCGGTGTCAGGTGCACGAGCGAGGGCGGCGCGCGGCGGAGCCCATCAGGGCAAGCACGACCACGCGCCGGGCCGCCCACGAGTGGCGGCCGGTGCTCGAACGGATGGCGAGACGCTGTGCACGGCATCGGGTGCCGGCACGGCTGGGGCACGGTCTGCAGCGCGCTTCAGGAGCGCCCGGCGCGGTGGCCGGTGGGCTGCAGCATTCAGCTCTGCGAAGGGGAACCAACGTCCGCGACCTCAGGGGTCACGGCCAGCCGGGCTCAGGGCCAGGCCTCAAAGGGCAGGTAACGACTGCGACGCCTCTTCGCTCCAGCGGAGCAGGCCATGAGGGCGGCCCAAGGGAGCCTGTAGTGGACGCGCGGGACGCAGGCGCCGTCAACGGGCTTGGCGCGGATGCCCGGTGCAATCGGCGGGGTTCTCGGGCTCTTGCGTGGGCAAGCGATGGCCGCGCAAGTTGGCTCTGTTTGCGGAACACCTCGAGGGGGCGCTCTGCCCCTGGGGTTGACCACTGCGCGATTGGCCTCTGGTGGTGAACCGGGTGTTCGACGTGCGGGTCCTGAGCCTTGCCTTCAAAGGCCGTGGCTGCGTGCCGATGTCACCCGGCAGCGACTCCAGTGACACCAGCAACCGAAGGCCGCTCGCGGGAGGTCACTGCAGTGCCACTGGGGTTGCTCTGGAGTGCCACTGCAGTGACACGCGGGCGTCGAAGCTCGTCGCCTGATCGTGAATTGAGCTTGACCATCGCGCCTTCCATGGGACGGTGACCAGGTCTTCACCTGGAGCCCCGCCATGCGTTCGTTCCACTGGGTCAGCGGCGAGCTGACCGAAGTTCAGCGGTTCATCAATGTTCCGATGCGCTGGTGCGAGCAGTACCCGGCGCGCGAGCGGCGGGAGCTGTGGATCCAGGTCATCGACGGTCCGGACGTTAAGCTCATCGTGCACACCCGCTTCCTGCCGGCCCGGCGTGGTCACGATATTGATGCGCTGTTGTTCGGTGAGCTGCCGGTCGGCCTGTTCAATCACAGCACCGGAGATCAGATCAACTTCCTCCGGACGGACCCGCCGCTGTTGTGGCGGCGATGTGATGCCGCGTGGATCGTGGGCGTCACAGTTGCCAGCGTTACCAGCTTTGCACTGCTGTCGTGGCCGTGGCTGCTGGTCGCCGCGCCGTTGATCGTGCTGCGCACGGTGGTGGCCATCGGCGTCCGAATGCTCTGGCGGCGATCGATCCGGGCCAAGGTCGACGCGGCCCTGGCGGCGGCAGCCCGGGCCGCTCAACCGCGCCCGAGGCTGCGGCGGGTGAAGTAGGTCCGGCTCGGGGAATGTTTCGGTGGACATTGCGTCGATACACTTCTGCCCGCCGCTCTCTCGACCCGGGGTCGCCTGTGCGGCGCGGTGGCCCGAACATGAGGCCGTCGTCCTGCCTTGCAGCGGCGAGAATGACAGCGAAGAACCAACAACGCAGGCTGACTCCGAGTCCATGATCGACGACCTCAAGAGGACCCTCTGGGCCACAGCCGACAAGCTGCGCGCCAACATGGACGCGGCTGAGTACAAGCACTTGGTGCTGGGCCTGATCTTCCTGAAGTACATCTCCGACACCTTCCAGGCCCGGCGCGCCGAATTGACCGCGCGCTTCGCCGACCCGGTCGACGAGTACCACCTCGACAGCGCCACGCCGGCCGACATCGCGGCCGAGCTGGAAGACCGCGACTACTACCGCGAGGCCAACGTCTTCTGGGTGCCCGAGGCGGCGCGCTGGGAAGCCATCCGCGCCGCGGCCAAGCAGACGGACATCGGCAAGCGCATCGACGATGCACTCGGCCTCATCGAGGCCGAGAACCCCAAGCTCAAGGGCATCCTCGACAAGCGTTTCGCTCGTGCGCAGTTGCCCGACGGGAAGCTGGGCGAACTGGTGGACCTGATCTCTACCATCGGCTTCGGCGAGAGCGCCGCCACCGCGCGCGACGTGCTGGGCCAGGTTTACGAATACTTCCTGGGCATGTTCGCCAGCGCCGAAGGCAAGCGCGGCGGCCAGTTCTACACGCCGCGCAGCATCGTCAAGACGCTGGTGGCTGTGCTGGCGCCGCACCACGGCAAGGTGTACGACCCGTGCTGCGGCTCAGGCGGCATGTTCGTGCAAAGCGAGGAGTTCATCGTCAGCCACGGCGGCAAGCTGGGCGACGTGGCGATCTTCGGCCAGGAGGCCAACCCCACCACCTGGCGGCTGGCCGCGATGAACCTGGCCATCCGCGGCATCGACTTCAACCTGGGCCGCGAGCCGGCCGACACCTTCACGAAGAACCAGTTCCCTGACCTGCGCGCCGACTTCATCCTGGCCAACCCGCCGTTCAACATCAGCGACTGGTGGCACGCCAGCCTGTCGGGCGATGCGCGCTGGGAGTACGGCGACCCGCCACAGGGCAACGCCAACTACGCCTGGCTGCAGCACATGCTGTGGCACCTGAAGCCCGGTGGACGCGCCGGCATCGTGCTGGCCAACGGTAGCATGAGCAGCAGCCAGAACAACGAAGGCCAGATCCGCGCGGCGATGGTCGAGGCCGACGTGGTGGAAGTGATGGTGGCGCTGCCCGGGCAGCTGTTCTTCAACACGCAGATCCCGGCCTGCCTGTGGTTCTTGGCGCGCGAGAAGCGGCAGCGGCGCGGCGAGGTGCTGTTCATCGACGCCCGCAAGCTGGCCACGATGATCAGCCGCGTGCAGTGCGAGCTGAAGGACGAGGTGATCGAGCGGATTGCCGGTACGGTGGCGGCGTGGCGGGGCGAGGCGGGCGCTGCTGAGTACGCCGATGTGGCGGGCTACTGCCGCAGCGTGAAGCTCGCCGAGATCGCCGAGCACGGGCATGTGCTGACGCCGGGACGCTACGTGGGCGCGGAAGCCGTGGAGGATGATGGCGAGGGCTTCGAGGCCAAGATGCAGGCACTGACCGAGAGGCTCGGCGAACAGATGGCGAAGGGCGCAGAACTGGATGCGGTGATTCGGCAGAAGCTCGGGGGCCTCGGGTATGAGTTTTGATTGCCCTGTCCTGCCGCTTGAGCAGTGCCTCGATGCCTTGATCGACTACAGAGGCAAGACCCCCGAGAAGACCGATTCCGGTATCCCGCTAATCACGGCCAAGGTCATCAAAGGCGGTCGTATCGAGGAGCCGACCGAGTTCATTGCCGTCGACGCCTACGACGCCTGGATGCGCCGGGGCATTCCGCGCGCCGGTGATGTTGTCTTGACGACCGAGGCACCTCTTGGAGAGGTGGCGCAGCTGGGGAACGAGCGGGTCGCACTTGCCCAGCGTGTCGTGACCTTGCGAGGAAAGGCAGGAGTCCTCGACAACACGTTCCTGCGGTATCTGCTGCAGACTGAGGAAATACAGGCCCAGCTTGCGTCGCGAGCCACGGGGACGACGGTACTTGGCATCAAGCAAAGTGAGCTACGGAAGGTCGAGATTCCGCTGCCGCCCATTGGTCTTCAACGTAGCTCGGCTGCCTTGCTGGCCAATCTGGACGGCCGCATCGCGCTCCTGCGCGAAACCAACGCCACCCTCGAAGCCATCTCGCAGGCGCTGTTCAAGTCGTGGTTCGTCGACTTCGATCCCATTAGCGCCAAGAGCCAACGCCTCGGCCCGGCCGGCATGGACGAAGCCACTGCAGCCTTGTTTCCGGACGGGTTCGAAGCAACGGAGATCGGTGAAACCCCTCGCGGCTGGACCGTGCTCCCTGTAGGTGATGCGGTGGAGTGCGTCGGTGGCGCCACGCCCGACACGAAGGATGAACGCTACTGGTCGCCGGCCGAGCATGCGTGGACTACGCCGAAGGACTTGTCGGGGCTCGCGTCGCCGGTGCTGCTCCGCACCGAGCGATTGATTTCGGCGCATGGCCTGGCCCGAATCGGCTCGGGTCTGCTGCCGGCGGGCACCTTGCTGATGTCGTCGCGTGCGCCGATTGGCTATCTCGCCATTGCGCAGTTGCCGCTTGCCATCAACCAGGGCTACATCGCCATGCTGCCCGGTGGCCGCCTTCCGCCGCTGTACATGCTGTTCTGGTGCCGACAGAACATGGAACTGATCAAGGCGCGGGCTAACGGCTCCACCTTCATGGAGATCAGCAAGAAGGCGTTTCGGCCCATACCTGCGCTGGTGCCGCCCGAACCGGTGGTCTCGGCGTTCGAGCACACGGCCTCGCCGCTCTTTGCCCGGATCGTCGAAAACGAGCGTCAGGCCCAGACGCTGGCTCAGCTGCGCGACACCCTTCTTCCACGCCTGCTGTCGGGCCAGCTCCGTCTCGCCGAAGGCGTGGGCGCAGACGCAGCCTTGGCGTAGCGCCGCGATCTATCGCTTCGGCCCGAAGACCTTCACGAACTCGGTGTGCTTGGCTTCACGCCACGTCGCGGTGAGGTCGCCATTGCGCTCCAGCGCGTCGTAGATCTCGCGGATCAGGTCGTTGTCCACCTTCTTGGCCGACCGCATCTTGGCCAGCAGTTCCCAGCCGTGCCAGATCGGCAACTCGAAGTCCCCTGCCAACCGGTGCATGCCCAGGTCGTCCGTCACGACGATGGCCTCGCGGATCTGACCGAAGGCCAGCACGCGGCAGTCTGTGTCCGACGGCGGCTGCCGGCCGCCGGTGGTGTAGACCTCCACCTCGGCCAGCACGTGGGCGCGCAGCACGCTGCGGGCACTGTCGAGTTGGCGTTTCTCGTCGTCGCTCAAACGCACCTGGCGGGCGTCGCGTTCGGCGCCGAGGGCCGGCTCTTCGAACCAAGGGTGGTTGAACCGCAGCTTGGGGCTGCGGCGCACCTCGTCCTCCACGTCCTTCAGCACCGTCAGCACGTAGTCCTTCTGCCCGAACTTCACACCGAGCAGCGGTCTGATGCGCTTGGCCAGCCGGAGGTAGGTGTTGGTGTCGAGCAGAACCAGCGTCAACGCAGCAGCTCGTCGTGGAGGGCCTGCGCATCCGCGAGCGGGACGCTCATCACCTGCTGCACGTAGCCGGCACCCGTGCCGCGCTCCCGCAGCAGCGCCTGCAGAGCCGTGAAGAAGGCCGACTTGAAGACCGTGTGCGCCGCCGCGATGTACACGGCGGGCTCGGGCGGCAGGGGCCGGAAGAGGGTGGCGCTGACCAGTTCGCCGCGCACGCTGCCGCTGTTGCGCGCAGCGTGCACCTGTTGGGGCGTCACTTTCAGCGCGGGCAGGCCGCGCGCATGGGCGTACTTGCTGACCTCGTTGAACACGCTGTAGAGCGAGATCAAGTGATCGCGAGCGAAGTCGTGCAGCGCACCGATCACGCTGCTGGGCGTGCGGCGGTGGCTGGCGCTCACGTAGGCGTGGTGCGCCAGTTCCCTCGGGAAGAGCAGGGCGCCGGCGAAGGCGTCGGCGAAGTCCTCGCCTTCGTCCTTGCCGGCCAGCTCGGGCGTGAACACGTGCGCCAGCTCGTGCGCCATCCAGAACTTGAAGTCCTCGAGGTGGGTGTCGAGGTTCAGGTAGATGAAGGTGACCTTCTCCGCCGGCAGCAGGATGTGCAGCGCGTTCTCGTGCGTATTCTTGGCGCCCCACATCACCGGCACGATGACGGCGTCGTTCTCGGCGAACTGGCCGATGAGGTGCTCGTAGGAGAGCACGGCTTCCGGCCCGATACCCAGCTTGGCGCGCACGGCGGCGGCTGTGGCCTGCAGGCTGTCGTAGGCCAGCGAGGTGTCGGAGATCTGCGTGCGCAGCGATTGCCGAGCTGGCAGGTGTGCCACGAGCGGCTTCAGCATCGCGCCCATCGCGCGGGCATGCAGCACGTGCTCGTCGGTGGTCTTGGCGGCGCCCTTCTTGCGGAAGGCGATGACGGGTTGATCGGTCGTGTCGGACCGGACCAGTTGTTCGAAGCTCAGGCTCAGCGTGGTGGCCAGCTTCAGCAGCGTGGCAGGGCGGGGGAAGTCGACGCCCTTCATCCAGTTTGTGACGGCCTGGCCGCTGACGCCCAGTGCTTCCGCCAACTGCTTCTGGTCCCAGCCCTTGGCGGTCAGCGCGGACCGAAGGATTTCGCTGTGGACGGTTTTTTGCATCGCTGCGGGATTTTGGTGGCGGGAAGATCTGTAATCAAGTGAAATCAAGTGCTGCGTTGGCAATCCGGTGTGCGGTGTGATTTCGTCGCGACGCAGGCAGCCGTCGGTATTCAAGCGGTCTTTCATGTGCTGGCGGTTTACTAAAGCATGCTTTACTATGGCGCCGAGGCACTCAAGCCGCCTTTCACGTCATGCGTACCACCGGCACCTACGTCACCACCACCACGCTGGGCGAGGCGGTGCAAGCGTTCGTGCCCCACGCGTTGCCGCCGGTCGACCCGCCGCTGGCGGCTGACAGCTACACGGCCACCAACCACCGCGCCGAGATGGCCCTGGCCCGGCTGGGTGGCGTAGCTGGCCTGGTGCCCTCGGTCGACTGGCTGCTCTACAGCGCCATCCGCAAGGAGGCGCTGCTCACCTCGCAGATTGAGGGCACCCAGGCCACACTGACCGACCTGTTCGATGACGAGGCCGGCCAGGTGCTCACGAACACGGCCGATGTCGAAGAAGTCACCAACTACCTACGCGCCTTCCGGCTCGTGCGCGACAACCTGCGCAGCGAGGCCGGCTTGCCGATCTCGGTGCGCTTGCTGTGCGACGCCCATCGCTTGCTGCTCGATGGCGCACGTGGCGCTGGCAAGCAGCCGGGAGAGTTGCGGCGCTCGCAGAACTGGATCGGCGGCGCGCGGCCCGGCCGGGCCGCGTTCGTGCCGCCGCCGCCAGACCGGGTGCCGCAGCTGCTGGCCGACCTGGAGCGCTTCATCCATGACCCCGCGCCAGCGCTGCCGCCGCTCGTGCGTGTAGCCCTGGTGCATGTGCAGTTCGAGACCATCCACCCGTTCCTCGACGGCAACGGGCGCATCGGCCGATTGCTGATCGCGGCGCTGCTGGAGCAGTGGGGCCTGCTGCCCGAGCCGCTGGTCTACCTGAGCGGCTACCTCAAGCAGCACCAGGCCGAGTACTACCGGCGTCTGTCGGCCGTGCGTACCGAAGGTGACTGGGAAGGCTGGGTCGGCTTCTTCCTCGATGGGGTGGAGTCGGCTGCCACGGATGCAGAGCGCGGCATCGTCGCGATGGCGAGCCTGATCAACGCTGACCGCAAGCGCCTGCTGGCTGCGCCCCGTGTGGGCGCGGTGGCCCTGCGCCTGTTCGAGTTGCTGCCCCTGATGCCGCGGTTCACCATCGAACAGGCGCGGCAGAAGTTGGACACCACCTTCCCCACGGCTACTGCAGCGGTGAAACTGCTGCAGGACCTGGGGATGCTGAGCGAGCTGACCGGCCAGAAGAAGAACCGCTTGTTCAGCTACGCTGCCTATGTCGAACTGCTGGCAGGGAGCCCATGACGGAGGACCAGCTCGAACAAGAGTGCATGGCGTGGCTGGCCGACGTGGGCTGGCAACACCGCTATGGGCCGGACATCGCGCCAGATGGTGATGCCCCCGAGCGCGACAACTACCGCCAGGTGCTGCTGCTCGGGCGCCTGCGCTCCGCAGTGGCCGCGCTGAACCCGACCGTGCCCGCAGCGGCGCGCGAGGATGCCATCCGCCAGGTTCTGGACCTGGGTACACCAGTGCTGCTGGCCGCCAACCGCCACTTCCACCGGCTGCTGGTGGGCGGCGTGCCAGTGCAGTACCAGCAGGACGGCGAAACGCGCGGCGACTTTGTGCGATTGGTGGACTGGGCTGACCCGTCGCGCAACGAGTGGCTGGCTGTCAATCAGTTCTCCGTCACCGGGCCGCACCACACGCGCCGGCCGGACATCGTGCTGTTCGTCAACGGCCTGCCGCTGGTGCTGATCGAGCTGAAGAACCCGGCCGACCTGAACGCCGACGTGTGGAAGGCCTTCCACCAGATCCAGACCTACAAGGCGCAGATCCCGGACATCTTCCAGACCAACGAGGTGCTGGTGGTGTCCGACGGCAGCGAGGCGCTGCTGGGTTCGCTCTCAGCCGACAGCGAGCGCTTCATGGCCTGGCGCACGATTGACGGCAACACGCTCGACCCGCTGGGCAAGTTCCATGAGCTGCAGACGCTGGTGCGAGGCGCGCTGGCGCCGGCCTACCTGCTCGACTACCTGCGCTACTTCGTGCTCTTCGAGGACGACGGCCAACTCGTCAAGAAGATCGCCGGCTATCACCAGTTTCACGCTGTGCGCGCGGCCATCGCACAGGTCGTGTCCGCCTCGCGTCCGAACAGTGACGCGCGGCTGCGTGGAAAGGGTGGCGTGGTCTGGCACACCCAGGGCAGCGGCAAGAGCATCACGATGACCTGCTTCGCGGCGCGCGTGATGCAGGAGCAGGCGATGGAGAACCCGACCATCGTCGTCATCACCGACCGCAACGACCTGGATGGCCAGCTCTTCGGCGTGTTCAGCCTGGCACAGGATCTGCTGCGTGAGCAGCCGGTGCAGGCGAACACACGGCAGGAACTGCGCGCGCTGCTCGGCAACCGACCGAGCGGCGGCATCGTGTTCGCCACCATCCAGAAGTTCATGCCGGGCGAAGACGAGGACACGTTCCCGCTGCTCTCCGACCGCCACAACATCGTCGTGATGGCCGACGAGGCGCACCGCACGCAGTACGGTTTCGAGGCGAAGCTGAAGACGACGAAGTCAGCGCCCAAGGCATCGAGCTCGGTGACCACGGGGGATGGCCAGCCACCCGCGCACCGGGCCGAGTTCGCCCCTTCCGCGAAGTACCAGGTGGGCTACGCACAGCACCTGCGCGATGCGCTGCCCAACGCCACCTTCGTGGCCTTCACAGGCACGCCGGTGTCAGGCGAAGACCGCGACACACGGGCGGTGTTCGGCGACTACATCAGCGTCTACGACATGCAGCAGGCCAAAGAAGATGGCGCTACGGTGGCCATCTACTACGAGAGCCGGCTCGCCAGGTTGGGCCTCAAAGCCGACGAGATGGCCACCATCGACGACGAGGTCGACGAGCTGGCCGAAGACGAGGAAGAAGGCCAGCAGGCCAAGCTAAAGAGCCGCTGGGCCGCGCTGGAGAAGGTGGTCGGTGCCGCGCCGCGCGTCGCCCAGGTGGCGGCGGACCTGGTGGCGCACTTCGAGGAGCGCAACAAAGCGCAGACCGGCAAGGCCATGGTGGTGGCCATGAGCCGCGAGATTTGCGTGCACCTCTACGACGAGATCATCAAGCTGCGACCCGACTGGCACAGTCCCGACCCCGAGCAAGGCGCGGTCAAGATCGTGATGACGGGCTCGGCCAGCGACAAGGCACTGCTGCGGCCCCACATCTACAGCGCCCAGGTGAAGAAGCGGCTGGAGAAGCGCTTCAAGAACCCGGCCGATCCGCTGCGCCTGGTGATCGTGCGCGACATGTGGCTCACCGGCTTCGATGCGCCTTGCGTGCACACGCTCTACGTCGACAAGCCGATGAAGGGCCACAACCTCATGCAGGCCATCGCGCGCGTGAACCGCGTGTTCAAGGACAAGCAGGGCGGCCTGGTGGTCGACTACATCGGCATTGCCAACGAACTGAAGTCGGCGCTGAAGGAGTACACCGCCGCTCAGGGCCGCGGCCGGCCGACGGTGGATGCGCACGAGGCCTACAGCGTGCTGGCCGAGAAGCTGGATGCGCTGCGCGGCATGCTGGCCGGCACGAACGGGCATGGCTTCGACTACAGCGACTTCCTCACCGGCGGCCACAAGACGCTGGCTGGCGCGGCGAACTACGTCTTGGGCCTGAAGGACGGCAAGAAGCGCTTCGCCGACCTGGCGCTGGCGATGAGCAAGGCGTTCACCCTGTGCTGCACGCTCGACGAGGCCAAGGCGGTGCGCGAGGAGGTGGCCTTCTTCCAGGCCGTGAAGGTGATCCTCACCAAGCGCGAGATCACTGCGCAAAAGAAGACGGACGAGGAGCGTGAACTGGCGATCCGACAGATCATCAGTTCGGCCGTGGTCTCCGAAGAGGTGGTCGACATCTTCGACGCCGTGGGCCTGGACAAGCCCAACATCGGCATCCTGGACGACGCCTTCCTGGCCGAGGTTCGCAACCTGCCCGAGCGCAACCTGGCCGTCGAACTGCTGGAGCGCCTGCTCGAAGGCGAGATCAAGTCACGCTTCGCCAGCAACGTGGTGCAGAGCAAGAAGTTCTCCGACATGCTGGCCCACGTGGTTCAGCGCTACCAAAACCGATCCATCGAAGCCGCGCAGGTGATGGAAGAGCTGGTGGAGATGGCCAAGAAGTTCCGCGAGGCCGCGTCGCGCGGTGAGCAACTGGGCCTGAACGAGGACGAGGTGCGCTTCTACGACGCGCTGGCCAACAACGAATCGGCAGTGCGAGAGCTGACCGATGAGACGCTGAAGAAGATCGCCCACGAACTGGCCGAGAGCCTGCGCAAGAACCTGACCGTCGACTGGTCGGCCCGCGAAAGCGTGCAGGCCAAGCTGCGGTTGATGGTCAAGCGCATCCTGCGCAAGTACAAGTACCCGCCGGATCAGCAGGAGGCAGCGGTTGAACTGGTGTTGCAGCAGGCGAAGGCGTTGGGGGAGCAATGGGCGTAGCCGATCCCTTGGTGGCTTCGCAGGGACGTTCACGGTGACGAGAGAGGATCGAACGGAATGTTCAACTTGCTGATTTCCGGCGCCGGCTGGGAGCCAAACCGCGACACGTTCTCGCGTGGCCGTGTGTTCGAGTACACCGATGATGAGCTGGTCGCCCGCTTCAGGCCGGGCGGCACGCTCGACGCTGCTGCGGTGATGGCCTTGCCGGCGATCTTTGCCAGCGAGACACGCCATGACAACTCACAGGCGCCCGCTCGCGTCGGTACGCTCACACGCGTTCGACTCGCGGGCAACGAGTATCAGCTCGAGTACGTTTTCGACCCGGACATACCTCCAATCCCGAACGCCGTGCTCACTGCGCTTGCGGGCGAGCTGGGAATCGAAGAGTGGGAGTTCTCCAGGACACATTGGGCCATCAAGGATGCGGACTTGTTTCGAGCGCTCCTGAAGCGCGGCCTGGGCAATCGCCCTCAACCCAAAGTTTTTGCGCTGAACGATGAGCCTGTCGACGACGACCTTGTCGCGGTGATGATGCCGTTTGATGCTCGCTTCGATCCGGTCTACGACGCACTGCAAGCATCGGTGGCGGCTACGGGGATGGAGTGCCGTCGTGCCGACGACATCTGGATCCATGACCACATCATTCAGGACGTCGTTACGCTGATCTCCCGCGCAAGCGTGGTCGTCTGCGACCTCACTGGACGGAACCCGAACGTCTTCTACGAGATGGGTATCGCTCACGTGCTTGGCAAGGACGTGATCATGGTTACGCAGAACGCACAGGACGTCCCATTCGACGTTGCGCACATTCGACACGTCCGGTATCTGCCGAATGGCGAGGGCCTGCGCCAGTTGCAGGACGAGGTGCAGCGGCGGCTCGAAGCACTCCGAGGGCGTCGCTGAGCAGCTTCAGATGGCGAGTCCGCGGTGGAGGTCGGGCCATAATGCACGCGATGTCTGCGATCCGTCCGATCACCGCAGCGCGCTCCGGTTGGCGTTGGCGCAAGCCATCAGCCTGACTACCCCTACGCGCCCTCAGCGGGCGCCTTCCGTCCCCACCCAGCACGGCGCGCCGGCCTCGCCAGCGTTGCAAAAAGCGGGTATCAAAGCGGGTACCGAATCAGGATGTTCCTCGGAACATCCAATGAAATCAAAGGGTTAGAGCGCATATGCTGCTGATGATCGACAACTACGACAGCTTCACCTTCAACCTGGTGCAGTACTTCGCCGAGC
>VFQQ010002109.1_pt1 | contig 24053 bp, 31 predicted proteins | sample 3512341 | NCBI WGS metagenome assembly VFQQ01 (sample SAMN10412373, study PRJNA504923) | tailings metagenome | isolation source: Relicate 2 Philex TSF1 revegetated site | place: Philippines: Tuba, Benguet | collected 2017-08-29 | reverse complement strand
ATTGCTCACAAGCCATAGTGACTCATGCTGCAAGCTTGTTTTTTGTTGTTGTTGTTGTCAATACAGTATGCATGGCCATCATTATAACTGTAACTGACATAACTGACAGCCTTACCAAACCAAGTTGCTTATCATACTCGTGTGTGTGTCTGTGTGTGTGTGTGTGTGTGACTACTCCGTAGGTAACGTCTCGGCGCGTGGCGCTGTCATCCGAGGTGGTTAGGCTTGAAAACCTCCTACTGTCGCAGAAAACTGCCATGTCAGACGCGCTGCAGTGGCAGAGCAAGTGCCTGGCATTGGAGCAGCAGGTATGTTCGTCGCCGCACAGTATTCACAGAAGCCACATGTCCAATGAGCCTGAATCATGCAGTCCAGAGTTTTGTATGTGTGCTGATTAATGCATGAACGTGCATGTGAGTTTGTGTGTACGTCGTGCTTACCCTGTCCATGCAGCTTGCAACGGCCAGCGTCCACACACAGACACAGGCGGAGCAGCTGCTCGCTTCGCAACAGCAGCTGCGCGCCGCGCGCGCCGCGCTCGCGGAGAAAGACGCCGCGGCGCTCCCGCCCGCTGCTTCGACAACCACCGCGCTCAGCGCTCTTACCGACCTCCTCCTCTGGCGCAACCGACAAAACCGTACCTCACAACAGACACCATTACAGCAACAACAGCAGTTGGACGCGACACGTAGTGCAAGCGCGGCCGAGAACAGTAACGCAGCTGCGGCCGGCGCTGGTGCGCACGCGCGGCCCGTGTCAAGCACTGGCGATAGTGCGGCGCCCGTGCCCACCACGCCACCACCGATGCTTTCCAGCCCGCCAGATGCCGCCGGCGCATTAGCAGGGCTGAACGGGCCGCAAACCAGCAGCACCAAAGCAACAGATGCGTTACGACTGCGGTTGGCGACGTTGCTGCAGTTAGCGTCTGCAACGGATGCGAAACTGAAACAGCCGCGTAAAAACGTCAGCAGTGAAACGCGCCCGTCGCCAACGGGCTCGGCCATGGCAGCATTGCTTGACGAGGACGTTTTTATGCTACCGTTGGACGTTTTGGTGAAACGGTTGGAGAAACGGGTACGCGGGGTGCTGCTTGCGGCGCTTGAAGCCCGACAGGCGCATGCGCAGGCCCAGGCTCAGCAGCAGCAGATTCATGCAAATCTGACGACAGGACTTAGCCTAGGGCAGGGTGTGGGGGTAGGTGGGGTGAATGGGGATGTGAGTGGGCCGGTGGCGGCTGATGTGGCAACGACGCCTACGGTGGCCAGCGGCGGCGCAAGGGATGTACACAACGCGCTTGCCGGGCTGGCCGCGGAGAACGCGCGGCTGCGGCAGCGGCTGCTGGACCAGACGGTCGCGGCGACGCAGCTGGCGCTCGGCAGCGGCGGCGGCGCCGCAGCCACGACAGCCGGCGCGGCCAGCGGCGGCGGAGCACCGGGGTTGGTGAAGCGGCAGGAGAGCGGGCAGCTGGCCAGTGCGGTGGCTGCGCAGCTCCGTGCGCTTGCGGCAGATGCGGCGCCTGCGGCTGTGGGCACCGCTGCGGGCGGCGGCGCCAACGGGCCCCAAGCCGTAAGCCTATAGCATCACTTTGGCTAGTGTTTCCACCGGCCCACACACCAACCCACCACCTAGATTAGCCCATCAAGTAGCATGGTCTTGCGAGTCAGACAGTCGTTGTATGCATGAAGTATGCAGAGTTGTGCCGCATTCATACGCCACATGGCATGCGCAGTACAGCAGTACCCATGCTACAGTACAGCAGCAAGATATTACAGCAGTACAGTGTACAACCTTAGATGGGCGTTGCTTTACGAGTCCAATGTAGCGTTCATGCCATGCATGTGTTAGCATGGTTGACAAGCCCAGGCATGCACGCAATCCTGCGAGTTTCCCAAGCGCCTTTCTGGTGTACACACACTGGTGCAAAGTCATGCCCCCACCAGCAGCGCGCATCGTGGGTTCTCCTCGCCTGCATGCAGCGCCTGCAGCGTCTGCAACGCCTGCTGCATGTAGGGCCACGGTGGCTTGACATGCATGATGCACGGGCCAGGGTGCTTCCCCACAGCGCACGCCCACTTAGTGCATTCTCACACCTCAACGACTTTGGTCGCTTGGCAATAGTAACGCATAGTCTATAGGGATAGCAACATACAGCAACATGAGCCCCACTTCACGCCCCGTCCTTTTAACAGTGCTTGCACGTGTCGTGCTCGTGCGCACAAGTGCCCTGCGCACAGGCCCTGGGGCCAGGCTGTGAGGTGATGCAATTGGGTTGCAGGGTGTCGGGCAGTGCACTGCCAGTCCTTCGCACATCAGTGCGCCCCGCTTGAGGTCCCTTTGCGTGCTGTTGTTCTGTTCCTTGCGACGTGCTGTGGGCGATGTCTGTCTGTGTGTCCTGCCAGTCGCGGAAGAGTCTCAGAGCCTTGATGCGAGTTTTGCGCGCAGTGTCGGTGCTTGGAAGGCGAACACAACATCAAGCAAGCTTTGTATGGCTTCCTGTAAGCCGAGATCGTCACACAATTCACACAGGCATGAGATTTGAATCAAGCGACCATACAATTTGTACGCGATGGTCCATCCTTCAGGGCTTCAGAGGACATATCTGTTCTTTTACCTGCCCTTCCTTCCTTCTGTGCTCCAATGCGCAGGACCATTCATGCTTGCTAGGCCAGCTTGTGAAGACATTGTGGCTTCCTGTATGTACAATAAGGGTCATGCGGCGCTGCAATATCGCCCCCATACTGCTTGTAACAATTCGGGTTCCTCTTTTGTGTGCGCTGCGAGACCCCCCATCAGAAAGTCGGGTAGCGTTGGGCCCACCGTCAGCCCTATACGTTTCAGTGAGACAGTTAGAACAGGGTGCACAGATATGGGGGCACATTTACATTACATGGGTTTGTGGAAACACACACACACACACAGAAACATTACAAACAGAGCTGCCTGTGGCCAACGAATACGTGAGCCCTGCAACGAATGTCGAAGCCAAGCCTGTTCGCCTCTAGGTGTAACGCGCAGCAGATAGCAGGCCGCGCGACCTACCATGAGCTACGAAGCACACACCAGCCTACCTAGATAGTCAGAGGTCAGCACTGTAGCATACACACAACGAATACTGCTGCGAACTACCATGCTACCATGGCCTCAACAAGTGCCACTGTCTACTGCCCACGCACTCAACTGCCATTTGGATACACACTCAATTGCCACTGCATACACACTCACGTGAACACGAAGGTAGACACTGCCTACAGCCTCACGCAACTCATCAGAGCTCACTCGAGAGGACAAAAAAAGAGCGCTACCTACGAGGCACCAGAGCTCATCCCAAGTGAATGAAGAGGCGCTTCCTACAGAAAGCCTGCCAGCATATAGATACATTGCGACCATGGGCCCGACGCCTGTGCGTACATAAGTAGCCACTGCCTACACGCTCACACAGCTCACCAGAGCCCATCGCAAAGTGAATGAAGGGGCGCTTCCTACAGGGCATGGGGCTTACTCAGCCGCACGCCTGGCACGTGCGACAAGAGTCGTTTGCTTAGAAAGCACGTATCAGCGAGGGTATCACAAAGGGTGTGAACACTACTCAACAAGAGGGGGCGCCTTGGCACACTTTCTCCTGCCAAGCCACGGCGTAAACACACAAAGAATACTGTTGCAACATGCATCGTGATCCATACTACGCGTCAATGCGTCTGTCTACACCTGCTCTAGATCCTGTATATGGGCCGTGCTGCGCAAACATCATAGTCCATGCCTGGCAACTGCCGTGCCTTCAAGGCACGGGCCACTTTGCAGACGATGTCGTTTATCAAATGCTACCTGTGTACTAACTGTTGTACTTGTGGGACTGGCTCAGCCTGACCCGGGCTGAGCCGCGAGCTGGGCCTGGGTGGAGCTCCGTGCAGCTACCTTGCATACTCACTTCACACTGTTATCGTATAGTCGCCTTGCGTGGCGCGGTCTTGTGGCGCCTGCCTCCCGCTCCCGCTACGCTCGTGCTGCTCGCAAGCGGCGCGCCGCCGCTGCGGCCAGACCGGCCGCTGCCCGCGCTCTGCGCGCTCGCGCCGCTGCGCCCGCCCTCGCTCGCGGGGCCTGCTGCAGGCTGCCGCGGGGGCCCCGTCGCCCCTGCGGACTTGGGGCCACGCTGTGCAGGTGCTGCAGACGTTGGCGTACCTGCGTCAGGTAATGCTGATGTAGCACCACCATTGGATGTCCCCCTGCCCATACTGAACGATTCAAGCAGGTCAAGGGCGTTGGCAGTGTGCGTGATCGACTGTGTGCTGACCGTGGATCCTACTCTGTCGGTTGCGGTCTTGCTGGAGGACTGGGCAGCTGCTGTGGGTGTTGATGCCTTGGTAGGCGTGGTGGCGGGGCTCTGGGGAGGAGGGACCTGGCTCGTGGGCGCTCTCGCTTGCAATGGTGCTAAGGGCTTCATAGGAAGCGGACCGGGCTGAGCGCTCACCACGCTGTTGCTTGTGGTCCCTGTGGCATAGGCAAGCACATATAGGCAAGCACACAGGGGCTCAAGCTGTGTGAGTGCAAGCTCCGCGCCGAGGCTTGTACCGCGAGACCGTGCGTGCAGCGTTCTGGACCCTGCGGCACCACTCACCGCTCGCTGCTGCGCGTGACGAAGATGCTGCAGGTGCTGGGGTTGATGACTGGATGTTATTGCTGACAGGAGCGAGGGGCACGCCTGCGGGCAGCGCGCGTGTGCGTTCGTGCCTGAGCGCGCCACTTCGGTGCTCCCGTTCTTGGCGCACATTGCCATAACATCTTCATCTCACCTCCCTGCAGAAATCGTCAGTGATTCTGCGCACCTGTAACTGCAGCCACGAGGGGCCGCACCACTGAAAGCCAGATGCCGAGAGCTAGTCCCGTCAACGCGCCCAGCACGTAATAGATGGCGCCGGAGAGCCACTCAACCCAGCCAAGTACGTCCGCTGTCAGGCGCACACACGACAGAAAGACGCACGGCAGGTCAGGACTACAGGCGAAGCGGGAGAGCTGGATTGCGCCCAGCACTCTGGTCGTGCGCGCCTTCTTCCTCTCTTCTTCCTGTCCTCACCTGATGGCAGGGGCACCCCAGCCTTTCGCAACATCCTTGAGTTGCTCGCAGCTCACAGCAAGGCTGAATCAGCGTTGAATGGCTCTGAGCGAGACACACAGGTCCGAGCGCTTCGCCTGTTGGCTACGCCTTTCCTATCCTTGCTGCACGCGCACTGGCGCACTGGTACTCTGGCTGCACCAGTTTACTTCTTTCTTAGCTCTCTACACTCTGTATGCGCTGGCTTGCTCACACAAGCGATGCGGCACTGAAGTACGAAACGCACACGAATTACAATTACTTGCCACAGGGTATACTCAAGACCAGTACTCAGCCTATCTTCCACCTGTAAGTATCCCTCTGTGTGTACTGTTCCAGCTGTGCGGGCCTTCAACTAGCTGTGGTGCGCAGTGCTTAAGGATGAATGTTACAAGTGACGCATAATGCCCAGCCCACATCAAGCAAGTGTGCCGAACGACAGACACAGAGATCACGAGACACCAGGCAATCCAGGCCCGCCCGGTAGCATGAACCCCGGCCCACCCGCCGGCAGTCCTGGCAGCCCTGGATGCATGCCCGGCACGCCGGGCATCGGCATACCCGGCAGCACGCCCACGCCCGCGGCCATCGCAGCGTCGCGCCGCAAGCCCGCGATCTCCGCCGCGACGCGCGCGCGCAGCGCGCGGATGGTGTCTAGGTCTGTCTGCTGCGATGGGGGCTTGAACCAGGCGGCCTGTGGGTTTTGTGGGTCGAGGGGCCCTGCAAGGGCAAGTCACACATGACAACAGCACAGATCTCACACGAGACAAATGGACATGCCGGACACAATGCACGCGGGTTTGGTGGTTCGAGGGGCCTGTAACAGTGCGCAAAACATGACAAGACATGACAACACATGACTCCATGCAACTGCAGCTCACAACGAGCGCTACCTTGCGTGTGTGTGTGTGTGTGTGTGTTTGAGGTCATGCTCACTTGGCACATGTGCCTGCATGCGTTGGTAGAACTCCAATCGTGGCTCACTAAACACAAGCTCCTCATATGTTTCAAACACAATCGGTTTCTTGGGCTCTTGTCTACTGCCAACCTGTGTGTACACACACACAAACACACACGTGCACGAGCTGTCGAGATGATCTTGTGTACCAATAGCGTGAGCGTGCATAGCCACAAAGGCTCAGGCCTAGATAGGTAGCACGGTATGTGTCTCTGTGTGTGTGTGTGTGTGTGCGTGTATGTGTCAACTCACCGCTTCTCCGTCGTCATACAGTCTCAGTCTGTGATATATAACAGCCTCACTCTCCCCTGAGTCTAAGGCGAAGTTGACCTGTGTGTGACACACACACACACACACACACACACACACACACACCGCCGCACACATCCAGGTGCTTAGTACTGATGGCAACGCCAGGACAAGGGCCGTGATGTCTGCTGCATACTGCCACGTGACAGTCATACGTGTGTGTCTGTGTGTGTGTGACACATACTCACGTGCACAACGATGTCGAACTCGCCCCAACCGTGTTCCGTTACTTCAAACGGCTGAGTCTCAACCACCCGCACGGGTGTGGCGAAGGTGGGGTGAAGGTCAAACTGAACCTGCAGACGTGAGTAGTCAATCATGGCACATGTCGAAGCCCCCTAACCTGATTTTGGCGTGCGCCTCGTCCATGCTGCATCACGCATGTGCGCACGTGTGCACGGAGGTTAGCTTGACATTCCAGCTCTGGCATGCTATGCGTAGAAAAGGCTGAATTTGAATCTACCACGTACCCTTGTGATCACGTGTGACAGGTCTTCGTTGTTCACACCGCGTAAGTACACCGTCCATCGATGTGACATAGAGTCAGTGGCCTGCATACAGAAATCGCAGTCTTGCCGTCAATTCATCGGCCCTTTGAGAGTGTAGCGACTGCTTCTTGGCTTCTCTGTGCTGCCTGAGATTCTGTGGCCTGCACAGGTTAGCCATAGCCTTGCTGTTAACGAAACGACATCTGCTGAGCTCAGCAGCGGCCCCTTAACCCTCTTTGCTCGCCAAGGTACTGGCTGCGGTGGTGATATAGCACCTTGAGGCTCTGCAAGCAGCCTCGGGGGTACCTGGGCGTCGAAGGACTGTGCTGGCTCAACTGCTCACCTTCTTGCCCATAGGCCAGGCGATTGTGCCCACAATGATTGGCAGCACATACTCTATGTCCTTGCACCTATGGGCACCAGTCTCCTGCGAGTGCGGGCGTGGCGGACAGCTGCTTTGCGCGCTGACAGCCTTGCGGTCTTGGCAGACCTCTGCTGCTCGTTGCAACTGTCTGGGATGCGCTGAAGGTCCTACTCACGTCTAGAAAGGTTGGAGGCGGAGCAGCCATAGCTGCAGGCCCGCCCCTTGCTGCGGCCCAGTTCGCTGCGCGCGCCTTCTGTGCTGGAGAGTCGGGCGCGCCTGCTAGGGCGACGGGTAGGTAGTACTTGCTGAGCGCGAGTGATGCAGCAGCAGACAGGAGGAAGCAGACAGGGCCCTGGGCGCGCAGACTGGACTCGACGTACCCACGGTCACACTCCTTGCGCGTTTCAGCTGTGACCCGCAAGCCGTGTGTAGCGTGTCTTGTTCAGACGAGCAAAAGCAGTTTGACCGTGTCCCGAGCGCTTCAAAGGCGAGACAAGCAGGGGCCACTGACCTTTGGACCAGGTGGCGGGCGCTCCCCTTGTTCCACGAGAATGTTCTCGAGCCTCTTTGCTCCTCTCGCACCAGAGCCTGATGCAAACAAGGTATGTAATGCAGTGGTGAATGCACCCTTCTGTACCAAGTCAGCTTTGGCTACAGCGCTCTGTCCTTACGCACATTGGCTGTGCAGGCGGAGGGCGATGGAGAGGCACCTGCAGAAGAGCAGACTGGGCAGCCAAGCGGGTAAGGGGAGGACCAGGTTCCGTGCATTAGGGTTTGGACCTGCCCTACGCACGCTGGCTTCCCGCTGGGTACCCTGCCCCTTTCAGCACTACGCCCCTCCTGTGCCACACGGTGACAGTGAAGCTGTGTGGGCCTGGGAGGACAGCGAGGCTGCGCAGACTCACGGAGCTTCAGTCTTCAGCCAGCACACCGCGACCTCGTCCGCGCGTTGCCACCGCTCACAAGTGGCTCTTTCTTGCTTGCTTGCCACACAGGGCTGCTCCCATCCTCGGACTGGACATTTGGGGCCTGGCGAACGCCGTCAGCAACACTGTCAAGGCGCAAACACAGGTGCGCCCAACCCCTTTTCAGAAACCCCGAAGCCACCAGCCCACAGAGCCAGACCTCCCCGCATCTATCACAGCTACAAGCTCCAGGTTCCAGGGCCCTGTCGCCCAGCAGGGCCAGCCGGGAAGCAGGCCTGGACAGCTCAGACGCAGCTGCAAACGCCGTATCACGCCCTCGTTTGAATAGTCGGCCGCAAAGCGGAATCACCTACAAACCTGTTCCTTGTGCTGGCCTTGCAGGAGATCGTAAAGTCTGTGGCCCAGACGGACTGGAAGAGCGAGTTGATGGCCTTCAGCAAGGAGGCCGCCGAGGAAGGAAAACAAATATCGCACAAGACAGCAGAGGTGGTTGAACACCTGCCACAGGTCGTTGAACGGCTCCCACAGCAGGTAGTGCCGACAAGCACGCACGTTTAGCCACAACTCACCCTGCGAATGGTAGAGCAACTGATTGCCTCATGGTGCGCACAGCAGCGGGCCTGCGTGTGTGTGTGTGTGTGTAAGAGGGGGCATTACCGAGGACTGTGTGTGTGTGTGTGTGTGTGCGAGCGCTCCTGCAGGCCGAGCGCTTGATACAGGGTCACGGTGGGTCTGGTGCACCCAGTGTGCCTGACGTGAGCGCTGGTCTCACACAAGTGAGCGGGTCTCTCAGAACACTGGGGAACAACCTCTTTGCTGGCACCAAGGAAATCATCGAGCAGGTGAGCCACACACACACACACACACACACACACACATGGCCTCTCTTGCCCACCCCAACCCAGCCCGCGTCCGCCACACACACACAATGACAAGCCAAGTACGGTCGTGTGCGTCGCGCACTATGAATTACGATGGCATGATTTAGCTCGGGATCGTGTGTGTGTGTGTGTGTGTGTGTGTGTGTGTGTCAGGTTCGTGATGCTGTGGAAGGAGAGATAGCACAGGCGGCAAAGGACGCCAGGCGGCAGGCCAAGGCACAGCGTGCTGGGGCAGCTGGCGGGGCGAGCGGCGCAGGCGGCAGCGGCCGGCAGCTGTCTGCGGGGACAACCACAAAGTACAACCGCTTTGAAGCCGACGTGCGTACGCCACACATTGCATGTCCCACCGCACAGATGCTGTGCCGCACAAGCACTGCATGCATGCATGCCAGCAAAACCGCCACGTATTCAAGTGCTATATGGTGTGCTCAAGTGCAATTTTGGTGCACGTAGAGGAGATTTTCAGGCTCCCCAACGCAGCCCGTGTGTGTGTGCGTGTGTGTGTGTGTGTTACAACACAGGTTGCTTCCATGCAGCGTGACAGCTCCACTTACTGTGATGAGCCCAGTGACACAGAGGACTACACACGCTGGAAGGGGACATTCTCACTGGACGCAGCAAAGCCACAGGTATGTGAGACACACACGCACACACACACACACAAGCACACAAACAAGCACACTAGCGCACGCGCTGACAGGCCCTCCGTAGTCTGTGACCGGTCGCTCGACCGGTCGTGTGCTATGTATGACAACTTGTGTGCCGCAGATAGACGCAATCCTCGCGGACAACAGTTTCATGTCCGAGTTACACGCGCGTATCGTTCCCGCCATAGTGGAGCCACAGGACTTTTGGCTGAGGTACTTTTACAGGTGAGTACAAATGTGCGTGTGTGTGTGTGTGCTCCCGATGTGTACTGGGCTCTGGCTTCAGTACTGCTTTGCCCATCGCCTTTTGACAGTATGTACATGTCCTTGTCTCAATTGGATACCTCGCTATGCCTATAGGTGCTTGGCTCAGCTTGCAGTGCTGCTGTGCCTGTCGGTTAGGTATGTGTAGGCATAGGCTTGTCTGTTACGAAGGTTTAGTGACGACACGTTTGCTGGCTTAAGTGCTGCTGTGCCCATCGCCTCTACGCCTTCCAGCGCCTTCTAAGCCACTTGCTCAATAGCCCTGGTCCTCTGACAGTAAGGGCGATACTGTCACGGTCAGCTCTGTGCCTGGGTGCTGACCTGCCCAGGCCCTCAGCTGCGCGTTACAGGAACGCCCTTTCGCGTTGAGTGCCAAGTACATGCCGCTGTCCACGACCTGTGTATGGGAGCTGCCATCCTTGTGTGTGTGTGTGTAGGCTTCACAAGCTCCAGGCTCGTGAGGAAGCGCGTCAAGCGCTGACACAGCGCGCAAAGGCCATGGCAGCAGGTACGTTGTGTGCGCATACGCATGGCAGCATTCAGCTGTTTCGCTTGCCTGTGACGCAGGTGGGCTCCCTGCTAAGGAGGAGATAGTGAAAACGCTGTGATTTGAGTGTGTGTGTGTGTGTGTGTGCGTGTGTGTGTTCGATTGCAGGTGGGCTCCCTGCTGAGGAGGAGATTGGTTGGGACGACCTCGAGCCCTCCCCCTCCTCACCCACACAGGCCAAAACAGCATCACCATCAGCACCTGAGGCCAGCAAGGCCAGCGCTGCAGCACCCGCCAAGGACGATTCAAGCACTGCAGGGACAGCGAGCCCGGGCAAGGCTGCAGACGTGCCTGCTGCGGCCAGCGGCAAAAGCAAGGAGGGGTTGACGCCAGAGTCAGATGCAGGTGAGATCCTCTAACTGCAGTTGCTGGCGGAGTGTAATACGGTCGTTGTCTGTCGGAGCGCACACGGTTCTATGATAGGTTGTTTGTATGCACGGTTAGCGTGTGTTCAAGCCGTGTATGTGTGTGTGTGTGTGTTTGCAGAGACTGGCAAGGCCGACACAGCACCAACCCTCCCCACCTCCATTCCACCCACCACACACACCGACACCCCCACCGCACCCGCCGCCACGTCCCAGGCAGGTTCCGACTCCGCCGCCAGCGGCGTGACTGGCCGCAAGTCCGACAAGTCTGACACACAAGTGTCCGTTTCTGCTTCTGTTATCGACGGGTCGCCTAAGGCCAGCGATGTCGTGAGTATGGGTGACGACACACACAGCGACGGTGGTGGGAGTAAGGGCGAGTGGTGCGTCGTCAGCGGGGCGGCGAGCCATGATGAGCCGGCGCGTCCAGCTGCTGCAGCTGCGGTGGCTGCGGCAGGCAGCAGTGGCAGCGGCACAGGCGCCATGTTCACAGCGGAGGCTGCTGCGGCGGCTGCACTGTCAGGGCTTTCCGTCCTGTCGGGCCCGTCCGCGGCGCCGCGCGCGCCGGCAGCGGCGACGTCGCCGGCAGCGGACAAAGCGAAGAGCGCCGCGCCGGCTGCGGCTGCAGCGACGGGTTCGCCTGTGGCTGCGAAGGCTGTAGCACCAGCGGCAGCGCCGGCAGCTGCGACGAAAGAGGGTGCTGGTGGCGATGGGGAGGATGAAGATGATGCTTGGGGCGACTGGGACTGAGTAGCTGTCTGCTGTGTGTGTAGTGCTATGGGTGGCAGTGCGCACAGCCCGCAGCTCCGCTATAATGGGGCCGAACAAGCCCTAGCGCTGTCGCAGATGGAGCGCGTGTCTCGAAGCATATGTGTAACTGTGTGTAGGGCCATTGACCTAGGTGTTTGTGTGTGTGTGGTTGCGTGTGTGTGTGTCTTCTTGTTTGTTGGTTTTAAGCACTGTGACTGACAATCGGACGAACAAGCAACACCCATGTAGACTTCCTTTAGCCAATGTCAGAAGAGACAAGACTTGCTGACTTGCTGACGCCTTGCATGGCACAGGACACGCGTATTGATACCATGTCAGCAAATGCTCGTGTGGCATCACCCGTGACGTTGTTCCGATCACCGTGGCATTGCTCACTCCGGTCTATTGTGCCGTGTTTACAGTGTAATGACGCCTGGTGTGCGATCAGACTTTTCTACAAGCACCGTGAATGTGATCTTTCACGGCCTAGCTTGCGAGAACGGCCGGACTTGGGGCAGGACAATCCGCGTTTTAAGCACTCAAAGCACAGTGACGAAGGCTTGCGAACCACTCACACTCTTACAGCAGTGACATCGCTGGCAGCCAGCATCTGTGAGCGAGGGTCAAAGCACACACGGCACGTCAGTCTGATGAGCACATGATACGCACGCGAAGGTGCTAGTCCGGTCAAGCACAGCCGTGGGAAACTGTGAGTAAGGCCGATTTACACAGCCTACGACGCGCGCAATGAACAGCCTGCAGTAAAGAAGCTCATGTCTGACGAACACGCGCACAAAGCCTGTGCCTGGTGACAAGGTTTGCTTGTGCCGCCTGTCTGTGCGTCATTTCCCACTATCCCATTTGCTGCGCTTCTTGCCTTGTTGCGACTGCGCTGCCGCGGCAGCCGCAGCAGCAGCTTGCGCCGCGGCGGCCTGCGCCTGCGCCGCCTGCAGCGCGCCCGCGCCCACCATGGGCCGGCCGGCCAGCGCCGCTTGTTGAAATGCTGCTTGCTGTGCTTGCTGTAGCGCTGCTTGTACGGTGAGGTTACCTGCGCTCTGTGATGCGGGAAGGGCCCCGCCACGCTCGAAGGCTATGCTCGCCTATGTACATGGCACAACACACACACATAGACACATACTGGTTGCAACACAACTCTCCATCACGCACACATACAGGCTAGAAGGACACAGGCAGTATAAGAAACACACATTGGCCATTGTAGCCAATGGCATACAGTGTCAGTCGGGGATGCGAAAAGGATTGCGCAGAGCCTTACCTGTGCTGGATTGGCCGCGCGCTTGTTGCGTCTCTCTTCTTGATCCCTCTCGAGCCCGGCGAGAAGCTCCTCTGCGTTGACACACACACACACACACATATGCATACACACACGCACACATGGATGCCATACTCAAGTGTACTTGCACGGCCGTTCTGCTACGTGACTACAGCAATGCATCTTCGTGAACCGCTGCCCACGCGCGCCCGCGCGCGTTTGTGTGCTAGTGTGTGTTTCTACGTGTGTGTGTGTGTGTGTATGTGTCTGTGCACCCCTCTGTACCCACTTATATGGTCTTCCTTAGGCAGCGCATCCGGGTCATATATATCCTTAGGGAACGCAGTACCGTACTGATTAAGCTCATACCCTTCCACTAACGACTGTAACAGATTAGGGTTGCTGTAGTCTCTGTGTTTTCGTAACGAGTCAACAAAGTCATTTTTGTTGTTCTTTTTGAGCTCTTGGAACCGTTTTATGAGTGCCTGCAGTGTGGCAGTGTGAGGCAGGGAATATCACACAATACACAAGGAGTCACACGTTGCCAGGGGCACAGCGCCTGGCTGCGCCATAGCTCATGTCATAGCTCGTCCGTGATGCAACCGCTCGCAGCAAGACAAAACAGCGTAGGTAAAGATGAGTTCAGGGTTGAGCCTTGCATAGGACGCAAGCGATGAGCTGCGCGAGTGAGGCCTCGGAAGGTTGTGCGCTGTGCAAGAACTGCTTCTGCCTGTGTCTGACTGTGTGTATCTGTGTGTGTGCGTGTGTGTATGCATACCACGTACCATGGCTTTCTGACTGGGTTCCCCTTTCGGTGGGTACCTTAGCTCTGCTGGTAGATCTGATAAGTACAGTTCTGTTATGCTGGCTGGGTCGTTGAATGACTGAGGGGCAGTGGAGGCAGGGCGGGAGGGGGGCTCGACGTCGTAGTAGGGCCCGAGAGCCCGGTCACCTGTCGCGCATTTGAATACATACACACGGGCAAGTCCGTGACCTGTGCCTTCTGCTCACTTTCTCTTTCTTTCTTTCTGCTCCCTATCATATCCCCTTCGGTTCGTACAGGCGTCAGTGCGATGAGGAGCAGACTGCTGGCAGCACCTTCACTTCACTGCGCTGAAAGGAATGCTGCCATGGGCAATGCCGGTGCGGCAGGTCACGTGATGAGACGGACTGTGCAGCTAAGGCTGCAGCGCTGGGTACTGGTTCAACCAACTAACGAGCAGCAAGGCCTGGCGAGGGTGATAGGTCAGGTCTTGTACCTGAGTCTTGCTGTGGGCTGCTGCTGGGTGCAGGGACTTCGCTGGGTTCCTGCACATCGGGCGCAGCGTTGAATGTGGAAGGCTGCCGTAGCAAGCCACCTGCGTCGTCCAGGGCATCTGCACTGGCGTAGCTGCCTAAAAGGATGGGCTTGTCTGCACGGCGCGGCACGGGAGGGAGGCGAAAGGAAGCTCTCTGGTCAGCGCCCACATACCGCGCCTCCGCGCTGTCCCCCTTGGCTGTTTGTACCCCTGCCGCGGGCGACTGCCAGGTGCGTGTGTGCCTGTCGGCTCACCTGCTTGCTGTGGACTCTGTCCTTGGCCCGGCGAGGAGTCGTCGTCATCGCTGCCATAGCCAGCAAGTCCAAGGCCTGACATTCTCTGGTCCTCGCGCACGGGGCCGTTCTCTTGCGCCGCCGCGCTTCAGTGCTCTGCAATGTGCACAGGAAGGAGGTGTTGCGCAAGGTGTGCAGCGCTGAACGGACGGGACCACCAGATTAACCTGCCCGACTGCACACCCTCTGCCCCAGCTGCACCGGAGCTGCAAACCGTCTTGCAATCGCATGGCAGAGCCACGTACATACCACTGAAGCTGCTTCTAGTCCAGATCGCCCAGGAGGAGGACAAGAAGGATGCCCAGGCCTGCGTGGGAAGGCGAGGCAGGCGCGCTGCTTGATCTCCTTGAGGATGGCTGGTGAGTACATAGAGCTGTGCGCACCTTCAGCAAGGCATTTGGCAAGGGTTAGGCTCGCGTGCATGCAAGACTTTGGCCGCCTTCGCTGAAACCCAAAGAATTCCGCAGCGCCACCTTGATAGCCACACGCCATGTGTTACTAGCAGGCTGTTGAGCATTAAACAGCGTGGCGACGGTCGGCCTACCCTGGCCTCCACGTGCCCAAATTTCATTCGCTGCGCCTCTTGCCGCGCCTCAACGCGCAGGCACCAGCATAGCCTCTTTCGTAGCGGAGAGCTGGATACCACTGCCAGTGCTACAGCGCAGCCGACTGTCTACAGTGCGCCAGGCCCATGGGCCTCGCAAGGCTACACGCGAGAGACGCAGTCTTTGCCTGCTGGCTCCCAGAGGGACTATGACTCCTCTCCCGAGCCCTCGCCGAGCAGCTTCCTGAAGCAGAACTCTGACAGTGAGTGTGGCCGCCTATCCTGAAGGAACAGGTCGCGCCGCAGGAACGCGCGCCGTCGTCGTGCAGGGCACGCACCGGACCCTGCCTCAACACACTGCATTGCCGTGGTGCTCTGCAGGCTTACTTGTCTCATCCAGGTTCGACCTCTTCACAGCGGCGCTGGCACAGCCAGCAGGCGTGGACGGCGCTCAGCCGCCGCTGCCAGTGCTCCCTCTGCAGGTGGGCTGCAACAGCAGCTTGAGCCCAGTTGCCCCTGCCTTACGTGCTGCTCTGCGGGCATCCTGGGCACTATCAAGCACTCTCTTGCTGCCGCGTGTCTCGCGCGCAGGTTCCAGGCATCAACGCACCAAGGACAACAATCCAAGACGCAGCACGACAGCGTTCAGCGCCCCCGTCACCCCAGAGCACCAACACCGCAGCAAACAACGCACCGGCAACCTCTACAGTGGCAGCAGCGCCCGTGCCTATGGGCGCAGGCGCGCCGCAGGGGCCGTCCGCGCCGCCGCAGCACAGCTCAGACCCAGCTGCTGCATCGTCCCTTGCACGTAACCCAATGCGCTTCCCATTCTACAGGTCGGGGTCCAAGGCGGGCTCTATGATCTTCGGCATGTCGATGTCAGGTAGGATGATGCTTACACACAAACACACACGCAAGCACACACATACATGCATACTCACGTACGCTCGCAAGTAAACGCGCAGGCGACGGCTTCCTGGCACGTGTAGGTGTGAGTCTCAGATAAGTCAGTACGACACCCGCAGATGAACATATGTTTGTTGTGTTGTGTGGATGTTTCTCGCAGCCATGGACGTGTTTCAGATGGACTCAGAAGCACAGCAGGCGCGAGAGGAGGCTGTAAACAACGACGCCAACAAAGCATCAACCACACAAGGGGCAGGGCAAAAGCAGCCCCCAGCAGCCGCTGCTGACGCAGAAACAGCGAAAGGCCACAATAGCTTGCCTGTGTCCGAGCTTATAGCCTTGCTGAAGGCAAACGCGGCTGCCACTGCCGGCCGGCCGGCGCCGCCGAAGCAGGCAACGGCAGCCGCGGGCCCCGCACCTGCGCCCGCGCCGGCGGAGGGCCTTCGCGCGCAGATCGCGGCACTGCAGCCGCCTGCCGGAGCCGCGGGCACGCGCAGCGTGATGCGCGACGACAGCGCTCACAAGCGCCCCGCACGCAGCGACAAGGGTGAGGAGCCAACCCACGATGTGGCCGGTCGCATGCGCGGCCCTTTGAAAGACGATAGCTGCCATGGCGGCAATGCCTGTGGCCCCGCCGCAGGCCGAAAGAGCCACGATGGGTGCGTCAGCGTTGGCACGAAGGCCACTGATGCTTGTGAGATGACGACGCCTGAGCTGAGCTTCACTGACATGGTGGAGAATAAGGGCCGCACGCTGAGTGAAGATGGGTCGCCTGTAAGGGGGAATGGTGGTGCAGCAACATCGTACACAGTGGTAAAGAGACAATCAGGTATGGCACACACACACACACACACTGCACACGCACGCGCCTTCAGGCATTGCAAGCACTGTGTTTGGTGCTGCCTTTCAAACGAGCTGACTTGAGAGCGCATGCATAGTGGTATGCATGCAGTTGGCTGTAGCATGCATGTGTGTGTGTGTGTATGTGTGTGTGCGCGCAGGGAGCCAGGTGTACGAGGTGCCGTACCCACTACCCTACCCGCTGTACGAGCCCGCACCGGTTGGCCACGAGGCGGGCGCGGGCCGCGGGGCTGTGTGCCAGCCTGTTCGTGTTGTCGGTTTCAACGTGCGCAACAACCAGCTACCAGCCTGACAATTTCACACTACTCTGCTTTGCACAGTGCCCAGTAGGTCTCTGAATATCAAGTACATGGCCCCACATGCGTGTCACTGGCACCCGCCCCCCTTCCTCGCCCGTGCTCCGTACACGTAGTCACAGGCGTAGCCAGGAAGCAAGTTTTGCACTCGCGCATTGAGGCCGCATGGCACACTTTACACTGCCCAGCCCGCTGCGCAGTACGTTCAGGCTGCTGAACGATACGGTCATTCATTCTTATGCCCCCGCAAGGGCCACTAGCAGCAGCGTAGCTGTGCAGACGCCGCAGGCAAAGTGCAGGCTGAGAGAGGGCGCAGGCTGCGGGCTAGCTGTATGCCCGCTCAATGGAGTACGCATGCCCAGGGTTCGCCGCAGGCCGTTGAATGAGATGGTTGAATGAGATGGTAGAATCACAGCCCTAGAGTTACACTGAGAACAGGGCAAGGAATTGTGGTCTTTTGTGGTGCCTCATGGCATGGGGGCCGTGCTGCTGTGGTGCGCACGGCAGAATTACAGGCCGTGTGTCAGCTGGTGAGAAGGGGATTCATGGGCCGGCGAGAACGGCAAGGGTATGGTAGGGTATTGGTCCGTTGGATCGCTAACACGTAAGACGCACTGTGGTGGAATGACTACCCTGGTGGGAGCGCAGGAGGGTGCGCGCATATACGGGCTAGCGATGACATGAGCAAGCAAAAGATTCAGTGAGACACATAGTTCTGTCTCACGCACTATAAGAACCCCCTTTTCTCTCCCTTTTTCACTCTTTCTTACTCTTGGTTCTTTCATGTGCTGTGGGGCCTACGCGAAAGCTGTTTTGCAAGCTCTTTTCGCGCCGATTGAAGCACGCAGCGATGCTATTCAGCGATGCCACACACACACACAAGGTAATGGAGACGTGCGCACACGTGTGTGCCGAGGCCTGTCGGCGGAGTTTTGACGTGCTTGCTGTCCGCGACTGCCCCACCATTCTCCTATGCAAAGGACCATTCTTCGTGATGCAGCTGAGATGCCATGTGTGCCTAGTCTTTTCTGAACAGCGCAGTTGCACGTACGCGTACCCACGCCGACGTGGGCATAGCCTAGTGGCCCTCGCGATTCAGCTCCTCGCATGCAGAGATTGTGTGCATGCAGGCCACGCGCATGTTTTTTGTTCAAGATGTTTTCTTCTGCTTAGGTGCGGCAGCTGCACATGGACACCAGTGCTACGTAGCGTGCAACAAGCCCACGCACGATTACGATACCTTACCATAGCAGTACATACATTCCTGCTTACGGGATGCTTTTCATTCTCTACGAGAGGGGTTTTGGTACCGGTGTTTGGCAGCAGCAGGTCTTGGCGAGAGGAGCGTCAAGTGCCGCACACTGAGGAGTGTGCTGTGAGCGCTGCGCTGCGAGCATGCACGTGGAAGCACAACACCCATACACAGGTAGCAAGGCGCTCCCGAATGAGCAGCCTGGGTCTGCTGCTGCATGGTAGAGAGTTTTCTTCCTTGCTGCAGCATGTTGCCCACGGGATGCTCCTTTTGATGAGCAGGTGTTGTTGCCTCGGCCTCCTAGCTGCTGCTGTTTGCCAGCGCATGTTTCTTTCTATACAGGGGTCCACTTATACAGTGAAGCATGGGCATGACACACGACAGCACTTAGCCTTTTGCAGCGCCTGTCGTGCGTTGCAATAAGAGTGCCGCGTGTCAAGGCTGTTTAGCCACGCATGGCGCCAGCAGGGCGCGGGGGGGGGGGGGGGCTGTCACAAAGTTCAAGCAACTGAGAGCAGTTGCTTGCATGCCAAGCTCAAGCCCGCCAGCCGTGAAACTGTGATCTACCCTTCTTTCAGTTTCGACCTCCTTTTGATTTTTATACCCACTTTCGGTTGTACTACCCGTTGTACTGCTTCTTCCTATTGTACTGCTTCTTCCTATTGTATTGCTAACTCTCTCAAGTTATGGTATTGAAATATAGCAGGACCTGTGGTGACTATTGTGCACTACGTTGTTGGGTTTTCTTGCTCCGAACCACTGTGTGCCTCTTCTTACATGTAGATATTCTGCGCGTTGCTCTTTTTCATTCTGTATGCGGCAGCAAGCTCTCAGTGCAGCACCGGTGCGGTGGATGTGCGGACATCTCTTCTTTACTCTTCTTATTCTTCTCATTATGCTTGTGTGTTCTCTTGTGTCTTTTGCTTATGCGGGTTGTCGGCCCTTTTCACGCCGCCAAGCGCCCGCTCCGCGGCCTTAATACGCAGAATTGTCAGCAAGGCGCGCTAGGGTCAACCGTGTCTGCTTTGTGGTGCGAGATGCTACTGGAATTCATGGATGGTGGTGGATTCTTATTCTGCGGTGTGGTCAGCCGAGTACGCGCCGCTCGTGTCAAAAGAGCGCAGGCCAAGGATGTCAAGTGGTGATGGAACCATCAGTCAGAAAGCAAATCAGATGCTGGTGTTGAACCAAAGCGGTTGTGTTGTTTGGCGGTTTTTGATGCTGGTACGCAGTTAGTTGACGTTTCCCTGTGTCGGTAGGCCGCATGCGAGCAAGCGCATGTGTGAGAGCATGCGCAAATGGGTTGTCGTAGCAGTGTTGAGCTGGTTTTATCACACCACCTTTTTGTGATGACGTCCTGCAGTTACAAATTGCAGTTACAAATTGCAGTTACAAATTACACTATCACTCGCAGGCATAGAGGTCACATCACGCCTTGGATACTCTTGTGTTTGCTTGGCGGTTCCGTAGCTTTTTTGACGTCTCCTCCCTCTGCTGGTTATGCGATGCGTACTTACTTCTCTTGTGTCGAGAGCTTGTGCTTATGCGTGTGTGGATGCGTGCAGTGTGTTGTGATTGTTTGGTGCTTTTAGACCCACGCTCGGTGTGTGTTTGGGCGATGCTTACCTTCGTTCTGTCGTGTCTTGTCCTCGTGCTTATGCGTGTGTGGATGCGTGCAGTGTGTTGTCATTGGCTCGTGTTTGTTCGACTTCGACCACGACAGAGTATCTGAAGACCCAGGTTTGTGTGTGTGTGCACTACTTCGTAGGCTCCCTGTGTATAGCAAGACCTTCGCCCTCTTGTGTTCAGGGCTATGCTTCTTAGTGACTCGCTCCATATACGCCTTTCATGATGTGGGTCGTTGTTTCGCGCCCCGTTGTTGTCAGACACACAGACGATTCATAACCCGGCTTACCACAAATGAGCGCTCTTGCATTTCGCTGGAAAGACATCTTGGGTGTTTTCGCCGCTACTAGCTGAGCATTTTACACTGGGCCGTCCGTAACTAACAGCACTGTGGTTCTGTGGATATCTGTACGAGGTGGCATGACTGGTGTACGATACAGCTGAGCAAACGTGTAAGAAATGAGCGTCTGGGCCCTTGTATTGAGTCGTGCTTGATGACCGTATCATACGTATGTGATAACAGTCCAGAGTGGCTTGGGTGAGACAGACAGACAGCGTGAGGTAATGAAGCAGCTGGCGAACACACGTGGGCAAGTTTTACAGCCAGCTTCATCATGTAAGCAACATGCAGAGCACACTAAACAGAAAGCACCAGAGTCGCGCGCAAGCAAACACAGGTCTTACTGCATACAATCTTTGACTACTACAAGCCAGGCCGACCTGGCGCGTGCGGCTGCAGCGGCATGACTGGCTGCGGGGCGGCTGGGCCCACTAGCGCAGCCGCTGGTGGCGGCCCTGGCGGCAGCGGCGGCTGCAGCCACGGCGCAGGACTGGCAGCTGGAAACCCTTGCGGCGCCTGCTGCTGCTGCGGCCAGGCTGCTGGCTGCAAGAAGTTTGCTGCTGTTCCTGCCTGCTGCGCCCCGAGTGGTTGTGCAGCTGGCTGTGTTGCTGCCGCTGAGCCTGGACTGTACCCCTGTAGCGGTGCTAAAGGCCGTGACTGGCTTGGCCGGGGCTGCAAAGCTGGCTGCTGACCGAGCAGCCCCGGCTGCTGCGGGTGGCTGCTGGTCAGCCCCGGCTGTTGCACCTGTAGTGGCTGCTGTGATTGCAGCAGGGAATGCGGCTGCAGCGACGGCTGTGGCAGCCGAGCAGGCACCTGCGCCGGCTGTTGCGGCTGCAGCGCTTGCAGCACCTGCGCCGCCTGCACCGCTGGCTGCTGCGGCTGCAGCTGCTCAGGCAGCGGCCGGAACCGCCACGGCGGTACCCACGGTGACTTGGCTGGCGGCCGCACCTCCACAGCCGCAGCTGCTGGCTGCGCAGCTGCTCCCGCTGCGGCCACAGCCTCCATACTCTGCTGCTGTGGCGCAGCCACAGCTGCCTGCTGCTGCAGCTGCAGGCTTGCTAGATGCCCTGGCAAAGGCTCGGGCTCGACTGCATTGCTGCCAATTGTCATGCGCTTGATGCCTAACGCCCTCAGAAGCGTTTCTGGTGCGTTCTTCGGTTGCCCGTCATTCAAACGGCAGTCCTCACAAAAACACAGAATGAGCGTTTCTAGGGTCATAGCATGGGGGTCTAGAAACGCATCTGCCACGCAGAAACCGACAAGGATTGAGAAAGCCACGGGTAGAATGGGACTGCACACACACACATACACACACATGACATGCACATGCAGGGCAGAACCCACGAAGCATGTGTGTGGGCATAGCTTTGTTTTCGAGGTCCATAAGGCACGTGCATGTGTTTACCTGGGTCCGTGCGTGCGCTCATCAGAGTGTGTATGTGTGTGTGTGTGTGTGTGTACCTAGGTATATACGTCTCCGGATGGGTGTCAGGGCTATTGTACACTGGCAGGGTCCAGATCGCAAACGCCACACACCCACAGATCGATCCAATAGCAATCTTGGCCAGAAACAGCAAGATGTCGCCAACGGCATCTACCGTTACTATCCGTTTCGCGTTCTGCGTAGTTTGCAAAACAAGCACAAACACACGTTGCGCCATAGCATTCTGCGCAATGCAGTACAAGAGCCTAGCTAGCTTGCGACTTCAGGTCACAGGCCTTGCACTTTTATGCGTGTGTGTGTGTGTGTGTGTGTGTGTGTGTTGTGTTTGCGGAAACAAAATCCTCACCGACACAAGCAGTGTGCTCGCGCGCTGCGAGGCCGAACAGTAACCAACTCCTTTGATGCCCACAACCGCATAACCGTTTCTATTGAAGTAGTTGGTTAGGGTGGTTATGACATAGCCCAGGCAGTTGACGCAACAGGCCAAGGGGCTGCACATCACGCCCTGCGCTTGCAGCCATTTGATCTGTCTGTCAGCGTATTCGAATACAAACCTACGAGCATAAAAGCACACATGAGCCTGGCTTGCGAGTGGCTACGGAAGCACTAAGGACGCTGGGCCTAGTTCACAGGCATGACATCCGCAAGGACGCTACAGAACGGTAAGAAACGGTATTATTCACATAGACTGTGTGAGTGGCTGCTAAAGCACTAAGGACGCTTGGCATAGCTCACAGGCATGAAATCCGCAAGGACGCTACCTGACGCTAAGCAACAGTGGTCACATAGAGCGTGTAAGTGGATGCTGAAGCATTAAGGACGCTGGTCATAGCTCACAGGCATGAGAGTTGCCATGACTGCACTTTCGCTGGATACTCTGGGCAATGCTTGCACACACACACACACACACACACACAGACACACACACACACACACACACACGCAACCACCCACTCACTCATGTACACGCACACCCACCCACACCCACCCACACACACACACACCTGACTGGGAAGAACAAAGCCATCCACAGGCCGCCAAACATGGCCGATCCAAGGTGATATGAAACGGCTCGGCCCAGAGACGACAGTACGGGAAACGGTTTCAGTTGCTTGGAGTCACCCGCTGCCCAGTACACGTCGGCCACCGCACCTGCATGGGTGCACACACACACACACACAGACACACACACACACACACACACACACATGATGGCCCTATGTGTTTGTTAGTGTGTGTGCCTGGGCGGGCGGATAGTCTGGCGCAGTGTATGCCAGTGCGTGTGTGTGAGTGTGTGTGTATGCGTGTGTGTGTTTGCAACCACCCACCCGCCACAGTCACGCAGCAGACCCCACTCAGAAACTGACTCGTCCACAAGAAACCGAAAAAGTGATAAATAAGTGACCAGCGTAACCGCCAGTTCCACTCGTACGTTATGTAGCAGTTTGGGTTGTTTGCGCACAACTGAATGCGTGTGTCACTGCACACACAGACACACACACACACACAGACAGACACACACAAGATAGAAGAGCGCATGCTCCCACGCTGACAGCGTGCAGGTGTGCGCACTGTGCGAGAGTGTATGCACTGTGCGAGAGTGTTGCAAGGCCGCTTTGTGTATATGTGTGGAGTCTGCGAGTACGCATGGTAGCTTGTATTGTCACGCACTGCGTATGACACGCACCTGTCTTGGTCCGCGTATGTGTCTATGACTACAAATGCGTGTATGCAATCTGTGACGGGATGGAATGTCTCAATCAGTGCGCATGACACGCACCTGTCTTGGTCCGCATAGCAAGTGTATGCTTCAGAATTTGATGCACCAGCCCACGCACTGCAAACACCACACAGACATGCACAAACCAGTGTCTAATCTAATGTACAACTCAAACACATGCACGGCTCACAAAATGTTGTGCATCTGTGGGTGCGTATATGTTGAAGGGACAACATGTGTATGTGTGTGTGTGTGTGTGTGTGTGTGTGCGCAACATGCACAAACTAGTGTCTAATCTATCTCACAGCCAAGCCTCATACATGGTCGATCAGATACTGTGCGACTATAGGTGCCTGTGTGTGTATGTGTGTGTGTGTGTGTACCGTGTTGCATGCACGGCGGTACTCTAGGGTGGGTGCCCACACCCTGCCAAACACCTTGCATCATAGAATTAGAAGTCTACGTGTGTACCCTGTTGCATGCGCAGTCCCTCGTGTGTGCAGTGTGCTCTGACTGGCTCATGTGTGCTCGTAGCGTGGTGCGTGCGTGTGTGTGTGTGTGTGTTTGTGCTCCGAGTGGCTTGTGTGTGCTCGCACCCTGCCACACACCTTGCAT
>VFQQ010002108.1_pt1 | contig 24077 bp, 17 predicted proteins | sample 3512341 | NCBI WGS metagenome assembly VFQQ01 (sample SAMN10412373, study PRJNA504923) | tailings metagenome | isolation source: Relicate 2 Philex TSF1 revegetated site | place: Philippines: Tuba, Benguet | collected 2017-08-29 | reverse complement strand
AAGCGGCCGAAGCATCCAGCCAGAGCGCGCTGGAAGCCAACCAGCTCGGCTATCAAGTGGGCGTGCGCATCAACATCGACGTGCTCAACGCCCAGAGCCAGCTGTTCCAGACCAAACGCGACCTGGCGCAGGCCCGCTATAACGTGCTGCTCGGCACGCTGCGGTTGAAGCAGGCGAGTGGCGAACTCACACCGGCGGATCTGCAGCCGGTGGATGCGTTGCTGGCGCGCTGAGCCCTTTCTGCCCGCGTTGTTGGCGGGCGTCAGGGCGATGCCCCCGGGCCAGGCGGCGCAACTGCGGCGGTCCTCGCGTTGCGAGGACTTCCCTGTGGTGCTCGGGCGAGCGCCCCGCGGCGTAACTCACTGCGCGGCCTTTGGCCGCTCCGTTCGAACAGACGCCGCGAGTCAGTCAACGAAGCGCGCTACGCGCGCGGCCGCTCGCCCTCCGCTCCTCGGCGCCGCACATGCGCCGCCCAGCCCGGGGGCATCGCCCTGACGCATGCACCAACTATTGGTACGCCAGCGAAAGCTACGGCGAAGGCGGAGGGCATCGAGCGCGAGCTTTGGGCCCTTAGCAGCCGGTCGAACCAATCAACACCAGCCCGCTTTTCGCAAGTCTTCGTTTGTAGCCGCGACCAAAGCTGTGCGCTCCTGAACTAACGCTTTGTCGGCGCTCGTTGCCTCCGAGGGTGACAGCCATTGCGACTCACAGTCATCGCAAACGAGCACAAGGGAGTGCTCATCCGACTGCCTCATCGCAATCAATGTGCCTTGCCTGCAGAGGCTGCACTCGCCAAAGGTCGTCTGGTCCTGTCGCATCGTATGTCCGCTTCTGGCCTATTCGCGCCATCGTAGTCGACGCGCAACCGCTGCGCCGCTATCCGCCCGCCAGTGGCCGAGGGCTTGGGCCATGGGCTGGGGGGCGCCTGTGCGCTGGCGAGGAGCACAGGGTGGCGGGCCGGCGCGCGCAGCGCGCTTCGTGAACTGACTTGCGGCGTCTGTTTGAACGGAACGGGCGAAGCCCGTGTAGTGAGTTACGCCGCGCGGCCCGTTACCCGAGCACCGCAGCGAACCCCTTGCGCAGCAAGGGGCAGCGCAGTGAAGCCCACCAGCCCATGGCCCAAGCCCTCGGCCCGCCAGCCCAGCAGGCCAGCAACCACCCCAGACCCGATAAACTCCCGCGATGCCCGCCCACACCCCTCCCGGAGACGAGGTGCAAGCCGTCAACGTGCTGTGCATCAAGTGGGGCCGCAAGTACGGCCCCGACTACGTCAACAAGCTCCACGGCATGGTGTCGCGGCACCTGAAGCGGCCGTTCCGTTTCGTGTGCCTCACCGACGACGGCGCCGGCATCGACCCCGCCATCGAAGTCAAGCCCATCCCCGCGGTGGGTTTCGACGAATTCGACCAGCGCAAGCCCTGGACCTTCGGCCACGGCTGGCTCAAGCTCACCAGCTTTGCCGACCCGCTGTACGACCTGAAGGGCCGCACGCTGTTTCTCGATCTCGACATCGTGATCGTCGACAGCCTTGACCCGTTCTTCGACCAGCCCGGCGAGTTCACCGTGATCAAGGAGTGGGACAAGAAGGACGGCACGGGCAACACCTCGTGCTACCTCTACACCATCGGTGCCCACACCGACGCGCTTGAGTACCTCAAGAACGGCTACCCACAGTCGATCGCCGACGTGCGCAACGAGCAGGAATTCATCACCGGCTACCTGGGCCGCCAGGGCAAGGTGCGCTACTGGCCCGAGGGCTGGTGCGTGAGCTTCAAGCGCCACTGCATGCGCCGCGGCCTCATGGGCTGGTTCAAGCCCCCGGTGATCCCGCCGGGCGCGCGCATCATTGCCTTCCACGGCAAGCCCAACCCGCCCGACGCGATCGCGGGCGTGAGCGGCAAGTGGTACCGGCGCGTGCTGCCCACGGCCTGGGTGGCCGAACACTGGCGTTGAACGCGCCGCGCGCCACCGCCTCGCTGCGGGCCTACCGGTTGCTGATGCGGGCGCTTGCGCTGCCGCTGCTGGGCTGGCTGTGGTGGCGCGGCCGGCGCGAACCGGCCTACCGCGAACGCCTGGGCGAGCGACTGGGCCGTATCCCCATCGAACCGCGCCACCTCGGTGGCCTGTGGCTGCACGCCGCCTCGGTGGGCGAGGTGCAGGCCGCGCGCCCGCTGATCGAAGGCCTGCTGGCCGACTGGCCGGCGCACGCGATCGTGGTCACCACGCAAACCCCCACGGGCGCGGCCGCCCTGCACGCCGCCTTCGGGGACCGCCTCACCCACCGCTACGCGCCGATCGACACGCCCGCCGCCGTGCGCCGCTTTCTTGACCGCCTGCAGCCGCAGGCGTTGGTTTTGATCGAGCGCGAGCTGTGGCCGCAATGGCTGTTCGCCTGCGCCGAGCGCGCGCTGCCGGTGGTGCTGCTCAACGCGCGCCTGACCGAGCGCACCGCCTCCAGCTACCAGCGCTGGCGCGGTGTGATGGCGCACGCCTGGCCCCACCTGCGGGTAGCCGCCGCCGACGCGCCCACCGCCGAACGCCTGCAGGCCCTGGGCGTGCCCGCCGACCGCTGCCACGTCGCGGGCAACCTCAAGTTCGACATCGCAACGCCGGCCGACGCGGCACCGCTGCCCGCCGACCTTCTGGGCCGGCGGCTGGTGGTGGCCGGCAGCACGCACGAAGGCGACGAGACCGCGTGGCTGGCCGCCTGGCCCACCATCCACGCGCGCCACCCGGACGCGCTGCTGGTGCTGGCACCGCGCCACCCGCAGCGCTTTGACGGCGTGTCGCACACGCTGAGCCGCACAGGCTGGTCGCACGCGCGCCGCAGCCTGAATGAAGCGGTGCACCCCGAGCACGCTGTGCTGCTGGCCGACACCATGGGCGAGCTGATGTTCTGGTACCGCCACGCCACCCTGTGCTTCGTGGGCGGCACGCTGGCCCCGGTGGGCGGGCACAACCCGCTGGAACCACTGGCGCTGGGCCAGCCGGTGCTGTTCGGCCCGCACACGCAGAACGCGCCCGCGCTGTTCGACGAGGCCGCGCAACGCGGCGCCGGCCTGCGCGTGGCCGACGCGCTCGCGCTGGAGACGGCGGTGATCGACGCGCTGGGCCAACCCGAGCGCTGGCGGGCGCGCGGCCAGGCTGCGCTGGCGTTGGTGAGCGACCACCGCGGCGCCGCGGGACGCAGCCTGCACATACTGCGCAGCGCACTCGGCCCCGTGCAGCCCGAAGCGCTCGGCGATGTGATCACGGCGCGGGCGGCCGATGGCAGCACGGTCTGGCGCGATCCGTCGCGCGCCTCCGCCATGGTCGCGCGCGACTTCACCCCCGCCGGCCCCGATCAACGCCTGGCCACCGGCAGCGGCCGCGGCCAGGCCGCGCTGGTGCAGGCCCCGCAAGGCGCCTACGTGCTGCGCCACTACCGCCGCGGCGGCCTGATGGCCCGCCTCAGCGACGACCGATTCGCGCGCGAGCCACTGGAACGCAGCCGCGCCATGCGCGAGTTCGCGTTGCTGCGGATCATGCGCAGCTGGGGCCTGCCCGTGCCGGCCCCAGTGGCCGCGCTGCACACGCCCCTGGGCTTGACCTACCGCGCCGACATCGCCGTCGCCTGGCTGCCCGGCACGCGCAACCTGGTGCAGTGCCTGAGCGATGCCCGGCCCACCTCCGCGCAATGGGCCGCGCTCGGCACGGCCATCCGCCAACTGCATGACCGCCAGGTCTTTCACGCCGACCTCAACGCCCACAACCTGCTGCTCGACGCGCAGGGCGGCGCCTGGGTGGTGGATTTCGACAAATGCGATCGCCGTGCCGGTGACGGCTGGAAAACCGCCAACCTCGAGCGCCTGCTGCGCTCGCTGCGCAAGGAGGCTGGGCGCGTCACTCCCTACCATTGGGACGAAACCGACTGGGCACACCTCACACAGGCTTATCACGCGCCGGCCCCGAATCACATTTCATGAAACTGCCTCACGCCCTCTCCCGCGCCGCGCGCGCCAGCCTGATCCTGGCGTTCTTCGCCTTTCCGATGTCTGTCGCCCTGGCCAACGTCGCCCTGCTGCTGACCTTGCTGCTGTGGCTGCCCTCGCTGTGGGGGGCTGAGGCGCGCGCCGACCTGCGCGAAGCGCTGCGCAACCCGCTGGCCGCGCCCGCGCTCGCGCTGTTCGCCTGGGTAGTGGTGGCCATCGCCTGGTCGCCCGCCGAACCGAGCGACGCGCTGGGCTTCTTGCAGAAGTACCTCAAGTTCGCGCTGGTGCCGATGTTCATCGCCCTGCTGCAGGACGCCGCCACCCGCCGGCGCTGCTGGCAGGGCTTCGCGCTGGCGCTGGTCTTCACGCTGCTGGTCACCTGGCTGAACGTGTGGTTCGACTTTCCCTGGACACGCACGCACAACCAGGGCTTCGGCGTTGACCACACGGTGTTCAAGGACTACATCTCGCAGGGTCTGATGATGACGATCTTCGCGGCGATGTGCGTCGTTCTGGCCTTCGACGCGCGCGAGCGCCCCCGGCGGGCGCTCTGGTGGTCGCTATGGCTGCTGGCCTCCATCAGCATTCTTGTGCTGTTGCAGGGCCGCACCGGCTACCTGGCCTGGGCCGGTTCCACCACGGTGCTGGCGCTGGGCCTGGCCCTGTACCGCTCGCGCGTGGCCGTGGGTGTGACGCTGGTGGCGTTGGTGGTGCTGTTCACCGTCGCCGTGGCGTCGTCGCCGGTGCTGCAGCAGCGCTGGAAAGAAGCCTGGGTGGACGCCGACAAGGCCGGCAGCGGTCCCATCACCTCGGTGGGCGCGCGTGTCGAGATGGCCGAGTTCGCGTTCGAGCAGATCCGGCAGGCACCGCTGCTGGGCCATGGCACCGCGTCGTACCCGGTGTTGTCCAAGCAGCACTTCATGGACAAGGACCGCTGCTCCGTTCAGTGCACCCACCCGCACAACCAGTTCCTGTTCTTCCATTTCGAGCAGGGGGCCATCGGCCTGCTGCTGTTCCTGTGGTTCGTGATGGCGCTGATTCGGGAGGCGTGGCGGCACGAAGTGCGCCATCAGGCGTTCACACTGGCCTTCGTGGTCACCTTGTGTGCGGCCAGCCTCACCCACAGCGCGTTCTGGCTCTCGACAGAAAGCCATTGCCTCGTGCTCATGAGCGCGCTCATCATGGCCGGCCTGCACGCGCGGCGACGGCGTCGCCCCATGCCATGAACTCGCTGACCATCGCTTTCCACTCCAATCAGCTTTCGTTGCGCGGTACCGAGGTCGCGCTCTACGACTACGCTGACGGAGCGCAAGCGGTGCTTGGCCACCGCAGCATCGTGCTGTACCCGGCGGACGACCCCAACAACGACCCGCAGGCCATCGACAAGTTCGAGCAGCGCTTCGAGGTGCTCAGCTACCGCGACCGCGGCGAGATCGATCCGCTGCTGCGGCGCTGCGGCGCGCAACTGTTCTACGCCATCAAATCGGGCCGGCGCGACGGCCTGGTCTCGCAGGCCGTGCCGACCATGGTGCACGCGGTGTTCCCCACCGCGCCCGGTCAGGCGCACGGGGCGTCGTTCGCCTTCATCTCCGACTGGCTGAGCGAGCGCTGTTCACGCGGCCACATCCCGTCGGTGCCGCACATCGTCACGCTGCCCGTGGTGAACGACGACCTGCGCGCCGAACTCGGTATTCCCGCCGAGGCCACCGTGCTGGGTTGCCACGGTGGCGCGAAGAGCTTCGACGTGCCCTGCGCGATCGAGGCCGTGCGGCGCTGCCTGGACACGCAGCCCGGCACCTGGTTCCTGTTCCTCAATATCGAGCGCTTCGTCGACCACCCACGCGCGGTCTTTCTGCCCGGCACCGGCGATCTGGTGCGCAAGACGCGCTTCATCAACAGCTGCGACGCCATGCTGCACGCGCGGCTGCAGGGCGAATCCTTCGGCCTGGCGTGTGGCGAGTTCTCGATCCGCAACAAACCCGTGTTCACCTACGCGAACAGCAAGCACCGCCACCACCTGGCGGTGCTGGGCGACGCGGGCTGGCCCTACCAAGACACCGAGGGGCTCGTGAAAGCCATCGCCACGTTCGACCGCGCCGCCGTGCGCGCCGGCCACTGGGACCGCTACACCCCGCTCTACAACCCGGCGCGCGTGATGGCGCTGTTCGACCAGCACCTGATCCAGCCCGCGCTGCGCAACCCCGACCGCTTCAAGCCCCAGCTGAACGTGGGCTGGCGCGACACGCTGGCCTACTGGCGGCTCAAGCTCGACATGCGCCTGGGGGACTGACTCGGGCCATGCGCATCGCCTTTCACTCGAATCAGCTCTCGCGCCAGGGCACGGAAATCGCGCTGTACGACTACGCCGCCGCGGTCGAGGATCTGCTGGGGCATCAGGCCGTCATCGTTCACAACGGGCGCAACCCCAACAACGCACCCGAAGCCATCGAGAAGTTCCGCCGCCGCTTCGACGTGCTCGCCTACGACACGCTCGACGGACTCGACCCCCTGCTGCAACACGCGGGTGCTCAACTGCTCTACACCATCAAGGCCGGGCGGCGCGACGGCGTTGTGAGCCACACCGTACCGACCATGGTGCACGCGGTGTTCCCCACCGCCCCACGCCAGGCACACGGCGCGTCGTTCGCCTTCATTTCCGAGTGGCTGAGCAAAGGCTGCGCCTTGGGCGATGTGCCGGCTGTGCCGCACATCGTGCAGCTACCCGACGTGGACTCGGATCTGCGTGACGCGCTGGGCCTGCCTACCTCGGCGCTCGTGCTGGGCGGCATGGGAGGTGCCGCGAGCTTCGACATCCCCGCGGCGGTGACGGGTCTGCGCACCGCCCTGCAAGCGCGTCCTGATCTCTGGTTCGTGGGCCTGAACCTCACGCCCTTTCTCGAGCACCCACGCGCTCGGTTTCTGGAAGGCACCGCCGACCTGCAGCACAAGACGCGCTTCATCAACAGCTGCGACGCCATGCTGCATGCGCGCGCGCAAGGCGAATCCTTCGGCCTGGGATGCGGCGAGTTCTCCATCCGCAACAAGCCGGTGATCACCTCGTCGCGCGGCAAGCACCGCCACCACCTGGAGGTGCTGGGCGACGCCGCCTTGCTGTACGACGACGCGGCGTCGCTGGCCACACTGCTGCAAGGCCTGGACCGCGAAGCGCTCGCGCGCGGCCAATGGGACCGCTACAGCCAGCGCTACAACGCCGCGCGGGTGATGGAAGCGTTCGACCGCCACCTGATCCAGCCCGCCCTGCGCAACCCGAACCCCGCGCAACCGGCGCTGGCGCTGGGCTGGCGCCACCAGCTGGCCTACCTGCGCTTCAAGCTGGCGATGAAGCTCGGCTGAGCGCGTGGCCTAGCGGCGCGCCAACGGTGCGCCACGCTCCATGCCGTCGTAGCGCAAGGCCACGTAGCGGAAGAAACACTCCAGGGCAATGAAGAAGCAGAAGAGAAAGCCCTCGGGCCCGCAGAGCCAGCCGCGGCGTATCACGTAGAGCTTGATGAAGATGGCGGCGGCGGACGCAAAGCCGCGCAGGATGCCTCCGCGCTTGCCCAGTTCGGCGCGCTTGGCCGCGCCGAGCTGCACGTACTGCGCCAGCTTGAGCAGGCTGCCGTACACCGTTTCGCGCGAGTAATGCAGCAAGCGGTGGCGAAAACGGCGCACCGGCACACCGCGGCGCCGCAGCACCGCACCCTCGTGCACCACGCCGTCGAAGCGGTCCAGGTTGTCCATGTGGAAGAGGCGCCGGATGCCGCCAGTGGACTTCATCCGCGTAAGCGGGCGGCCGTACGCCACCTGGTTCCACATCACCTCCCACACGGCGTCCTCGCCACTGTCCACCGCGGCGCAGATCTCGGTGGCCAGCTCCGGGGGCACGATTTCGTCCGCGTCGAGAAAGAACACATAGTCGCAACGCACGTGCGCGAGCAGGCGGGTGCGCTGCACCGCGAAGCCCTGCCAGTCGGCGTGCAAGTGCACCTCGGCCCCAGCCGCGGCGGCCCGTTCACGGGTGTCGTCGGTGCTGCCGCTGTCGACCACAACGATCTGGTCGGCAAAGCCCGCCGAGGCGATGCACGCCGCAATGCGCCGGGCTTCGTTGACGGCCAGGATGCCGACGCACACCGTGGGCCGTTTCGTTGTCTCATCGTTGTTCATGTTGTCTCCACTGCACCAGGCCCATCCAGCGCCCGGCCATGCGCGCCAGCAGCCGCGGCGACCAGATGATTGCACGCAGGGGCAGGGCCAGCGTGGTGCGCAGCAGCACGCTCCAGCGCTGGCGCCGTGCCTTGGCGGGTGATCGGTGTTTGGTGGTGTAGATCAGCTTGGATTGCGCGTGGTGGTAGCCGCGCAGGTATTCGCTCTTCCAGGGTTTGCTGCCTTTGGTGGAGCCGCGCGCGCGGTGCACCGCGGCCACCGCGGGCCAGACCACGATGGGCCGGTGTGCCTGGAACAGGCGCAGGCACAGGTCGTCGTCTTCGTAATAGAGGAAGAAGTCTTCGTCGAAGAAGCCCACGCCCTCGAAGCGTTCCATACGGAACAGCATGGCCGCGCCGACCACGAAGCCCACGCAGGCTGCGCCTTCGGCCCCCGGGCCGCGCGAGCGCCACAGCGTGCTGGGCCAGCGGTAGTTCACATCGGCGCGCCCGGGTGCGCCCTGCAGCTGCGGCGCCACGATGGCCGCCTCTGGCATGTCCTGCCCCGCGCGCACCAGCGCACGCAGGCCCTCGGGTGTGACCTCGCAATCGGGGTTGAGCAGGAACGCGAACGGCGTTCTGACTTGCGCGATGGCGCGGTTGTTGGCGGTGCCAAAGCCGAGGTTGCGGCCGTGTTCCAGCACCACCGCCTGCGGCCAGCGCGCGCGTGCCTGCGTGGGCGTGCCGTCGGTGCTGCCATTGTCGGAAACCACCACGTGCGGGCAGTGCGCCAGCAGGGTGTTCAAGGCATCTAGGCAATGGGCGCTGTGGTACGTCACCAGCACCACCGTGACCTGGTCGAGCAGGTCGTCCGTGTGCATGGTCAATGCGCGCTCGCACCCACCACCGCGTCGGGCTTGGCCCGCTTCAGCAGATCGAGCATGGCGGCTTCGATGCGGTGCAACGCCTCGGGCGTGTGGCCTTCGAAGCGCAGCACCAGAACCGGCGTGGTGTTGGAGGCACGGATCAACCCGAAGCCGTCGGGCCAGTCCACCCGCACGCCGTCGATGGTGGAGACCTTGGCCGGGGCATCGAAGCGCGCGATGTCCACCAGCGTCTTCACCACCGCGTGTGGCTCGCCTTCAGCGCAGGCCACGTTGAGCTCGGGGGTGCTGTGGCTGGTGGGCAGGCCATTGAGCACGGCATTCGCATCGGGGTGGCGGCTCACGATCTCGAGCAGGCGCGCACCGGCGTAGGTGCCGTCGTCGAAGCCGAACCAGCGTTCCTTGAAGAAGATGTGGCCGCTCATCTCGCCGCCCAACGGGCTGTCGAGCTCCTTCATGCGAGCTTTGATGAGCGAGTGGCCCGTTTTGTAGATGTGCGGCACGCCGCCCGCGGCTTCGATGGCCGGGGCCAGGCGCTGCGAGCATTTCACGTCGAAGATGATGTTGCCGCCCGGCACGCGCGACAGCACGTCCTGCGCGAACAGCACCATCTGGCGGTCGGGGAAGATGTTGTTGCCTTCTTTGGTGACGATGCCCAGGCGGTCACCGTCGCCGTCGAAGGCGAGGCCGAGTTCGGCGTCGGTCTCGGCCAGGGTGCGGATCACGTCGCGCAGGTTCTCGGGCTTGCTCGGGTCGGGGTGGTGGTTGGGAAAGTTGCCGTCGACCTCGCTGAAGAGTTCGATCACCTCACAACCCAGCGCACGGAACAGCGCGGGGGCCGAGGCACCGGCCACGCCGTTGCCACAATCCACCACGATCTTCATCGGCCGCGCGAGCTTCACGTCGCCCACGATGCGGTCGCGGTATGGCGCGGCCACGCTCACGTGGCGCACGCGCCCGCCCTCGGCCCGCACACCGCCATCGGTTTCGATGAGCTTGCGCAGCGCCTGGATGTCGTCGCCATAAATGGCCCGGCCACCGAGCACCATCTTGAAGCCGTTGTAGTCCTTGGGGTTGTGGCTGCCGGTCACCTGGATGCCGCTGCGGCACAGCGTGGCAGCCGCGAAGTACAGCATGGGCGTGGTCACCACGCCGACGTCGATCACGTCGATGCCCGCGGCCACCAGGCCGCGGATCAGCGCGGCCGACAGCGCGGGGCCACTCAGGCGCCCGTCGCGCCCCACGGCCACGGTGCCCTCGCCCTGTTGGCGGGCCACAGTGCCGAAGGCCAGGCCCAGGGCCTCGGCCACGCGCTCGTCGAGCGTGCTGGGCACGACGCCGCGCACATCGTAGGCCTTGAAGATGGAGGCGGACACTTGCATGCAGGGGCTCCCGGGGTTGTGTCGGACAAAGGCGGCATTGTAGGAAGCGAAGCTTGCAGAGCCAGTAAGGATCATGTCCGGAAATGGCGAGTCGCCCGCGCCGGCCTGGCCTACCATGGCCGCCATGGACACCCCCTCCCCCGTTGACGACGACGCCCGCTACCTCGCGCTGTGCACGCGCGACGCGCGCTTCGACGGCCGCTTCTTCACCGGCGTCACATCCACCGGCATCTATTGCCGCCCGGTGTGCTCGGTGCGCACGCCGCGGCGCGCCAACTGCCGCTTCTTCGACGGGGCAGCCCAGGCCGAACGCGCCGGCTTTCGGCCCTGCCTGCGCTGCCGGCCCGAACTGGCCCCGCAGGCCCGCACCTGGAGCACGCAGGACGCGGGCGACCTGCTGGTGCAGCACGCCAGCCGGCTGCTGGACGACCCCGCGCACTGGCTTGGCGACGACGGCCCCGCGATGCAACGCCTGGCCGCGCGCCTGGGTGTGAGCGACCGCCACCTGCGCCGCGTGTTCGAGGCGCGCCTGGGCGTCTCGCCGCTGCAGGTGCTGCACACGCGCCGCCTGCTCGCCGCCAAGCAGCTGCTCACCGACACCGCGCTGCCCGTCACCGCCGTGGCGCAGGCCAGCGGCTTTGCCAGCCTGCGCCGCTTCAACGCGGCCCTGCGCGAGCGCTACGGCCTGAATCCCACGGCCCTGCGCCGCCGCGGCACCGGCGCCACGGGCGGCCGAGCCATCGCCCTGGGCTGGCGCCCGCCGCTGGACGCCCCGGCCCTGCTGCGCTTCCTGGCCGACCGCCTGCTGCCGGGCGTGGATGCGGTGGACCTGGCGGCGCTGCGCTACTGGCGCACGCTGCGCCTGCACAACGGCAGCGCCGCGCACACCGGCTGGTTCGGCCTGCAGTTCGAACCCGAACGACACCGCGTGTGGCTGCACGCCAGCGACGGCCTGCTGCCGGCCCTGCCCGCGCTGATCTGGCGCGTGCGCGCGCTGTGCGACCTCGACGCCGATCCGCTGGCCATCGACGCGGTGCTCGGCGCGCACTTCCCCGGCGGCGCCGGCCTGCGCGTGCCCGGCGCCATCGACGGCTTCGAGCTTGCGGTGCGCGCCGTGCTGGGGCAGCAGGTGACGGTGGCCGCGGCGCGCACGCTGGCCGCACGGCTGGTGGCGCGTTTCGGCGAGCCCATCGCCACGCCCGATGCCGCGCTCACGCGCCTGTTCCCCACGCCGCAGGCCCTGGCCGGTGCCGACCCGGCGGCCCTGGGTGAACTGGGCATCGTGCGTCAGCGCCAGGCCGCCATCCAGGCCCTGGCGCGCGCCGTGGCAAGCCACACCCTCGACCTCGGCCCGCACGCCGACCCGGTGCACACCGTGCAGGCGCTGCAGGCCCTGCCCGGCATCGGCGCCTGGACGGCGCAGTACATCGCCATGCGCGCGCTGCGCTGGCCCGACGCCTGGCCCGCGGGCGACATCGCCCTGCACAACGCCCTGGGCCTGCAAGGCACACCCCGCGAGCGCGAACGCGCCTGCGAAGCCGCCGGCCAGGCCTGGAAGCCCTGGCGCAGCTACGCCGTGCTGCGCACCTGGGCCGGCCTCCACACCCCACAACCCCTTGCCGACCTCGCACCGATCACGCCATGAAGCTGCCCACCCACCTGCACCGCACCGACATCGACACCCCGCTGGGCCGCATGCGCCTGGCCGCCACCGACCACGCACTCGCCGGCGCCTGGTTCCACGACCAGCAACACGCGCCCGACGGCGCCCTGATGGCACGCTGGACGCCCGCACCCGACCACCCCGTGCTGCGCCAGGCCGCGGCGCAACTGGCCGATTACTTCGCGGCGCGGCGAACCACTTTCGATCTGCCACTCGATCTGTCTTTCGGTACGCCCTTCCAGACCGCGGTGTGGCAGAGCCTGCTCACCATCGGCGCCGGCCAGACGCTGAGCTATGGTGCGCTCGCGCAGCGAGTGGACTCACCGAGCGCCGTGCGTGCGGTGGGCGCGGCCGTGGGCCGCAACCCGGTGAGCATCGTGGTGCCCTGCCACCGCGTGCTCGGCGCAAACGGCGCACTCACCGGCTATGCTGGCGGCCTGCCGCGCAAGCGCGCCCTGCTGCAACTCGAGGCCGGCCACCGCCCGGCCCCGCTGTCCACATGACCCCTCTCCTCCTGCTCGAATTCATCGTGCTCGCCGCGCTTTGGGGCGCGTCCTTTCTCTTCATGCGCCTGGGCGCGGCCGAGTTCGGCCCGGTGGCCACGGCCGGGCTGCGCGTGGGCATCGCGGCGCTGTGCCTGCTGCCGGTGTTCCTCAAGCCCGCTGTGTGGGACGGCTTTCGCGCACGCTGGCGCCTGATCCTGGTGGTGGGCTTGCTGAACTCGGGCCTGCCCTTCCTTCTGTTCTCGTTCGCGGTGCTGCACATCCCCACCGGCATCTCGGCCATCCTCAACGCCACGGTGCCGCTCACCGGCGCGCTGGTGGCCTGGCTCTGGCTGAAGGACAGGCCGGGCGGCTCGCGCGTGCTCGGTCTGGTGATCGGCTTTGTCGGTGTCACGCTGCTGGTGCTGGGCAAGTCTGGTGTGGACGCGCGTGGCCTTGTGGCGGTGGGCGGGCACACGCTGTCGCTGCTGGCCATGGGCGCTTGCCTGCTGGCCACCACCTGCTATGGCATTGCTGCCAGCTTCACCAAGCGCTTTCTCACGGGCGTGCATCCATTGGCGTCGGCCACCGGAAGCCAGCTCGGCGCCACGCTGGCATTGGCGCTGCCCACGTTCTGGCTCTGGCCGGCGCAGGCGCCGGGCGTGGGCGCCTGGGGTGCCATCGTGGCGCTGGCCGTGCTGTGCACGTCCATCGCCTACATCCTGTACTTCCACCTCATCGAACGCGCGGGCCCGGCGAAAGCGCTCACCGTCACCTTCCTGATCCCGGTGTTCGCACTGGTCTACGGCGCGCTGTTCCTGGGCGAAACGGTGAGCGCCTGGATGGTGGGCTGCGGCCTGGTGATCGTCTGCGGCACGGCGCTGTCGACCGGGTTGGTGCGGGTGCGGGCGTTGGAACGGGCCCGCTGAGGCTTGCTGGGTCAGCGCGACTTGGCCACGCTCTTGGGCGTGCGTCCGAAGTGGCGCGTGAAGGCCGCGCTGAAGTTGGCGGGGTGGTTGTAACCGACGCGGTAGGCGGCTGTGGCCACGTGCACACCCTGCTCCAACAAGTCCATGGCGTGCTGCATGCGCAGTTCCAGCGCGGCCTGCTGCGGGCTGCAGTCGTAACGCTGATAGAAGCCCTGGCGCAGGCGCGCAGGGCTCAGGCCCACCAGCGCAGCGATGCCCGACAACGACATCGGCTCGCTCAGGGTGGTCTGCATGAGCGCGTAAGCCCGTTCGACCATGGGCAGGTCGGCCTGCAGTGCGCGTGCCTTGCCGTGGATCGGCGCAGGCGGCGAGAGACGCCAGGTTTCGTCGTTCAACAGTCCCAGCATGTGCAGGTGAATCGCGAGGGCATTGCGTTCGGGCGCGCCGACATGGCGCATCAGGGCCTGGGCGTGCGCCATGCTGACCGCGCTGGTGGCATGAAAGGCCAGCTGCTGCAGGCGCCCTCGCCCCAGCATGCGTTCGGCCCGAGCGGTGCCCACGTACGCCGTCAAAGCGTTTTCGTCGATCGACACGCGAAGTTGGTCCACGGGCTTGCCCTGCAAGAAGTGGCGCTCTCCGCGGGTGGCGCAGGACGCGGACACGGTGGTATGCCCGCGGCGAAAGTCCAGGGTCTGGCCATCGCGGCAGCGAAAACCCGATTCCCCCCCGATCGACACGGTGATGGTGAGCGTGCGCCCGCGGGCCGCGAAATCGCTCTCTTCCACCAGATCGCAACTGGGTGCGTAGCGGGTGACCACCAGGTTCAGACCTGGGCTGGGGCTGAAGCGTTCGCTGCGGCACGGACCGAACTCGGGCGCCAGGCTGGACGTGTGCCAGCCGGCAAGGATGGAATCGCAACGGCTGGTGGTGTCCGTGGCGGCAATGCGGCGCAGCATGGTCAACTCCTGTGAGGAAGGCGCAGCATAGGCAGTACGACTCCTGACCACAAGGTCGCGCGTTTTTGCATACGAAATGGGTGCAAGTCCAATCGAATGAGCTGCTGGCGTGCGCAGCGCCCAGACACCATTGGGGCTCCGATGTTCACCTCAGGAGCGCCCCATGACCGCCCTCGGCCCCTTCGACCCCGCCTCTGAACCTGGTGCCCTCGCAGGGCGCCGCCGGGCCCTCGGGCAGCTCGGCGCCGGCTTGCTCGGCCTGGCAGGCCTGACCGGCGCGCACGCCTCCGGCGCCCCGCAACGGGCGGTGCGCGTGGTCATCCCCTTCGCGGCCGGTGGCACGGCCGACCCCTTGGCCCGGCTGCTCACGGACCACATCGGCAAGAAGACCGGCGCGGTCTTCGTCATCGATTCGCGGCCGGGAGCGGGTGGCAATGTCGGCAACCACGCGGTGGCCACTGCACCCAAGGATGGGCACACGCTCCTGCTCGGCGCCAACAACAACTTTGTGGTCAACCAACACCTGTTTCCAACCGGCGCGGTGGATGTGGAGAGCAGCTTTGACCTGATGACCGTGCTGGTCGATCAGCCCCAGGTGGTGTACGTGCACGACGACTTGCCGGTGCGCAGCTTTGCAGAGCTGCTGGACTACATCCGTGCCCGCCCGGGTCAGTTCAACTACGCCTCGCCAGGCACGGGAACCGCGCCCCACCTGGCGGGCGAGCTGATCGCCCAACTCTATGGCTTGAAGATGGTTCACGTGCCCTACCGCGGGGGTGCACCGGCCATCAATGGCCTGCTGACGGGTGAGGTACAGGTCTATTTCGCCTCACTGTCCGTGAGGCGGGGGCAAATCGCGAGCGGCAAGCTGCGCGCGCTGGCCACCACCTCGGCCGCACGCCTGGCGCCCTTGCCCGACGTGCCTACCACGCGCGAGCTGGGCCACGGCCAATACGACATGAACAACTGGTGGGCGTTGGCCGCGCCGAAAGGCTCACCGGCCGACAGCCTGAGCTGGCTCACACGCGAATTCCAGCTCGCCATGCAGGAGCCGGTCCTGGCTGCGCGCCTGCAGGACATGGGTTTCGTCGTCGTCGGCAGCACGCCAGCGCAGTTCATGCGCCGCTTCGAACGCGAGTCGGCGCAATACCGCGATCTCATCAAAGCCAGAAACATCACCGTGCAATGAACCCTGCCATCACCACCACGCCCTACGGAAGTGTCGAAGGCAGCTGCCTGGACGGGGTTGTGCGCTTTCTTGGCGTGCCCTTCGCCGATCCGCCCGTTGGCGACTGGAGACTGCGCTCGCCACGCCCACTGTCGCCCTGGCGCGGCACACGCGATGCCACCAAGCCGGCAGCAGCCAGCTTGCAGACCCTGGGCGGCAACCAGGTCTGGATGAATGAGCCCATCGCCCATCAATCCGAGGATTGTCTGTACCTCAACGTCTGGACACCTTCGGTATCGGGCCACAGCCCGGTGTTGCTGTGGTTGCACGGCGGCCAGACGCGCAACGGCCATGGCGCCTCGCCCGCCATCGATGGCGAAGCACTGGCACGCACGGGCATCGTGGTGGTGACCATCAACTACCGCCTCGGCGCACTCGGCGGCTTGGCCCATCCAGCACTGAGCGACCCCGACAGCGGGCTTTGCGCCAACTGGGGCCTGCAGGACAAGCTGGCCGCGCTGGCCTGGGTGAACCGCTGCATCGAAGCTTTTGGCGGCGACCCCGACCGGGTCACCCTGGGTGGGCAGTCCTCGGGAGCGGCCAACGCGGTGCTCATTGCGCAGCACGGGCTCGGCGCGGGGCACTACCGGGCCGTGATCGCGCAAAGCCCGCCCCTGTTTCGCCCGCCGATGTTCGCCGAACTCGATGACGCGGCGGCCTACACAGAGGCCTTCGCCGAGCACCTCGGCGTGAAGGTGAACACACTGCGATCGCTGCAGGGCACCGAAATCCAGCGCGCCGAACACGCCTTTGCCTACTCGCCCGAGCTGCTGGCCAGCCTGGGCCGACCGCGCACCGCGCCCGTTCGCGACGGCCGCTTGCTGCACCAATGGACCTACGATGCGCCCACTATCGCTCTGCCGCTGATGGCAGGCTGGACGCGCCATGAAGCCGATTTCTGGTTCCACCTGCACGACGGCGCGGGCCAGTCGATTGCGCCCATGAAGCCACCGCAGACCGATGACGAACTGCTTGCACGACTCAAGGTGCTCATGGCGCAGCACTACGCTTTTGAGGATGCGCCCGATCCGGCGTCGGTGATGGCCGCCTACCAGGTCAGCGGTGCGCCCGCGCTGCGCTGGCGCGACGCCTACACCGACCTGGTGTTTCGCGCGCCCATCCTTCACCTGCTGAATCGCCAGGCGCGCGCCGGTCACGCGACCTGGGCTTACGAATTCGCGCATCCCCTGGCCGGCGAGCGTCCCAGCGCGCCACACGCAAGCGACGTGCCCTTCGTATTCGGCACACACCGACATCCGCACCTGGCTTGCAAAATCGGCGACGCTCCCAGCGTTGCCACGCTGTCCACGGCCATGGGGCAAGCCTGGTCGCGCTTCGTACAAAGCGGCGATCCATCGCACGTGGGCGACACCCGCTGGCCCGCCTATGGGACGAAGGGCGCAGGCGTGTTGCACCTGAGCCCCGATCAGGCCCTGCTGGTCGGCACCGGAGGGTCACAGGCGCCGACCTGCTGGCCGGCCTATGCGTGACGCAGTCGCTGAAGCCAAAGCCGTTGCCATGGCCATCCCGCACAGGGTCGACACGCTTGCGCGCCGCTGGATCGGCGCGCTGGCCACGCTGACCGGCACCGCACTGCTGGGCGCCTGCGCCGGCACAACCACCGCACCGGCGGGAGCGGGGCCGCTGTCGATTGCCGAGCAGGGCAGTTTCTTTGTCGGTGGAAGCGATCGGGCATCAAACACGCTTTCGGACGTGCCGGGTTTTGCACCGGTCGGCACGGTCAGCGTGGACCAGATGTACGTGCGCTACCAAGTGCCCGAGAAATCCAGCGGCCCACCACTTGTCTTCGTGCACGGCTGCTGCCTGACGGGCAAGACCTGGGAAAGCACGCCCGACGGTCGCATGGGTTGGGACGAAGCTTTCCTGCGACGCGGTCACCCCACCTACGTCGTCGATCAAGCCGCGCGTGGGCGCTCGGCGGCCGACCCGTCGCCCATCGTGGCCGTGAAGCTGGGCCAGCAAACGCCGCACAGCCTGCCAGTCATCTTCTCGGCCGGACGCGAATCCGCCTGGTCGATCTTTCGCTTCGGTCCGCATTACCCCAAGGCCTTCGACGGCATGCGCTATCCGCTGGAGGCGCAGGGCCAACTGTGGAAGCAGATGGTGCCTGACCTCAGCCGCGCGCTGCCCACACCCAACCCCACAGTGGCGGCGCTGTCGCAGCTGTCTGCGCGGCTCGGCCTCGCCGTATTGGTCTCGCACTCGCAGTCGGGGCCATACCCCTTTCAGGTGGTGACGCAGGACAGGACCGGCGTGGCGGGTATCGTCTCCATCGAACCAGTGTCCTGCCCCAGCCCCGACAGCGACATGCAGCCCTACGCCAGGCTGCCCATCCTGGTGCTCTGGGGTGACTACACCGCCGACTCCCCGTTCTGGGCGCCACGCGTGAAGGCCTGCGCCGACTTCGTGAAGGCGGCGAACGCGGCTGGTGCCCGGGCCCGCCAGGTGATGCTGGCCGACGAAGGCATGCCGGGCCAGACGCACATGCTCATGCAGGACCGCAACAGCCTCCAGATCGCCGACTGGCTGGCAGCTTGGATGCGTGGGCACTGGCCGCGCTGAACGGGCCGCGGCCCGACCCCATCAGGCCGCTACCGCAGCGTCCTGTCGCACGCGCTCCTGCAGGTGCGCCAGCGCCGCCTCCACCTGGTCCACCAGCACCAGGCACAGGTCACCCGGCTGCAGGCGCTCCAGCGCGGTGTCGATGGCGTTGAACTCGCCCTGGATCTCCAGCACCTCGCGCGCGCGGCTGGCGCCCACCAGGCCTTCGCGCAGCAGCGCGATCACCTCGCCGTCGGCGCGGCCACGCTGGCAGGCGTCCTGGTAGAGGATCACCTCGTCGAAGGCCGCGCCGAGGATCTGCGTCTGCTCGCGGATGTCCTGGTCCCGGCGGTCACCGGCGCCGCTGATCACCACCGAGCGGCGCCGCGCAGGCAGCGCCTCCACCGCCTGCACCAGTGCGCGCATCGCGTCGGGGTTGTGGCCGTAATCGGCGATCACGGTGGCGCCGCGGTGCGACATCACGTTGAAGCGGCCGGGCGCGTTGTCGGCGTCGTTGCGGAAGCTGGCCAGGCCGCGGCGCACCGCGTCCCAAGACAGGCCAGAGCCCCAGGCGGCGGCGATGGCAGCCATGGCGTTCTCCACCTGGAAGCCGATCTGGCCGTTGCGTGTGATGGGAATGGCGGCGAGGTCGAAGCGTTCGATCACCTCGCCCTGCTCCACCACCACGGCGCCGTCGTCCACATACACCGCGCGGCGGCCTTGCGCGCGGTGCGTGGCCATCACGGGCTGCTGGCGGTCGCGCGCGAAATAGATCACCTCGCCCGGGCAGTTGTGGATCATCTCGGCCACGATCGGGTCGGCCGCGTTGAGCACGGCGAAGCCCTTGTCGGCCACGTTCTGCACGATGACGCGCTTGAGCACGGCGAGGTCTTCCACCGTGGTGATGTAGTTCAGGCCGAGGTGGTCGCCCGCACCGACGTTGGTGACCACCGCCACCTGGCAGCGGTCGAAGCCCAGGCCTTCGCGCAGCACACCGCCGCGCGCGGTTTCGAACACGGCCGCATCCACGTCGGGGTGCATGAGCACGTTGCGCGCGCTGCGCGGGCCGGCGCAGTCGCCGCTGTCGGTCTGGCGGCCGTTCACGTACACGCCGTCGGTGTTGGTCATGCCCACACGCAGGCCGCTGGCCGCGAACAGGTGGGCGATCAGGCGCACCGTGGTCGTCTTGCCGTTGGTGCCGGTGACGGCCACCACGGGGATGCGACCGTCGTCGCCATGGGTGAACATGTCCTCGATCACCGCCTTGCCGACGTCGCGCGGATGGCCGAACGAGGGCGAGAGGTGCATGCGCAGGCCCGGCGCGGCGTTGACCTCGACCACGCCGCCCGACTGGTCTTCGAGCGGCCGGAGCAGGGTTTCGCACACCACGTCGACGCCGCAGATGTCGAGACCGATCATCTGCGCGGCCGCGATGGCGCGCGCGGCCACGTCGGGATGCACGTCGTCGGTCACGTCGGTGGCGGTGCCGCCGGTGCTCAGGTTGGCGTTGCTGCGCAGCACCACGCGGCGGCCCTTGTCGGGCACGCTGTCGGGCTGCAAGCCCTGCGTGGTGAGCGTGGCGCGGGCGATGTCGTCGAAACGGATCTTGGTCAGCGAGGTCGCGTGGCCGTCGCCGCGGCGCGGGTCGGCGTTGACGATGTCGACCAGTTGCTGCACGGTGTGCTGGCCGTCGCCGATGACCTGCGGCGGGTCGCGGCGCGAGGCGGCAATCAGGCGGTTGCCCACCACCAGCAGGCGGTAGTCGCGCCCGGGCAGGAAGCGCTCGACCAGCACGTCGCCGATCGCCGCGGCGGCCTGGTAGGCGGCTTCAAGCTGTTTGCGCGTGGTCACGTTCACCGTCACGCCCTTGCCCTGGTTGCCGTCGCGCGGCTTGAGCACCACAGGCAAGCCCACTTCCAGCGCCGCGGCCCAGGCGTCCTCCACATCGGCCACCGGCCGACCGTTCGGCACCGGCACGCCTGCAGCCTGCAGCAAGCGCTTGGTGAGCTCCTTGTCTTGTGCAATGGACTCGGACACAGCGCTGGTGCGGTCCACCTCGGCCGCCTGAATGCGGCGCGCCTTGCTGCCCCACCCGAACTGCACCAGGCTGCCGGTGGTGAGCCGGCGAAACGGAATGCCGCGCGCCACGGCGGCGTTGACGATGGAGCCGGTGCTCGGGCCCAGGCGCTCGCTTTCATCGAGCTCGCGCAACTCGGCGAGCGCGGCGTTCACATCGAACGCACGGCGCTCGAGCGTGGCTTCGATGAGCTCGCGCGCCAGCGCCAGCGCGCGCCGCCCCACGGCTTCTTCGCTGTACTGCACCACCACCTGATACACGCCGCGCTCCATCGTGGCCGCGGTGCGGCTGAAGGTGACGGGACACCCCGCCTGCGCCTGCAGCGTGAGCGCGACCGCTTCGAGCACGTGTGCCAGCGACAACGGCCCGCCGCTGCTGCGCAGCGCGCCCAGGTGCGGAAACTGGTCGCGCAGGCGCAGCTCGAAGCCGGCCAGGCCGGCGATGGCGCGTTCGTTGTCCTCGCAACGCACCACGGTTTCGATGGCGGTGTGGCGAGACCAGAGGTTGGGGCCGCGCAGGGCGCGGATGCGGGTGAGCTCCATGTCAGGCACTCTTCACGGCTACGGGGGTTTCGGAAGCGTCCGGCGCGCCGGGCAGGGGCACGCGGGGCGGGAAGATCAGCGGCACTTCAAGCGCAAAGGTCTGCAGGCCGGCAGCCATGAGCTCGGGCGAAATGCCCAGGGCCCAGGCGGTGGCAAAGGCGGCCAGCAGCACCTGGGTCTGCTCGTCGGGTGAGATGCCGGCGGCGGCGAGCGAGACGCCGTCGAGCGCAACCACCACCTGCTCGCGCTGGCCATCGCCCAGCACGATGCGGCCGTGGCGCACGAACACCGCGCGGCGGCACTGCGCCAGGTGTTCGGCCATCACCGGCAGCTCGGGGTCTTCGGCGTAAAAGATCACGTCGCCGTCGCACAGCGGCGCCATTTCGGCCACCACCGAATCCGCGGCGTTGAGCACGGCCACACCGTCGGACAGCACCACGTCGACCTGCGTGCGCAGCACCTTGAAGAGCTGTTCGGCCTCGCGAATGTGGAAGGCTTCCAGTGCGGGGCTGCCGTGCGCGTCGGTCACCACGCCGACCTGGCAGCGGTCGTAAGCCAGGCCTTCGGAGACGATGGTCAGCGGGCTGTTCTCGAACACCGCGGTCTGCACGCCACGGTTCATCAGCAGGCTGCGCGCGGCCTTGGCCTGCGAAAAATCGCCGCGTTGCAGCGGGCGGCGGCCCACGAACAAGCCCGCGCGGCAAGCCAGGCCCACCTGCGGGCCGGCCAGGTTGGCGATCCAGGCCACCAGGCGCGCAATGGCGGTGGTGCCCCGGCTGCCTGCCACGCCCACCACGGGAATGCGGCCCGAGTCGGCGGGTGAAAACAGGTGGTCGACGATGGCCTTGCCCACCGGCCGCGGGTGCCCCACGGCCGGCTTGAGGTGCATGAGCAGCCCGGGGCCGGCGTTGACCTCGACGATCGCGCCGCCCTGATCGGCCAGCGGCCGGGACACGTCCTGCGCCACCAGGTCGACGCCCGCGATGTCCAGCCCGACCACGCGCGCGGCCAGCGCGGCCATGTGCGCCACCTCGGGGTGGACCTCGTCCGTGCAATCCACCGAGAGGTTGCCGTTGCGCATGATCAGCACGCGCTCGCCCACGGCCGGCACGCTCTCGGGCGTCTTGCCCTGGCGTTGCAGTTCCACGGCCACCGCCGGGTACTCCTCGAGCCGGATCGCGTTGAGCGGGGAGTCCTCGTTCAAGCCGCGGCGCGGGTCGCTGTTGATCTGGCTGGCGATGAGCTCCAGCACGTTGCTGCGGCCATCGCCCGTCACCCAGGCTTCGTCGCCGCGCGTGGCGGCCACCAGCTTGCCGCCCACCACGAGCAGGCGGTGCTCAAGGCCTCGAATGAAGCGCTCGACCATCACGCCGCTGCCCTCTGCATCGGCCACGGCGTAGGCGGCGGCGATGTCTTCCTGGCGCCGCAGTTCAAGCGACACGCCGCGGCCGTGGTTGGCGTCGGTGGGTTTCACCACCACCGGCAGGCCGATGTCCTGCGCGGCCTCCCAGGCGGCTTCGGCACTGTCGACCACACGGCCTTCGGGCACCGGCACGCCGCAGGCCGCGAGCAGGCTCTTTGACAGGTCCTTGTCGCTCGCGATGCCTTCGGCAATCGCGCTGGTGCGGTCGGTCTCGGCCGTCCAGATGCGGCGCTGGCGCTCGCCATAGCCCAGCTGCACCAGGTTGCCGTCGTTGAGGCGGATGTGCGGGATGCGGCGGCCGGTGGCCGCATCGACGATGCTGGCCGTGCTGGGGCCCAGGCAGAGATCGTCGACCATCTCGCGCAGCTCGGCCAGTGCGGCCTCGACGTCAAACGATTGATCGTTGATCGCGGCCATCAACAGCTCGTGCCCCATCGCCAGGGCGCGACGCGCCACCTGCTCTTCGCGGGCACGGAACACCATCTTGTAGACGCCGCGCACCGGCGTACTGCGGGTCTGGCCGAAGCCGGTCTGCAGGCCAGCCAGGTTCTGCAGCTCGATCACCACGTGTTCGAGGATGTGCCCGGCCCATGTACCTTCGCGCAGGCGCAGCAGGAACCCGCCGCGCTCGCCCACACCGCAGTGGTGTTCGATCAGGCCGGGCAGCCAGGTGGTCAGGCGTTCATACAGGCCGGGCAACTTGTCCGAGGGCAGATCCTCGAGCTCGCCGATGTCGAGCCAGCTTTCGAGCACGGGGCGGTAGGTCCAGATGTTGGGCCCGCCGAGGTAACTGATGCGCAGAATGCGGATGGGATTTTTCATGGTCTCGGTTCAACGGCGGCGTGGGGTTCAGCGCGGTGTGTGCTTGTGGTCGTCGCATCCCGGACAATGCGGGCACGCATCAACGTGCCCGGCAATGACCGGAACGATTCGCTTAAATGAATTCACCTTCAACCGAACCCATGTCGGTGTTCAGCGCCGTACCCCAGCCCTTGTCTCAGGGGCTGCGGTCGCGTTTACTGCCCAACGAACACGTTTCATGTTGGCTGCAGCTTGACCTCGATTCGCAATTGAATTTTTCGGCCGGCGTGCTGGTGCTGACGACCCAACGGCTGTTGAGCTGGGAGCCCGGCGGGGCCGCTGCCGGCTGGCGTGAATGGCCCCTGGGGGAAGAATTGTGCTTGAAGCTCGGCGATCACGCAGGGGTTGCGCAACTGAGTGTGCACAACGACCGGCAGCAAATCGCGGCCTGGTACTTCACGGTGGCGCAAAACCCCCGCGCCAATCGATTTGTCGCTGAATTCGGACAAATCCGGCAACGATTGATTGAGGGCCCGGACGCCTCGGCCCCCCATGAATTGCCGCCGCGCCATTGCGATTTGTGCAATGCGGAAATGTCGCCAAACAGCGACGAGTGCCCGCAATGTGCGCGGGAACAACACTCCCCTCCGTCCACCTGGGTTTTGTGGCGCCTGTGGCGCTTTGCCCGGCCTTACCGCGGCCAGTTGGCGCTGGGTTTCGGGCTCACGCTGGCGTCCACGGCCGCCACGCTGGTGCCGCCCTACCTCACCATGCCGCTGATGGACGAGGTGCTGATTCCGTTCCAGAACGGGCAAGGTATCGACCCCACGAAGGTGGCCTGGCTGTTGAGCGGTCTGCTGATCGCCGCACTGCTGGCCTGGGGCCTGGGCTGGGCGCGCACCTATGTGCTCTCGCTCGCGTCCGAACGTATCGGTGCCGACCTGCGCACCACCACCTTCGAACACCTGCTGGCGCTTTCACTCGAGTACTTCGGCGGCAAGCGCACCGGCGACCTGATGGCGCGCATCGGGTCGG
>VFQQ010002107.1_pt1 | contig 24107 bp, 38 predicted proteins | sample 3512341 | NCBI WGS metagenome assembly VFQQ01 (sample SAMN10412373, study PRJNA504923) | tailings metagenome | isolation source: Relicate 2 Philex TSF1 revegetated site | place: Philippines: Tuba, Benguet | collected 2017-08-29 | reverse complement strand
GGCACACACGTTACGTTGTCAAACGTGGCTTCCAAGGGCAACCTGTGCACATGCATGACATGCAGTGCGTTGGGCAACTATGGGTTGACACTGCTTGCGAGTGGATGCCTTGCAGGGAGGGCGAGGAGGGGCACTTTGAGAAGGCAGTGCTGTACGCAGTCAACTCGGGCGGCAACAACATGGCGCGGGCGGCACTGACGGGTGAGTGGCTGAGCTTAGAAACGCAAAGCTTGGCAAGGCGCTGCGTGCCTCATGAGATTGCATGCTGCTTCTGACCGCACTGAGTTCTGCCCCGCTGCAGGTGCCATGGTGGGTGCCATGGTGGGGCTGAGCGGCATCCCGCAGCGCTTCATCGATGGGCTGGCGCAAGGGGCGGAGCTGCGGCGCCTTGCTGAGAAACTTGCGGCGGATGCTTTCCCTGATGCCTCGTGACGCTGGTGCCTCTTTGCCCTTGAACTAGTCTGGTCAGCTGCTTTGTCACAAGGCAAACCGAAAGTCATATGTGATCAATTGTAAGCAAGTGGCAATTCACACAAAGTCACTGAGGCACAGGCGGATACTAACACTAACAGAACCAAGCTGGCGCGGAGGTTTCAAGCTGTCTAACTAGCTGCCGCTACGCCCGCAAGCTCAGATGCGGGTGCGCTGCACCGCCGCCGCCACGGGGTTGGAGCAGGCGCCCTGGGTCATCTGCGGGGGAAGGGCGGGTGAGGTGGGAGAGGCAGCGGAGTTGAGCTACATTGTCGCTGTTGCGAGGCGCATGGGCCATATCCAGGGTGCACAGGTAACCTGGCTGCAAGCCTTGCAAGTGCTAGCCAGCATGCAAGCCTGTACTCGCCCCTCCCGCTTGCCCATTGTGCCCGCCGTCCCCGCCCGTTGCACCCACCTCGCGCACGGCGGCTGCCAGGGAGGTGCGGTTGAGGCCGGGCGGCATGCCCAGCGCCTGGCGGCGCAGCTCCGCCGACACGTCCAGGAAGAGCTGGGCCTCGGCCTCGGGGGTGGCCGGCACGCCCGTCAGCCCGCGCTTGCCCACCACCGCCCACGCAGCGGCGGTGGCCTCGTTGGTGTAGGCCAGGCGGGCCACGCGGTTGCCCATGGTCTTGAGGGTTGGTGACTGCGGCAGTGGGAGGGTGGAGGCAGGGAGGCAGGGGGTGACGAAGGCATGAGAAGTGGCGGCGCAAGGGGGCGTGGCGGAAGGCGGGAGGGCACGGCGGCGGCTGGGCGGCGGCTGGGCGGCGGCGGCTGAGCGGCGCTGCAGGCGGCTCGCAGGGCTGGCACTGGGTAGCCAGCCATGCTGCTGGAGCTGGCAGGCAGCGGCTGCAGAGAGCTGGCGGCGGCGGCGCTGCCCCCGGCCCGATGGAGGCTGCCCCGCGCCAGCAGCCCGCCGATCACGCCCCTGCAGCAGCTCACCTGACCGGGGGGAGGGCGGAGGGAGGCGGGGGCGCTCGCAGGCCGCGAGGCTCGGGTCGCTTGGCGGCTGGGGGGCTTGGGCGCGGGCCTGGAGGCGCGGAGCGGCAGTCGGAGAGGGCGCTGGAGGCGGGCAGGGAGCGGCAGAATGGGCCGTGCAGCCGCTGGCGTGGGCTCAAGTAGCGGCGGCGCGCCCGCCTGGCGCGCATGCGGAGGCGCCGCCGCCAGAATGGTTTGAACGGGTGCGGGCGCTGGGTAGGTGGATTACAGACACGGGGATGATATTTGAACATTGACGCCTACCCAAGCACTAGGCACGCCCCGCTGCCTGCGCAAAGCTGCGCGGCGCGTCCACCGCCATCGGCGCCGGCCCCGCCGCCGCTGCCGACACCGCTGCTGCCGCCCGCTCTCGCTCCTCCTTCTCTGCCTTGCGTGCTGCTGCTAGTTCCTCTGTGGTCCGCATGCGCACTGTGAGGGTACCACGGTATGCACGGCGTGTCGCTGCCTGCTGCAGAACCGCTGCGGGCGCACTTGTCACCGCTGCCGTGGCCTGCGCAAGGAAGGGATGGCGCCGGCGGCAGAGCTGTTGAGATTGCTGGATTGCCAAGAGATAAAAATCAAGCAGCCACCAGCAGGCAAGCTGCGCAATCTTACTTGCTGCTGCGTGAGGCCAAACAGAGTCGCCAGATTGATGACATCCAGGGGGCCCCGCAGCTCCATATAGCTGCAAGGTGAGAAGTGAGTCATGGCTTGGCATACACCTTAAGTCGGCAAGGCAGCTAGCAGCTGAGCACCAGGCTGCCCTGCACAGCCACCATCACTGCTTGCAGATGCCCACTGACGCCCACCTGCGCGCTCCGCTGCTGACCACCAAGCCGCGGCCCCGCGTTTCACGAGCCAGCGCCAGCGCGTTTGCAAACAGCTGGCGCCGCGCGCCCGCCTCTCGCAGCGCTGGTGCAAAGCAGATCTGCAGGTGCGGCGCAGTGGGGAGAGCGGACAGGTTGGCACAATTAGCTGCTTCAGTTGCAATCCATCCCACATAGTTTTGCAAGCCCGCAGTGCACTGCACGCAGGCCGGCCAGCTCTGCCTGCCTTAATCGCAGCCCACCTCAAAGTGCAGGCCGCGTGCCAGTGCCGCCTTGATCAGCGCCGGCTTGAAGCGGTATGGCAGGCGGCGGGACAGGTCCACTGAGATGAGGTCGCACTCCAGCGAGGCGCATGCCTGGACATAAGGGGTGCAGCACAAGCAGGTGTGCGTGTTCGGACTTGTGTCCACCCGAACTGAGCAGGACTGCGCCATGCAGGGCAATGTCATGCGCACACAATAACTGTTGGCATTCTTTCCAGATGAGCTGCGTGATCGCATGAGCTGGCACGGCAGGCCAGCTGCCCAGGTGAGGCCACCAAGCGCAAGCGGCACCCACCAGCTGGAACAAGCGCTCGTTCTGCGGCTGCACCGCCACCAGGTCGTAGCCGCGGGCAATGGCGCTGGCGCAGGCGGCCTGCAGGGCAGCAGCCAGCCGAGGACGTGGTGGAGGCCTCAAAGGCAGCCAGGCCAGCAGTTGACAAACGCAGCCACGCCTTCAACAAATGCAGCACAATAGCACAGCCCACAGCAGCACCCCCAGGCCTGCCCGCACCTGAGCGACGGCGGGGTCATCTGCAGGGATGTTGATGCGGGTCAGCTGGCGCACAGAGTAAGGGTCGCCGTGTCGCCCGCCACGGCCGCCGGCGGTACGCAGCTCTGCTGCCGCCAGCGCCTCGCGCACGCCCTGCACCGCCGACAGCAGCTCCTGCAGCTCCGTCGGGCGGATGGCGCACCTGCAGGCCCGCAGTTTGTTCTACGTTGGCAGTGACTAGAGGACGGCTGCCATTGAGCTTCTCGGTAGCCCTAGCAGGGAAATGCTGCGTGCAAGCAACACTGCCCGCAGGCACAGCATTCCATACGGGGCCCGGTTGGCAGCGGCGGCCGCACCTGTCCTGCGCCTCTGCCAGCTTGGCGGCGGCCTGGTGCGCCAGGCCCACCACGTCCCACCCCAGCTTAATAGCGTAAGACACACGCTCGCGCTGTGGGCGGGGTGGGCAGGAAGGGCAGGGTGTTGGTTATCTCGTCAAATGTGGCAGCCGCGTGCCTGCCTGCCTGCGTGAGCGGTGGCAAACAGGGCCCTGCAGCACCTCTGGGCAGGCTCACCTGAGTGTTGGCCTCTAGTACCGTGTTGGCCACCGCCAGGTCATGGTACGGCAGCGACATGTTGGTGCCTGAACCTGTGCTGGCTGCGAACATCGATAGAACAGGCAGCAGGCGGTGAGCGGCCGGAGCGGCGGCGGCGGCAGAGGGTAGCGGCGGCAGGCTGCATGACTTTATGCATGGCGCACTTGTGATGTCGAGATGCCTGCCACGAGCCGCGGGGCCGCCGAAACGCTGCTAGTGCGCTCGCGCAAGGGGCGCCGGCAGCAGACACGCCCAGTAGCCTCGGCGGCTGTAAATTCAGACTCTTGTACAGATGCAAAATGCAGCTATAAGATCAGAAACGACAATGGAGTGCATCGCCGCAAATGCTGCTGTGTGCATGAGTGGGCAGGACGCCAAACGGGCGATGGCCGCCATCCCAACTGTTGCTATTACTTGCGAATTGCGATGCGGAGCGTGCAGGCTCGGCAGCCGCCGGCTGCCGCAGCTCGAGGTGCCAGCAGCCTGACGCCTGCACTGAACGGCCTGGCCCGCGGCCCATGGGTGCAGTCTGCTGGCACAAGCAGTCAGAGCCAGCCGCGCGGCGCCCCGTTGGGCATTGCGGCGGCAGGAGGGCTGCGGACGCAGGCGGCGGGCTTGGCGGGCGGCAGGCAGCGACGGCATGCGGGCTTGGCGCTTGCAGCACATGCAGCAGCGAACGAGCGCGATGAGCCGTTGGACCGCACTGAAGCGATGCGGCAGTACTTGAACCAGAGAGCAGCTGAAGAGCCACTACCCATGAGCGCTGAGGCACAGGAGATGCTGGCTCTTGCGCAGCAGCACGCGGAGGAGGAGCGCAGACGGCAGCAGGCACAGCCACTCACTGAGCTGGACAAAAAGGTGGCGGCGCTGCAGGCACGGCTGGGGGCAGCCGTGCGGGCGGAGAACGAGGAGCAGCTACGGCAGCAGCGGGCCGCGTACCGGCGTGGCTCGGCGCGGCGGCTGCAAGACGATGGGTTGGTGCTGCTTGGCCTGCGGGCAAAGCCGGAGGGCAGGTGCGCGGGCAGGGACTCGATGCATGATTAATACGATATAGTTGTCGAAGATGCTGAGTATTAAACTTGTGACGCGCTTTGGCCTGGGTCACTACGCTACACGTAATGCTGACGCTGCCTGGCACCCTCGCTGTGTGCTGCCCAGGCTGTATGGCGAGTTTGTGTGGCGCTTTGAGCCGGCCAGTGTTGCTGCGCTGCCTTACCACCGCTTCAAGCGCGGCGACACCGTCGTTGTGGCGCAGCAGGAGGGCGACAGCAGCAACGGCAACGGGGCGGCCAGCAGCAGCGGCGACGGCAGCAGCTTTAGCGGCGCCCGGGCGCAGCCGCCTGCAGAGCGGCTGGAGGGCACTGTTCTGGAGGTGCAGCGGGAGGGGCTGCTGGTCACGGTGCCCAAGGCCGCGGCAGACGCGCTGAGCGTGGCGGGGGCAGGTGTGAGCCCCGTTGCAGGGGCTGCTTGGTGGACGGGCAGGAGTGAGCCACATTGACTCTCGCCTGGGGGATGGCGCTGTGCTACTGGTCACACCTCACTTACCTCCTGCCTGCAAGCGCCCTGCCTTGCCATCACTGTGCAAAACACCACCTGCCCACCCTTTATGTGCAGGCGCGTTGTGGCGGCTGGACCAGGGCTCCAGCTCGGTGACTGTGGCTCGCCAGCTGGACGCCCTCAACCGCCTGGGCCAGGTGCCCCCCGGCGCCAGCCAGGGGGAGACGGCGGTGCGGGCGCTGCTGCTAGGCGCGCCTCACGCTGAGCGGCTGGCGTCCATGCCCACGGCCTGGGTGCAGCAGGCGGGCTGGCTGCAGAAGGCGCGGCAGCACCTGGCCGCGGTGCCGCACCTCAACCGGTCGCAGAAGGAGGCAATCGCCTTTGCACTGAGCCGCACGCTCACGCTCTGGCAGGTGCGGCTTGCTGGTGCCGCTGGCTGTGGCAAAGTCTTCTGCCTGTCCAGCTTGTCCAATGAAATGGTTTGCTCGGAATGGGGCCATCTTTCCTCTCATGGTTGGGCATTCAGCCTCTTGCCCTGCATCTCTGCCTGCCTGCACAGTCCTTGTTGTCCCCACCGCATGAACCCGCCTTGACTTCGCCAGCTGACCCTGTGCCCCCTCCGCCGTGCAGGGCCCGCCAGGCACCGGCAAGACACGCACGCTGCTGGCCTTCATCCAAGTGTTGGTGGAGGCGGTGGGCGACAGTGCACTGGCACGCAAGCGGCAGGGCGCCATCCTTGCGGTGGGAGACACCAATGCTGCAGCTGACAACCTGCTAGAGGGGCTGCTGGAGCGAGGAATCAATGTGGTGCGTGGAGGGGTGGGGAGAAGATGCTGGGTGTAGGGCGCCTGCGGCAGTTGGGTGGGAATGCTGCCTGCGGACATAACAGAGTATGCTGCCTGCATGTGTGGCCAACTGGCGGTGCAGTGCAGCAGAGCAGCCCTGCCATGCTGCACCAGTTGCACAGCAAACAAACACACTTAGAGCACCTGCCAGTCGTTCACCATCGCCACCGCCCTGCTGCTGCGCCACAGGTGCGGGTGGGCAACCCCGCCAAGGTGCGGCCCGAGCTGCGCAGCGCGTGCCTGGATGCTCAGGTGGAGCGCACAGCCCAGGGCATACAGGCTGCTCGGCTGCGTGAGCAGGCAGACCAGCTGACGGCCCAGGTGCGGGAGTGGCGGCGGGTGCAGGCCGGCTGGCTGGAGCAGGTGCGGGCGCACAAGGCGGCGGGCAACCAGCTGGCGCCGGCGCAGGAGCAGCGGCTGCAGCAGGCGGACCGCCAGATACGCGACACGCAGCGCCAGGCGGACTCTCTGTGGCGTGCAGCGGACGACCAGGTCAAAGCGGCGGCTATCGAGGTGCTGCGCAGCGCGGCGGTGAGTGGCAGCCTGGCTGCCCAATTTTTGTGTGGTGTGCTTGCCAGCTGAACCTTTGGGGGTGGGGCACCTGGATGGCTTGACAGATGCATGCATGCCAGTGCTGCCTTGCAAATGCTGTTGCAGTTGTATACTGCGCTGCTGCGTCCCAGCTGCAGCCTTCTGCACATTTATCAACCGCCAAGTCACCCTTTGTATCTCATGCAGGTGGTGGTGTCCACCTGCAACGGCTCTGGCGAGGCGCGGCTGGAGGACCAGCAGTTCCGCATTGTGGTGCTTGATGAGGCCAGCCAGGTGGGCTGGGAGGTGGTGCAGGCGGTGGGAAGTTGCTGGCGGCTCAGCGTCTGCCGGCTGGCAAGTACTGCGTTGTGCAACTGACGCCAATGGAGCGAGCTTGCATCCAGCCATTGATTTTGGTTGCCCAGCATTTAATGTGCACATTGTGGGCCGCTGGTTTATGCCTATAGTAAGTTGCCTGTCATCCAAGCATCACCAGCATCCCTGCTGTCCTCACCTGTCGCCAACCACCCTTGCAGGCCACGGAGCCCGCCTCGCTGGTGCCGCTGGTCAAGGGCGCCGAGTGCGTGATCATGGCGGGCGACCAGAAGCAGCTGCCACCCACCGTGCTGTCCAACAAGGCGCTCCAGTGAGCCGGCGGGCTGGTGGGCGTGTTTGCGGCCAGTGGCCCGTTTGCAGGGGTGTCGGAAGTTGGCAGAAGCAAAGGACTGATGCATACCCTGTGCGATCCTGTCCGTCTGCATCTCACCGCCGTGTTTCCTGCCGCCCCACAGGCTGGGCCTGGATGTGCCGCTGTTCAACCGCCTGCTGGACGCGGGCGTCACCTCCAAGCTGCTGGATATACAGTACCGCATGCACCCCGCCATCGCAGCCTTCCCCTCCCAGGTGGGCGTGCCATGCAGGCTGTACCAACAAACTTGGATGCGCTGGGGCAATGATGCTGCCCAGGGTTGCCTGGCTGGCGCAGGATGTGATGCGACTGTGGTGTCGGCCACCATACCACTTGACCGCTTCTTCCCCACCCATGCCACTCTCATTCAACCACTTTAGCTCGCCGTGCCTGCAGCACTTCTACAAGGGTCGTGTCAAGTCGGGCGTGCAGTCAGAGGACCGTCCACCGGTGCAGGTGCGGTGGTAGAAGGGTGCTGGTGCCTTCCATTACACCACCCTGCTGCCCCCTGTCGCACTATCGCTGAAAGACGCAGGTGCCGTTTTGCTGCAGCACGCAAAATGGCATGTGTTGCCGCCCGCTACTATTGCAGGGCGTGCCCTGGCCCAGCCCCGACTGCCCGGTCCTCTTCATCAATGTGGACGGCAAGGAGCAGCGCACAGCGACCAGCGGCGTGCGGCGTGGCGGCGAGCAGAGCGAGCAGAGCAGCGACAGCGAGGATGGCAGCGGGGGTGGCGACGATGGCTCTGCTGCTGAGGGCGGCGCCTCGTACTGCAACCCAGCTGAGGCGGATGTGGCCATTCGTGCGCTGCAGCGGCTGATCGAGCGTGACCCCGACCTGCAGTCGGTGGCGCTGCTCTCGCCCTACAGGTGCGCGGCGGGGATGGGTGGAAGCCCGGGGTTGGCTTGCCACTGCAGAGAAGCGAGGCGGCAGGCAGTGCACGCCCGGGTTGCCTGCGGCTGCGCCTTGCGCTGCCCAGCTGTGGGCTTCTGCCCCTCCCATGCACACCCCCAACTCACCAGGTTGTGCTGCTCCTCCTCCCCTCCTCCCCGCAGCGGCCAAGTACGCCTGCTCAGCTCGATGGTGACCAAGGCAAACGTGCCCGAGGAGCTGCTGCAGCGCTGCTCCCTGGCCGTGTCAACCGTGGACGGATACCAGGGGCGGGAGGCGGATGCCGTCATCTTCTCTGCTGTGCGCTGGTGAGCAAGCAACGGCATAACCACAGCTGTCGTGGCCGGCCGGCTGCCTGCTGGGTAAAATAGTGTTGGGTGCAGCGGCGCAGCATTCGATCTGTCCAGGCGAGCACCACAGTATGCCAGGGACTGCACGCGTTGCACACCAAGCCTTTACAAAACTGGCCACCCACCGCCTTAGACCTGCCCCCTTCCCTGCAGCAACAAGGCGGGCCGCGTGGGCTTCCTGGCGGACGAGCGGCGGCTGAATGTGGCCATCACGCGGCCCAGGCGGGGCCTGATTGTTGTGGGCAACCAGGCCACGCTGGCAGCGGACTCCAACTGGCGTGCGTGGATGGAGTGGCTGTACCAGCAGCGAGCCGTGCGGCAGGCCGTGCCCGCGGCAGCAGGAGGCAGCAGCGGCAAGCGCGGGCCCTGATCATGACGTGTAAAGTGCAAACCAGCCCATTTAAACACTGTTTCTGACCTCCTGATTTCGTTCATAACCTTACATTTCTCTTTATATCTGAAACATTGGCACTGAATAGCGTATTCACAGCACCAGAATGCAGAAATTGAGGAGCGAGAGCGGGCGGCAGCAGCGGTGTCGGCAGCGACGGCGGGGCCGGCGCCGATGGCGGTGGACGCGCCGCGCAGCTTTGCGCAGGCAGCGGGGCGTGCCTAGTGCTTGGGTAGGCGTCAATGTTCAAATATCATCCCCGTGTCTGTAATCCACCTACCCAGCGCCCGCACCCGTTCAAACCATTCTGGCGGCGGCGCCTCCGCATGCGCGCCAGGCGGGCGCGCCGCCGCTACTTGAGCCCACGCCAGCGGCTGCACGGCCCATTCTGCCGCTCCCTGCCCGCCTCCAGCGCCCTCTCCGACTGCCGCTCCGCGCCTCCAGGCCCGCGCCCAAGCCCCCCAGCCGCCAAGCGACCCGAGCCTCGCGGCCTGCGAGCGCCCCCGCCCTCCTCCGCCCTCCTACCGGCCCGGTGAGCTGCTGCAGGGGCGGGATCGGTGGGCCGCTGGCGCCGGGGCAGCCTCCAGCGAGCTTGGGGGCAGCGCCGCCGCCGCCAGCTCTCACCAGCCGCTGCCTGCCAGCTCAAGCAGCATGGCTCGGGGTCCAGCGCCGGCTCCGCGAGCCGCCTGCACCGCCCGCTCAGCCGCCGCCCAGCCGCCGCTGCTGCCGTGCCCTCCCGCCTTCCCGCCGCGCGCCCTTGCGCCGCCGTTTGTAGCCCCTTCTCACCCCCTGCACCCTTCACCCTCCCCCCACTGCCTCAGTCACCACCCCTCAACCGACCATGGGCAACCGCGTGGCCCGCCTGGCCTACACCAACGAGGCCACCGCCGCTGCGTGGGCGGTGGTGGGCAAGCGCGGGCTGACGGGCGTGCCGGCCACCCCCGAGGCCGAGGCCCAGCTCTTCCTGGACGTGTCGGCGGAGCTGCGCCGCCAGGCGCTGGGCATGCCGCCCGGCCTCAACCGCACCTCCCTGGCAGCCGCCGTGCGCGAGGTGGGTTGGCTGGCGGGGCGAGGTTGGGGGTGTGGGTGCATGGCGGTGGGTGCAAGATGGGGCAGATGGGGTAGTCACGGGACGCACCACGACGCACCAGCTCTGCATGTGCACAACCTTCACAAGGCTGCCCATGCGCCTGCCCCGCGCAACAGCAACAGAAAGGCTCAAATCCACTCAATCGCCTCACCCACCCTTCCCCCGCAGATGACCCAGGGCGCCTCCTCCAACCCAGTGGCGGCGGCGGTGCAGCACCGCAGCTGAGCGCCCAGCAGTATCCCATGTGGCCGCGGCTGAAGCTTGCGGCAGAGCTTTGCCTGGTCTCGCAACGCAAGCTCTGGCAATTTTCCTCCTGACTTGAAATTAGCGAGTGTGTCTGTTTTGGCTCTGAACTTTTATCCTACTAACTCGTGACGCACACCCCTGTGTAATGCTTGAGCAATGTGACAAGGTGCTTACAAAGTGAGCGCTCCCGGCAAGAGCGTTTCAAGGGGGCAGCTGCGGCTGCGGCATAAACTCCGCTGGCGGGCGGTGCGGCTGCTTGTGCAGGAGAGGCGGCGGCTGTTTGGGCGGGCGCAGGATGTTATGCTGCTGCTGCTGCTGCTGGCGCTGGCGATGCTCCTGGTGCTGCTCCTCCCACTCGTGCTTCTGCTGCGGCTGCCGCTGCTGGTGATTTTGCAGCAGGCACAGCAGGTCTGGCACACCCCCGCACAGGATGGTGTGCCGCACCTCCGCCTGAGCCTGGGTGTCTGCAGTACGACAGCGGCACAGCACCCAGGCTGGGGTTTGCATGGAGCGAGGAGAGCAGGCAGCATGACTTGGGCATGGGAAGCAAGCGCGCCTGAAAATGACACAACCCTACACAGCAAGGCACACCTGGGTCGTTGGTACAGAGAAACACCACGCGGCAGTCGTACATGTGCTGCCGCGCCACGTTTGCTGCATACCGGACCACAGGGTTGATTGGAGGGCCGCCTGCAGCAGCGCAATGGGTTTGAAAGGAGGCGCAGCCAACATTCAACAACTTGGACGCTTGGCAGGACCAGGCAGCAAGGCAGCAAACCGCCCGCCCGCCCGCCCGCCAGCCAGCCTACCGATAGGCGGCAGATGCGGCTCGTTTGCCGACAGCTCCCGCGCCGCGCGGCTGGCCTGCCAGCGCTTCCAGTTGTCTGCTGCTGGCGACTGGCCCTTGTCTGCTGCTGCCTGCAGGGCTGCAAGGTCGGCGGGTGCAGCCACCGCGTGCCAGAGCCATGTGGGGTCTGGCGAGCCGGCAGCGAGCGTCTCCAGGGCCGCAAGGATCTGCACACAAACATGGAGGGTGGCAAGGTGCACTGTGGGGAACCTGTTCTGCACTCTCCCAAATGTTGCTTCCAAAACAAACATGCAGGGGACCAAAGAGCACGGCGGAGCAACGAGAAGTCTGTTGTGTGCGTCTGCGCCTCAGTCGCGTACCTGGCCCAGCTGGTCGGCTGGCATGCTGGCCAGCATGGGGTAGTCCAGCACAACAGTGATGCCGCCAGGGAAGATGGGGTTGTAGTCTGGGGCATACCACTGCCCGCCCTTCAGCGGTCGCTGGCGCCTGCGCACAGGGGCGAGTGCACCAGAGGGCGTGCTAGGCACCAGCATGTGTCCTGGGTTGGGGCGCTGTGAGCAGCACCATGCAAACACACGTGGTTGTGGGCACTCCACGACGCACGCACCAAGTGAATAAGCCAGAGCTGACACCTCAAGTGCAACGGTGGGCAGCCCAGGTTGACCCAGTAAGCATGGCACCCTTGGCCGCCGCTGCAGCGGCTCACCTGACCAGCCAATCGAGGATGGCAAGGCTGCTGTCCAAGTAGACGTGCGCATCTGAGGTGGCCAAGAGGTGGGCAAGCCCCAGCGGAACATCACGTGCCACTGATGCCGATTCCAGGCTGTTTTGTGCGACCAGCGAGGGGTGCACAACCAGGAGGTTCACCACTTGCACCTGCAGAGGCGCATAGAAGGGGCAAGGCAGCGCGTGTGGCGAATGTTATTGCGTGGCGCGGGGCGATGCACAGCAGCATGCAAGGCTGGCTCGCAGACCGTATCAGAGTGCCACACAGCAATACTGTAACGACCATAGCCGGTCAATGCTCACGCTGTTGTATGTGGAGGCGCCTAGAGCACGCAGCTTCCGCAAAACGTCCACCACCTGCAGCAGTTCGACAGGTATTGGCACTAACGTCATGTTGCTCTGGAACTGTGCACGTCGTCATGCCAAAGCCGCGGCTGCCATGCAAGAAGCCAGCTGGTACAGTACCACGCACCATTGTGCAATGGGCGCTTATGCGTGCTGGCTGCACCTACCGGGTTGCTCTTGTCGAAGCCCAACAGAGCAATGTGGAGGGCCGCCAGCGGACCAGCAGGGACCTCAGCACCTGCCGCTGCCTGACCGTCAAAGCTCCTAAACAGGGGTGTGCGAGCAGGCCGCACAGCGCCTGCCTCCTGCCGTGTGGGCGTGGTGTAGTGGCTGCCCTTGCTGAGTTCCAGGGCAGAGCGGTCGATGCGGTCAAAAGCTGAGCGGTCGCCACGGATGTCGGCCCAAGTGAGCGCTGGGCGCTGCACAGCTGCAGCCGGTGGTGCGGGGGTCTGGGCAGCAGCGCCTGCAAGGCATGCAGCCCCAGCTGCAGCTGCTTCAGCTGCTGCTGCTGCCGTTGGGGTGAGCTCGCCTTCCTCCTCGCTCTCCTCTTCTGCTGCCTGCACCGCTGCAGCTGCTGTTGCCTCCCCAGCCGCCACCATGCCCCCTGCATGGCTCGTGTCAGCTTCTGCTGCCACAGGCTGCTCCGATGCCACAGGTGCCCCTGCGGGCGCTGCTGCTGCTGCTGCTGCTCCTGCGGCTGTGCCTGCTGCTGCTATGCCTGCTGCTGCGCCTGCTGCTGCGCCTGCTGCTGCGCCTGCTGCTGCGCCTGCTGCCGCTGCCTCCTCCGCTGCCCCAGCAGCTGCCTGCCCTGGCTCGCCAGCCTCCTCAGGCCGCCTGGTGCGCAGGATGCTGCCCGGCGCCTGCCGTGAGCTGCAGGGGCGCGGGTGCTCGGGCTCCGGCAGCGGCACGCCCAGCAGCCCAAACATCGTGGTCTGCACCTGCTCATACTCATTGGGGATGAGGTACAGGCACAGCTGCCCAGCGCTGCCTGCTTCACCGCTGCCGCTACCAGCCGCGGTGGCGCCCACAGCGGCGGCTGAGGCGGGCAGCGGGACGGCCAGCGCCTGCTTGCGATCCCGCAGGTGGTGCCACAGCGATGCCCACTGTCGCACAACCTGCGATGAGGGGTGCAGTGGGCGGTGGTCAGGTGGTTTGCATGCAGAGCTGCAGGTGGATGGGCTGTCCAGAGCAGGCAGGACCTGTCCATGTGCAGCGGGAAGCAAAACGCAGCAGCCCTCCGAAGCTGCACAAACACAGGTTTTGTGCCAGCCTGCACCCGCCCCACCTGCGAGGCAGGATCCCCCGGGACATGCAGCAGCATGCTGGCCGGCTCCCAGGCATCGCCCGGGTGCAGCAGGCCTGCAGGGGTGGGGACACGGGAACGATGCTTCAATTCAAGCTGCTGGTGGCCTGCAGCCACACTCAGCACCCAGTGTATGCATGGTACTGCAGGCAAAGAGTCAGTTCTGCCGCAGTGCCCACCACCACCTATGATCATCATCCTCCCACCCACCCACCACCCACCCAGGTCCTCCTTGCAGCTCTTGAACTGCCATGCAAGAGGCGGCGCCGCAGCTGCGGCTGCCGCCAGCGGCCTGAGGGCCTTGTCCGCCGCTTGCTGGCTCTGCGGGTTGCCGGGCAGCGCGAAGCAGGCCAGGCTGGCCGGGAAGCTGCCGCCGTCCTGCAGAGAACGCAGCAGAGAGACACGGGTTGGATGACACGCAGCAGCCTCCAGCACTGGGTATGCATGGAGGGCCGGCTACTGCAGGCAAAAGGACGCATCCTGCCCACCCCACTGGCCACGGCTTGCCTGCACCGGGATGGGCAGCGGCAGCGAGCCGCTCCAGCAGAGCCCCGCGGCCTGGCAGGCGGGCAGGTTGTACCGCGCCTCCAGCTCATGCCGCAGCTGGTCCTGCAGTTGCAAGCAGAGTTGTGGGAGGGTCGTTTGAGAGAAGAAGGACTGCAGATGCCTGCAACTGGCAAGGAAAATCGCTGCGCGCGGGCGACAGACCAGACAGCGGCATTCTACAATGCGAAGGCGCAAGCTGCAGCATGCAGTGCTAAATGTGCAGCGACGGGCAGCCACCACCAGCCGATCTGCCAGCATCCTCCACCCCACCCGACCCCCCGCCGGCCCCACGCACGTGTTGCGCCAGGCTGCGCTGCATGCGGCGTGCGTCGCCCTGCAGCATGCGGGTCATGCGCCGCTCCTCCTGCTCCCTCAGCTCCTGCTGCCGCGCATCCTCCTTGGACAGCGAGCTGAACAGGAAGCTGAGCGTGTCCTTGCTAGCCAGGGCGCTGCCGGGGCCAGCAGCAGCACGCGCTGGTGTAAATTGGGTAGCAGAGGATGGCGTCCGGCCGCCTGCTGGCTGCACGCCTGGGGTGACTGGTGTCCGCCCCGACGCTGCAGCAATCACTGCCGCCACGCCGCTGCCCTGCCGCGGCACTGCAGGCAGGCCAGTGCCGCCGTTTGACAGCACGCCGGGCCGCGCTGGCGGCGGCGCCTGTGCTGCACTTGCCGCTCGTCGCTGCTCCTCCTCCTGCCGCAGCCGCGCCCTGCGGGCCGTCTCCTTCTCCTGCTGCCGCTTGCGCTTGCGATCCGCCTTGTGCTGCTGCCGCTCCGCCCGGATTTGCTGCCGCGCCGCCTCACGCTCCCGCCGAGCCCGCAGCCGCGCCGCCGCCGCCTCCTTCCGCACAGCCTCGCACTCTGAGCAGTACCAGGCCTCGCTGGGCGGCTCGCTGCGCAGCGGCACGCAGCAGTAGAGGTGCACGCCGCCCAGGCAGCCGGCATCCACGTTTTCGCACAGCACCAGGCGCGTCGCGCCGCCCGTGTCGCCGCACACCTGCGGTGGCAGGGTGGGCAGGCAGCAGCAGTGTGCATGGACGGCAAAGAAACAGAGTTTGCCTTCTTGCCTAGTAAAGTGTGAGCGTAAGCCAAGTTCCAGTGCGCTTGGAGGCAACACGTGATCGGCAACATCGGCAGGCGGCGGCACCTGCGGGCGGCGGCAGCTGGGCACAGCACCGCACCTCGCAGAATGACTCCGATGCCGGGTCCATTGCTGCTCCAAGCGCCTACCCAAGCATGTGGCAGGGGTGGGAGGCGTGCAAGCCGCGGTGGAGGCGAACACAAACTTGTTCAGAGCGCAGGGCTGGCGTATGCTGCTGCTAAGTTCCCTTGATAAATGGGCTTATTGCGCGAAGAGTGCCCTTCGAGCCCCTCTCGAGTCCCTCTGGCCCATTGCACAGCGAAGGGTTTCAAGATTCAACATGGCAGCCTGATCAGCGCCTGCAAGCATCTACAACGGGCACCCTGCCAATATGAATTCACGGCCTGTGCTCCCATCACCGCTCGCCTGCCGCTCGTGGCCCCCACCGCCACACCCCTGCCTGCCCCCAGCTCCCAGGCGGCTGCGACATCCCTTTTATGTCAGTGCTGCGAGCCCAGATCTCGATGCAAGCGGCGACGGTCCTGTTGGATCCGCCAGCGGCAGCGGCAGCGGCAGCGGCGGCGGCGGTGCCAGTGGCGCATCCAGCAACCTGAGGCAAGGCTGCAAGAGAGCTGCTGGAGCAGGCTGCGTTGATTTTGCGCAGCAGGTTGTGGTGCCTAGTGTAATGCGACGTCTCCAAGAGTGCCTCACACCTGCCCGCCTCCCCACCGGCGTTCAGCGCCACCGGCAAGCCGCTTGCACCGTGGGCACTAACATGGGACCTGAGGGAGCGAGAAACGCTGTGGACGGAGGAGAACCAGGTGGGTTGTGCATGCTGTGGCGCGTTGAAGGATCTAAACCTATGAGAGGGTCGGCGAGCTTTGTCAGCACCCTGTGCTTCCAGCCAGGTCACCACTGCCACTGCTCCCCAGCCTGGCACCTGCACAGTCCAGTGATGAACAAGCCCGTACATTTTGCATCGTGCTCTCTCATCTGTCCCCACCACGCTGGCAGGCGCGGCTGGTGCGCATTGTGGCCGGCTACCAGCTGGACCTGGATGTGGAGGAGGTGGAGCAGCGGCTAGCTGAGCTGCAGGTGCGCTTTCCCTGCTGGGCGCTGCCTTGCCGCGCTGCTGGCATGCATGCAGCCTGCTTGCCATGCTGCTCGGGAAGCCTGCTGTCTGCACGTTCTGGCACTGTCCAGCTTGAAGGCAAGCTTACATGCATCTTGAAGGCTGCATCCTCACTACTTCAAGCTCGCAACAACCCTGCTGGCGATGCCTTCTCCTGCCCTTCTTGCACCGCAGGTGCTGCTGCCGCAGCTGGCGACACGCTGCGCCTACCTCAAGCCCTCCACGCTGGCGGCGCTGCTGCGTGACCCTGCCGGCGCACTGGTGCCCCGTCTGCTGTCGCTGCGCGAGCTGCTGCCTGACTGCGACATCGGGGCTGCTGCAGCGGCGGAGCCGGAGCTGCTGCTGTTGCGGGGCCTGGGCGAGGTGCGGGCTGATGTGGCGCGGTTGCAGCAGCTGCTGGGCCCGACCACTGACCTGGCGGAACTCGTCCAGCGCCAGCCGCGCTTCCTGGACGCCGAATGTGTAGAGGAGGTGCTTGAAGAGCTGCGCCGCCTCATGCCCGGCAAAGACGCGGCGCAGATGCTGCTGGCAGACCCCAGCTGGTGAGGCGGCAGCGGCTGGTGGGGGCACTGACTCAGCTGGCATGCACTTGGGCACTTGCTCGTGAGCAACAATGCGCATTGAAGCGGCACATGTTAACGCCATGCGCTTGCCTGATGCGCATGTGCGGTGCTGCAAGGCTGCTGTCAAAACCCACGGTTTCTCATGCTGCGCGCAGGCTGCTGCGAGTGGAGCGCGGGCGCAAGCGGCTGGGGGACGACCCCGACACGTGATGCTTTCAAGCAACTGCACTCTTGTATCCTTGCATTATTTATGTGTCAAGAGGAACAGTTTGTAAATGGCTCCAGTGGCAGCACTGCAGACACCTGCAGTAGAATGGTGCTGTGCTTTGATTGCAGCACGTGGCAGGTGCCCAACATGCCTTGCGGCGTGCTGAACATTGACATTGCCGTGCATCGAGATGGGTGGATCCAAGCTCAATCGTACCGGTTGCGCTGTGGCTCTGCTGGCGGCTAGCGTTTTAACGGTCAAGGGGCGTCTCAGCACACAGCACACAGCGGCACCAGCTCAACACACACTCAAGCAAACAGAACAGAGCAGCGTGGTAGATTCACCTCCACACCTCCAGTGCCGCCTTGCCCCTGCCGCTGTTCTGCTTGGTGCCTGGGTCTGCCGCAGCAAATGGTGGCCGCTCCCACGCCTGCCCCTCGGGCGGTGCGCGCACGGTTCCCCACACCACTGCTGCCGATGGGGGGCTGAGGTGGCTGGGGATCATGTGGGTGCGGCCCGTGCGCAGCGGCTTGGACGAGCCCTTGGTGGCAGCGTCCAGCGCCTCCAGCACGGCAGGCGAGGGGCAGTCCAGCTGCAGGTCCAGCGTCCTGAGGAGCAGGGCGGGGTAGGCAGCACATGGGCAGGCAGGCAGGGACAGCGGTCAGGAGCGCGCACCGCGGTGCAGCGGCCGCCCGCACCACCTTGCCACCACATAACTGTCACAACAGCAGCGCTGCAGCCAGCCTACCTGTAGCGCAGCACGTCTTGGTCGCCGACCTTGCCGTACAGCTCCAGGTCAAACAGGTGGAAGGTGAGGCAGGGCTGCAGGGAGCGGGCAGGACAGGGTGGTGGCAGTTGGGCAAATGCGTAGGCACCACCGACGCACACGAACAGATGGGCACAACAATGCAGCAGCGTGCCTGCCAGTCCGACCAGTCATGTCATCCCTGGCCCACCTTGTCGCCTGTGCACAGGCCATCCCACGCCTCGCTGCCAGCAGCCGCCTGCACGCACACCCATGCTGCCGCGCCCAGCAGCGCGCGAGATGCGGCATCCTTCATGAAGGCGCACAGCGCAAAGCTGTCGGCCAGCTGCCGCCGCTCCTGCCAGTCCTGCAGGTCCACACGCGCCACCGCCGAGCCAAGCACGCCGCCAGCGGGCTTGCAGGCGCTGGCTGCGGAGAAGCGGCCTGTGAAGGCAAGGGTGCCGCCGCTGCCTGCCGCCTCGTCCTCTGCAGGCGACAGGCCGCGCAGCACGATTGTGTCAAGGGAGGTTGGGCGGGTGGGCTCACCGCCCTGCAAGCCTGCCTGGCCGCTGCCCTCCTGCCCGCTGCAGCTCGCGGCAAATGGGTTGACGGGCTCCTTGGCGAACAGCATGGGCGCCTGCAAGCAGACAACAATGGAGGACGTGAGTACAGCTTGCAGCTTGCAGCCTCCCGCCAAACAAGCTGCCTTGAACCAGGGCCCTCTGTGCATGGCCCCGCGCAGCACCTTCCCATGCACGGTGGTCGCAGCACACAAGCTACAGCAGGTTCTCTGCCCAGGCGCTCACCAGAGCGGTGGCCAGCTGCTGCTTGCCGGGCAGCAGGCAGGGACCCCGCAGGCCCACGCACGCAGTCTCCGGCAGCACGGACAGGTTTGGGCTATCGGCCCGTACGTGCATCTCTACGCCCGGGTCCAGCTGCAGCCGCACCGCCTGCGGAGCACACTTGATCAACCACGTTAGAATGGCAGCCAGGGGCGGCAGCACACATACAACACACAAGGGTGGCAGCCAAGGGTAGCAACACATACCAACACCCACACAGTGCAGCAACCAGCTCTTTCTCGGCTGCCCACTGTGCAACAGCATGCCAGCAGCAAGAAACATCAAGCAACAAAAATCCATCCTCACCTGCACCACAGGGATGCAGCGAAGGGGGCCACCCGCCCCCACAGGGCCGGGCAGCGCGCCAATCCATCCCTGCGGCAGTTGAACAAACATAGGTAGGCCAGAATGCATGCAGGCCATAGAGCCCTGGGCAGCTGAGCGTCTTGCCAACAGTGCTGGTAAGGTGGGAAGGTGTGGCGCGGTCTCGCCCTCACACACAACTCGGCCAACTAGACCACGACAGGGGCATGCCGGGGTGTCATCTGCGGGCCCACCTTCTCCGTCGCCACTCGGTGGATGGCAGCAAGGGGCAGCGACATGCAGCCGCGGCTGCCCAGCTGCAGGGAGCAGCCAGGCACCACCGCCTCTGGCAGCTCGGAGCACCGCTGAACCCGGCACAGCCTGCGCAGGAAGGTGGCCATATCCTCCTCCTCCGCCGCCGCCGCATCATCATCAGGCTGCTCCTCAAACAGGCAGCAGTCAATGCAGGAGCTGGGGTCCAGCTCATCACCTGCATCCTGCTGCTTGCTGCTGCCGCTGCCCGGCTTGCCCTTGCCACCTCCAGCCGCCGGCTGCCGCCGCTGAAGCTGCTGCGGGCGCGCCACCACGCCATAGCCAGGCTCCCCGCGCCTCGGCCTGCGCGCCTGTGCGCGCGCAGGCGGTGAGGCGCTGCCCACGCTGTGCTGCTGTGCCTGCTGCGCTTCTGGCTTGCGTGCACGCAGGCGGCGGGGCGAGGGCTGGCCGTCCTGCACGTTCTCCTGGCCGCCTGGCCCAGCTGCCGCCCTCCGCCGCTCCGGCAGGTGCGGCACCGCCGGATCTGCAGGCATGTTGAGCACGTTCACACCACCGCCGGCACTGCCTGCCGCACCGAGCGTCTCCTGCTGCTGCTGCTGCTGCTGCTGCTGCTGCTGCTGCTGTGGCAGCTGCCGCTCCCAAAGCGGCAGCGGGGCACGTGGGCTCGGCAAGCGCTCAAACTCAAATGCGTTCTGCAGGTTGGCAGGGGTGGGGGCAAGCCGTGCTTCGCCCGCAGCAGGCTCCACCCAGCCAGCTGCCGCGCCGTCGTCCAGGGCGGCGGTGGGCTCCTGCCCATCGCCCGCTGCTGGCTGCCCCTGCTGCAAAGCGTCTAGCACCTCCTCTGCACCCTGCTGCCCGCCTGGCGGCTGCATGCCAGCAGCTGCGGCCGCTACTCCTGCTCCTGCCGCCGCCGCGCCGTCCATGTCCAGCTCCTTCTGCACGCTGTTCTGCTGCTGCCCAATGCCATACTGCTTCTGCGCATGGCATGACAGATGGGTTGGCGGGGTGGTTGAGAGGGGGAGCGGCAGGCGCTGGCGCTGCTGTAAACCGGCGTGCGTTGCGGCGTTGCGGCGGGCGAGATCATTTTGAGGGTGGGGCTGGTCTCGACGGCCTGGGAGGGGCGAAACGTCCAAACGGCCCAACCTCGAGTGCCCCTCCGCCGCCGACGACGACACATTTGGGCACCCGCTGTGCTGCCCGTGCCGCATCGCCCATCCTCCCTCGCAGCTCACTACCTTCACGTTACAAGACAGTTTGCACAGTTGCTGAGCGAAATGAGACAGAACTTCACACACACACACGTTTCCAGCTGATGTGAGCAGGGCACGCGCACATCACCGCTGCCCCGCATTGACGCCCTCACCGCCCGGCGTGGCGCCGCCGCTTGCGCTCCGCCTGGCGTGCCAGGGCTGGGCATGCACTGCCACTGCAGCCACTGTCTTGCCACTACCATCGGACGCTGGGCTGCTGACGCAGGTGGCCGCCGCCGCCTGGTTGGCGGCCCACGCCTGCTGCGGTCACTGCTCACACGGCAAAGTGCTCCGTGTGATCCAGCACCGCAGCTGCCTCCTCTTCGCCCGCCACGGCCGCCTCCCACAGCGCCTGCACCTTGGCATCACTCTCCTCCGGCGTGGCGGCGTGGCGGATGGCGGAGGCGCTGAAGGCGGGCTGTGCGCCGCCCGCTGCCGCCGCTGCCGGCGCCTCCTCGCCCAGCTGCAAGGGAGGTGCGGGGCAGGGGCAGGTTGAGTGGAACGCTATCTAGCACTAAGCAAGGGCCCGCCGCATGGTCACAGCAGCGGTCTCCTGCTGCTCCTCGGCTCATGGCGTCAATGCTTCAATGCCCACGCACCTGCCTGTGCTGGCCACTGGCCTCCCCCCGCTCCACGCACCTCCCCACAATCATCACACCCCACACTCACCCGCATGCCCGCCAGGCCGGCCTGCGCCTCCGCCTGTGCCGCCTCGCGGTCCTGCTGCAGGCGCTGCAGGCGCGCCGCCTCCACGGCCCGCTTCTGCAAGGGGCAGAGGGCGGGTGGCATGCATGCTCAGTGCTGCATCTCCAGGCGAAGCAGATTGGCTGCGTGGGGGCACGCTTGCATTTTGCCACTTGCTGCAAGGGGTGCAGCCAAACCAAGCAGGCAGGGTGATTGCTCGCAGGGGACGCGGCAGCGACCTCATGCATGCACTGCCCACCTTCTCCAGGCGCGCCGCCACGTCGGCGGGCAGCGTGCCGCCGGTGGTGCGGGCAGTGTCCTCCTGCTGCTCGTCAGCCTGCACAAGCCATGGTGGTGAAAGCAGAGCGGTTGGTGTCAACGCTGTCTGTGTGGGCAAGTGCCCAGCATCACCGCAAGCTGCCCACGTGAGGGGACGCACAGGTCATCGAGCAAACCAAAACACAGAGCAAGCATCGCGGCCGCCGCGGCAAGGGGCTGCCGCCAGCGCAGGGCTTTCAGGCTTAATGAGCTGTGCGCACCTCCGGCCACTTGGCCACCGCGGCGTTGCACTCGTCTGCAGCCGCACGCATGCTCTCCAGCGCCTTCATCGACTCCTCATTCACCAGGAAGGTGTACTGCGCCACATCCACATACAGCAGCGCCTTGGGCACCAGCTCGTCTGCACAAGAGAGAGGCGGCAGGAGAAGGAGGGGGCGTAGGGCGGGGGACAGGCTTTTGGTGCAGCCTGGGACCTCTCACAAGCCCTGATCAGCCTGGAGGCCAAACCTGCGGCAGGCCGGCTGCTCAACATACCGCACAGCAGCACGCAGCATAGCAGAGCGTAGACTTGCACAGCCAGGGCCCCTGAAGTGCCTCCCATGCTCACCCATGGTGACCTGCGCCACCTTCTCATACGCGGCCGCGCCCTCGGCCACCTTTGGCGGGCGGCGGGTCAGCGTGCGCGCAAGGCGCTGCATCAAGCGAGCCTTGGCCAGCTGCACCTCCAGCGGCAGCGCCCGCTCCAGCACCCGCGCCACCGCCTGCGCCTCCTGCAGCACGCCAGGAAGTGGCAGGACTGGGGTTGCAGCAGTGCCACAAGCTTTCGGCAGCAGGCGCGGCAGCAGGGAGGGCAGAGGCATGTGGCAGCCGCCCAGCACCTGCGCGATGCGACCGCTTTGCTTGCCCCCACAAACGCATGCCCCGCCACCACACGCTGCAAGCCAACCCCTGCACCCACCGGCGTCCAGCCGCTGCGCAGCTCGGCGGGCGCGCCCAGGTGCTTGCCGCGTTTGTACATGCGCGGGCCCGCAGCCATCACCGCCGGCAGCAGCTTCTCCACCACCAGCGCCATCTGGCTGGGCGAGGCTGCCAGGGCGGGGGCGGGATAGGGGCAGCGGGAGGGGTGAGCTTGTGAACTCTGGCAGGCAAGCAGCCGGGCCCGAGCGGGCCCGAGCGGGCCCACAAGGCTGCTGCTCAACAACAGCAGCCCAAGCTTCGCCCACCCCGCCCGGTCTATACCCGCTGCCTCCCCAACCCACAAAGCAAGCAAGCTAACCAGCACAGGTAGCTCACCCTCCATGAAGAGGTGGTACAGTGCGTCGCTCATCTCGATGTCAACCTCGTAGCCCTCCTGCCCGGCAAACCGCTGGGTGCGCGCGCTGAACTGGGACAGCAGCTCCTGGGCGGCAGCACGCTGCAGGGCGGAAGAAGCAGAGGGAGGGATGGGGGTGATCAGTCAACTGCAGGCATGCATGGCAGTCGGTGCAACTCGCGGGCATGCACCACAGCAAGGCCCCTCGGTGCATGCAGGGTTGCTGCAGTGGTGTGAAGGTGAAGTGGCATGTGTTGGTGACGTGACAAAGTTGGAAGTGGCCGCTGCACCAGTGCCAGTGCCGCTGCGTGCTCTCTCTCGCACCTGCGGCGCCTTGGTGCGCAGCTCCTCAAAAAAGGCCTGCAGCTTGTGACGGGCGTTGTTCAGGAAGCTGAAGCGGGTCAGCTGCCGGTAGTTGTGCTGCTCCTGCAGCGGGTCATCCAGCTGGCCCACTGGGTTGATGGCCGCTACTTCTGCAGCCATCAGCGCGCGTGTTGACGACAGCTCGCCTGCAAGGCATGGGTGCAACAGGGGAGGGGCGGGGCCGGGAGCGGTGAGGCCAACCGGCAGGCCCTGGGGGGTGCACCATGAGACACAAGCCGCTGGGAGCCTGGGTGCTTGCAGAGTGCGGGCAGGCTGAGCAGGCAACCGCTTGGCAGGCCACCCAGCAGCGCGACAGCAGCCCATGCAGCAGCAGGCGGCCAGCGGCAGGTGCAGCAGGTGCGCACCCAGCGCGGCCAGCACCTCCAGCTGGTCCAGCAGGGAGGTCAGATTGGAGGCGATGGAGTTGTCAAGGGCCATCAGCACCACCACCGCCACGTCCACGCCTTGGTGCTGCGGGGTGGAGGCACCATAGCTGAGGCAGAGTGAAGCAGCCGGCACAGCACGCCTGGCGGCAGCTTGGCAGAAGAGATCGCGACATGTCACAATGCAGCCTCGGCATGCATCATGCTGCCACGCACAATCATGCGACAAGTAGCAGCAGGTGCACATGGCATGATGGCGGGGCGAGGCATGCCCCCTGCATCAGCCCCCAGCAGCGCTGCCAACAGACTCACGTATTTGGGGCACGCCATGTAGGTTTGGGCCAGTTCCACCGCCACGCTCGCCAGGTCGGATGCCTGCAGGGAGGAGCAGGGCAGGGAGAGCGCGGTGAGCTAGGCAATCAGAAGTATGCAGGTGCCTGTGACATTGGCATGGCATGCCTGCACACCTCCCCATGCTCCTGCAGATGGCGGCAACCGCCAGCTGGCGCACCTGCATGTTGATGGCCTCCACCTGCAGGGTGTCACCCTTGAGCAGCGCCCGCAATGCGGAAGCCTGCGGCAGAGCGGGATGAGCATGAGCAAGCAGCAGGATTGGGTGGCCAGGGTCGCATGGGGACGCTGGGGAGTCAGCAGGGCAGCAGCTGACAAACAGGCACGATGGGTGCATCCGGCGGTTGGCAGCTTGCATGACCGAGTGCAGGCTGAGTGTACAATGAAGGCCTGCTGGTGTACAGGCAGGCATGGCGGCTGGGTGCAGGCCACACAACACTATGCGCATGTGCTGCCTGCCCCGC
>VFQQ010002106.1_pt1 | contig 24107 bp, 21 predicted proteins | sample 3512341 | NCBI WGS metagenome assembly VFQQ01 (sample SAMN10412373, study PRJNA504923) | tailings metagenome | isolation source: Relicate 2 Philex TSF1 revegetated site | place: Philippines: Tuba, Benguet | collected 2017-08-29 | reverse complement strand
TGCCGAAGCTGTCGTCGGCTTCGACGATGCGCGCCTCGATCATCACCTGGCGGATCGGGATGTCCAGCTTGGCGATCAGTTCCTGCACCTGCTGCAGCCGGGAAGGAATGTCGGTCACGAAAAGCTGGTTGGTGCGGGGCTCCGAAATCACGCTGCCGCGCTCGGACAGGATGCGCGCATTGCTCGCACCGCCACTCGCTCCAGAACCGGTGGACACCAGCTGCGTGGCGATGTCGGCGGCCTTGGCATAGTTCATCTGGAAGCCCTGCGTGCGCAAGGTCTCCAGGCTCTCGATGGAAGCCTTGGATTCCAGTTCCTGCTTTTCACGCGCGGCAATCTCGTCCTTGGGCGCGATCCACAGCACATTGCCGGACTTGCGCATGCCCAGGCCCTTGGCCTGCAGGATGATGTCCAGGGCCTGATCCCAGGGCACGTCTTTCAGGCGCAGGGTGACCGCACCCGTGACCGAGTCGGACGTGACCACGTTGAAGTTCGTGAAGTCGGCAATCACCTGCAACAGGGTGCGAACCTCGATGTTCTGGAAATTGAGCGACAGCTTCTCGCCGTTGTAACCCGGGCCTTGCGTGAGTTTGGAGGAATCGATCTTCTGCTCGCGCACTTCCAGCACGAACTGGTTGTCGCTCTGGTAGGCCGAGTGCTCCCAATTGCCGGTGGGTGTCACCACCATGCGCACACGGTCACCGGTTTGCGTGGTGGTGACGCTCTGGACCGGCGTACCGAAGTCGCTCACGTCCAGGCGGCGGCGCAGCCCTTCGGGCAGCGAGGTCTTGAGGAACTCCACCACCAGGTTCTGCCCTTGCTGGCGGATGTCCACACCCACCTGATTGTTCGCCAGATCCACCACCACCCGGCCGGCGTTGCCCACGCCGCGGCGGAAATCGATGTCGCGCAGGGCGGTCACGTCGCGGTTGCGGCTTTCCGCAAAGGCGGCCGCAGGTGCCACGGCAGCCGTGACCGGCTGCGCACGGTCCAGCACCACCAGCAGCGTCCGGCCATCCACCTGTGTCTGGTACGACGCGGTCTGCTTGAGGTTCACCACCACACGCGTGCGGTCACCGGCCTGAACCACGTTCACCGAACGGATGTTGCCTTCGTTGACTTCGATGGCGTTGCGCCCGATCGAGTTGGCCACGCCAGGAAAATCCAGGGCGATGCGCGCCGGTGCCTGGATGGTGAAGCCCGTGGGCACGGCGGCCAGCGGCTCGGTGGTGGTGATGCGGATCACCTCCACACCGCCCTGCACGCCCCCGGTGATCGACTGAATGGCGTTCTGGGCTTGCACCCAGAAGCTCGACAGCGTCATGCACGCGAAGATCGCGCCCTTGAGAACCCCCCGCTCCACGGCTGAGAAACCGGTCGCCTTGTTTGGCTTGTTCATTTAGTGACTTCCTCTTGTAGCTGCAGCGCCGCGGGGCGCTCCGTCCATTCGCCTGATGAGTCCTGCACGATCTCGCGCATCACCACTTCGGTTTCGCTGATCCTCGTCACGCGGCCGTAGTTCTGCCCCAGGTAGTTGCCGGGTCGAACCTGGTACAACAGGCTGTCCACCTTCACGAGAGCCACCAACTGGCCGCCACGGTTGAGGCTGCCGACCATCTTCATGATGTCCAGCGGATAGGCTTCGAGCGGCTGCTTGCGGCGGGCGAGCTCGGGCTCGATCAGCGCCGCATTCACCACAGGCACCGATTGGCTGCCGCGCAACACGCTCGCCAGCTTCTCGCTGCTGAACGGCGGCGTCATGCGTTCGCCGATGTAAGCCTGCGGCACGAACTTGGTCGGCTCGGGAATCGGCTGGACGGAGGGCTTGATCGAATTGCGTTCGGTCTGCATCCAGGTCTGAAGCTCATCCTGGCTGGACGAGGTGCACGCCGTGAGACTCACCGCCAGCGCCAGGAGCGATCCTGACATCAACCATCGGGTCTGCATCACTTCGGCGCTCCCTGGGCTGCTTTTTGCTGCAGCGCGATTTCTTCCTGGTCCAGGTAACGGAACGTCTTTGCCGTGCAATCCATGGTCAGCACACCATCGCGCTCGCGGATCGGTGTCAGGGTCAGGTTGTTCAGGGTGACGATGCGCGAAAGGTTGGCGATGTCGGCGGCGAACAGGCCGATGTCGTGGTAGGTGCCGGTCACGCGCACCGAAATGGGCAGCTCGGCGTAGTACTCCCTCACGCTCACCTGACCGGGCCGGAACAATTCGAACTGCAGGCTGCGGCCCAGGCCGGCCTGGTTGATGTCGGAAAGCAGGGCATCCATCTCGGCCTTGCTGGGCAATTGTTTTTCCAGCTGGGTCACGTATTGCTGCACTTGCTCGAGTTGCTTCTTGAGCGCGTCGAGATTGACCGCCTGAACCAGTTTCTTGCGGTAATCCTCGCGGAGGGTGACTTCCTGTGCTTTTGCGGCGATCAGTTCCTCGTCGGACGCCTTCAACCAGGCGAACCAGAGGCCGGCAATCACCGCTGCGCAGACCGCCACGAACAGGAGGTTGCGCGGCAGGGCGGGCCATTGCGATGGATCGTTCGGATCAAGACCGCTGAACTGGGTCTTGAGCTTGTCCTGGATTCCCTTGAAATCCACGTTGATGCTGGGCGATTTGGCCATGGTGCGTGGTTACCTGATCAGCCTTTGCTGGCGGCCGCTGGCGCAGCGCCCGGTGCGGCAGGCGCGGGAGCAGCGGGACGCTTGAGCGAAACGCGGATGGAGAAGTTCGACACCCGACGCGTCTCGCGATTGGGACCAGCCACATTGGCCGCAACGATTTCGACCAGTTCGGGGCGCACCAGCCAGGTGCTGCTGTTCGAGAGGTTGCGCAACAACTCGGAGACGCGTTCCTGGGACTGCGCCACGCCCACCAGCATCACGTTCTGGCCTTCCTGCCGCATGCTGTTGAGGTAGATGCCGTCCGGCAACTGGGCCACCAGTTCATCCAGCAGGTGCACCGGCAGGTTCCGGTCTCCCTGGAGGTTTTCCACCGCGGTCTGGCGCGCGCGCAGGGAGGCAATCTCGCGTTGCAGGCTGGCAATGTCCTTGATCTCCGCCTCGAGCTTCTTGATCTCGGATTGAAGGAATTCGTTGCGGCTCTGCTGAGAGGCGATCTGCCCCTGATACCAGGTGAAGATGGCACCACAGATCACACCCCCCAGCAGAGCGGAGAGGCCCAACTGGGTGAAGAACTGGTCCTTCTGGCGCTTGCGGGCCGCCTCGCGATGAGGCAGCAGGTTGATGAGGATCATTGGTAGAACCTCCGCAGGGCCAGGCCTGTCGAGGTCAGGTAGGAAGGCGCTTCCCGGGAAATCTTGCGGGCCTGCACGGAAGCGGCCATTTCCATGGCGTCAAACGGGTTGATCACCATGCACGCGAAGGAGGTCTGATGGGTCACGGCTTCCGTGAGACCCGGCAAGGCGGCACTGCCGCCGGCCAGCAGGATGTGATCGACCTTGTTGTAGGGCGTGCTGGTGAAGAAGAACTGCAGCGCGCGGCCGATTTCCTGCGCCATGCTTTCGATGAAGGGATCGAGCACCGCCGAGCGGTAGTCGTCCGGCAGGTCGCCCGAGCGCTTCTTGGCCTCCGCTTCGTCGGACGAAAACCCGTACTGGCGCACGATGAGCTGGGTGAGCTGAGCCCCGCCAAAGGCCTGGTCGCGCTCGTAGAGTACGTCGTCGTTGCGCATCACCTGCATGCTGGTGGTCAATGCGCCCACCTCGAACAGCGCCACCAGGGAGTCCACCCCCTGGTTGGGCAAGGTTTCGATCACACGGCCCGCTGCCATGCGCGAGGCGTAGGACTCCACGTCCATGACCACGGGCTTGAGACCCGCCGCCTCGGCCAGGCCTTGCCGGTCCGACACTTTTTCCTTGCGCGAAGCGGCGATCAACACCTCGACATCACCCACCGAATTGGAGCTCGGTCCGATCACGCAGAAGTCCAGACTCACTTCGTCCAGCGAGAAAGGGATGTATTGATTGGCTTCGGACTCCACCTGGGCTTCCAGTTCCTTGTCGGAAAGCCCACCCGGCAGAATGATCTTCTTGGTGATCACGGCCGACGCCGGCAGTGCCAGCGCCACGTTGCGGGTGCGGGTGCCGCTCTTGCGGATGACGCGGCGGACGGCTTCGGCCACCTCGTCGAACTTCTCGATGTTGCCGTCGGTGATCCAGCCACGCTCCAGGGGCTCCATGGCACAACGCTCCAGCACCAGATCGCCCGTGCGGTTGCGGCTCAACTCCACCAGCTTGACGCTGGAGGAGCTGATATCGATGCCCAGCAAGGGCGCCGGTTCACGGCTGAATAACGACCCCAATGAGCTCAAGGTGGCCCCCAAAAATGACGGCGACAGCTGTCGCCAAACTTAAGAATTCACTTGAATGCTAGCAGTAAGCCCCTTGTCCAGCAAAGATTTTTTGCCTTTGAGACAAAGTGAAACGTTGTCAAAAGCATACGCACTCTGGACCCGCTGCCAACCGCTTCATCGGCCGATTGGCCGGGAAATTCACAACAACTCACAATATGCTGGGCGGGCCGGTTTCGGCTCGACATCCCGATTTTTATAATCACTGGCTCCGGCTTCGAACGACTGCATGCCCAAGAACGACACTTCTCCGCCCAACTCCTCCGACACGTCAGTATTGACTGGGCGACGCGCACTCATCTGGGCCGGTCGCTTGGTGGTGGGTCTGGCCGGACTGGCGGTGGCGGGTGTTGCGTGCGTGCTGATGGCCGTGGGCATCGCGCTGGCGGTGGCGTATCCCAACCTGCCCGAGGTGGCGGGTCTGGCCGACTACCGTCCCAAGCTGCCACTGCGGGTGATCTCGTCCGATGGCGCCCTCATCGGTGAATTCGGCGAGGAGCGCCGCAACCTGCTCACGATCAACGAGATTCCCGAGGTGATGAAGAACGCCGTGCTGGCCATCGAGGATGCGCGCTTCTTCGAGCACAACGGCGTGGACTACCGCGGCATGCTGCGCGCCGCGCTGGCAAATCTGCGGCAGGCCAAGAGCCAGGGAGCCTCGACCATCACCATGCAGGTCGCCCGCAATGTCTACCTGTCTGCCGAGAAGAGCTACACCCGCAAGATCTACGAGGTGCTGCTGACCTTCAAGCTGGAGCACATGCTCACCAAGGAGCAGATCCTCGAGATCTACATGAACCAGATCTTTCTGGGTCAACGTGCCTACGGCTTCTCGTCGGCGGCGCAGGTCTATTTCGGCAAATCGCTCAAGGACGTGACGATCGCCGAGGCCGCGATGCTCGCCGGCCTGCCCCAAGCCCCTTCGGCCTACAACCCGGTGCGCAACCCGAAGCGCGCCCGCGCTCGGCAACTGCACATCATCGACCGCATGGTCGAAAACGGCTTCATCACCGCCGCGGAGGCAGAGAAGGCCAAGGCCGAAGACCTCAAGTTGCGCCCGACGGTCAACCCGGACCGGCCGCACACCGAATTCGTGGCCGAAATGGTGCGCCAGTCGATGGTGGCCCAATACGGAGACGAGGCCTACACGCGCGGCCTGGTGGTGATGACCACCCTCAACATCAAACACCAGCTGGCCGCCTACCGGGCGGTACGACAGGGCGTGCTGGACTACGAGCGGCGCCAGTTCTACCGAGGCCCGGAGTTGTTCATCGACCTGCCGGCAGACAAGTCGGCGCGCGACGACGCGATCGACGAGGCGCTGACCGACCGGCCCGACAACGACGACCTGCTGTCCGCCGTGGTGCTGGAGGCCAACCCCCGCCGGGTGCTGGCCGTGCGCCAGGACGGCGAGCCCTTCGAAATCACGGGCGAGGGCTTGAAGCCCGCCCAATCCGGGCTGTCGGACAAAGCCGGTCCCAACATCAAGATCCGCCCCGGCGCGGTGATCCGCGTCGTGCAGACCGGCCCCAAGGCATGGCGCATCACGCAATTGCCCGAGGTGGAATCGGCCTTCGTGGCGCTCGACCCGCGCAGCGGCAACATCATTGCGCTGATCGGCGGCTTCGACTTTCAGAAGAGCAAGTTCAACCACGTCACCCAGGCCTGGCGCCAGCCCGGCTCGAGCTTCAAGCCGTTCATCTACTCGGCCGCGCTGGAAAAAGGCTTGACGCCCATGACGGTGGTCAACGATGCGCCGCTGTTCTACTCCGCCGGGGAAACCGGCGGCAAGCCGTGGGAACCCAAGAACTACGACGGCCAGTTCGAAGGCCCCATGTCGGTGCGTCGGGCGCTTGCCAAGTCCAAGAACATGGTGTCCATCCGGGTGTTGCAACTGGTGGGCACGCAGAGCGCCCAGGAATGGGTGACGCGCTTCGGCTTCGACGCCGACAAGCACCCACCCTACCTGACGATGGCGCTGGGCGCGGGTTCGGTCACCCCGATGCAGATGGCACTCGGTTATTCGGTGTTTGCCAATGGCGGCTACCGCATTGCCCCCAATCTGATCACTCGGGTGAGCGACCACAAGGGCAAGGTGCTGTATGCAGCCCAGCCCAAGCCGCTCGCCGACGAGCAACGGGTGATCGACGCGCGCAATGCCTTCGTCATGAACAGCCTGCTGCAGGAAATCACGCGCTCGGGCACGGCCGCACGTGCCCAGGCCACGCTCAAGCGCACCGACCTGTATGGCAAGACCGGCACCACCAACGACGCGGTCGACGCCTGGTTCGTCGGCTACCAACCCTCACTCGTGGCGGCCGCTTGGGTGGGCTACGACACGCCCCGCAACCTGGGCAGCCGGGAAACCGGTGGCGGGTTGAGCCTGCCGATCTGGATCTCCTACATGTCCGAGGCGCTCAAGGGCGTGGACGTGGCGACCTACACCCCGCCACCCGGCGTGATCAACGTGGGCGGTGAGTGGTACTACGAAGAGTTCGGCCCGGGACGCGGGGTGCATGGCCTGGGTCTGCAAGACCCCTGGCCCGGTGCGCCGGCCGCGCCCGTGGAATACGACCCCAACACCAATGAGCCGGTCAAGCCCCCCGTGGCCAATGAGGACCGGCGCAGCATCCTGGACCTTTTCAGGAACTGAAGTCCAGCGGCAAGCCGGCTTGCTCCGAGGCGAACCGGCTCAGCAACGAGAAGAACTCGCCCTGCTGCCGGGTGTCCATCCAGCGCTCGCCGTCGTGCTTGAAGTGGAATCCGCCGGCGCGGGCGGCCATCCAGACTTCGTGCAGCGGCTTCTGCAGATTGACGATGACCTGACTGCCGTTGGCAAAGGTCACGGTGATCATGCCCCCCACGCGCTGGTTGTCGAGGTCGGCGTCCGTCGTGTCGTTGATGCGGTCACAGGCCAGCTCAATGGACCGAAGCAGCGCTTCCGCCCGGTCCTGGTACTCGATATCGGTCATTACAATCCGTGAATGTCTGGGTTGAAAAGCATTCTAGGACGTGGCCGTGTCCGCTCGCGCCGCATGGCCATCGCGGCGCTTTGCCTCGTCGGCGTGCTGGGGCTGTCAGCGTGCGGCCAGAAGGGCCCGCTGTACCTTCCAGGACCCGGCACACCCGGCAAAGACAAACCCGTCAGCACGCCCGCTCCCGTGGCCCCTCGCTGACGCCATCGCACTCCATCGCATGACCACCACCTCTGGCCTGCCGACCCCGGCACTGCCCGCCTGCTTCGCCTACCAGGATCAACAGCTGATGGTCGAAGCTGTTTCCCTGGAACGGCTGGCGCGCGAGCACGGCACCCCGCTTTTCGTGTACAGCCAGGCGGCCATGCTGACCGCGCTGGCGGCCTACCAACGTGGGCTGGCAGGTCGCAAGCACCTGATCTGTTACGCCATGAAGGCGAATTCGTCGCTCGCGATCCTGCAGACCCTGGTGCGCGAGGGCTGCGGGCTGGACATCGTCTCGGGCGGCGAACTCGAACGCGCCATGGCCGTCGGCATCGACCCCGCCCGGGTCATTTTTTCAGGCGTCGGCAAGACGCGCGACGAAATGCGGCAGGCGCTGCGGCTGGGCATCGGCTGCTTCAATGTGGAGAGCCGCGCCGAGCTCGACGTGCTCGACGCCGTGGCGCGCGAGATGGGCCTGCGCGCACCCGTGAGCGTGCGCGTGAATCCCAACGTGGACGCCAAGACCCATCCTTACATTTCCACCGGACTCAAGGGCAACAAGTTCGGCATCGCGCACGAAGACGTGATCGCCACCTACCGCCATGCGGCGGCCTGTGCCGGCCTGCGCGTGGTGGGCATCGACTGCCACATCGGATCGCAGATCACGCAATCGGGCCCGTATCTGGACGCGATGGACCGCATTCTCGATCTGGTGCAAGGCATCGAGGCCGAAGGCATTGCCATCGAGCACATCGACTTTGGCGGCGGACTGGGCATCGACTACCAGGGCGACGCACCACCCGAAGCCGACGCACTCTGGGCACAGTTGCTTCAGCGCCTCGACGCGCGCGGCTTCGGTGATCGCACCCTCTACATCGAGCCAGGCCGCTCGCTGGTGGGCAACGCAGGAGCCTGCCTGACCGAAGTGCTCTATCTCAAGCCCGGCGAGCACAAGAACTTCCTCATCGTCGACGCTGCCATGAACGATCTGCCGCGCCCGGCGCTGTACGAGGCGTTTCACCGCATCGTGCCGGTGGTCCCGCGTCAGGATGTGCCCGACACCACATGGGACGTGGTCGGTCCGGTGTGCGAGAGCGGTGACTGGATCGGCCGCGACCGCGCGCTCGCGGTGCAGGCCGGCGACTTCCTGGCCGTGCTGTCGGCAGGGGCCTACTGCATGAGCATGGCGAGCAACTACAACACCCGCGGCCGCGCTGCCGAGGTGCTGGTGGATGGCGACCAGGCCCATGTGATTCGCACACGCGAATCGTCGGCCGACCAGATGCGCCACGAACGACTCATCTGACCTGAATCGTCGTCGACGCGACAATTCGCGCGCATCTCGAAGACCTTCCGTGCACTGCTTGTGTGCACGTGCGGACATGCGTGATCAACCTCGGTGTTTGCACCTATAGGCCGTGCAGAGCGCGTCCTCCAGAATCCGTCGACCTTGTGCAAAGCAGCATAAGTCCGACGGCCCTTCCGGGAGCGCATTCAATCCATGCACGACAAGACCAGCGACACCATTCTGGAAACGCGCCAGCTCACCAAGTCCTTCAAGGGTTTCACTGCGGTCAATGACGTCAACCTGCGTGTCCAGCGTGGCGCGATCCATGCCTTGATCGGACCCAACGGCGCCGGCAAGACCACGTGTTTCAACCTGCTGACCAAGTTCCTCGAGCCCACGCAAGGCCAGATCCTCTTCAACGGCGAAGACATCACGCGTGAGCAGCCGGCCCAGATCGCGCGCCGCGGCATCATCCGCTCCTTCCAGATCTCCGCGGTGTTTCCTCACCTGAGCGTGCTCGAGAACGTGCGCATCGGTCTGCAAAGAAAGCTCGGCACCGCCTACCACTTCTGGAAAAGCGAACGCACGCTCAACCGCCTCCACGACGAAGCACACAGCCTGCTCGCCCAGGTCGGCCTGCAGGACTTCGCCCAGGAGACCACGGTGAACCTGCCGTATGGCCGCAAGCGCGCGCTGGAGATCGCGACCACGCTGGCGATGGAGCCCGAGCTCATGTTGCTGGATGAGCCCACGCAAGGCATGGGTCATGAGGATGTCGACCGCGTCACGCAACTCATCAAGAAGGTGGCGACAGGCCGCACCATCCTGATGGTCGAGCACAACATGGGGGTGGTGTCCACCATCGCAGACACCATCACGGTGCTGCAACGAGGCGCTGTGCTGGCCGAAGGCTCGTACGCCGAGGTGTCGGGCAACCCGGCCGTGATGGAGGCCTACATGGGCACCACCGACGGCCAACTCCAGGGGGCCCATGGATGAGCGCGCCGGCCCTGGAGATCAAGAACCTGCAGGCCTGGTACGGCGAGTCTCATGTGCTGCACGGCGTCGACATGGTGGTGCAGCCCGGCGAGGTGGTCACCCTGCTCGGGCGCAACGGTGCCGGTCGCACATCGACCCTGCGTGCGATCCTGGGCCTGACCGGGTCGCGCAAGGGCTCCATCAAGACCAACGGACACGAGCTCATCCACCTGCCCACGCACCGGATCGCGCGCCACGGCATCGGCTATTGCCCCGAAGAACGCGGCATCTTCGCCAGCCTCTCGTGCGAGGAAAACCTGCTGCTTCCACCGAGCCTGTCGGGCTCGGACAAAGGCATGTCGCTGGCCGACATCTACGAGATGTTTCCCAACCTGGCGGAGCGCCGCCACAGCCAGGGCACCCGCCTCTCGGGTGGCGAGCAGCAGATGCTGGCCGTCGCGCGCATTCTGCGCACCGGCGCCAACCTGCTGTTGCTGGACGAGATTTCGGAAGGCCTGGCCCCGGTCATCGTTCAAGCCCTGGCGCGCATGATCAAGATGCTCAAGAGCAAGGGCTACACCGTGGTCATGGTGGAGCAGAACTTCCGCTTCGCCGCGCCGCTGGCCGACCGCTTCTACGTCATGGAGCACGGCCGCATGGTCGAGCAGTTCGACGCCGCGCAGCTCACCGAAAAGATGCCCGTTCTGCATGAACTGCTGGGTGTCTGAGCCTTCCCCCTCGTTTTCCCCAACCGCCAACTCAACGGAGACCGACAACATGAAACACAGCTTCAAACTGCTCGCCCTGGCCATGGGTGCCGCGGGTCTGTTCACCACCGCCCATGCGCAGGACAAGGTCCGCATCGGCTTCACCACCGACATGTCCAGCCTGTACTCGGACGTGGACGGCAAGAACGGCGCCATGGCGATCCAGATGGCCATCGACGACTTCGGCGGCAAGGTGCTGGGCAAGCCGGTCGAGCTGCTGACGGCCGATCACCAGAACAAGGCCGACATCGCAGCGTCCAAGGCGCGCGAATGGTTCGACACGCAAGGCATCGATGCCATGATCGGCGGCACCAACTCCGGCACCGCCCTGGCCACGGCCAAGGTGGCGGAAGAAAAGAAAAAGCTCTACATCGTCAACGGCGCCGGCTCGTCGGCATTGACCAACGCCGCCTGCTCGCCCTACACCGTGCATTACGCCTACGACACCGTGGCGCTGGCCAAGGGCACCGGCGGCGCCGTGGTGAAGCAAGGTGGCAAGGACTGGTTCTTCCTGACGGCGGACTACGCCTTCGGCCACGCGCTCGAAACGGACACCGGCAACGTCGTGAAGGCCGCGGGTGGCACGGTGAAGGGCGCGGTGCGCGCGCCGCTCAACACCTCGGACTTCTCCTCGTTCCTGCTGCAGGCCCAAAGCTCGGGCGCCAAGATCCTCGGCCTGGCCAACGCCGGTGGCGACACCATCGCCTCGATCAAGGCCGCCAGCGAGTTCGGCATCAACAAGACCATGAAGCTGGCCGGCCTGCTGATGTTCATCACCGACATCCACAGCCTGGGCCTGAAGGACACGCAGGGCATGTACCTGACCGACAGCTGGTACTGGGACAAGGACGATGCCAGCCGCGCTTTCGCCAAGAAGTTCTTCTCCAAGGCCAAGAGCATGCCCACCAGCATCCACGCCGCCAACTACTCGGCAGCCACCACCTACCTGAAGGCCGTCACCGCGGCCAAGACGACGGACAGCGACAAGGTGATGGCCCAGCTCAAGAGCATGGAAATCAACGACTTCTTCGGCAAGGGCCGCATCCGCCCCGATGGCCGCTACGTGCACGACATGTACCTGCTGGAAGTGAAGAAGCCCGCCGACTCCAAGAAGCCCTGGGACTACATGAAGGTGGCCGCCACGCTCAAGGGCGAAGACGTCTTCACGACCAAGGCCGAATCGAAGTGCGCCCTCTGGAAGTGATCTGAGAATCGACACCGCGGGCCCTCGGGGCCCCGGTGTCGTCCCGCTGCGGTTCTTGCCCCACCCAACCCGACGCCACGCCGATGGACCTCTTCGGAATCCCCTTGTCCGCTCTCCTGGGCCAGTTGCTGCTGGGCCTGGTCAATGGCTCGTTCTATGCCATCCTGAGCCTGGGCCTGGCCGTCATCTTCGGCTTGCTCAACGTCATCAACTTCGCCCATGGGGCGCTGTTCATGCTCGGTGCCGTCCTGACGTGGATGGGCATGAATTACTTCGAGCTGAACTACTGGGTCATGATCGTGCTTGCACCGCTCGCCGTCGGGGTGGTGGGCATCCTCATCGAACGCCTCTTCCTGCGCTGGATCTACCGGCTCGACCACCTCTACGGGCTGCTGCTCACGCTGGGTCTCACGCTGATGCTGGAAGGCGTGCTGCGCTCGGCGTACGGCGTCTCGGGCCTGCCCTACAGCGCCCCCATCTCCGGCGCCACCAACCTGGGCTTCATGGTGATGCCGAACTACCGCGGCTTCGTGGTGCTGGCCTCGCTCGTGGTGTGTTTCCTCACCTGGTACGTGATCGAGAAAACCAAGCTCGGTGCCTACCTGCGCGCGGGCACGGAGAACCCCCGACTGGTCGAGGCCTTCGGCATCAACGTGCCGCTGATGATCACGCTCACCTACGGCTTCGGCGTGGCCCTGGCAGGCTTCGCGGGTGTGCTGGCCGCACCGGTCATGCAAGTCTCCCCGCTCATGGGGCAGAACCTCATCATCATCGTCTTTGCCGTGGTGGTCATCGGGGGCATGGGCTCCATCCTGGGCACCATCCTTACCGGCCTCGGCCTGGGCATCATCGAAGGCTTCACCAAGGTGTTCTACCCCGAAGCCTCGTCCACCGTGGTTTTCGTCATCATGGCCATCGTGCTGCTGATTCGTCCCGCCGGCCTGTTCGGCAAGGAAAAGTGAAGCCTGCATGAACACGACCTCCAAGAACATTCTTTACGGCTTGCTGCTGCTGGGGCTGCTGGCCGTGCCTTTCATCGGCATCTACCCGGTGCTGGTGATGAAGCTGCTGTGCTTCGCGCTGTTTGCGTCCGCCTTCAACCTGCTGCTAGGCTACACCGGCCTGCTCTCGTTCGGCCACGCGGCGTTTCTGGGCGGCTCGGCCTATGCCACAGGCCATGCGCTGAAGCTCTGGGGCGTGACACCCGAGATCGGTCTTCTGATCGGTACCCTCACGGGCGCGGTGCTCGGCTGGCTGGTCGGTTCACTGGCCATCCGCCGCCAGGGCATCTACTTCACCATGATCACCCTGGCCCTGGCGCAGATGCTGTTCTTCTTCTGCCTGCAGATGCCCTTCACGGGCGGCGAAGACGGTCTGCAGGCCGTGCCGCGCGGCCACCTGCTGGGGTTCATCGCATTGGGCAACGACGTGACGATGTACTACTTCACGCTGCTGGTCACGGTGGCGGCGTTCCTGCTCATCATGCGCATCGTGCACTCGCCCTTCGGCCAGATCCTCAAGGCCATCAAGGAGAACGAGCCCCGCGCCATTTCGCTCGGCTACGACACGCAGCGCTTCAAGCTGATGGTGTTCGTGCTGTCCGCCGCACTCTCGGGCCTGGCCGGCTCGCTCAAGACACTGGCCATGGGCTTTGCCACTCTGACCGACGTGCACTGGACCATGTCGGGCTCAGTCGTGCTGATGACGCTGGTGGGCGGGCTGGGCACCCTGTCGGGTCCGCTGGTCGGTGCGGCCGTGGTGATCGCGCTGGAAAACAAGCTGGGTGAATTCGGCAACTTCCTGGCCCGGTTGTCCGGCATCGACTGGTTCAACAGCCTGGGCGAGTCGGTCACCATGGTGATCGGCTTCATTTTCGTGGTGTGCGTGCTGGCCTTCCGCCGCGGCATCATGGGCGAAGCCATCGCACTGGTCGATCGCTTGCGAGGCAAAAAGACCTGACGCGGCGGGGCCCGCCGCGCGGGCCGGGTCAGCGCCTCAGCCGGCGCCACAAACGCCAGGCCAACAAGCTGCCCAGGATGGCGGCATAGACGCCGACTTCCGCGAAATCGTTCTTCCCGCTGCGCATCCAGAAGAAGTGCAACAAGGCCAGGCCCGCCACGGCATACACCGCGCGGTGCAGTCGTTGCCAGGTCTGGGCGCCCAGCGTCCGGATGGCGCGGTTGAACGACGTGGCCGCCAGCGCCAGCAGCAGCAGCCACGCCAGGAAGCCCACCAGGATGAAGGGCCGCTTGACGATGTCGGCCACGATGCCGGTGAAGTCGAACTCCATGTCGAACAAGGCGTAAGCGAGCAGGTGCATGCACGCATAGAAGAACACGAACAGGCCCAGCATGCGCCGCCAGCGCGCGAGCGCCGGCCAGCCGGCCATCACCCGCAGCGGCGTGACGGCCAGCACCAGCACCAGGAAACGCAGGGTCCAGTCGCCGAGCGAGCGGATCAAGGCCTCGGCCGGGTTGGCCCCGAGCTGGTTGGCATAGGCCGCCCAGATCAGCCACACAAAAGGCAACGTGGCGAGCAGGAAGACCACCGGCTTGGCCGCCCCGTGCCCGATCCATTGGTTGATGCGGGAGGCGGCGGGGCGCATCCCGTCAATACTGCTTGCGCAGGTCCATACCGGCGTAGAGCTGGCCCACCTGGGCTTCGTAGCCGTTGAACATGAGCGTCTGGCGCCGCTTGGCGAACAGGCCACCCTCTTCGCCGATGCGCCGCTCGGTCGCCTGGCTCCAGCGCGGGTGGTCCACCTGCGGGTTGACGTTGGAATAGAAGCCGTACTCCTGGGGCGCCGCCACGTTCCAGGCGGTGCGCGGCTCCTTGTCGGTGAAGCGGATCTTCACCAGCGACTTCCCGCTCTTGAAACCGTACTTCCAGGGCACCACGAGGCGCAGCGGTGCGCCGTTCTGGTTGGGCAACACCTCGCCATACATGCCAAAGGCCAGCAGGGTCAGCGGGTGCATGGCTTCGTCCATGCGCAGACCTTCCACGTACGGCCACTTGAGCACGTTCGAGCGCAGGCCAGGCATCTGGGCGGGGTCGGCCAGGGTGTGGAACTCCACGTACTTCGCACCGCCCTGGGGCTGCACCTGCTTGATGAGTTCCGAGAGCGAATAGCCGACCCAGGGAATCACCATCGACCAGCCTTCGACACAACGCAGCCGGTAGATGCGCTCCTCCATGGGGCTGAGCTTTTGCAGGGCATCCAGATCGAAATTGCCCGGTTTGTTCACCAGGCCCTCGACCGCCACCGTCCAGGGGCGTGGCTTGAGCGACTTGGCCGACGCCACCGGGTCGGATTTGTCGGTGCCGAACTCGTAGTAGTTGTTGTAGCTGCTCGCATCCTGGTAGGAGGTGAGCTTCTCCATGGTCCGCGCCCCGTTCACGCTGGAGACGGCGCCAGGCAGAGCAGCGAGCTTGCCCGGCTTGGGCGTTGCGGCCTGCGCCCAGGCCTCACGGCTGGCCCAAGTGCCCCCCAGGCCGAGAGCGGCCGCGCCCAGCGCGCTGCGCTCCAGCCACTGTCGTCGGTTCAGGTAGGCCGCCTGGGGCGTGATCTCGCTGGGCAGTGGGTGCTGGAAGCCGTTCTGGCTGGTGCGAATGATCATGGGACGGTCCTTGCAAGGTAAGCCCGTGCGCGGAAGATGCCGCGCCGTGTCTTCGTCCGTCGTCGGACAGTCGAGATTCTTACAAAGTTCCGTCGAGCGTGTTCAAAGCTCGCCGTAGCTGTGCAAGCCCGAGAGGAACATGTTCACGCCGATGAAGGCAAAGGTGGTGATGGCCAGCCCCACCAGCGCCCACCAGGCCGCCACGGTGCCGCGCAGCCCCTTCATGAGCCGCATGTGCAGCCAGGCCGCGTAGTTGAGCCAGACGATCAGGGCCCAGGTTTCCTTGGGGTCCCAGCTCCAGTAGCCCCCCCAGGCCTCGGCGGCCCAGAGGGCGCCGAGCACGGTGGCGATGGTGAAGAACGCGAAGCCCACGGCGATGGCCTTGTACATCACATCGTCGAGCACCTCGAAGCTGGGCAGCCGCTCGGCGATGCGGCGCCGGCCGAAGATGATGGTGCCCACGATCAGCGCCGAGACGCCGAAGTAGACGAACCAGTAGCTGCCGCCGCTCTGGGCCGCCGACTGGCGGAACACGATGGGCTCGAAGCAGAGCACCACACCCAGCAGCCAAAGCGGTGCCAGCTTGTACCAGCGGCTTTCGCTTGCGCTTTGCTTGATCAGGTAGGCAAACGCCAGCATGGCCGCGATGGCGAAGGTGCCGTAGCCGATGAAGTTGGCCGGCACGTGCAGTTTCATCCACCAGCTCTTCAGCGCCGGCACCAGCGGCTGGATCTCGTGCGCCTCGCGCACCACGGTGTACCAGAGCAGGAAGCCCACGGCCGCGCTCACCACCAGCATGGCGAAAGCGCCCATGCTGCGCGTCTTGTACTGGTCTTCGTAATACAGATAGAACGCGGTGGTCATCCAGCAGAACAGCACGAACACTTCGTAGAGGTTGCTGACGGGGATGTGTCCGATGTCGGGTCCGATCTGGTGGCTCTCGAACCAGCGCACCATGGTGCCCACCAGCGCCAGCGTCACGGCCACCCAGGCCAGGCGCGAACCCAGCAGCTCGAAGCTGCTGCCCACGCGCGTGACCATGCCCACCCAGTAGAACGCGGTGCTCATGAAGAACAGCACGCTCATACAAAGAATGGCGGACTGGCTGGAGATGAAGTACTTGAGCAGGAACACCTGATCGGCGCGCGCCAGGTCGGCCGTGCCGGCAGGTGTCATGTAGAGCCAGATCGCCAGCAATGAGAGCGCGGCCACCACCACCGCCAGGCTCCGCAGGGGCCGCCAGAACCAGCCCAGCCAGATCATGGCCGGCACCGTGCCCACCAGGATGGCCTTTTCGTAGCCGTCCATTGCCGCGTTGTAGCGCACGAAAGCCCAGGTCGCACCCAGCACCACCAGCACGGCGAACAGCCAGTCCCAGACGTTGCGCCGCGCGAAATAGCCGGGCTGAAGGCCATCGGCCCCCTGCCCCTTCTTGAGTTCAATGGTCTGTGATGCGCTGGCGGTATTCATGGTTGCACCTTGAGCAATTGGGTCTTCAACAGGTCGAACTCGCGGTCGGCCTCCAGGGTCTTGCGGTTCAACGACAAAGCCATCGAAGCCTGGGCGCCCTGTTCACCCGACGGCGCGAGCCACACCCACAGGCGGCGCTCGCGCACGTAGAGCATGGCGAAAACGCCCAGGATGAGCAACAGGCAGCCGAGGTAGACGATGTTCTGCCCCGGCGCACGCGCCACCTGGAAAACGCTGGCCTGCACGTGGGTGAAGTCCTTGAGCTGGAAGGTCATGGGCGCGGGATAGAAGAAGGTGTCGCTCAGGCTGATGATGGCCTGCGCCATGAACTGCTGCGTGCCCTCGCCACGCTCCAGCGGCGCGAGGCCGGCGCGCTCGCGGCTCAACTGCATCAACTCGAACAGCGTGCCATTGAGAATGCGCACCAGCACCTCGCTCGCCCGTTCGCGTTCACCGGCGGGCACGTTGGTTTCCAGGAAGGTCGAGACCGCCTGCAGCCCGCCCCTGACCTCCTTCTGAGCGGTGCCATTGGTTTCCAGCGGTTTCACAGCTTCCACGCCAGCAAACAGATCCAGGGCCCGCTGCGCAGACGCCGCCAGCGCCTCGGCGAGCTCGGGCTTGCCATCCTCCACGGCGGAAGCGGCGTAGCGGCGCACGGCCTGGGCACGCAGTCCGGGATCGTCGAGCGCCGCGCGCAGCCGGACGAACCCATCCAGCGCGTCGTTCTCGTCGACCGGGATGCGCAGGTAGCGGAAGGGCTCTGACGGCGTCTCGCGCAGACCCAGCAGGTACATGCGCGAGCCATCAATTTCCATCGGCAGCATGTAGTTGTGGTACTCCACCGCCTGGCCCGCCGCATCGCGCAGTTTGTAGCTGATGCTTGGCCCCACGTTGCGCAGCGTCTTCTCGGTGACGGTCTTGTTGCCGGAGCCCAGGCGGCTCTCGATCGAGCCCCGCAGGTCGACCTTGCGCACATCCGTGCCCGAACCGGCATTCGACGCAGCAAAGTTCTCCACGTTGATCACGCGCAAGCCGGTGTACTCCAGCGTGAGCTGGTCGTCACCGTTGCTGAGCGCCGTCGAACTGCCGATGGTGCCCTCGATCTCGAAAGGCCGCGTGGGCCGGTTCAGCGGAACCGCCTGCAGTTTCACGCGCGAGCCGCCATCGTCGAAGCTGGACTGGTAGATGTTGATGCCGCGGTGGCTGGCCGGGTGGTTCACCTCGACACGCGCATCCCGCTTCTCACCGGTCTCGTTGTCCTGGATCACGATCTCGCTGGCGAACAGCTTGGGCATGCCGGTTTCGTAGTACTCGACGATGAACTTCTTGAGTTCCACCGTGAACGGCAAGTCCTGCAGCAGCACGCCGCTGGGCTGGGCCAGGATGGCGGTGCCGGCGGTGGTGCCCTCGGTCACCAGCAGGTTGCCCCGGAAAGTGGGGTTCGTGCTGGCCAGGCGGTGCTGGGCCGGCACGTCGGCGATGAGGCCACCGCCGGTGAACGGCGTCTTGCCGTTCAACAACATCTGCGCGCGCACCACCAGGTCGCCATCCAGCAGACCCCCAATGCAGACCAGCACGATGGCGCTGTGGGCGGCCAGGTAGCCGATCTTGTTGGCGGTGCCCGCCTTGGCCGCCACCATCCAGCCGGTGCCGCTGGCCATGGGGCGAGACTGCAGCTTGACCTTCCAGCCGGAGCCCAGCAGGGTCTGGCCGATGCGGTGGGCGGCCGCTTCGGGCGTTTCCGCCAGCACACTCTCGGCGCGGTGCGGAAAGGCCTTGAGGCTCTGCTCGCGGATGTTTTCTTTGTAGGCCTTGAAGTCCGTGAAGATCTTCGGCGTGTTTCGGGCAATGCACAGGCTGGTGCTCGTCACCAGGAAGGCGAGGATCAGCAGGAACCACCAGGCGCTGTAGACGGCAAACAGCTGCGCGCTGGCAAACACGTCGGCCCAGAACGGTCCGAACTGGTTCACGTAGTTGATGAAGGGCTCGTGCTGCTTGACCACCGTGCCGATCACCGAAGCGATGCAGATCACCGTGAGCAAGGAAATGGCGAACCGCATGGACGACAGCAGCTCCACCACCTCGCTCACGAAACGTGAACCAGAGCGGATCTGCAGGCCTTGGGTGGAAACGGTCATGAAACGAAGAAAAGAAAAAAGGCGGTTCCGGTGAATCCGGAACCGCCTTGATCAGATGTTGTTTTGGGCTGGCGGTTCAACGCCGGAGGGGGTGAATCGGCCACATTCTGCCGCGAAACATCAACGCTGGCTTATATCTCTTGCGCCCGAGAGGGGCAAGTCGCCCTGGTTTCTTCTTCAGCGCAGGCCGGCGATGTAATCCGAGACCGCCTGGATCTCGCGGTCGTTCATCTTCGCGGCCACGCCCGTCATCTGGGCGTTGTTCTTGCGGGCACCGCTGCGGAAATGCTCGAGCTGGGTCTTGGTGTATTCGGCGTGCTGGCCCGAGAGGCGCGGGTATTGCGAGGGAATGCCGGCACCGTTCGGGCTGTGGCAACCGGCGCAGGCGGCGATCTGGCGATCGGCGATGCCGCCGCGGTAGATGCGCTCGCCCAGCTTCACCAGGTCCTTGTCGGTGGCGGCGCCACCCTTGGCTTTCTGATCGGCCAGCCAGTAGGCGATGTTGCGCATGTCGGCGTCGGACAGGGCCGAGGCGAAGCCCTTCATGATGGCGTTGTCGCGCTTGCCTGATTTGTATTCCTGCAGCTGCTTGACGAGGTACTCGGGGTGCTGCTGCGCCAGCTTGGGATTGGCGGGCGTGGTGGAGTTGCCGTCCGCCGCATGGCAGGCCACGCACACCTGACCGAACATGGCCGCTCCCTTGGCCAGATCGGGCTTGACGGCTTGCGCCTGGGCGCTGAACGACAGGGCTGCAGCGGCAGCGGCGCAAAGTAGGGAGGCAGGCAATTTCATGACGGGGCGGGCGTCGGCGGCGACGAGTTCTGGTTGAGGGAAATTCGCGGGTGGTCTGGTCAAAGCCAATCGATTTTACAATGCCCCACCGGGAAAACCCCCAAATGACCCAATACCCCACTCCAGTCCGACCGAACGCTCCACCCACCGAGCACGCCCAGGGGCCCAAGACCCGCCCTCCCCAAACTGGAACCCTTACCCCCGATCCCAAGATCGCCCATGGCTGGCTGCACACGGCCCGCTTCCTGACCACCGCACCCCAGCTCGAACATCTGCCGCCGCTCTCAGTGCCTGAAGTGGCCTTCGTCGGCCGCTCCAATGCGGGCAAGTCGACCTGCATCAACACCCTGACGCAACAGAAGCGCCTGGCCTTCGCGTCCAAGACACCCGGGCGCACCCAGAGCATCAATCTGTTCTCGCTCGGCAAGCAGGGCGTTACCGATGCGGTGCTGGCCGACCTGCCCGGCTACGGCTACGCCGCCGTGCCGCGCGAGGCCAAGCTGCGCTGGCAACGCGTGATGGGCAATTACCTGCTCACACGCGAGAACCTGCGCGGCGTGGTGCTGCTCATCGATCCGCGCCTGGGCCTCACCGAGCTCGACGAAATCCTGCTCGAAGTGATCCGGCCCCGGGTCGAGGCAGGCTTGAAGTTCCTGGTGCTGCTCACCAAGGCGGACAAGCTCAACCACGCCGAGGCCCAGAAAGCGCTGTCGATTGCGCGACTGCAATCGGGCGGTGGCGAAGCCAGACTGTTCTCGGCCCTGAAGAAAAAAGGGCTGGACGAAGTGGCCCAGATGCTCTGGCGCTGGACCCACGAGGCCGGCATGCCGGCCACCGCCCCCGCTCCGGAAGACGAACCGCCCGCGCTGGATTGACGCCTGCGGGCCTTTGAAAGTGCCCGCATGATCCAGACCTTCGACCTCGCCCTGCCCCATGGCATCACGCTGAGTTGCCGTGCCGCGGGCAAGACCGGCCGCCCCGTGCTGCTCTTCCTGCACGGCTTTCCCGAAGCCGCGTTCGTGTGGGATGAGCTGCTGATCCACTTCGCCCAGCCCGAACACGGTGGCTACCGCTGCGTGGCGCCGAACCTGCGCGGCTTCGAGCGCTCCAGCGCGCCCACCGAGGTGGCCGCCTACCGCGCCAAGCCGCTGCTGCAGGACCTTCGCGCCCTGATCGACGCCGCCACGCAGGACAGCCCCACGCCCGGCCAGCTCGCCTGCCTGGTGGCGCACGACTGGGGTGGCGCACTGGCCTGGAGCGTGGCCGCCCAGCATCCGGACCGCCTGCGCCAGTTGGCCATCCTCAACGCGCCGCACCCGGCCACGTTCGCGCGCGAACTCGCGCATTCGCCGGCTCAGCAGGCCAGCAGCGCGTACATGACTTTCCTGGCGCGGCCCGACGCAGCGGCGCTCTTGGCGGAAAACGACTTCGCCCGCCTGTGGCCCTTTTTCACCGACATGGCCGCCAACAGCGAACCCACCGCCTGGCTGGACGACGCCACCCGCGATCGCTATCGGGCGGTCTGGCGGCTGGGCCTGCAGGGGGGCTGCGCCTACTACGCCGCCTCGCCCCTGCGCCCGCCCACGCCGCAGGACCCCGGGGCGGCGGCGTTGCAGATTCCGCGCGACAAGGCGGAGGTGAACGTCCCGACGCTGGTGATCTGGGGTCTGGGTGACACCGCGCTGTCCCCGGCGCTGCTCGACGGTTTGGGCGATTTCGTGCACGACCTGCGCATCGAAACCTTGCCGGACGCCACGCACTGGCTGGTGCACGAGCGGCCGCACCGGGTGGCGGCCCTGCTCGGCGGCTTTCTGGCTCAGTCGCTGCCGTAGAGCGAAGGCTCGCCGGGCGGGCGGGTCTTGAACCGCTTGTGCACCCAGTAGTACTGCTCCGGCATGCGCGCGATCATGCCCTCCAGCCGGCGGTTCATCTGCGCGGTGTCCTCCACCGCATCCGGCCCGGGGTAGCCGGGCCACGCCGGCATCACCTCGACCTCGTAACCGCGTCGCGTCAACCGAGTGACCACCGGCACCACCTTGGCGCCACCCAGCCGGGCCAGGCGCGGCAGCGTGGGCACGGTGGCTGTAGGCACGCCGTAGAAGGGCACGAAGATCGACTCTTCGGGCCCCAGGTCCATGTCGGGCAGGAGATACAGCGCTTCGCCCGAGCGCATCGACTGCACCACGGTTCGCAAGCCCTGCTGTTTCTCGATCAGGCGAACGGTGCCGAAACGCAGGCGGCCCGTGCGAATCCACTGGTCCACGTCCTCGTTGATCTGCGACAGGTAGATGCAGGCGTAGGGCCTGGGCTCCAGCAAGGCCAGCGCCGTCCCGCCGGCGTCCATGCCCACGAAATGCGGTGCCAGCATCAGCACCGGCTTGTCGCCATGCAACTCGTGCGTGGCCCCCACCACCTTGAGGCGCGAGCGCACCATGGCTTCGCTGCCTTCCCAGAGCCAGCTGCGGTCCAGCCAGGCCTGCGCAAACGCCACGAAATGGCGCCGCACGGCGCGGTGGCGCTCGATGGTGCTGTCCTGCGGAAAGCAGAGCGCCCAGTTGGTGCGCGCAATGCGGCGACGGCGCGACGCGACCGCATGCAGCACCTGGCCCATGAGCCAGCCCAGCCCGCGCACCCAGCTCAGGGGCAGTCGCGCCAGCAGGCGCATGAAGCCCACCCCCAGGCGGTTGCCCCAGCGCTCGCTGAACGAGGCAACGGGTGGGACGGGAGCTTCTTTCGATTCGGGAAGTGGCATCGCAAAAAGGAAGGAAGGAACAGGTTCAACCGCCCGTCGCGGCCGGTTGCTTGTAGCGGTCGTAGGACCACAGGTATTGCTGCGGGCATTCTCGCACCAGCGTTTCCATCGCCCGGTTGATCTGCGCAGCCGCCTCGGTGGCCTCTTCGGAGAGGGGGCCGACGCCCGCGCTCTCGAACGGGCGCACATGCACGAGGTAACCCCGACCCCAGCCCAGGCGTTCGCACCAGGCAATCAAGACCTGTGCGCCCGCGGCATGCGCCAGTCGCGCGGACAAGGTCATGGTGTAAGCCTCACGCCCGAAGAACGGTGCCCACACCCCTTGTCCCGCCGGGGGAACCTGGTCCGGCAACAGGCCCACCGCCTGGCCCGCCTTCAAGGCCTTGATGAGTTGCTTCACGCCGGCCATTGTGGTGGGCGCGGTGAACAGCCCGGGCCGCTCGCGGGCGCCCGCCATGATCTCGCGCAACCAGGCCTTCCGCGCGGGACGAAAGAGCACAGTCGTGGGCTGGCGATCGCCGAAACGCTGCGCATAGGCCTGCGCAGCGACCTCGAAACACCCCAGGTGGGGCGTCAGGAAAAGCACGCCCTGGCGCTGTTCCAGCGCGGCCTCGATGTGCCCGGCACCGTCCCACGACACCTCGACAGCGCGCCCCAGCCAGAGTCGCGGCAACTCGGCCACCAGCTTGCCCGACTCGGCCACCGACGCCATCGCAACGCCCTGGGGGAACCCGGCTAGCCGCGCGTGGGCGAACAGCCTGCGGCGGTAGCGGCTGGACAGCCCGAAGCTCAACCAGCCGAGCGCCCAGCCGAAGGCGTGCAGCACCGGCAACGGCAGCAGGCTGGCGATACGGAAGAGGAGGCGAATCAGCAAAGCCATGATCTAGAATGCGCGCATCGCCGAGTTATTGAACTAATTGCGGGGCGATTCATAAATTCCGCTAAAGCGTTCGCCGAACTCTGAGACCGGCAACGCCGATCAACCACTCCGGAGTTTATACATGGCGAACGATTTCCTTTTCACATCCGAATCCGTCTCTGAAGGCCACCCCGACAAAGTGGCCGATCAGATTTCCGACGCCATTCTGGATGCCATCTTCACGCAGGACCCACGCAGCCGCGTGGCCGCCGAGACCCTCTGCAACACGGGTCTGGTGGTGCTGGCCGGCGAGATCACCACCAACGCGCACGTCGACTACATCCAGGTCGCGCGCGACACCATCAAGCGCATCGGCTACGACAACACCGAATACGGCATCGACTACAAGGGCTGCGCGGTGATGGTCTGCTACGACAAGCAGTCCAACGACATCGCCCAGGGCGTGGACCACGCGTCCGACGACCACCTGAACACCGGTGCTGGCGACCAGGGCCTGATGTTCGGCTACGCCTGCGACGAAACGCCCGAGCTCATGCCGGCCCCCATCTACTACGCGCACCGACTCGTGGAACGGCAGGCCCAGTTGCGCAAAGACGGCCGCCTGCCTTTCCTGCGCCCGGACGCCAAGAGCCAGGTGACCATGCGCTACGTGGACGGCAAGCCCCACAGCATCG
>VFQQ010002104.1_pt1 | contig 24124 bp, 36 predicted proteins | sample 3512341 | NCBI WGS metagenome assembly VFQQ01 (sample SAMN10412373, study PRJNA504923) | tailings metagenome | isolation source: Relicate 2 Philex TSF1 revegetated site | place: Philippines: Tuba, Benguet | collected 2017-08-29 | reverse complement strand
GCTGCTGCTGCTGCTGCTGCTGCTGCTGCTGCTGCTGCTGCTGCTGCTGCTGCTGTTCTTTGAGATTCGGCGGTAATGCTGCCAAGAACTCTGCTCTGCGCACAACGCTGCGCCCCGGTGGTCGGCACCTGCACAAGTAGCGGGGTCAAGTAAGGGCAGGAGCGCTCCTCACACCGTTGAGTGCGGTCCGCCGCCCTGGGCGGCACACACGTTGCAGGCACGGCGCCGGCAGCAGCGGCAGCAGCAGCATGAGCGAGGATTATGAGGGCGGCTGGGAGGCGGCGGCTGTGGCGGGGCACCCTCGGGGGCTAGCATACCAGCTGGCGGCTGCAGATCTGGCAGCCACGGATCGCAGCTTCCCCGCACTGCGGCTGGCAGCGGAGTGGCTCTGGCATCCGGCGCTGGTGTGGCTGGTGGCGGTCATTTACTTCCTGCTGCTCCTGCTGCCGCCGCCCACTGCTCGAGGCCTCCTGACACCGCTGCCCTGGTGACGCTCGTGCCCCACCCCACACACTGCAGGTGAGATCCCTCAGTGCAAGCCACACACACCACTCCAAAGCACCCCAACGGGCCGTTTATCCCCCCCTACTGCCAGCTAGCGTACTTGCAAGCTTTGTCCTGCTCACTCTGCTGCCCCTGCTTCCCCTCTTCCTTCCCCTTTTGCTCTTCACAGGGACGGCGACGTCTACATTGGCAGCGGCTGGAACGAGCTGTCGGTCGGCATTCTCATGATCATCGTCATCCCCCTTCTGGGCCTGCTGTTTGCATGGGCCACCTATGGCACCCTGTGGGCCACCGGCGAGTTCTATTGAGCAGCACCTCAATGCCTCAAACACGGGCCGACAACGCCTCAGGGGCCAGGAACCCAGCTGTGGCCCGTGATTTCTTTTTGAGGGCCCAAGCCCCCGCTGCTTCGCCAATGTACCAACAATGCACCTCGATTGATGATGATCAAACGCTGATATAATTCCGCACCTGCCCTGCCCTTCTCCGCGCCTGCTGCAGCGGCACCCGTTTGTTTTGTGTGTCCCGTTTTCACCCTTCCTAACCCTGCTTGCTCCCGCTCATTCCGCCGAGGAGACCGCCCACCAGAACTGCACCATGCCCTGCTCTTCTGCCACTGCAACCGCCCATCACCGTGCACTAACCACCGGCGTAATAACACGCGTTTCCAGCACAGGGGTGCATGTTACGTTTGACAAGCTAGCCGAGCACTGGTCCTGATGCACAGGCACGCTTACAGAGCGGGATGCTACATCAGCTTGTGGGAGAGTGGGCAGCAGGCGGTGCATGAGGACAGCTAGCAAAACAGTTGAGCCAGTATGCGGCCAGCCACAGCGCCCGGCAGGCAGGAGCGGCCCAGGCACAGGGCGGCAGTTCGTAGGCGTGCCGCATCTGCCGGCGGCAGGCGCCGCACCAGCTGGGCAGCTTGGGTGGGGGAGCAGGCCAGCGCTGTGGGGATTGCACAGCCAATGCCAGTGCAGGGAGCGGGGATCAATGCCCAGCTGGCAACATCCAATGGCAGGCGGCCGGGGGCCAGCAGGAAGGCAGCAAACAGAGAGTGGTTGGGGGCGGTGTCGGCAAGGGCAGCCAGCACCAACCCGGGAGGGCCGGCACCCAGCAGCGCATTGGCAGTGGATAGGTGACCAGATGTCAGCGCAAGCTGCAGCGGCATTTCGCTACGGGGAGGTGCTGTCAGGGCTGTGGCTGCCGCTGGCGCTGCCTCCAGCAGCAGGCGTGCCACCGCCTCGTGGCCATCTGCTGCTGCAAAGTGGAGGGGCAGCCAGCCATTCTCAGATGCTCCAATGGCTGCCTCTGGTGCTGCCTGCAGCAGCAGGTGAGCCACCGCCGCATGGCCCATCTTGGCAGCGAAGTGGAGTGGCAGGCAGCCATTCACATCTGCTGCCATGGCTGCTGTTGGCACTGCATCCAGCAGCAGACGAGCCACTGCCTCGTGGCCCTTTGCCGCTGCAAAGTGGAGAGGCAGGCAGCCATTCTGAGCTAATGCCATGGCTGCGGCTTGTGCGGCCTGCAGCAGCAGGCGAGCCACTGCCTCGTGGCCATCTGTTGCTGCAAGGTGGAGGGGCAGGCAGCCATTCACAGTTGCTGCCATGGCTGCCTCTGGTGCTGCCTCCAGCAGCAGGCAAGCCGCAGCTTCATGGCCGTTTGCTGCTGCATAGTGGAGGGGCAGCCAGCCACTAGGCCTTGCTGCCATGGCTGCGGCCGGTGCTGCCTGCAGCAGCATGCCCACAACCGCATCATGGCCATCTGTTGCTGCAAAGTGCAGGGGCAGACTGCCGTTTGCAGTTGCTGTTGTGGCTGCTGCTGGTGCTGCCTGCAGCAGCAGGCGTACCACTGCCTCGTGGCCGTTCTCAACTGCCCGGTGCAGTGGCAGAAAACCCTGCTCATCCGCTGCCAGGCATGCCGCCGGAGCTGTTTCCAGCAGCAGGCGTGCCACCGCCTCATGGCCGTTTCTAGCTGCCCGGTGCAGAGGCAGCACTCCAGCTTCGTCAGCTACCATGGCTGCTGCTGGTGCTGCCTGCAACAGCAGGCGCGCCACCGCTGGATGGCCAGCCACAGCAGCCATATGCAGGGGCAGCCACCCAAGTGCATGTGCCGTCATGGCTGCCTTCGGTGCAGCTTCCAGGATACGCTGCACTGCAGCTGTATTGCCAACGTGGCAGGCTGAGAAAACGGCCTTCGCAGGATCCATGTTGGGCCTGCTCGGTGAAAGTGGAAGGCAAGGAGCGGTGAGTGAGCTCGCCGCCGGCAGCAGGGTCCAGCCTCGGCAGCCCGGCGGTTGCCGGCATCGGGCTAAGCTGTACCTGATCTTGCGGATCCGAGCAACGCAGCCTGCAGCAGGCGCGGGGCACGGCGCAAGGGAGCGGGTCTGTGGCTGGCCGCCACCACTGACGCCCCGGGCTTTTGTGTCACACCCCTGTGAAATGCGAGGGGACGATCAGCGCGGTTGACTCGACGGCTGCCTCTGCTGGACCCACGCGGCTGCTGCGCTGCCGCCACCGCTCGTCCATGCCCGCTCGCAGCCAGTTGAACGCACACGAGTTGCAGACAACTTGCCACTGGGACCAGCTCAGACCGTGCCTACCAACCACGCTTCCAAGGACGCGCAATGCAGGGTGTGTGTACACAGATCACATGTGGCGACGCGAGCAGGCCCGCTGCCGCTGCCGCTCCGCTACCGCCAAACTCAACCCTGGCGCGGGTCATTGCCTGATCAGCACTGTCCATCTGCTCGCTCACTCTCGCCTGCAGCTGTTTAGGAGACCAGCGCTCGCACCGCAGCAAACACGCGCGAAGCGCTCGGCCGACTGCCCCTGGGGCGCTGACCGGCCCACCGCCGCTGCCCCATGCTGGGCGCACGAGCCCTGAGCACAGCGGCGGCCGCGCAGAGCGTCGTGGATGTCGCAATTGTCGGCGGCGGCATGACGGGCGCGGCGCTCGCCGCGGCGCTCGGTGAGGCGTGCTGGCTCTGCGCCCAACTGCAGCACTCTGTTTGGCTGCACTGCAGCATCCGTCAAAGCAAACGAAAGTCACCTGCCGGTGCCTCCAAGGCCTGACATGTCACGGCACGTTGAGCACTTCTTGACTGCTGCCGGCATTCCTGCCCTCCTGCACCTCACTCCGCTGCCCCAGCCGCTGCCTCACCACCCTTTCCTGCCCACCTGCAGCCACCAACCCGCTGACCAAGCACCTCAGAGTGGCGCTGCTTGACAGGCAGCCAGCCGCAAGCATGCCAGCCATCACTGACCTCCCGCCTTACGCCGACCTTCGGGTGTCAACACTTACACCTGCCTCTGTTGCACTGCTGCGGTCGGTGGGAGCTTGGCGCACGTTAGCACCTGCAGCTGCACCCTTCTGTGACATGCAAGTGAGTGGCTGCTGGTGTGGCAGCCGCACAGGCGGCAGCTCAGCATGCAACACGCTCCGCTGTGTCAATAAAATGCCGCAAATGCTTCTGCCGGTGTGTTGCTGTCGCCGCGTCACGTGCGGTGCATGGGGTGGCACGTGCTGCATTGCCGTGTTCGAGCACGGCAGACAGCATTGCAGCTTTCTCCCCACTGCGCTCATTGCGCCCGCCTGGTCTGCAGGTGTGGGACAGCGGCGGTGAGGGCTTTGTGCGATATGATGCTGCCAGCATAGGCGCAGGTGCGGCTTTAGCTTGGCCGGCGCGTGCGTCGCTCTCGTGGCATCATTGCGGTTGTGCTGAAGGCACGTTGGTGTTCCTGGGGAGTGCGCTGCTACTGAATGCTGGTACTGGCAATCACTTCCAGTCGGAGCTCTTGCACACATGCCCTGGTGCGGTTCCACTCACACTTGATCTCACGTGCTGCCCTGCAGACAGACGGGATGGGGTTTGTGGTGGAGAACCGCAGCTGTTTTGTACCTTTCCTGGCCTAGCTGCCCAAACCTTACAGGATCAGTTGCATTAACTCACGTTCTGTCCTGCAGATGTGATGGGGTACGTAGTGGAGAACCGCAGTGTCGCCTTGCCTGCCCACGAGAATGAGGGCGCATTGTAATATGTCGCTTATTGCCCCGCAGATGTGATGGGGTACGTGGTGGAGAACCGCCTCACCGTGGCTGCGCTACACCAGCGGCTCAGGAGCAGCAGCGCAGTGCAGGTGGGCGGCGGTGAGCGTGCGCGAGCCTGGCTGGGTCTGAATCAGCTTTTTTGCGTCAAGCAAAGTTTTGGCTGGCTGCTGAGGTGATACTGCTGTGGTGAAGCAAGGGGCGGTGTGCCTGCGTGATTGGGGTTGCAAACAGCATTTGGGTGCAGGCTGTGCCTTGACGTGGTTTGTGTTTCAGTTCCTAGCGCGGCGTTTCAGTTCTGATTTCAACAGCCCCGCCTGTATCCCACACACACAGATGATGTTGCCGGCAAGCATAGCGTCCGCCCAGCTGCCCCCATACACGCCGGTGGCACAGGCAAGCGCTTTTGGCATCTTCTAACTGATGTGTGTGCTAACTGCCAACTTGCACAGAATCGCATGCTTGTAAACAGCCCCTCCTCACCGGCGCCTCTTCCTGCCTGGCTGCAGCTGGACGGCGGCCCATTTGTGCAGCTGAATTTGGAGGGCGGCAGCAGCCTGCAGGCCCGGCTGCTTGTGGGCGCCGACGGCCGCGGCAGCCGCGTGCGGCAGTGGGCGCAGGTGGGTGTTTTTTTGTGCAGCTGCTTGCAACCATGGCTGCTTGCAACTCTGGCGTCCTGGCATGTGCCTGCTGCTGCTTCTGAGCAGCTGGCAGACAACAAAGCGCGTCACGCCCTGACACATGCAGATCCGCACGATAGGGCGGGACTACGGGCAGCGGGGCGTTGTGGCCACCCTAGCTACTTCGTGGCCCAACCAGACCGCCTTCCAGCGATTCCTGCCCACCGGCCCGGTGGCACTGCTGCCCGTGCGCGGCGGCTACAGCAGCCTGGTTTGGTCGTGCCCTCCAGAAGTGAGTGCACGCTGGTGACAGTGAGCCTGTGTCGGCCCAAGGGGTATGTTGGGGAGTGGCAGCTCTTGGGACGTGCCTGGGGGATGCTTGAGCAAGACTATCAAGCGCAGACAGAGCCTGCGAGCTGTGAGCCGATGTGGTGCTGCCCTTTCCAAACACGCCCCAAGTCGCCCACCTGCCTACCTTGCATTCTGCCTACCTGCCCACAGATGGCTGCCCGGTTGGAGGCCCTCCCCCGCCCTTCCCTTCTACCCAACCCTTACGATGTCTTGCCGCATGCATTCCAACCAAGCAAATGCACTTTGCCATGCCCACAGATGGCCGCCCGGCTGGAGGCCCTTCCCACTGTTGCCCTTGCTTTGCTAAACACCTTTCAACTCTTCCGCCTTCCTGCCTGCCTCACATCGCCATGCCCACAGATGGCCGCCCGGCTGGAGGCCCTTCCCCGACACGAGCTGGCCGCCGCCGTCACAGAGGCGCTGACGGGGCCGCCCCACTACCCGCCCAAGCCACCTCTGGGTTCTTTGCTGAGCGGCATCATGGCCCCAGCAAGGACCACGCGCTTTGTGGAGCCGCCGCAGGCAAGGGGCTGTGTATTGAGTATCGCCTGGTTTGGGTGCTGCCTGCCTGCTCATTGGTATGGGCGGCTGCTGGCTGCTGAAGGCTGCTGGCCTCACTTGCGCACCTGGGCAGCCAGCAACCCAAAATAAACACGATTGCCCATGTGAAAGCGGTGGATGTGGTGGGAGACGATCCCAAGCCCCAGTATCAGAAATTTAACCACATAACCACAGCTAACGCTAATCTTCTTTTACACAATCAGGTGGTGGATGTGGTGGGAGACGACCCAAAGTCCTTCCCGCTCACGCTGGCGCACGCAGGCAAGGGAGCTTGCAAGCTGCCTGCAAGCCTGCATGGCCATCTGAGCAGCACTGCATGCCCAGCCTACCCTGCTGCTGCCACTGCTGCGGGTTGCCAGCCAACTGCAAAGCATACAGCGCTGTGCAATAATGGCTCCATTCGTGTGTGGATACTCCTGCAGGGCGATACGTGCGGCCGCGTGTGGCGCTGATCGGCGATGCGGCACACGGCATTCACCCGCTGGCGGGCCAGGGCATGGTGAGAATAAACGCAATTTTTAATCCTGGATTGTATGACTTGGAGTTATCACAGATTGAGGCCTTTGAGGCCTAATGGCATTCATACCGGTGAGCCAGGGCGTGGTGAGGATGGCTTAGCGCGTTTGGTTGTGGGTGCTTGGGTCTCCACCCTCTGCTAGCTCAGTGCCTCCAGTCAAAGTAGCTTGCGGCTGAACTGCTGTGCTGCTGTCCCTCTGTGCAGAACCTGGGCTTTGGCGATGTCCGCGTGCTGGCTGCAGCCATCGCAAATGCAGGTGCGCATGTGTTCCTTTGGGGACTCGTGTGCGCTGTTTGCCTTTGCTCGAAGGCCGCTGCCCCTGCTGCCCCTGCTGCCCCTGCTGCTGCTGCCCCTGCTGCTGCTGCTGCTGCTGCTGCTGCCATGCCTGCCGGACGAGTGGAGAGCGCAGCAGGTGCAGGGCAGCGCATTGCTCCCCACCATGCTGAGATTGGGCACAGGGCGCCACATGCTGAGTATAACCCAAGCATGGTTGCCCTCTGCTTAACCCTTTCATCCCAAGCAGTTGAGACCGGCCAAGACATTGGATCCCCCGCGATGCTGGAACGGGACTATGAAGCGCCACAGAAGCGGGTCAACTCGTCCATGATTGCGGCAATGGACGGGCTGAAGGACATCTTCCAGCCGCAGGTGTGCCTTGCGGACCTCAGCAAATTTTGTTCTCCTGGCGGGATGGGTGGGTGGGGGTTATGTGTCACCAGCTGCCGCGATGGACGGGCTGAAGGACATCTCCCAGCTGCAGGTGTGCTCGTGTTAGCAAGACTGCTAGTGCAGATGCTGGCTGGGCGGATGTTGTCGATTTTCGCCGTGTGTGGTGCACCACCCCTCTTCTCCCCCTGTCGTCTTGTGCAAGAGTGGCGCTGTGGACTGCCTGCACTCCCTCAGCCTGGACCTCGATTATTCTGTGCATTTTACTCATGCTCCAGCTGCTTGCTGGCCCCTCCTGCAGAGCGGTCCGGTTGCGCGCCTGCGCTCTCTTGGACTGGACCTCATCAACTCGTCACCGGTCGCCAAGCGAGCCATCCTGCGCATCGCCATGCATGGCATGGCGGCGGACGAGCGCTAGACGCACCAGGCAGTGCTGCAGATGGTAGAGGGACGAGTGACAGCCGGGGCGGCAGCCCGGGAGTTGAGACAGAGGGCCGACCTGAGGGTTGCCAGTCCGGCTGCCGCACGGCAACGTTGGTAATGTGGTCTGGCCAATCTTGCTTAAACCATCTAAGCAGCTGTAAATCAACACACCAGTCTGGTGCTACTGCCGTGCATGCTGTACAGCGCCGTACACAAGGGAACAATGATCTGCGGGGCCGCACTAGCTGCAGACAGGCAGGTCGCACAATGTGGCGGTGCGCTTGGTGGAAAACGCTGCAGTTCGCACGACGACTTCATTTGTGTACCTTGTCTACCTGCCACGGTCCTCGATTATTGCTCACGACCTTGAGTCCTGCTGCCAAACACCCTGGCTGCCGCTGTTGGGTGCTCCCTGGCTGCCGCTGTTAGGTCCACGCCCTCTCAGCCCAGTGCATGCCATGCCATGGCGCCACTAAGTGACTGGAGGCATGCGTCAATACCACGGGTGACCTGCATGCCGTTCCCCTGTCATATTGTTGTTGTCTCATTCCATTGGGTGGCAGTCCATCGTCCAGCGGCGGGAGCGGCCCCAGAGGCGGCAGCACCCGCAAGCCGTCTGCCAAGCCGGCCGGGCTGCTGCCGATAAATTTCTTATCAGCAGCAGCAACAGCAGCTGAGCGGCAAGGCTGCTGCCAGTGTGACAGATGTCAGGCAGGAGCAGGAGCCCGGAGGCGCAGGGGCGCCGGGGCGCCGGGGCGCATGCTGTTGCGATGTGCGTGGCGAGGCCTTCCGAGGTGGGTGCGGCTCATCCCGCTGTCTGCCTGTCCGTTTGTGGCAACCTACGTGTTCAGCGCTAGCTACGACTGGAGGGAGAGCTGTGAGGAGGCCGCGGCGAGAAATGGCCGGTGCGACGAGGTGGTGCTCCTATCTGGCTCCCGCGGGCAAGCCTGTGCCACAAACATGGGTTGGTGGTGTGTGTGGGGTACCTTGCGCGGCAGCGCTAACCCGCTGGGCCCTGCGGTGGCCCCCTTCCCTCTGCAGCAGCTCTGCGGCGGTTCCCTGGTGCCGCGGGCTGCGGCGTGTCTCTGCGCCCGCCGCTGGAGGTCGGCGCCTCGGTGTTTGGGCGGGTCGGCGGCGCTTGCGCCGACCGCCGCTGCTCCTCGCCGCCGCCGCCGCCCGAGGTAATTTGATTTGATGGGTGGTGGCTGTTTCATTGCTACGTCCAGTGCGGTGTGGCATCTGGAGCATGGAAGGCCATTGTGTCGGCGCTGCCGCGCCTGGGTGGGCTGGGAGGCCCACGGCATCCACCTCCGCAATTTGGGTTGTGCCATGACTTGGCTGGAATGCCAGGCAGGCTATGCGCACACACATTACCTGTCATGCCACTGCTGCCGCTCAAACATGTGCAGTCCCCCACGGGCGAGGGCGCAAGCGTGGAGAAGCCGCCTTCGAAGGATGACCTGCACGGTGCGCCCGACTCTCCCTGAGCGTGCTTGCATTCCTGCTTCGACTTGTGCCGCTGGCGTAAAGGTGCCACTTGCTCTCGGCTTGCCACTCCTCTGAACCGCCCCCACCTGTTGCTGCAGTGCGAGTTGTGTTCATCGAGCGCGAGGTCGACGGCATGAAGGTGCGCAGCCTGGTGCCAGCATGTCACTGCCTTGCATGTGCCGTAAGGAGGTTGCATCTGCCGCTGCGCTCCAATATTGTCGACGTGCTGTCATCCCTGCCTGCCGACTGCAGAAGTCGATCGAGAGCTTGGTGCAGGGCACCACTCCATTCCAGAAGGTGGGTGGGTGCACATCTTGCGGCGTCGCCTAGCCTGCGGAAGCTGGGTGCTTGCCTGCCCAAGCTGGCCAGCTGTGCGCAACACCTGGTTGCAAGAGGCAGGCAGAGGCCCACGTCTACACTCTCACTTTGCATACTTTGCGCTCACTCATGCCTACCATGCCTGCCCGTCTGCCTGCCTGCACTTGATGCAGACCCTGGCACTGACCACTGACGTGTACAAGCTGGCCTGCGATCTGAAGATTGTGGACATCAAGATGCAGGGGCTGGACAAGAGCATGACCAACCTGACCGACGAGGTGAAGGACCTGACAAAAGACATGAAAGACCTAGTGAAGTGGCAGCAGCGGGCAGTGGGTGTCACCATGATTGCGGGCACTCTTGTTAGCGTGCTTACTCTCCTGCTGAGGCACCAGCTCACAGGTTGAATCTCGCCGCCGCCAGCTGTGCTTAGCAAGCCAGCTGTGCTTAGCACACGTGCTGTCGGCAACCACAGTACATGATATAGCGCTGCAATGACGCACTTCCCTTTACCCTTGTACATCCAAGCTCCTCATTCCCTTGTCACCGATAACCTCATTTGTGCCCCAAATCACCCTCCTGTCACCATTCACCATCCCCAAACCCAAAGTAGCAAAGTCCCCAGCCAACGTGCCGACTCCGTCACCATTCTTCTCAGTTTACCCGTTTAACCCCTCCATGTCGTTTCACCCGCTGTTTCTGCTGGTGTGCTCCATTCATTTTTTATCTTAACTGAATGAGCGACGTTGAGAGCGAGATTGACCATATCGGATGGAGTCATGGCAGGGCGGAATGGGTTGCAGGGGCGCCCGGCGTGCTTCGGAGCTGGTTGCAGCCATGCTCCTATCGCCGCACTGCCAGTGGTGATGGTTGCAGTAGCAGCAGCACTGCCAGTGGAATGTGTGGACGGTACAGCTCTCGCATCTACCCCCGCTCGCCGCGCAGGGACCCTAAACCCTAACCCTGAAATGATGGCAGTGCAGGGCAGGGTTCGAGCAGCGGCGCGTGGGCCACTGATTGCTTGCTGCCATGCTCCTGTCTTCACACTGCAACGCTGTTGGCGGCTGCAGAGCAGCGCTGCTGCCCCCTCCGACAGAGCTGCAGAGATGCAATGTTTTGCTTGCCTGGTCTGCTGCACATGTGCCATCCCCCATGGTCCCCTGCCTGCCTTGCTGATTGTGCCTCAGCACCTCGCAGATCAGGGAGGTGGGAGGAGATGGAAGCGGGATGCAGTGTGCTGCGAGGCACATCCATTCGTCTGGAGTCCCACCCACATGTGAGGTGGTTGCAGCCGACCTGCGACACCACCAGCTGTGCAGCTGGCATTCAAGCACTGCCAGTGGAACGTGTGGACTGTACAGCTCGATGCATCCTATCCCGCCGCTCGCCGCTGCGGGGCGGCGCCGCGCAGCAGCTGGGTGCTTGGGGCAGCAGTCCCGTGCGTGCAGTGCAGTCCTGTCGGTTTGTGGTTCATCCGCTGGCCAGCATCGCCTCTTTGGGCCACCGCACGAGCCCAGTGGGGAGCCGGCTGCCGCACCGCAGGGCCTGCGGCTCGAGCGACGCGCCCCCCACATCGAAATTGCCCGTCCCGTGTGGCTGCCGAGCGCCCAGGTGCACCCGGCTGCCGCTGTTTGCACCCTCAGCCTCGAGCAGGCGGGTTTGGGCTGCACCGCCAGCGATTGCTTGTCAAGCGGCAGCACCGACATGCCGGTGTCGGGTGCTTGGCTCCAACCCAAGCAAACCTGCTGCTCGCCGCCGCCGCTGCTCTGCCGCCGCCGCTCGGCCGCCAACGCCGCCACTCCGCCTGATCCTGCATGTTCACCTTTGCCCTGCTCGCCAGGTCTCCCACCTCGCTGCCCAATGCTGCGCTACCTACGTGGAAGCAGCGGCAAGGCGCCGCCTGGCGCCGGCCCGGACATTGAGGCACTGCTTGCTGAGTTGGAGAAGCAGATTTCAGAGGCCAGCCTGCAGCCATTTGCAGGCAGCAGCGAGCTGCCGAATGGAGGCTCTCAGGAGCGGCGGGCGCTGCTGCTGCGCTACCTGCGCGCTGGTGTGGCTCCAGGGGCTTGCGTCTAGCGCGCTGTAGTGCGGGGGGATTGTACGTGCCGCTTGATCCTCCACTGTGCTGCAGCCGGTATCCGGGATGGAACGCAGCGCCGACTTGTGCTTGCTGCTGCTGAACCCTGGACCGCTGCTGGTGCCGCTACAAACTTCTGTTGGTTGCTGTGGATGGTCTGCCTCCACACCAGCTTTTGCAAATGCAGCTGACCTGCTTGCTTATCCCTTCCCGTGCAGAGAAGCTGGATGTGCCCAGCGCGGCGCAGCGGCTGGAGCGGCAGGCGGCCTGGCGCCGAGGGTGGGGCGACGTGACCGAGGTGGGTCGAGGCGGCTGTAGCAGTGCCATAGTTTAGTTCAGCGGCGGCTACCGCTGCGCATGCTATGCAGAGGCATGACACAGGGGGGGATGGAGAACAGTTGCGCTCTTGGCGGGTGCAGCTGCTGTTGCCGATGCACACACATCGGAGGCGGCATGGCAGCGTTGGCGCAGGGGGTGGCACCGCCGCTGTGAGCCCACTTGCAAGCACCCTGACCTTCTCTCCCACTTGCAAGTGTGCAGGTTGCTGTGGCGGTGGAGGTGCCGCCACGAGCCCACTTGCAAGCGCCCCCACCTTGTATCACTTGCACATGCTTGCTGCAGGAGGATGTGGCGGTGCAGGTGTCGCTGTGAGCCCACTTGCAGTAACCCCCACCCTTTTCTCCCACTGCTCAAAAAAACTAACTGCAGGAGGATGTGGCGGTGCTGCTGTGAGCCCAGTTGCAAGCACCATCACCCCTCTCTCCCACTCCTCGAAAATATTAACTGCAGGACGATGTGGCGGTGGAGCTGGCGACGGGCAAGCTGAAGCTGCAGGCCCCCGTAGCAACCGCCCCCTGCAGCTCAGACTCCGCCCCCGGCAGCGGCGGCAGCAGCGCCAGCGGCAGCAGTGTTAGCGGCAGTGGCAGCGGCAGCGATGGCCTGGCCGGTGCCCGCCCGGTGCTCATTGTGAAAGCGTCTCGCCACCGGCCGGCGGCCAACCCCCAAGTGCTCAACCGCTTCATTTACTTTGGCCTGGAGACAGCCTCGCACTACTGCTGGTGCCCGGCCAACCAGGACGGCAAGCTGGTCGCCATTTTTGACCTGGCAGGCAAGCTTGGGTGAAGGGAATGCTGCTGTTTGGAGTGCTGCTGCTGGGCTCTTTGCTGCCACTGCTACTGCCGCCTGCCTCTGGATCTGGTGCACTGTGCCTACTGCCGCCATGCTGCTGCCTGCTGCCGCCACGCTGTTGTCCGGTGCTGCACTGATGCGTGACTTGCCGTCTTGCCTGTCGTTACGTCTCTGCATTGTGACATGCAACTGCCCCTTACTCTTATTGCCCACCCCACTTGCCTGCAGGCCTGCAGCTGAAGAACCTGGACGGCACACGGGAATGGCTGCATTTATGCCATAAACCGCGTGCATGTTAACATGAATACAACCTAAATCTCACCCTGCCTGCAGGACTGCAGCTGAAGAACCTGGACGCCACGGGCCTGCGGGCCTCCTTCCACATGCTGGCGGAGCACTTCCCGGAGCGCATTGCGACTGTGTGGATGCTGGATGTGAGTGCCTTGTGTTATTTTGAGCATGTGCTGCACTTGCGGAGATTTGCTGTTGAGGCGGAGCACTTCCCAGAGCGCATCGCCGCCGTGTGGATGCTGGATGTGAGCAATTGGGTGTCATGTGACTGTGCCTCGCCTGCTAAATATGCTGTTGGGACCCAACGCTTTTCGGAACCAGGTGCCACCGTGTGGTTACTAGTTGTGCGCGCTTTTGGTTTTGCATGGCTTGGCGCGCTGGGATGTGCTGGCAAGCTGTGCAGCTGTGTGTTGTGACCGTGCTGATGTGGGCGCTCTTGCTGTTTTGCGGCATTGAAGCGTCTGACTTTGCATTTCACTCCACTGCACCCCCCACTGCCTGCGTCTGCAGGCGCCCGCAATTTTCGGAGGCCTGTGGAAGGTCGTCTCGCCCTTCATCGACAGGTGACACCTGCTCTCTTTCTGCAGAAGCGTGTTTCTCTGGTGTCCTGCCTGCCGGGTGGCCGCTGCTGCTCCTGCTTGCAGTTGCTGCCCTTCCGATTTGCCGTGCACAGCTGGCGCCGCCACAGCCAGATGCAGCCTGCCAGCTGCTGCTGTGGCTCTCACGCTGTATTGTTTATGCTGTGCAGCTGCTCACACTGTGATGTCTGTTGCCCCTTTACAGCAACACCCGGAAGAAGATCAAGTTTGTGAGCGGTAGGGCGGGGCAGGCGGCACTGCTGGAGGTGAGCAGAGAGGCAGATTGCGCTATGCCATGCTGTGCCGGGCTCTGCACCGTTCTATAGACTTGGCGCCGCATATGCCCACCCTGCATGTGCGTGTTTGGTAAACTAGGCAGCGTCCGCTCACTCCGTTGCGCCTTCACGCATTGCAGGCGATGGGGCCTGAGATTCTGCCAGTTGAGTATGGCGGCCGGGCCGCCGAAATCCCAATCGAGCTGGCCGTGCAGCAGCTGCCGGCATGGCAGCAGCGCCAGCTGGCAGCACAGCAGGCGCAGCAGGGCGGTGCAGCGGGCGCAACAGCGGTGCAGGCAGCTGGGGAGTGCAAAGCAGCAGCAGCAGAAGAAGAGGGCGGCAAATCGGCTGCTGAGGTGGCAGGGCCGCTGCACCTGCACACAGCCTCGATGCGCTTGTCAGAATCCTGCTCCAACCTGGCGGCTGTGCCGGTTTAGGCGCTTGGCCGGGGCAGCAGGGGCAGCAGCATCAGCATGGGTTCAAATGGCGACTGCTGCCCCGCTGCCCAAGCTTCAGGCTATGCAACTGCTCCGCTGTCGCTGCTGCTTGGCGGCCTCTGTGCACACTCGAATTTCCATTCTCCTTCCTGTTTTGCTTGATGTGAGGCCCACAGGCCGATTTCTGAGCTCTCTCCCTCGCAGGACCCCTGTCTGTTTCATCCAACCGCTGTTTTTTCCCCGCACATTTCACAATTCAGCCTCATTCCTACTCCTGCTCTTTGCTGCCCCGATCACCTGCAGCGCTTCGGTTTTCCTGCAGCACCTCCTTTTTGATGCGTTCTGTGCAAAAACTTAACATTTGGACTGCAACAACAAATGCTCCATGTAACATCTGCAGGTTGTTTGCAGCAGCATCAGCCGAATAGGTTGGGCAATAGGACCTGCACCAGGAAGCAGGGTGAGACCAAGCCATGGTTGCTTGCGTGTTGCAGAGGTGCAACACACATTCCAGAGCAACAGGCAGGTGCAAGACTGCTGCTGCCTGCTGCCTGCACATCCGGACACGCTACCCTCCCCAACCAGTGCACCCCTGCGCTCAAGCTGCACCTTATCAACGGTTATGATGCTTGCGTTCCCGGCAAGCACGTCTGGACCAAACACGACCTGCAGGGCAGGAAAGATGCACAGCGCCATGTTGTGTGTGACGGGCTCAACATGAAATGTGTAAGGGTCTAGCAGGTCGTGTGTACTGAACGTCAGCAGCTGCAGCAGCGGCAGCCGCGGCAGCAGCAACGCCGGCACGACAGCGCAGCACAGCACAGCACAGCACACTCACCGTGACGTTGCCAATCTCCTGCCCGGCTGGAATGAGCGTGAGGGTGCCCACGCCGGTGGCTGCCGACACATCCTCTCCCAGCTGCGTCTGTGGTTGTCATTGCAATGGAAGGTAGGGCAGGCACACATGCGCTGTTTTGCACATTCGCACAGCAAGGGCTGTGCAGGAAGCAAGGCAGGCAAGCGCTGATCCTGCATGGCTCAGGTTTTACAGCACGCACCGATGCGCAGCCTGTCCACTCAGTAAGAAGTTCATCCACCCGCTTTGGTGCAGCAGCACCCACTGCCCTGCATAACTGAGCAGTCATCGTCCTCACCCCAATGACCTGTCCCTCCAGCGCAGTGGTCAGGTCCAGGCCTTGGCGCGCCCGATCCTGCAGGCGAACAGGTAGTGTTCGGCCAGCAGTAGGCCGGGGGCTGCAGGGACAGGCACATATGCAGATCGTACCACATGGCAGACCCATCTGTGCGACGAGCAGCAGCAATAGCATGCAGCACCCTTCTCTCACTTGCAGCTCAAAGTAGGTGAGCGACTCCTCCGGATGCACGTTGTATTCAAGGATCTGCGGGGAGTGCAGGCAGCTTAGTTGCAGCCCGTCGACGCAGCAGGAGGAAAGAGGGGAAGAGCCTGCAACACGCCTGAAATGGCGCCAAGCGCGCGCGGCGTCCCAGTTGGTTAGTTGCAGGTTAGCTCACCGCATCATCGAAACCGTCCCGATCTCAATCACCGCACTGCCTGCCGGCAGAAGTGCATTCTAGTGAGTAGGCGCGGCTTTACCTTGCGGAAGCCAGCAGCGTACATCGTGTTGTTCTGCACAGCGGTCAGAATGCCCTCATAATCGCCCAGCCCGTCCATCTTGCCCATGAGGTCCCAGGCTGGGTCTGCGCATGCGGTGGCGGGACCACAGCGCGCTAAGCAGGGCAGGTCATGCACTGATCAGCCATGGTGATTGAGCGGCAGGCAGACTGCTGTGCGCAGCAGCATAGATAGGGTCTGGGCAGGACGGTGCACAGGTTGAGAGCACTGAATGTGAGTGGCAGTCATGCATCCTGCTTCCCATTGTGTGGCACAAAATAGAGTGGCATCCGGCAGGCCAGGCAGCCCTCCCAGCTGCCTTCCCAGCAGCACTGCTAATGCAGCAACAGCAGCAGCGGCACTTGGCAAGCCAACTCACCGGAGATTGCAAACAGGGTGGCAGCGTAGGCGGGGTCATCCCACGACTCTGCCACCTCAGGCGTCAGAATCTGCAAGATGTGAAAATCTAAAATGGCCGTTCACGGCGGCTCCAAACATAACCAGCGCGCGGCTGGGGGGCGGCGGCATGGCGGCGGCCAGCTAATCCTGGCTATGCAGGGGCAGGCATCTCCTTACGCACCCATGCAAGCTCCACTGTGCGAGAGTGGTTGGTGGCAGCGGCCCAGCCAGCCACAGTGTCGAACACAAGCGGCTCAGGCAGCTGCGGGCCCTGGGCCAGCACGCCTGCAAGGGCGGCGGCGGGCGAGCGGCGGCAGTGAGCAGCGGCCGTGCGGCACCGACGACAGGCGGTGGCACGCGCGGGGCGCTGTAAATTGCATCAAAAGTGCGATCGGATCCTGCCGCGCGCGCCTGCGAGCGCCTGCAGGCCGCACAGGGCGAGGAAGCAAAGGGCGTGGCGTGCCATGCCTGGCTCAGGCCGAACGGCGCTTCAGATAGCTGCAACCTTGCAATTGAGCCGGCAGAACAACAAATATCGAGCGGCCGTCAGGGTTCGAGCTTGCATTGCGACTGCCCGGCAGCACGCCGCCACCGCTCACCTAGCGGGACTGATGGCCGCAATTGCATTAGGGTGGCTGATTTTCTGCATGCACATGGTGAAAGTGCCGCTCGCACTCGCCACATATGCCACAACTTTGGTACGCAGGGGAGCCATGTTCACATTCGCCGCACCGAGCGGCAGTTCCTGAAGGGAGATGTTCATTTGGCGCAGCACACGCCGATGTTGCCACGGTCAACAGCCATGGTGCATTTCTTGCCGCCATGGCCTGCTTCAAATTTGGCTGCAGATGGAGACGCTCCAGCGACAGAGGCTTCGGGCTTGTGCACTAGCTGCGGCAGCTGCCTTTGCCAGCTGCTGCTGCTGCTCAGCGGCACCGCTGCTGCCGCTTCGGCCGGCTGCTGCCGCTGCTGCTGCTGCCGCTGCTGCTCCTCCCGCCTCCTCAGCACTGCTGTGCACTGTACTGCAGCACAGAAGCACGAAGAGTGCAGCATGTGATCAAGTGCACGGTACTAGCTGCTGTACAGCTAGGACCGGCTCACTCACAGGGATGGCAGCCATACACATAGGCTCACTTGCAGGCGACAGCCGATTTCTTCGGAATCGGATATCTTGGCAACACCCTGCAGCCCGGTCATCGTGAACGGAATGCGAATCTGGCCCGGAGCAATCGCCTGGCAGTCTGCAGTGCAAGGGGCAGCGCAGTCAACGTTGATGTGACTTTAAAGTCACCCCGTCATGGCACAGGATTCTAAGGCGACGTGCAGAAGGGCGGCCGACAAGTCGTGATCAGCAGAGTTTGGCAGCAGGCAGCTTTGACGGTCTTGCAGCACTTGGGCCGACTTTTCATGCCTGGCAAGCACACTATTCCCGCACAAAACTGCAGGGCAATGGCTTTCCGAATTTCGTCGAGATCTGTGCGGCGCTGGAGGGGCCTCGCGTCACTCACCACAACCGGCTGCATTGTACTGCAGCAGGGCGAGCATTGGACACAAGGGCAGTGTAGCCAGTTTCTGACCTTGCACACTCAGCTGCCGGCGGCCTGCACCAGAGATCGCAGTCCAGCGGCTGATGCACGCAACCGGCAAAAGCGCAGCATCCCGGCTGGATGCATCCATATGGAAACCTGAACATTGTGCATTTCGAGCTGCGCACCTTCTGCCTGGCGTCGCAACAGGATTGCTTGGGCAGGCCTGCCGGGAAGCCGGCCGCCACCTGCTTCACCAGCAAAGTGGCAGGGAAGTAGTGCCAGTCGTGAGGATAATGTTCGCATGGGGTGGCTGAGCTGCTGCTCATAGCCAAGTTGCCCCACCTTGGCATCGTCGGGCAGAGCAGTCGAGGTGAGCGGATAGTTTTCAGGTTTGTTGAGGTAGGCGCTCCGGGGAGATGGGGCGGGCAGCACAATTGCCTGCGATACCAGACCGCACATGGCAGCCGGGCATAAGTTCTCACGGTGCAGGCGGCAGGCGGCCGGCGGCAGGCGGCAGCTGTGGCAGAAGTTTGGCAGGCACCCTCTCCCCCAACTTGTGGTCCGCAGCTGCCTCTCGATGCACTCAAATCTCGTCGACGCACTGCAGCCCGCCAGAGCGCAAGTGGCAAGGAGGTGACACATTCAGAGTGGGGCCGGTTGTGAAGCCGCACCCCTCCCCATGCCCCCAACAGCAGACGCCCGGCTGCCGGCCATCGCCGCCCGACGCGTGCTGTTGCAGCAATGGCAGGGCAGCAGCAAGAGCCGGCTCTGGTGATGGCGGAGCCCGCACCTCGGTGAGCACAGGGGTTGCAAGCTGGAGGCACTGCTCAGCCTTGGTCTGAGCCGCCACTGCAGGAAGAAGCAGCCGAGCAGGCGACGGCGTGTTGGTGCGCGGCAGCTGCGGCGGTGGCGCCGCCAACGCCGGCTGCGGGCTTGCAGCCAGCAAACCCAACTCCCCTCAGCTCAGCGGCTTGCTCTGGTGTCTGCACAGGGCATCCAAGGCAGACAGGGCCAGCAGCCGGCAAACCGCCCATCAACCCTCACCCTGGACGGCCAGGGCGGCCAGCACAAGCACAATGGCAGAGCGCATGGTTGCTAAGAGCAAGCAGGGCAGCAGATGCAGAAGCCGTCGGACTCGTCATGTGGCGCCGCTGCGCCTCCACTCGATGGCGCGGTGTTCCACTGCTCAGAACTGCTGTTTGCTTGCCTGCCTGCCAATACTGTTTAGTTACACAGGTGCAGAGACTGAACATTTGGGGAACCCTGTGGGGCATGCACAAGAACAACAAAGCAATTGCGGCCGGCAAGCTGTCGCCCGTCGCTCGCCACAGCCGCTTTTAACAGGGCCCTTCTGGTCGAAGCCGCCAGTTCCCGGATGGTGCAGGAGGGTCTTGTTCCGGTTGGGATGCTGGATGCGTCAGTCAGTCGAAGCCGACAACGAACATCGCGCCCCTTGAATGGTCTCTGTTACTCCGCTGCCTCCGCGCCAGCGCCTTCCAGCTCAGCACGTGAAGGGGGTGAACTGCAGGCAAAAGATAAACAGTGTTGCAGCTTGGATGCAGAGCCTGAGTAGCCTGCCTGCGGCACCGCCAAACGCCCATCCCACCTTGCAGGCGGTGGCGGCGATCTTGGTGACACCCTTCAGGCCCTCGGGCTGGCTCTCCAGGCCCACCGCCTTCAGGGTGTTGGACAGGCTGGCCTCGCAGCCTGCAGCAGTGCAGTGAATTGTCAGGCTCAGGATGCATTGGTGAGGCAAGCAAGATATGAAGCAGGGTGTTGGACAGGCTGGCCAGTCATGGCCTCACAGCCAACAGAAAGTATGTGCAAGCAAGCGAGCAAGCAAGCAGTGGCAAGCTGGCGGCAGGCAGGAATGAGCCACTGCATCCCTCATCAACAAAAGAGGTGCGGGGCCGGCGGTGCAGCAACACTCACCGCAGCCGGCGGCGTCGAACTACGAGGGAGGATGGGCACAGGACAGGGAGCAGGAGGCGTGAGCTGCCATGGCAATGTATGATTGCACAGACCCTGCCTGCGAGTTGCCGGCAGCTCGCTCGCTCCCTGGCTGCACCGCACACTCCGGTTGCTCGGAGCGGCAGCTGCTGCCCACAATCTTGCATCACCCAGATCACCTTTTGAACGGCGGCGCAGCAGGCAGCCTTGGGCAGGCCAGAGGGCAGGCCGGCAATCACGGCCTGGACCTGCAGGGCAACCAGTAATTAGCAGCTAATATAGATCAAGCGAAGCCGTGTCAGGCGGTACTCTACCATTCGGCCCCGCTGCGCAGTGCGGCTTGCAAGCTGAGCAGGCGGCGGCAGGGTAAAGCAGCAGCGACCAGTGAACGATTGCAAGAGATGGTTGCCTGAAACCGTCCTTGTCCCACCTTGGCATCGTCGGGGGCGGTGGTGGAGGTGAGCGGATAGTTCTCGGGCTTGTTGAGGTAGGCGCTGCGGGGCAGGGAGGGAAGGCAAGGAGGGAAGAAGGCACAGTCTGATCCCCTGATGGGCGCGTGGTACACCTTGTGTGATGCAGCAGATTGCATAACGCGGTGAAGCGGTCTGGCATGTGCTGCTGCGGCTGGCCACGCCCCAGCAGCAACTGAGCGGCAGGCGAGCGGCGAGGGGGAAGTTGGGCAGGCACAGCGGCCGGCTTCCCCCGTGCTGAACCTGCCAACACAAAGCGCTGCCAGATACTGCAGGCCCAAACCCTAAGCAACTCACAGCTCATCAGTGCACTGTCGTGCAGACAAGTGGTGTGGGTTGCGGGGAGGGGTAGCGAGGGGGAGGCAAGTGAGTGTACGGCACGTGGTGTTGAACGGCGCGGCGGGTGCCATACTTGGCAGCTGCCCATCCCGTGCTTGCCTGGGAAATCAGGGGGCCGCCCAGCGGGATGCACTGCTGCGCACGGTTCTGTGCCAACACTGCAGCACGAAAGGGAGAGAAGCAAAGTTCAGAGCTCCGGCTGGAGAGGGGGCGGCAGCTAGCTGGGGGCCGGCGGCGGCGACTCAGCGGCGGCAGGGGCAGCACTCTGATCGCGGCCCTCGCCGGCTTCCCAGCATAGTCAGCCGCCTGCTGGCATGTCGACATCACGCGCAAGCATGCGAGGTTCGTGTCGGGGCGGTGCCTCACCGCAGACGGCCAGGGCCAGCAGAGCGACGATGGCAGCGCGCATGGTGGCTGGGTACGGCTTGCAAGCGAGGGCGACAGCAGCAACCAGGGAAATGGGGCTCTGCAGATCGCATGGTGGAGTTTAAGGAGGCAAGCATGGGGACGTTGCTGGGATGGGCCAAGCACCTGCAACCCTCGACAGGAACGTCGGAAGAGCTCAGTTGTGAAAGACAGAGCGGGCAGATGGCACCCACTGGCTGCCTCCGCCGCCGCCGCCGCCACTGCGCCCGCCCGGCTTCCAGGCCCACCGCTCTCCTAAAAAATCATCACGAGTTACACACTCTGCAAGAATCAAGATATCAAGCTACTAATCAGGTTGTTGCATTGCTGCTAAATCACGAATGACCTACAGCCTCCACCACGAGCGCGCCTTCGTCTCACTCCAGCCGCTCCTCCCCAGCAGCAGCCGCCGCTGCCGCTGCTGCCGCCCCTGGGTCGGCCGCCCCTGCGTGCTGCTTGTGGTAGTCCCGGGCAGCAGCCAGCGCATCGTTCTCGGTGCCTTGGCCTGCAGAGCAGGATGCAACAGCGGCTGCAACAGTGGCAAACAACTGGCAAGCCAGGGGCAACACCAAATTGCAACAGCAACAGCAGAAGCTGCTTGCTGGACTAGCCAAGCTGCACTGGGCAGGTCTGCTGCTCGGCCCAACAAAACTGCAGCACAGCAGGCCAGTAGGACCAGGCTCACCAGTGGCAATGAATACTGCCACAGCAGGCACGGTGACTGCACGGCAGGACAACAGGCCGGGAAGGCACAGCGTGTTTAGTGAGCAGCAGTTGAAGCGTGCGGCTGGGAGCAGCCGATCAGGTGGTCAGACACACGAGTCAGCAGCTGCTGTGCATTGTGAAGGCCCGCAAAGCGGCATGGTAAGACTGCCACCATCCTTCGCTATCCCTAACCTGCCCTCGCAAGCTCACAGGCATAGAAGGAGTGCAGGCCGGCGCCGGTCAGCAGCTTCTCCATTGTGTACTGCCGCGACGACCGCTCCGCCTCAGCTACGTTCCTCTGCCGAAACTCCTGCGCCTTCTCGATGTGCGTGCGCGCTGCAGCCAGCAGCTGGTAATCTGAGAGGGCCGCCTCGCCGCGCAGGTGCTGTTGGATGCGAGTGCAGCCGCTGCACTCGCTCAGAGAGAGGCCGTGTGCCGCCAGCAGCGCCCTCGCCTGCTCGCGGCGCTGCTGTTCTGCCGCTTGCGACTCGCGGCGAGCCACCTCAGCTTCAAAGGCCTGCTGCGCCGTGCCCGTGCCTGCAAACGAGACGGGCGCACATGGACGCACAGGATTGGTGCGGGCTGCGGGTGAAGAAAGCTGTAATGATCGCAAGAGGGGGTTTGGCGCTCAATGCGCGAATCAGGGAGCATGGGCGTTCACGCTAAACCGCAATTGTTCATGCGCCCGACGCTCACCGTTTCGAACGTATTCGTAGGCGACCAGGCAGTAAGGATAGCTGTAGAAGGGCCATGCCTGGCCAGCGGCAGTCAGCAGCTGCTGCAGCTCCTGCTGCCGCTGCTGCCGCCGCGCCTCATCCTGCTCCCGCTCCGTCCTTTTCTCAGCTGCCGCCCGCGCTGCAGTCATCAGCTCCTCAATGCTGCCCTCCCCCCGGCTGATGTACTGCGCTGCACCCCTGATGCTATACTGCGGGAGGGAGGCGGCACATTCCTGTCAGCAGGACCTTAAGTAAGGTTCAAAACTGCTCTGCACTCCCTTTGTAGGTTGCAGCTGCACACTGCTGGGTTGCGACGCACAGTGTGCAGCCTGCTTGCAGTGTTGTGTGCAGCGGCCGGCAGGGCTGGACCAGTGGCAAGCTCCCTCCACTGTCCACTGTTCCAGTAGAGAACGCAGACGCACATGGTAGGAGCCGTCCTCCACCATAGTGTTCATTCCCTCGCCAATCAGCCGCTGCTTGAGCGCCTCCCGCCGAACTTCAACTGCCTGCCGCTCATCTGCGCATCATAGCAGTCAGGAGGAGCCATGAATCCACAGGAGTGTGCAGAACACTGACTGCAGATACCAGCACCCATCAAGCTGCCAGTGCAGTGCGCTGCCCTTCAGCAACCACCTTTGCAACCCCTCTCCGAGGGGCCGGCGACAAGGTATATCGCAAATGCTGTTCGCCGAACACCCAGCAGTAGACGCTCACCTTCCGCCTTCTTCAGGGCAGCCACCACAGATGCCAGCGTCTGCTTGCCCTCCCCCGCAATGTACTGCTGCACAGTCCAGTCATGGGTTGGGAAGCTCAGCCCCTCCTTCTCCAGCCTGCATGGGGACAGCGGCAGCAGCCGAAAAAATACGGTAGTGGGCCTGGGATGGTGGTGTGGTATGTTGCTGCAACGATGTGAGGCAGGCATGGCACCCTGTGACTCACTGAGGCTGCGCAGCACACTGTGCACCTGCATGAGCTGCTGATGGTGCTAGCGTGGGAACAGCAGGGCAATGCAGCTCCCGCCCGCCACTCCTCACCGCTTGCCCAGCTTGCTCATTCGCTCCGCCTTCTTGGCTGCCTCCCGCTCCGCCTTCTTCAGGCCGCCCGCCACATCCGCAGCTGGCTCCTTGCCGTGCTGCGGCCGGAAGGTTTGGCAAGTGTGCATGGCAGCTCAGCAGCCTTGGCAAGGCAATACATGCGCAAGGGACAGCATGCGCTGCGCAGGGAGCAGCGCTGCGTTTCCACCGGGCGCCGACCTACGGCAATGCACTGGTCTGTCTTGACGCAATCTCCTGCCCGCCAGCCCTCCTGGTGCTTGAGTCGAAGCAGCATGCGCATGCCAGCAGCTCTACACGTAGTATGAACCTGCACTGAGCCGACCCACCTTGATGAAGGAGGTCACCTCCAAGCTGCTAGCGTAATTGGCCCAAGCCAGGCCGGCCGCCTCCACCGCCTCCTTGATCTCCTCCCTGGGCAGGCAGGGAAGCAAGAGGCAATGCGCATTGTTTCACTGCCCGATTCACGTGCAGGAATTCGCTATATGCCCACTACGCCATCAGAGTTGCAGCAAACTGCATTTACATCGGCGACACGTGTGCTTCGGAGCAAGTCTAGCAACCCTCCCCGCCTCACTTGCGCCGCTCGCTGTTGCCCTGGCGCGTGGCCTTCACCTTCTGCCCCCGCTCCTGCGCCTTGGCCTT
>VFQQ010002103.1_pt1 | contig 24128 bp, 22 predicted proteins | sample 3512341 | NCBI WGS metagenome assembly VFQQ01 (sample SAMN10412373, study PRJNA504923) | tailings metagenome | isolation source: Relicate 2 Philex TSF1 revegetated site | place: Philippines: Tuba, Benguet | collected 2017-08-29 | reverse complement strand
TCGGCCAGCACGAAGGCTTCAGCCACGCCGATCATCGAAATGCCGAGGATCATGTTGTTGCAGATCTTTGCCGCTTGGCCGGCGCCCGCGTCGCCGCAATGGACGATGCGTCCGGCCATTGGCTTCAGGATCGGCTCGGCCTTGGCGAAGGCGTCCGCCGCGCCGCCGGCCATGAAGGTCAGCGTGCCGGCGGTCGCGCCGCCGGTGCCGCCGGAAACCGGCGCATCGACGGAGAGGAGGCCGTGCTTGGTGGCGATCGCATGCGCCTTGCGGGCCGATTCCACGTCGATGGTGGAGGAATCGATGAGCAGCGCGCCTTTCTCCGCTTTCGGGGCGATGTCCTCATACACCGACAGCACATGCTTGCCGGCCGGCAGCATGGTGATGATCACCTCGGCATCCTTCAGGGCGGCGGCGGCATTGGCCATGACGGTAATGCCATGCTCGCGCGCGACGGTCAGGTTTTCGGGCACAAGGTCAAAACCCTGCACCGCATGACCCGCCTTGACGAGATTGGCGGCCATCGGATTGCCCATATTGCCGAGACCGATGAAGGCGATGGTGGTCATGTCGAGGTTCCTCCGGGTGTTAAGGGAGTAGGGGAATAAGGGAGTAAGGCAGTAAGGCAGTAGGGGAATAAGGGAATAAGGGAATAAGTGCATGACGCCAGAGGTCGCGGTGTTATCCTCCCTACTGCCCTACTGCCCTACTGCCTTATTCCCCTACTCCCCTAATTCCTTCCTATCAGTGCCCTTGCGATGATCACGCGCATAATCTCGTTCGTGCCTTCGAGTATCTGGTGGACGCGCAGATCGCGCACCAGTTTCTCGACGCCGTAATCGTGCAGATAGCCGTAGCCGCCATGCAGTTGCAGCGCATCGTTGGCGACGTTGAAGCCGGTGTCGGTTACGAAGCGTTTTGCCATGGCCGACCACTTGCCCGCATCCGGCGCCTTGCGGTCGAGCTTGGAGGCGGCGGTGTAAAGGAAGATGCGCGCGGCCTGCAATTCCGTTTCCATGTCGGCGAGCTTGAACTGCAATGCCTGGAACTGGTTGATCGCCTGGCCGAAGGCCTTGCGCTCGGCCGTGTAGCTCACGGCCTTGTCGAGTGCCGATTGCGCGCCGCCTAGCGAGCAGGCGGCAATGTTCAGGCGCCCGCCATCCAGCCCTGACATTGCGATGCCGAAGCCCGCGCCTTCGTCCGACAGAAGGTTTTCGGCAGGAACCTTGCAGTCCTCGAAGATGACCTGACGGGTCGACTGCATGTGCCAGCCCATTTTGTTCTCGACCGCACCGAAGGAAAGGCCGGGCGCATCCTTTGGTACGACGAGGGTGGAGATGCCTTTCGGGCCGTCCACGCCGGTGCGCACCATGGTCACGTAGACATCGCTGTCGCCGGCGCCGGAAATGAATTGTTTTGCGCCGTTCACGACATAGTCGCTGCCATTGCCGCCGCTGCGCACGGCACGCGTCTTCAAGGCGGCAGCGTCCGAACCCGAACCGGGTTCGGTCAGGCAGTAGCTTGCCAGCCATTCCATCGAGGTCAGCTTCGGAATGAAGCGCTGGCGCTGTTCCTCATTGCCGAAGCGGTCGATCATCCACGTCGACATATTGTGGATGGAAATGAAGGAGGAGAAGGCCGGGCAGGCTTTTGACAGCGCCTCGAACACCAGAACCGCGTCGAGCCGGCCGAGAGCCGAGCCGCCGACATCGTCGCGCACATAGATGCCGCCGAGCCCGAGAGGGCCGGTCTCGCGAATCACATCGGCCGGAAAATGATGGTTGCGGTCCCATTCGAGCGCATTGGGGGCGACACGATCCTGCGCGAAGGCATCAGCCATCTCCTGGATAGCGCGCTGATCCTCGTTGAGATCGAACTGACCGGCGGTCGGGTCGACTGCGGCGTCCATGGCGTCCTCCCTGACGTTTTCCCGGCTTGCGAACATTTTTGCGATCGGACGGTTTTGTCCGAAAAAAGTTCGTTTTGCCGCATGATCTGATGCAGAAACTCTGCGACTTTTCGCGATCATGCTCTAGGCGCGACGATCAATCTAGACCAATGATGCACCCGCGCAACCCGACCCCATGCGGAGCGGCTGTGCGCAAATACATGTTCGAGGCTATGCGTGACGATATTTTTTGAGGAACTGCTCGACCATTTCCGCGTCTTCCTGGCGACATTCGAGGATGAGAACCTGCGCGAGTTCACTGCGTTCGACTGGGCGATGCCGCCGCGCGCGCTGGAGCCGAAGGAACTTGCGTGTCTGGGTCATCTCGACCGCACAGCCGAGCTTGCAGCGGCCACGGCTCGTCCGCTGGCAAAGTTCGTCGCCGATCACCGCGCCGAACTGCGTTGGAGCCAGACCTACACGGCAGAGGATTTCGGCCAGCATTTCGTCGACAATTATGGCTGGCTGGAAGTGTTCGGCACGCGCGGGCATTTCGAGAATGGAGCGGTTGCGGGCGGTTTGCTGATACTTGGGCCGAACATCATCTACCCCGATCACCATCACGAGGCCGAAGAAATCTATATTCCGCTGACCGGCGGCACGGAATGGCGCAAGGGTGATGGCGATTTCGTCGTCCGGGAAGGCGGCGAACTCATTCATCACCCGTCCAACGTCAATCACGCCATGAAGACCGGAACCGAGCCGTTGCTGGCGCTCTATCTGTGGCGCGGCGGGCCGCTGGCGGTGCGCCCGACCGTCACCAGCGGGCAGGGCTGAGCATCATGGCCAAGGCGATCATGCTGCAGGGCACGGGCTCGGATGTCGGCAAGACGGTGCTGGTCGCCGGGCTGTGCCGGGCGGCGAAAAAGCGCGGGCTGAAGGTGCGCCCGTTCAAGCCGCAGAACATGTCCAACAACGCCGCCGTTGCAGACATTCCGGGCGAAGCGGGCGGCGGCGAGATCGGCCGCGCGCAGTGGCTGCAAGCCATCGCCTGCGGTGTCACGCCGTCCATCCACATGAACCCGGTGCTGCTCAAGCCGCAGAGCGATGTCGGTGCGCAGGTGGTCGTGCAGGGCAAGGTTTTCGGCGAGGCCAGGGCGCGCGACTATCAGGCGATGAAGCCGCAACTCATGGGTGCCGTGCTCGATTCCTGGCAGAAGCTGGGGGAAGGCGCGGATCTCATCATCGTCGAGGGGGCGGGCTCGCCTGCCGAAATCAATCTTCGGCCACGCGACATCGCCAATATGGGCTTTGCCACGCGCGCCGATGTGCCGGTCATTCTCGTCGGCGATATAGATCGCGGCGGGGTGATCGCCTCGGTTGCCGGCACGCATCTGATCCTGCCGGAAGAAGACCGGCGCATGATCGTCGGTTATCTCATCAACAAGTTCCGCGGCGACGTGACCCTGTTCGATGACGGCATCGCCGCGATCGATCGTTTCACCGGCTGGCGGTGCTTCGGCGTCGTGCCGTGGCTGAAGGCGGCGGCGCTGCTGCCTTCGGAGGATTCCGTCGTGCTGGAGCGGCTGACGGCCGGGGAGGCGAGGGCGCTGAAGGTCGCGGTGCCGATGCTCGGACGTATCTCCAATTTCGACGATCTCGACCCGCTGCGTGCCGAGCCTCAGGTGGAGGTCGTGTTCGTGCCTCCGGGTCAAAGGCTGCCGAAGGACGCAGGGCTCGTCGTCATTCCGGGCTCGAAATCCACGATCGGCGACCTGCTGATGTTCCGGGAAAACGGCTGGGACCGCGATCTTCTCGACCATCGCCGTCGCGGCGGCCATGTCGTCGGCATATGCGGCGGCTACCAGATGCTTGGACGCATCGTGCGCGATCCGCATGGCATCGAGGGCAGCGTCAGGGAGGCCGAAGGGCTCGGACTGCTCGATATCGAGACGGTGATGGAGCCGGAAAAGACCGTGCGCAATGTCACCGCGCGCTCGGTGCATTTCGACGTGCCGCTTTCAGGCTACGAAATCCACCTTGGCGTCACCAGCGGGCCGGATTGCCTGCGGCCGTCGGCGATTATCAACAATGCAGATGATGGCGCAACCTCTGCCGACGGCAAGGTCTTCGGCACCTATCTGCACGGACTGTTCGGGGCCGATGCGTTCCGTGCGAAATTCCTCGAAAGCCTTGGCATCAAGGGCGGCGGCATCGACTACCGGGCCGAAGTCGAGCGGGCGCTGGATGAGATTGCGGACCATCTCGAAACGCACCTCGACTGCGACGCGATTTTCGCCGCTGCCAGATAATCAGCCGGCTTTCTAGGGTGCGTGGGGATTCAGGTCAGGACGAGCCGAAAATGGTGGTTTTCGAGAACCGGAGCGGAATGGACATTTGGTCCATGAGCACCGGAAGCACAGAAAATTGCCATTTGCAGGCCGTCATGGCGTGAAACCCCACGCACCCTAGAGCATCGGACCGAAAAATGGATGCGGTTTTCGGAATATTCCGATGCTCATTCAAAGTGTTAGATCGTCCTTTGCGCGTCCGAATGGACGCACGGCGATCTAATGCGCCTTTGGCCAATAAGTGCCGAAGGACCAGATGTTTCCCTCTGGATCGGCGCAGATGAATTCGCGGCTGCCATAGTCGCGGTCGGTCAGGCCTTCGAGGATTTTCGCGCCGGCAGCTTTTGCCCGCGCAAACAGCGCGTCGGTGTCATCGACGGCGATATAGGTGGATTTGCCGCCGTTCTGGCCCGGTGCCCCGACCATCTTACCGTAGTCGTCGTCGCGGACAGTGCCGAGCATGATCATGGAGGAACCCAGCGCCAATTCCGCGTGCTGGACGACGCCCTTGTCGTCGGCATAGCGGGCGTGCACGGTGAAGCCGAAAGCCTTGCCCAGCCAGTCGATCATTGCTGCGGCGTCGCGGTAGCGAAATGCAGGGTAGATGCGCGGCGGTTCGATTGAAGCGGTTGCAGGCATGGTTTCCTCCTTCGCTATGGATCAATTGAACCCACTGTGCCGAAGTGACGTTCCAGCGTCTTGAAGAAATGTTACCGGTTCAGGCTGACGGCCAGGCTGCAGGCGTCGTGCCGGCGAGTTCGCGAAAATCGCGTGTCAGATGCGCCTGATCGGCATAGCCGCATTCGGCGGCGATATCGGCCCAGCCGTTCTCGCGGCCGGTCTTGGAGAGCGACAGCGCGCGATTGAACCGGACGATGCGGGAAAGCGTCTTCGGGCCGATGCCGATCTCGGCGGCAAAGCGATTGGCGAGATGTTTTCTGCTCCAGCCTATTTCCGCGGCGAGCCTGGTGATCTGCATACGCCCGCCGCTCGCCATCAAGCGGTCGACAGCCCAGGAAACCGGGGAGGGTGCTCGCGCAGCATCGCCAAGGCGGCGGGTGACGAACCGCTCGGCGATCGCAAGACGCTCATTCCAAGTCGCGGCATGACCAAGGCGTTCGCGCAACTCCCGGCCTTCGCTGCCCATAACGTCGCCGAGGTCGACCATGCGGTTTGTCAGTTCGGTCATCGGCAGGCCGAAGAACCGCCGTGCGCCAAGTGGCGTGAAATCGATCTGGATGCAATTGGCGTCGCCGAAGGAATCGATGACGACCGGCCCGGCGAAAAGACCGGCGGCAAAGCTCGCCACGCGATCTGCCTCTCCGGGCGTCCGACCAAGCCCGATCGAAAACGCACCGCCGAAGCTGACGATCAGCGGCACGGTCAGCGAGGCGGCCTCCGTCTGGCGAAAGTGCCCCGCCGCAAGCTCGCGATAGCCGGTGAAGCGCGTGACCCAACCCGCCAAGGCGACGCCGGGCACGCGCTGCACCATTTCGAACCGCTCCGGTTGGGGCGGGCAGGGCTGCGACTGTATTGCGAACGCTTCGCTCATCCGGCGTTTCCTTCACGCCGAAACTAGCAGATGCGGGGCACGGTCAAAAGCACCCGGCCAAGTGCCGGATGCTTTTGCAAAAAGGTCAGACGCCTTTCAGAAGGCAGCCGAGCGCCAATACGATATACGCGATGACCATTATCCACACCGCTGCCAGCGGAATGAATGCAAGGGCACCGAACGCGGCAATGACGCCGATAATGGCGACGACAAGCGAAATCAGGAAAACGATTTGGGTGGGCGCACTGAGATTCATGGTTGTCTCCCTCCACATGATTCGTGCAATGAGAGTGTAACCCTTGGGCGCTCGGACGCCAAACATCATCCTTAAGCCGCTTCGATCGCAGTCACCCGTTTGCGCAAGCCGGATTTCGCGCTACCAATCGTCACGAGGGAGATAAACGAGGATTCCATGGCTGCGAGCCTGCTCACGCAAATACGCAATCTGTTCGAGGGCGACCCCGGTGTCCGCAAGGTTGCCGACGATCCGGTGCTGTCGGCGGAACTGCTTCTCTTGTTTCGAATGATCCTCGCCGACGGAACCGTCAGCGAAAGCGAGATGGCGGTGTTCCGCCGCATCTGCGAGGAATCCTTCGGCATATCGGGCGACAGCCTCGATGCGGTTGTCGAATATCTCAACGACTATGGCTACGAGACCACCGGCGCGCAGGCCGTGGCGCTATTTCGCGACCTCGATATCGAGCGGCGCAAACTGCTCGCCCGCCATATGGCCGAGATCGCCAAGGCGGATCATCAGCTCGCGGAGAACGAAGTACGGCTGCTTCGGCGTACGCTGGATATGCTGGGGATCAGTCCGGTGGATGTGGTGAAGGCTGACTGAGATTTACAGCTCTGCCATTTGAATCGGCCACGTTTCTACTCTACGGCGCCCCCCTCTGGCCTGCCGGCCATCTCCCCCTCAGGTGGGGAGATTAGCTGTGTCAGTCGCCCCGCTCATGCAACGCTGAAAGTTGGCGAAAGTTTTGATGAAAGCTGATCTCCCCACCTGAGGGGGAGATGGCCGGCAGGCCAGAGGGGGGCGCGAAGGAACGCAAGCGTTGTGGGGTTCAGCCCGACGGCTCACCCCTGTTCCCGCAACCGCCTCGCAATCGCCCGGCGCAGATCCGGCGTTGCAGCAACCAGCGCCTTTCCGGCCTCCGACTGCGGGTTGTCCAAAACCTCACCCGTCCTGCCGCGCTCCACGATCCTGCCTTCATGCATGACCATGACCTCGTCGGTGATGGCGCGGGCGACGGAAAGGTCGTGCGTGATGAAGAGATAGGCGACGCCGAGGCGCTGGTTGAGGTCGGCGAACAGGTCGAGGATCTGCGCGCGGATCGACACGTCCAGCGCCGAGACCGGCTCGTCGGCGACGACGAGCTTGGGTCGCGTGATGATGGCGCGGGCGATGGACAGGCGCTGGCGCTGGCCGCCGGAAAATTCGTGCGGATATTTGTCCATGTCGGCAGGCTTCAGGCCCACCTCATGAAGCGCGCGGACGACCAGTTCTCGCCGTTCCTTCGGCTCGGGTTGCTTTTCCAGAACATGCAGCGGTTCGGCCACCAGCCGCTCGACCTTGTGGCGTGGGTTGAACGAGCCGTAGGGGTCCTGAAACACCACCTGCATGTTGCGGCGCGCCGGTTTGAGTTCCGTTTCGTCCTTGCCCGTCAGTGTCTCGCCCATGAAGCGGATCGCGCCGCCGGTTGGCCTGTCGAGTGCCAGGATCATGCGGGCAAGCGTCGATTTCCCGCAGCCGGAGCGGCCGACCAGCGCGGTGGATTGGCCCTGCTTCATCGAGAAGGAAACGTCGTTCACGGCGCGAACCGGTTCCGGCTTGCGGAACAGCGATATACGCTTGCCGGGGTAATCGCGCGTAACGTTTTCGACGACGAGCAGTGGCGCGCTCTCCCCCCTTGAGGGGGAGATGGCTGCGGAGCGGCCAGAGGGGGTCACCTCGGCAGTGCTCTGCCCATATGCGGTGCCTCCTGCGGCAACCCCCTCTGTCGCCTTTGGCGACATCTCCCCCTCGAGGGGGGAGAAAGGGCGTCGCGCCGGGACATGCATCGAAGCCTGCGCAAGCTGCCGCGTATAGGGGTGCGACTGCTCCGACAGCGTTCGCGCCGTGTCGCCTTCCTCCATCACCTCGCCATGGCGCAGGATGGTGATACGGTCGGCCATTTCGGTGACGACGGCCAGATCGTGCGAGATGAGCAGTAGCGCCATGCGGTTCTCATCGACCAGATCGCGCAGCAGGTCGAGGATTTGCGCCTGCAGCACCACATCAAGCGCCGTCGTCGGCTCGTCGGCGATGAGCAGCTTCGGTTTCAGCGCGCAGGCGATGGCGATCACCACGCGCTGGCGCTGGCCGCCGGACAGTTCATGCGGATAGCGCGACAGCGGAAATTTCGCCTCGGGCAGGCCGACGCGGTCGAGGATTTTTCGGGCGCGTTCCTCGGCATCCGCGCGGTTCGCGCCGGTATGCCAGCGTATGCCTTCCGCGACCTGCTCGCCGATCGTCTTGACCGGGTTCAGCGCGGTCATCGGCTCCTGGAACACCATGCCGATATCGTCGCCTCGCAGGGCGCACATCCGGTCTTCGGTTGCAGCCAGAATATCGATGCCATCGAAGCGGACCTTGCCCTGCACGCGCGCCGCCTGCGGCAGAAGCTGCATGACCGTCAGCGCCGTCATCGACTTGCCGGAGCCGGATTCGCCGACCAACCCCATGACCTCGCCGGCACCGAGCGAAAGATCGACATCCTTCAGGATCGGGGTCTTGCCGATCGACAGCGACAGGTCTTCGATTTCCAGCAGGCTCATCGCTGCCGCCGCAGTTTGGGGTCGATGATGTCGCTGATGCCGTCGCCGAGCAGGTTGAGGCCCATCACGGTGATGACGATGGCAAAGCCGGGGATCAGCGCCAGATAGGGAGCAACCATCATGCGCGTCTGCGCGTCGAACAGCATGCGGCCCCAACTCGGCATCGGGGGCTGCACGCCGAGCCCGACATAAGAGAGGCCGGCCTCGGCAAGGATGCCGAGCGCGAACTGGATGGTGCCCTGCACCAGCAGCAGGTTGGCGATGTTGGGCACTATGTGCTCGACGGTGATCTGCGTCCTGTTCTTGCCGGCCGCGCGTGCTGCGAGGATAAATTCGCGCGGCCAGATCGCCAGCGCGCCGGCGCGCGCGACGCGGGCGAAGACCGGAATGTTGAAGATGCCGATGGCGATGACGGCGTTGATCGCGCTTGGGCCGAAGATCGCGGTGATGATGACCGCCGAAAGCAAAGCGGGGAAGGCGAAGACCACATCGTTGAACCGCATCAACGCATCATCGACGATGCCGCCGCGCGCTGCGGCCCAGCAGCCGAGCGGCACGCCGAGCCCCATGCCGATGCCGACGGCGACAAGTGCCACCGCGATGGAACTGCGCGCGCCGACCATGATCATCGACAACACGTCGCGGCCGAACTGGTCGGTGCCGAACAGGTGCGTGCCTGACGGCGGCAGCATGCGGTCGGCGACGATCAGTTTCGTTACGTCATAGGGTGTCCAGAAGAAGGACAGCAGCGCCATGCCGGCGATGAATGCCGTGATGACAAAGCCGACGACGAAGGAGCGGTTGCGCAATGCCTGCGATACGAAGCCGGCTTCCTGAGGATCGGTCGGTTCGGTCACCGGCATCGTCATCGGTTGGCCCTCAGGCGAGGGTCGACGATGGCATAGGAGAGGTCGACCAGAAGGTTGACGACGACCACCACGGCGACGAGCAGCATGACGACGCTTTCGACGACGATCAGGTCGCGCTGGGTGATGGCCTGGAAGATCAGCCTGCCGAGACCGGGGAGATAAAACACGTTCTCGATGATGATGGTGCCGGCGAGCAGGAAGGCGAATTGCAGGCCGAGAATGGTCAGCACCGGGATCATCGCATTGCGCAGCGCATGCCGCCACAACACCGTGCGGCGCGGCATGCCCTTGGCGCGGGCGGTGCGGATGTAATCTTCGCCGAGTACTTCCAACATGGCCGAACGTGTCACGCGGGCAAGTATTGCGGCTTGCGGCAGCGCGAGCGCAATCGCGGGAAGGATGAGGGCCTTAAGCGCCGGCCAGACACCGCCGCTCCAGCCGGGAAAGCCGCCGGCAGGCACCAGCCGCAGCCAGACGGCGAAGATGTAGATAAGCAGCAGCGCGAACCAGAAATTGGGAACCGCGACGCCGATCTGCGCCGCGCCCATCGAGATGGTGTCGGCGGCGCGGCCGCGCCGTTCGGCCGAGAAAATACCGACGGGAATGGCGATCAGCGTCGAAAGCGCCAGCGCGATCAGCGCCAGCGGCAGCGATACCACGACGCGCTCGGCGACGAGGTCGATGACCGGCACCGAATAGGTGTAGGATTTGCCGAAATCCAGCGTCAGCAAGCCGCCGATCCAGTCGAAATAGCGGACGACCACCGGCAGATCGAGACCCATCTGGTCGCGCAGCGCCTGGACAGCGTCCGGTGTGGCGTTCATGCCAAGCATCAGCCTGGCCGGGTCGCCGGGCACGATTTCCAGCATGGAAAATACGACGATGGAGGCGACGATGAGGGTCGCGATGCCGGTCAGCAGGCGTTTGAGGAGGTAGGCGGTCAATCCACCCCCCTCTGGCCTGCCGGCCATCTCCCCCTCAAGGGGGGAGATTGGCAGCCTCGGCCTCGGCGCCTAGCTGATCTCCCCCCTTGAGGGGGAGATGGCCGGCAGGCCAGAGGGGGGTGCTGAGGCAACTTTAACGGTACCCGACTAGAACGCCGATCAATCCGCCCACTTCACTTTCGTCAAATCCGTCGCCTGGATTGGCGCGTTGTCCCACAGGCCCTCGACCTTGGCGTCCCAGACGCCGATCTTGGGCAGTTCGAACAGGAAGGCGACGGGCGCGTCGTCGGCGAGGATTTTTTGGGCCTGGCCGTAGAGTTCCTTACGCTTGGCCTCGTCGGAGGTCAGGTTCAGTTCCTCGATGACCTTGTCGAAGGCAGGATTGTCGTAGTTGAAGTAATAATCCTTGCGCGAATAGATATCGATGTCATTCGGCTCGGTGTGCGAGACGATCGACATATCATAGTCCTTCTCGGTGAAGACCTGCTTCAGCCAGTCGGCCCATTCGAGCGGGATGATCTCGGCATCGATGCCGATCTCGCGCAGTTCGGATGCGATAATCTGGCCGCCGTCGCGCGCATAGGGGGGAGGCGGCAGCTTCAGGGTGGTCTTGAAGCCGTTTTCGAGGCCGGCTTCCTTCAGCAGTTCCTTGGCCTTGGCGACATCATGCGGATAGGTGCCGGTAAGGTCGACATAGGCCGGGCTGTGCGGGGCGAAATGCGAGCCGATCGGCACGCCGAAGCCGTTTGAAGCGCCGTCGATGATCGCCTTGCGGTCGATGGCGTGGGAGATCGCCTGGCGCACCTTGAGATTGTCGAAGGGCGGCTTCTTGTTGTTCATCGACAGGATGGTTTCGCCCTCGGTCGAGCCGATCACCACCTTGAAGCGCGGATCGGACTGGATCTGCGGCAGACCGTCGCCGAGCGGCATGTTGGGGAAAGCCTGCACGTCGCCCGAGAGCAAGGCGGGGATGGCTGCTGCGGCATCGGGAATGATGCGGAACTCGGCCTTGTCGAGGAAAACGGGATCGCCCCAATAGCCATCCGCCTTGACGAGCTTGATGGACGAGCCCTTGGCCCAGCTTTCGAATTTGAACGGTCCGGTGCCGATCGGCTTTTCCTTGTTGGTCTCGGCCGATTCCGGCGCGACGATCACGGCGTCGCCCCAGCCGAGATTGTAGAGGAACGAGCCCTGCGGCTGCTTTAGCGTCACCTTGACGGTTCCCGGGTCGACGACATCGACGGTATCGATTGCCGCGAACAGGCCTTTCTGCGCGTTGGTCGAGTTTTCGGCGCGAGCGCGGTCGAGCGAGAATTTCACGTCGTCGGCGTTGAAGTCGGTGCCGTCGTGGAATTTCACGCCGGTATGCAGCTTGAAAGTATAGACCTTGCCGTCGTCGGACACCGTCCAGCTTTCGGCGAGGTCGGGCAGAACCTCACCCTTGGAGCCGATGCGCGTCAGGCCCTCGAAGACGTTGGCGTAGACGACCTCGTCGATTGCCGCTGCGGCACCGGCCGTCGGGTCGAGATGCGGCGGCTCAAGGACCACGCCGAGCACGAGATCGGTGCGCGCGGCCATCGCCGCCGTGCTTGAAGCCAGCGCGAGTGCCGCTGCCGCCAGAAGAGTCTTCCAGGATTTCATCGTCGCCAACTCCCATTCCCTCAGTTGTCTTCCGGTCGGACCGGCTCCCGTAGATGCGAAATCGACGGATAGAAGCGTGAATTCGCAGCCGAGTAAATCACGTTTGTTGCTGGCCAAGGCCTCAAACGGAAATCTTTTTCCTTTCAAAACAATCGCGCCGTCAATTCGCGCAAAAATCAACGCGCCTTGCCGCGCAGCAGCAGGCCGAGCCCGATTGCCATCACCTTGGCCGACTGCACCATGTCCTCGATGCCAACCCACTCGTCCGGGCGATGCGCGAGGTCGAGAATGCCGGGACCGTAGGCGATGCAGTCGTAGATATGGCCGATGCGGGCGACGTGCTTCTGGTCGTAGGTGCCGGGGGAGATGACGTAGTCAGGAGCGCGGTCGAATATTTCGTGGATGCCTTGCGCGATCGCCTTCACCACGGGCGCGTCGCGCTCGGTCATGGTCGGCTGGACTTCCATGATGTCGCGGATATCGTAGTCGAATTTCGGCCGCTCGCGCTTCAGCCGGTCGAGGATGGACGTGACCTCGCTCTTCACCTCGGCGATGTTTTCTTCCAGCAGGAAGCGACGGTCGATGGTCAGCCGGCACCAGTCCGGCACGTTGGGCGAGGGCAGGCCGGGCCGGAAATCCTCGGTCTGGCCGCCATGGATGGAATTGATGTTCATGGTCGAGCGCCGAGCGCCTTCCGGCACCACCGGCATTTTGGTCTGCTTGCGGTCGAGCGCGGGGAACAGTTCTTCCTCGAAGGCCTGCAGCACGGCGCCCATGTGACGCACGGCGTTGTCGCCGAGGAAGGGCATGGAGCCGTGGGCGATCTCGCCCTTGGTCTCGATTTCCGCCCACCAAACGCCGCGATGGCCGAGGCAGATGCGATCCTTGTTCAGCGGTTCTGGAATGATGACGTGATCGACGCGCGGCTTGGAAAAATAGCCCTTGCCGGCGAGATAGGCGACGCCGCCATAGCCGCCGGATTCCTCGTCCACCGTGCCGGAAATCTCGATCGCGCCGGGAAAGTCGGGATAGACGTCCATGAAGGCTTCTGCCGCGATGATCGAGGCGGCCAGCCCGCCCTTCATGTCGCAGGCGCCGCGGCCATAGACCCGCCCATCCCTAACCACGCCGGCGAAAGGATCGACCGTCCAGCCTTCGCCGGCCTCGACCACATCGATATGCGAGTTGAAATGAACCGTCGGGCCGGGGCTGCGGCCGTCGAAGCGGGCAATGACATTGACGCGCGGGTAGCGGTCGGTATCGCCGGGCGTGCCATGCCCACGAATATATTCAATGCCGAAGCTGCGTTTCTTCAACCGCTCGCCGATATACTCGGCACAGGGACGATAGGCTTCGCCGGGCGGGTTGATAGTCGGAAAGCGGATGAGGTCGGCGGTGAGCGCGACCAGATCGTCGACCCGGTCTTCAATTGTTTTCAGCAGTTTTTCATTCATGCGGGCGACGCGAACCGGAACCTTTTGGCGATCGCATTCAGTGTTGCGCATCGCTTTCATGAAGTCGAGGCGGGAAAACCGCTCCGGCGGGCCGGAGCGGTAAAAGGGGATTTTACGGACGCACTGCCGTCACCTCGATCTCGACCAGAAATCCCGGCGCTGCGAGGCCGGCGACCTGGAACACCGAGCGCGTCGGCAGGTTCGGCTGTTCCTTGGTGCCGAAGAACTGGGTGTAGCCTTCCATGAAGCCGGAAAAATCCATCTTGCCGTCCTTGGCCGGGTCGCCGACGAGGAATACCTGCATCTTGATGACATCGCTCATTTTCAGGTCGAGGCCGGTGAGCGTCTTTTCGATGGACTTCAGCACCGTTTCGGTCTGAGTCTTCGTATCGCCATAGGCGGCCAGCGAACCCTTTTCGGCCTTTTCGTCGACCACCGAGGGCACCGCGCCGCTGACATAGACGGTCGTCTTGCCCGCCGGAACCTCGACGGCCTGGGCGATCGGGAAATCCGAATTGGGTATCTTGTGGCGCACGACATCTTCCGCCAGCGCGCTTCCAGCCATCATTAAGCCAGCCACCAGCGTGGCGGCGCCGATCCGCATCTTCTTCATCGCATTCTCCTTCATTCGGTAATTGGAGAGGCGGCGGAAGGCAGAATTCCGCCGCCTCTCGTTTGTTATCGGGTGCCGGCGACATCCGCGGCCGTCACGGCATCCTTGTAGTCGTTGCCGAAATTGGTCCTGACATAATTGACCACGGCAGCGATCTGGTCGTCGTCCATCATCTTGCCGACGGGCGGCATGCCTTTCAGGCCGTTCAGCAGCACGTAGATGGGATAGCCGCTGGATTCCAGATTGGCGTTCTTGGCCAGCGCCGGATAATGGCCGGCGCCGACCGCGCCCTGACCTTCGCTCATGTGGCAGGCGGCGCAGACATTGGCGTAAAGCTCCTCACCGGTTTTTTCGGTGAAGTTGTTGCCGGAGCTGAAGGTGACGCCCGCGGAATCGGCGAGCGCTCCCGAAACGGCGAACAGGCTGAAAGCCGCAGCGGCGGCGAGGCGGCCGAGCGGCCGGGCAGACTGGGTGGTCATGATGACGTGCCTTCCGGAATTGAGGGGAGCGGGATGGATCGTCATGGCCATCACCCCGCAACCACGCGCTGGTGCAGACGGGTGATCGCATCCAGTGAGGACAGTATCGCGCCCTCCATCCAGGCCGGAATGTAGGATGCGTGTTCGCCGGCAAGCACGATGCGCCCGTCGATCTTGCATAGATTTTCGTAGTGCTCCTTGCGCGCCTCGTCCGTCCAGTCGCCGGCGCAGCCCAGCGTGAAAGGCGAGCGGTGCCAGGCCCAGGAAACGCCGTTCTCGAACTCGTCCTTGTATTGCGGGTGAATCTGCGAGCCGTATTCGACAGCGCGCTTGACCCGCTCTTCCGGCGCCATCGAGGTGAATTCGTAGGAATTCGGCCCGTTCCAGGTGTAGCAGCCAAGCAGCACGCCCTTGCCGGCCTTGTTGAAGTCGGTGCTCGGATAGGAAATCTGCGTGATCGGCAGATCGGTGTAGCTGACGCCGCCGAAGATCAGGTCGTCCTCTTCCCAGAACCGGCGCTTGAACTGCAGCCCGACCTTGACCGAGGAGGCATAAGGCACGGCCTCGATCGCGGCTTGCATCGGCGCGCCGACATTGATCTCGATCTGGCTCAGGATCGTCAGCGGGATCGTGCACACGCACCAGTCGGCGCTCGCCTGCTGGGTGGTTCCGGGCTTCTGCGTGTCCTCATAGGTCACGGTCACGCCCTTGTCATCCTGCGCGATCTTGGTGACCTTGGCGTTGTAGGTGACGATGTCGCCGATTTCCTTGGCGAAGGCCTTGCCGATCATGTCGATGCCGCCGACCGGCTGGAACATGGTGGTCTGGAATTCGTAGAGCGCAAAGTTTTCCAGGCTGCCCCACAGGCCGGAACTCAGTATGTCGGAAAGTTCGATAGGCTTGCCGGGAATGGGAACCGCGGTAAGGCCGCCGCCGGGGTCTTTTTCGTAGCCGCGATATTCGCTCGTATGCAGGCTCTCCTTGTAGGAATAGTCGCTGTCGAGCGCGCCCCATGATTTGAGCGCTTCGAGCAGGACTTCCTGGTCTTCCTTGGTGACATCGCCTTCGAGCTTGCCCTTCTGGGTTACCTTGGCCAGCAATTCGGAGACGTGTCCCTGGAAGTCCGTCTTGATGTCGCGGACGCGCTGCGGCTTGCCGCCGAAGGCTTTCGACGAATGCAGGAAAGCATTGTGGTTGATCTGCTGGAACGGCTGCAGCGTCACGCCAAGGCGCTTGCAATAGGCGAGCAGGCCATTGTGGTGATAGGGGATGCGCCACGGGCCGGGATTGACGTAAAGCCCTTCGTCGAACTCGCATTTCTGCGTCGCGCCGGCTATGTCGGTAAAACTGTCGCCGCCGCGTATGGTCCAGTTACGGCCGCCGGGGCGGGCGTTGTATTCAAGTATCTGCACCTTGTAGCCGGCTTGCTTCAGTTCCAGCGCGGCTGTCATGCCGGCCAGTCCCGAGCCCAGGATAAGCACCGAAGCGCCCTTCGGATCGCCCTCGAGCTTGACCGGCCCCTTGTAGCCGGACTCGGCCGCCAGTCCCATGCTGGTCATGGCCTGATACATGGCGGCACTGCCTGCCGTCATTCCGATCAGGGACAGCAGCTTACGCCGGCTCAAGCCGGTAAGTGGATAATATTGTTGCATTTTTTATCCCTCCGTGGCGGCAGCTCGCATAGCGGTCGCGCCGTTTCGTACTGGAGTGCGATTGGTCCGCTCCAGTCGCATGGATGAGCCTATGCCGATGCCTCGCAGTGTCAACGGAGGCATTCCTGATGGCGCAATGGTCCAAGGGTTCTGGCGCAATCTCGGCAGAGCCGCTGCCCGACGCTCGCGAAGCTGTCGGGCTGCGCCGTTGCTGTGACGTATTGGCCACAGCAAATTTACCCGGTGTATAGAATTTCACAGTCTTCTTGTAATGCGATCTGTAAAGCCTCGGAAAGAAGAGGGGGCTATTCACATGTATAAAGCAATGCTTTTCGCGGCTGCGCTGATGCTTTCTGGCGCGGCTGCTCCGGCCCTGGCGGATAATCTTGTGGCCAGGGTCAGTGTTTCATCACAGACGATGACGGTCAGCAAAGAGGGCCGTGTGATCCATACCTGGAAAGTATCGACTGCTCGCAGGGGCTTTTCCACGCCGCGCGGCAGCTGGCGGCCGACGCGCATGCACCGCATGTGGTACTCGCGCAAATACGAGATGTCGCCGATGCCCTATTCGGTGTTCTTCCGCGGCGGCTATGCCATTCATGGCACCGGTTACGTCAAGCAACTCGGCCGGCCGGCATCGCATGGCTGCGTGCGTCTGGCGACTGCGAATGCTGCGCAATTCTATTCCCTGGTCAGGGAAATGGGGCCGGGTAATACGCGGATCATCGTCACCAACTGATTGATTCGGCATTCCAAACACCGGACATATTCCGCAATCGCTTTGCGGCATGCCGTTTATGTCTAGACGAAAATTGCCGTGAAATGACGCCTTCGGGCATTTCATTTCAGGCGTGCGCTCTATAGGAATCGGCTGAGGAGCACTGCCGATGACATCAGAGCCGCGTCTTGCGCTATCGACGCCCGTTGCCGACGAGGTTCGCAAGACCACCTGCTACATGTGCGCCTGCCGCTGCGGCATCAATGTGCATATCAAGGACGGCAAGATCCGCTACATCGAGGGCAACCGCGACCATCCGGTCAATCGCGGCGTGCTGTGCGCCAAGGGCTCGGCCGGCATCATGCAGCATTATGCGCCGGCAAGGCTGCGCGCGCCGCTGAAGCGCACCGGTCCGCGCGGTTCCGGCGAATTCCAGGAAATCTCGTGGGAAGAAGCGCTTTCCATCGCCACCGGCTGGCTGGACGGCGTACGCCACGACGATCCGAAGAAGCTTGCCTTCTTCACCGGGCGCGACCAGTCGCAGTCGCTCACCGGCTTCTGGGCGCAGCAATTCGGCACGCCCAACTATGCTGCGCATGGCGGCTTCTGCTCGGTGAACATGGCAGCCGGCGGCATCATGACCATCGGCGGCGCCTTCTGGGAATTCGGCGCGCCGGACTGGGACAGAACCAAGCTTTTCGTCATGTTCGGGGTTGCGGAAGACCACGATTCCAACCCGATCAAGATGGGCATCGCCAAGGTCAAGAAAAACGGCGCGCGCTTCGTCTCGGTCAATCCCGTGCGCACCGGCTATTCGGCTGTCGCCGACAACTGGATAGGCATCCGCCCCGGCACCGACGGTCTGCTCATCCTTGCGGTCGTGCATGAACTGCTGAAAGCGCGCAGGATCGATGTCGATTATCTCGTCCGCTATTCCAATGCACCCTGGCTGGTGATCGACGCGCCCGGCACCGCCGAGCATGGCCTGTTCGCGCGCGATGCCGACGGCAAGCCGCTGATCTTCGAAACGGTCACCGAACGCGCCGTGCCCGTCGGCACCAAAGGCGCGCGCCCGGCACTTTCCGGCCGCCATGAACTTCCGGACGGGCGTTTTGCCGTGCCGTCCTTCCAGCTTCTGGCCGAAAAATATCTCGATCCGAAATATGCGCCCGAGGCGGCGGCGATCGAGACTGGCGTATCGGTCGATGTCATTCGCGGGCTTGCCGCCGAAATCGCCCGCGTTGCCTTCGACGAGGCGATCACCATCGAGCAGCCCTGGACCGACGTGCATGGCCAGCGCCACCATCATTTCGTCGGCCGGCCGGTGTCGTTCCATGCCATGCGCGGCCTTTCGGCCCATTCCAACGGCTTTCAGACGGCGCGCGCGCTGCATATGCTGCAGGTGCTGATAGGTGCTGTCGATTGCCCCGGCGCATTCCGTTTCGAGCCGCCTTATCCGAAGCCGCTGGAAGCGCATCCGACGCCGCACGGCAAGGCCGAGCATTTCGGCTCGGCCAAGCCGCTGTCGGGACCGCATCTCGGTTTCCCGCGCGGGCCGGAAGACCTGCTCATCGACGCCGAAGGCAAGCCGACCCGTATCGACAAGGCGTTTTCCTGGGACGCGCCGATTTCCGCGCACGGCCTGATGCATATGGTCATCGCCAATGCCCATGCCGGCGATCCTTATCCGATCGACGTTCTGTTCCTCTACATGGCCAACATGGCCTGGAACTCGTCGATGAACACCGCCGGCGTCATGAAGATGCTGGAGGACAAGGACCCCGAGACCGGCGAATACCGCATCCCGAAGATCATCTATTCCGACGCCTATGCCTCGGAAATGGTCGCCTATGCCGACCTCGTATTGCCCGACACGACCTATCTGGAACGGCATGACTGCATCTCGCTGCTCGACCGGCCGATTTCCGAGCCCGACGCCGTGCAGGACGCAATCCGCTGGCCGGTGGTCGAGCCGGATCGCGACGTGCGCGGCTTCCAGAGCGTACTCATCGATCTCGGCGTGCGGCTGAAGCTGCCGGCCTTCGTCGATTCCCGCGGAACGGCGATCTACAAGGACTATGCCGACTACATCGTACGCCACGAGCGCCGTCCGGGCATCGGGCCGCTGGCCGGCTTTCGCGGGTTGAACGGCGACAGGGCAGGGCGTGGGGCCGCCAATCCCGACCAGCTCAAGCGCTACATCGAGAACGGCTCGTTCTTCTCGGCGCATATCCCGCTCGAGGCGCAGTTCTTCAAGCATGCGAACCAAGCCTATCAGGACTTTGCCGTGCGCATGGGTTTCTTCGACATGCCGCAGCCGGTGACATTCCAGCTTTACAGCGAGCCCTTACAGAAATTCCGCCTGTCGGCCGAGGGCCTGCGCGCGCCATTTGCGCCGGAAACGCATCGCCAGCGTATTCTCGATAGCTTTACGCCGCTGCCCGACTGGTATCGGCCTTTCGAGGAAGCGCTGGTAGATCGTGAGACCTATCCCTATCACGCCATCACCCAGCGGCCGGCGGCGATGTATCATTCATGGGGCTCGATGAACGCCTGGCTGCGCCAGATTCATACGCGCAACCCGCTCTATGTGCCAGGCGCGATCTGCGATGAGCATGGCCTTGTCGACGGCGACTGGGTCTGGGTCATCTCGCATCACGGCCGCATCAAGGTCGAGATCGCGCGCATGGAAGCGGTCAATTCCTCGACGATCTGGACCTGGAACGCTATCGGAAAACGCAAGGGCGCATGGGGGCTGGATGAGAATGCGCCGGAAGCCAAAAAGGGCTTTCTGATGAATCACTTGATCCACGAACTTCTACCGCCGAAGGGCGACGGCATGCGCTGGTCGAACTCCGATCCCGTCACCGGGCAGGCGGCCTGGTATGACCTGCGGGTGCGGATTGAGAAGGCGGATAGGGCGAAGGTTAGCGAACCGCATTTTCCCGCCGTATCGGAGCCGGGCAGGGTGCACACTCATGTCGAGGAACTGCGCTACGGGCAGGAGTGGGCGAAATGACCATGCTGCCCGCCCAATCGACGCCGAAAAAGCTCGGGCTCGTCATCGATCTGGATGTCTGCGTCGGTTGCCACGCCTGCGTCGTCAGCTGCAAGGAATGGAACACCGGCGGCTACGGTTCGGCTCTGTCCGATCAGGACCCTTATGGCGCCGATGTCTCCGGGGCCTGGCTCAATCGCGTGCACAGCTTCGAGGTCGTGCCGGAAGGCGGTGAAGTCGTCGGCGAGGCGGGTGAAGCCCGCATCGTACACTTCCCGAAATCCTGCCTGCATTGCGAGGATGCGCCCTGCGTCACCGTGTGTCCGACCGGCGCGTCCTACAAACGTTCGGCAGACGGCATCGTGCTGGTCGACGAGGACAAATGCATCGGCTGCGGGCTATGCGCCTGGGCCTGCCCCTATGGCGCGCGCGAGATGGACCTTGCCGCCGGCGTCATGAAGAAATGCACGCTCTGCATCGACCGTATCTACAACGAGACCTTCGAGGAAGCGGACCGCGTGCCGTCCTGCGTGCGCACATGCCCGGCCAATGCCCGCCATTTTGGCGATCTTGCCGACCCGCGCTCCGATGTTTCGATCATGGTTGCGCAGCGCGGCGGCATGGATTTGATGCCGGAGCAGGGGACGCGACCGGTGAACAAATATCTGCCACCACGTCCGCGGAAATCGCTGGCGGATAGTGCGAGGGGGCTGCCGCTGGCGGAAAATACTGACGGCGCGAAGGGGTTCTTTGCGTGGCTCGATGGCATGCTGGATCGGATTTGAATGTTTGAGCGGTGTGAGATTAGAAGTTCGGTGCCCTACGTTGCCCCCCTCTGTCCTGCCGGACATCTCCCCCACAGGTGGGGAGATCAGCTTTCATTAATGCCTTCGCCAATCATTGGCGTTGCAAGGCTGGCGGCGAGAGCGAAACTGCCGATCTCCCCACCTGTGGGGGAGATGTCCGGCAGGACAGAGGGGGGCAACATAGAGCGCGGCCCCTCATCGTACCGGGTGGCCGCCTGACCCATGCATCCAGCCCCCTCGATCATCCTCTTCACGACCATTTCCGGCCTCGGCTACGGTCTCGCTGCCGTTCTCGGCCTCGGCCTGCTCGACCCTGCCGCGATCGCCACGAAGCTTGCCCATGTGCTGGCGCTGGTGCTGATCGGTGGCGGATTGCTATCCTCGACGCTGCATCTCGGCAATCCGCAGCGCGCCTGGCGGGCGCTGTCGCAATGGCGGTCGAGCTGGCTGTCGCGTGAGGGCGTTATGGCGATTGTCACCTTCCTGCCGCTGCTGGTCTCGGGATGGATGGCGATCTTCGAAAGCCGGTATCTCCCGCTTCCCGGCCTGCTTGGCACGGTGCTCTGTCTCGTCACGGTCTATTGCACTGGCATGATCTATGCTTCGCTCAAATCCATCCAGACCTGGCACACGCCGCTGACGCCGCTTTGCTATCTGCTGTTTGCCGTTGCCGGCGGTTTTGTGCTGGCGGGATTCTTCGCTTTCTGCGGCAGCGGACGGACGGTTCTCATTTCGATCCTCGCCATCGTCTCTCTCGTTACTGCATGGGCGGCGAAGGCGCTGTGGCGCGATCACATGAAACGGCTGGTGCCACTATCGACGCCCGAAAGTGCCACCGGGCTCGGCAATATCGGCCATGTCCGACTTTTTGAGCGACCACATGTCACCGAAAACTACCTGACGCGGGAAATGGGCTTCAAGGTCGCGCGCAAGCACGCAGCGAAGCTTTGGTTCGTCGCCCTGATCGCAGGCGGGGTAATTCCTGTCTTGCTGTTTCTCGGCTTGCTGCTGACAGGCGCGGAAAGCGGTTTGTTAACCGCCTTCGTAGCCGTGCTTGCCGTTGTAACGCACGCGCTTGGCATGCTGACGGAGCGCTGGCTGTTCTTTGCTGAAGCCCGGCACGCGGTTATGAATTACTACGGCGGCTAAGCCGCCGGCCGTGGTATCACACCGGCTTCAGCTTATTGCGCTTGTCCAACACGGCGAGCCGTTTGATCAGCCTCTGGATCGCAAGCTTCTGCGCGGTGCGTTCAGGGCGATGCTGCAGACCCCAGGGCGTCCACAGCGCGGCACCTGCGGTGTTCGACCGGTTCTTTGTGGTCTGCTTGTCCATAGCCGTTCTCATTATCACGAAATATGAACGGCTGAAATCCGACTTTGTTGCGTCGATAAAATTAAATCTCGGTAATGCGGGTCACAGCGCAGCGGGAGTCTGCTTGCGGCCTCGGCCACGCTTTTTCTTCGACAGCACCCAGCGCTTGTGAAACCACATCCACTGGCCGGGATCCTCGCGCACCCAGCGCTCGACGACATCGTTGACGAGTTGAGCGGTAGCGGTCAGATCGATCGAGCCATCGGCTTCGCGCGGCAGCTCAAGCTTGTTCTCGATCACCAGCTTGAACCGGTTGTCCGGGAGGCGGATGCAGCGGGCAGGGTAGACGTCGCAATCATATTGCCGTGCGAGTTTCGGCAGCAGCGGGCTGGTCTCGCACTCCCGTCCGAAAAACATCGTGCGGATACCACGCATGAACTTCTGGTCGACCAGCACGCCGATGGTGCCGTTGTTCTCCAGGATGCGGGCGAGCGTGAAGGAGGCGCCGGTCGTGGAGGCGAGCAGATCGCCCATGGTCGAGCGCCGCGTCGAATGAATGTAGTCGGCGATGTAGGGATTGTTGGGCGGGCGAAACAGCGCCGTCACCTTCATGCCGAAGGTAGCGCCGGCGATCGGCAGCAGCTCGAAATTGCCGAGATGGCCGGTGAACAGGATATGCGGCTTCTGTTCGGCTGCGATATGCTCGAATATGCGCTCGCCCTGCACCTCGATGCGGCCGGGTTCCGTGGCTTTCGGGTCGTAGTCGAATAGCTGGTCGAGGAAGATGTATTCAGCCGCCAGCCGGGCCATGTTGCCCCACATGTCGAGCGCAATGGCGCGGATTTCCTCTTCGCTCTTTTCCGGAAAAGCCAGGCGCAGATTGTTCAGCGCAACCTGATGGCGTCCGACCAGCGGGCCGACACGGCGGCCGGCGCGGTCGGCGAAGTTCAGGGCCTTGTCGGTGGGCAGCAGGCGCAGGATGGAAAGCAGCGCCTTGGCAAGCTGCGCGACCAGCCAGTAATTGGCCATCTTCAGCCGTTGCGACAGGCGATAGAGAAAGGCTTTCACGGTCTCACCGGGCCTGTGGCTTGAGTGACGGCATCAATTGACGCGCAGGATGATCTTGCCGAAGACGTCGCGGCCTTCCATGCGCTTCAGCGCGGCGTCGATGGAATCGAAATCGACCTCGGTGTCGATCACCGGAGCGACGAGACCGGCTGCCATCTTCTGCATGGCGTCAGTCATGTTTTCCATGCGGCAGCCGAAGGAGCCGAGCAGTTTCAGCTGCTGCTGGAACAGCATCATCAGGTTGATTTCAGTCGAAACGCCGGAGGTCGAGCCGCAGGTGACGAGGCGGCCGCCGCGCTTCAGGCTGAACATCGAGCCGGCCCAGGTGTCCTTGCCGACATGTTCGAAGACGACATCGACGCCCTTCTTCTTCGTCAGCTTGCGCACGACGCCTTCGAAGCGGTCCTCGCGGTAGTTGATGACATGGTCGGCACCGAGCGCCCTGGCCTTGTCGATCTTGTCGTTGGAGCCGACGGTGGTGATGACCGTGCAACCCATCTTCTTGGCAAGCTGGATCGCTGCCGAGCCGATGCCGGACCCGCCGGCATGAACGAGGATCGTCTCGCCCGGCTGAAGTTTTGCATTGTCGAACAGCATGTGCTCGACCGTGCCGAAGGTGACGGGTGCCACCGCCGCGCCGATATCGGTGACGCCGGGAGGGGCAGGGACCAGCAGGCGCGCCGGCAGGTTGATCTTCTCCTGGGCAAAGCCGTCGAGATGGAAGCCGTGCACGCCGGAAACGTGTTCGCAGAGATTGTCGCGGCCTTCGCGGCACGGGCGGCAGAGGCCGCAGGTGCGTGCGCCATAGATCGAGACGAGCTGGCCGGGCGCGAGGTTCGACACGCCGGGCCCGACAGCCTCGACCTCGCCCGACGCTTCCGCACCAACGACCAGCGGCAGCTTGCGCTTGGCGAACGCCATGCCGCGCCAGCCCCAGACATCGATGTGGTTGAGCGCCACGGC
>VFQQ010002102.1_pt1 | contig 24145 bp, 39 predicted proteins | sample 3512341 | NCBI WGS metagenome assembly VFQQ01 (sample SAMN10412373, study PRJNA504923) | tailings metagenome | isolation source: Relicate 2 Philex TSF1 revegetated site | place: Philippines: Tuba, Benguet | collected 2017-08-29 | reverse complement strand
GATATGTCGCGAAACGTGTGGAGAGTCTACACTGGACAGGGCGGTGGAGGGTTGCCAAGTGGTGAGGTGCGTCGAGCTGTGCCGGCAGCTGAGCATGAGCTGGTTGGGACCTGCACGTGCGCCCTTACACTCCAGCCATCGTGCGCTGTGTCGGCTCCATCGCCCCATGAGCAGCCCATGTAGACATCCTGCCGCTGCAGGATGCCACCATTCGCGAGATTGAGCGGCGGCTGTCGGAGTGGTCGCTCATTCCTGTTGGGCATGGGGAGGGCCTGCAGGCGAGTGCAAATATCAGCGATGCAGCAGCTCGTACGCCATGCATGCCTTGGTTTTGTTGTAAATGGCAGGCACGGCTGTTGGTGTTCACACCTGCCTGCCTTCCCCATGCTTGCCGACCGGGATGGCACATGCGCCGCCATACCAAGCCCAGCTGCATCAAACCAGCTGCCTATTTCAATTGCCTGCTTGTGTGCCTCATCTCCTTGCCCGACAGGTGCTGCGCTACGAGAACGGCCAGCAGTACGAGCCGCACTGGGAGTGAGTGGCTTGGGCGGGAGTGGCAGGTGGTGGTTGTTACCTGGCAAGAAGGCCCAACAAGAGGGCAGAAGCCATCGGGTAACAGGCACTCGCAGGCCGGTTCTGGCCAGGCATCATGCCCCCTTGCTCGCACCCGCCGCCCTCCTTGATCCGCCCTCCCTGCTCCCCCTTCACTGTGCCCGCTCCCCCCCTTTTCGCAGCTACTTCTTTGACGAGTCCAACGTGAAGAATGGCGGCAACCGCTGGGCCACGGTGCTCATGTACCTCGTGCAACCTGAGGAGGGGGGCGAGACCGGTGGGTGCAGCAGGCTCGTGTTCAAATGCGTGTGTGTGACAGGTTGCCACTGCCCTGCTTGGAATGGACGCTGCTGCACTGCAGCGGGCATCCCCACGTTGCTGCCTCGCCGCTCCCTACCTAACCTCCCAAACACCTCGATCTGTGTGCAGTGTTCCCTAATGTGCCTGTGCCGCCTGGCCAGACGCGGGAGGCTGGCTACAGCGATTGTGCGATGAAGGGCCTGGCTGTGAAGCCTCGCAAAGGGGACGCAGGTGAGGATGGATTGGTTACAAGCTAGGCAAAACTGCACGAGTGCGCAACGCAGACCTTCACGCTGTGGTTGACCTCTAATTGCACGCCCTTGCTGGCACTCAAAAGGCAATGCTCTTCTTCCAGCAAAGGACGCAAGGTGGCTTGGCTGAAACAGCAACCTGCGTACTGGGGATGCGATGCAGCACCAGTCTGCCCCTCCCGACCGCAGTGCTCTTCTTCTCGCTCAAGACGGAGGGCGTGCTGGACCGTGGGTCCCTGCACGGCAGCTGCCCCACCACATCTGGGCAAAAGTTTGCGGCGACCAAGTGGTAAGTTTCTATGTTTTAGAGCTGCACTGTGCCCAGCGTAGTGCGAGCCAGGCCTCACCCTGCCGCCCCAGCGCCCGCCGCCACCTGCCCTCGGGCTGCTCATGGCTCGCCCAGCAACCTGTCAATCCCTAACCCATGTTTTTGCCTCAATCTTCATCTCCTCTTGTCTACTACTCCTTGCCGGTTCCACGTCGCACATTATGCCATGGGCGGCGAGCAGGCGGTGGAGGTGCAGCAGGCGGTGTTTGTGCTGCCGCCGCCACTCGCGCCGCCAGGTGGGTCAGATGCTGGGCAGAAGCCGCTGTGTGCTGCTAGCGGTGCTGATGTGGCTGGGGCTGGGGTCGCTTCCAGCAAGCAGCGCAGCCTTGCAGGGAGCTATATCATTCCAAAATGGATGTTCCTCATCGCATTGCCGCAGGCTGCAAGGACGACAACCCCGGCTGCCCCGGCTGGGCGGAGGGCGGCGAGTGCCAGAACAACCCGGGTGCGTGCCATTGCAGTGCATTGAACCTTCATTGCAGCTGAAGTGTCTTGATGTGCTGTCCTGCAACTCCTGCACATCATAACAACCAGCACTTTGACCATGCCATCCTAGTGCCACCTCTCAACCCAGCCTGTGCACTGCTTAGATTGCTTGCGACCCGCCTCCCGCCGCGCTCCCATGCGCTCCTCCTCCTACCTGCCCCATCCCTCATCCCGTTCTGCAGGCTACATGGTGGGCAGCGCCGACCGGCCGGGCGCCTGCCTGCTCAGCTGCGGCCGCTGCGACCTCATGCCGTCCGCCCGCTCCCGCAAGCTGGGCGGCGCATGAGAGCGGGCCAGGAGGGCTGCAGTAAAAGCCCAGCCCTGCCCGTGATGCCAGCGACCCACCCTGTTCAATTTTGTTGTGCATTCGTGCTCTTTCTGCATCGCTCTGATACCTCAGCTTTCAGCTCTTCCGGATTCCTGAAACTGTAACCATTCTCTCCAACCAGACAGTGTTGTCAACCAGGGCAGGCTGTTTTGCTGGGCGGTCAGAGTGGCAAGTCGTGGCGCCCTGGCACGCTGTGGCTGAGGGCAGCCGGCATCCAACTCAGCTTACCCGTGTGGCTTTACATACGTGAGGCAGCCACACAAAACCCATAGTAAGTGGAAGGGGATGGGGACACCAAAGGAAATTGGGTGGAGGGGATGGGCGCAGTGGGCTGCATGCCAGGTACCATGCCAGCCGCAACAGTGGTTTGGGGGGATGGGGAGGCAATTGGGCATTAAGGAATGTCTTGCGCATGCTGTCATGTGCAACAGCAAGGGATGAACCGTCCGGTGTGCAATGTCAACATATTCAACTACTTGCAGGTGTGGGGCGCAGAGGTGCAAAGTGGCAGCCACAGCAAAAATCGTCACGTCATGGGGGGGCACCTGGACGTGCTGAGGATGCCGAGGGCAGTGCCAGGCTGGCGCTGCCGGCGAACCAGTTGCACGAGGCAACCAGGGCGCACTTGCCCAGCTCTCGCGAGCACATGATTGAGCTCACCAGTAGCCGGAGATGAGGCCCTCACGCGCCTCAGCGGTCCAGCTGCCGTCCTTCATGTAGCAGCCACCCTCGGTGTAGGTCCTGTGGCGTAGGGCGGCAAGGGAGCATCAGTTGCAGCTTCAACTCAAAGTAGCACACTAATGGGTCCGCAATTGTTGCTTGGCAAGCAGCCGGGCGGGCGCAGCTTGTGACTGGAGCACTGCCGATGCCGGCCCTGGTGCCTGCCCCGCTCCCGCCCAGTGCCCTGCCACCCTGCGCCTCACCAGGCCCGGCAGTTGGGCTCGCTTGAGCACAGGTCGCAGCATTCGGCCCAGTCAGCCACGCGCACGTCCTTGAAGTCGCCTCCATACAGATCAGTCTCATAGACCACGCTGGCACCGCACTGGTCGCCGGGGGCAGCATCCGAGCAGCTGCCAGAGCAGTCGTTGGGGAGCGCGGCGGCAAATGTGTGCACTGTGCCCGCCTCCTTGACAAGGTCGGAGCAGGCGCGCTGATCTGAAGCGCAGCCGCAGTCCTCCGCTGCCGTGCCGGACTCCCAAATCTGCATTGCATGTGTCAGGGGCTTTCATGTGGGTGCGGCTGCCTAGCCCAGCTGAGCCACATTGCCTTGCAGACCGGACTGCACCACGGACATGCAGAGCAAGCCGCCTCACACCTCGTTGGCAGCGGAGCTCAGCGCAGCGTTGCAGCAGCGGTAACTGCAGCCACTGTTGTCGAAGCACTTGTCATGGAAAAAACAGGCGCGGTCCAGTGCATCAATGGGGGAGGCCTTGAATGACTGGCCACCCAGCTCGCCAGAGCAGCCCCCGCCGCAGTAACGCCCATGCATGCATCCGAAACCCTGCGGTGAAGTAGCAGCACGGGACATGCTGATTGCGTGCCAAACGTTGGGTGGGAACGCTGCAGTCCTTCAACAGTACTGGGCAGTGCCTCCTACCGTGGCCATGTTTTCCAGGTATTCAAAGGTGCAGTCGATGATGCCTCTGGTTGTCACATTGTGGGCAGGCGCCTGGGCGGCCATCTCGAGCGCCGACAGGCCGCGGCGCCTGCGAGCATGCGGCAGGCGTGCAGGCAGCAGCAATGAGATGGAGTGCAGTGCAATGCTGCAGGATATACATGGTAGCGGATGTCAGCCCTTGCCATGCGGCTGCTTCCTATGCCGGCGCGGGCGCCGCACCTGGCGCCGGCGTCGCCTGACGGGCGGGCAGCGGCGGCCCCAGTAGCGGCGGCCGCAACCACCTACACCACACACGCAGATGCAGCAGTTGAGCACGGGCGCGAGCGCTCGAACAGGCAATGCGGTCGGACAGGCATTGCAGTGCATCGAGGGCGGGAAGCCAGTGCGGCTGCAAATTTGAGCATTCACCAAAGCGATCAGCGCGATGGAGCGCATGTCTGAAGCGGGCATGGCGGCAGCAGGGTGCGACGGTCCACGGCGGCCGCACGTGCAGGGCCAGAAGAGACTGCACAGTCCACCAGTGCGCCACAAGAAATAATGGGGCTACAAAGAGGCTGTTACGGGCGGACACTCGAGGTTTACTACTTTGGGACTCGGGACTTGGCCCCCCGCACAGCAGCCGCCATCGGCCACAATGCATCCGACATGTTATGCTGGCACCATGTTTGGCTACCACAACTGCACTCACCCACATCATTAGCCACGTTTGATGGCCATTGCGCACGGACGTGCGCTGCAGCACCGCTGCCGCCAGCGCCGCTACGCCCATGGGCCAACCCCGTTGCGTATGCATGCATGCATATGCCGCTCGTGCCGCCGCTCGAGTGAGCTCATGACATCACTGGCCATGGCGGCTTTGCAAAATGGCATGAAGTGGTCTCTGCATGCATGCCACCGACTCACAGGGAATGCATTTCGGCACGCTCGGAGGGAACACCACCGCCCGCAGCTTGCCGCCAAATTGGCTTGAAGCGGGCCCGTGCACGTGCCATGCTGGTGCTGGATTAAAATACCCCAGTGTTGCCTGGAAATACGCGAAAACAGCACCAGCAAAGCTTAGAGTTTAATGATGTGAACTGCATTATCTGGCGCCGCTTAGAACCCGCCAGGCAGCGCCGCAACGCCTTCCCCGTTGCACACGCCGCCTGCGCCGCCACTCATGCAATGCCACATCTCAGCAAGATCACTGGCCATAACGGCTCTGCAATGGCATCCGGCCATCTGGACAGAGCATGCATGCCATCATATGACACTGTATTTCTAAATCCAACTCAGCATGCTCAAAGGGCCCACCACAGCCCGCAGCTGGCCGCCCAGCGGGCACGCTCCAGCCTCTCTCCCAGATTGTGCCTCTGTTCACGCAGAGTCGTCATACAACAAATCGGCCTCAGGCATACAGCATTTGCCATGCAGCATACAGTTAGACGACAGCTGCATGTGCACAAGCATCACAGCTGGCATGCAACGGGTTCGCCCTGACGCCTGGTCAGGGTGTGCACGGCAGGACAGCCGGCGCGGCGACACATCATGCTGCTGCTTGGTTCGCCACCAGCCGAGTAGCGCCGGCAACTTGTTCAAGTACGGGGGGCTGCCATCCCTCCAGCATCACAGCATTGCCCTTTGCCCCGCCTCCTGGCCGATTTCAGAGGGCAGCCGTCGCGCGAGCTCACTCTCCAAACGGATAGGTCTGCAAGCAGAGGACAGGCAAGTGTCAGGCAGACAGGTTGTGTGCAGCTGGGAGACAGTTGGAGTAGGTGCAGTGCTGTGGGGACCAGAGTTTGGGTGCGAAGTAATTGGGAGACCCAAGCAACATTCAATGTTGGTGAATGTCTACCCAGCCCACCTCTGGCATGTCCTCCCGAGCCCGCCAGTCGGTTTCCCACCGCCCCGTCTTCTCCAGAGGGTGCAGCGCTGCCGGCAGACATATGGAGGGATGAACGGAACCGACGTGGACAGGCTTCCTTGAAAGCTTTGGCAGCATAGGGCAGCAGCCGGCGCAGCGCAGCCGACCACAGGACCAGCGCTGTGCAGCATGTGTCAACACACCGCCTGCTGCGGCTGAGCTGGCTCTGCACTATGCTGACCGGAGCATCGACATCGGCAGCTGCATAGTGGAAGCGGCCCGAGCAGCAAATGTTCCTAACCGAGCACCCACCTGCTGTGCTGTCCATGTGGATCACCATGTCAAACTGCTGCGGCAGCTCGCAATAGAAGTAGTGCGACTGGGGAGGGCAGGTGGAAGGGGAGGGGGGCCGGTTGTGGACAGGCGCACAGCAGCAGATTGATGCCCTGGGTGGCACAAAGTTGGTGGCGAGTGTGCACACCACATGGCTGCCCTGGGGACAGGAGTGCTCCAGCAGGCGGCGAGCAGCGCAGTGCTCCCACCTGCCGCTCGGTGCGGGGGCGGTAGATGACGCCGATGGCGCGCTCCAGCAGCGGGCCTGCGCATGCGGCGGCAATCGAAAATCAGCTGTGGCTGCGGATGAAATAGGACGTTCCCAGCATCGCTGCCCTTGCACTCGCCTGCCTCATCAAACCCATTGCCCTTACTGCACTGGACAGCTCTCTAACTCGCACCCTGCAGCGCCGCCGTCAGGTCCTGGCTGCCACCCCGCAGGTCCAGCGCAAACTCGGGCATGCCGGCCCTGTGAAGAACAAGAAGTGTGCCCACAGATCTTCTTGGGTTGAGCCATTTTGGGTTGAGCTGCTGCTAGCAGACATGTCCCCTGTTCATGCCGACCAGCGGCTGCTCGCCTCCTGTGCAACCTGTGCAACCTGTGCCGGCAAGCCAGCGCCTCACTTGTGGAACAGGTGCTCGTAGGAGCCGGGCATGGACTTGCGGACCTGGGGAGAGGGCAGGCAGGTGGGGTGGGGTGGCACGGCCGGGAAGGGCATCAGACGCTCGATTGCACACACCTGAGACGAAGCGGGCCGCAGAGCACCATGCCGCCGGCACACCTGCTTGCACTGCACCGGCGTGTCCCAGTCGTCTGCCGCAGACACTGTGCCGGTGTGGGTGGTGAACCTGTGGACATGACGGGACGGTGGAAAGGGCTTGGCTTGTCAAAGGGAATTCACCTTCAACAGCGGCGCCTCCAGACATTCACCACCCAAGAACCCAATCGGCAGACCACCCATTGCGCATTCTTGCCTTGAAGCTGTGCAGTTGCTTCATCTAAATCAACCATCTAAATCAACCAACCACTCACCCGATGTTATACACCTTCTTCATGCCAACGGCCTCGCGGCACAGCTGCCCAATGTTGTGCTCACCGCGCCGCTGCCCCATATCCGTTGCCCGCGCATCTCCTGCAGTGGTTTCAAGTCGACAATGGAAGTAGGTGGTTTTGATGAAGTACTGCAATCATGCTGCCGCGCCGGTCTCGGGCAGCCCCCCGCAAAAGCTTTGGAGCTGAGGCCCCAAAAATTCCCCATTGCCCCTCATCACCCTCACCCAGGTGGCTGTTGTGCGCCCACAGCACCAGGCGGGGCGGGTCGTCGGCGGGGCGCCGCCGCGACAGGTGCTGCTGGATGGCTTGCACTGTGTCCAGAAAGTGTGAGTCGCTGCGATGGGGAGGAGGGGGAGATGGGATGGGCAGGCAGCTGCAGCTGTCGTGCGGACGGCCAGAGCTGCACCAGCTGGTCTGCATCAATCCGTCTTCACTGGCGTACAGCTGCATGGGGCACTGTGCTTGGGCCACCGGCTCACCGAATGTTCCAGGTCAGCTGCAAGGGTTGTGATGGGAGCAGGTTAAAGAGGGGTAAGAACGGTGCTGGATGTGTTGCTGGGGCAAGCTCAAGCAAGCACGCCACAAGTCGAGCGCACCAACCGCATGCATGTTGCCAACCTGCCAGGAGCGTTGCCCCAATGGCATGCAGCTCTCGCATTGCTTCTGCCAACCCCTCACCTCGTCTCCAAAGAACATGTTCCTGTAGCAGGAGAGAGCAGGGTCGATTCCGAATTGATTAAAGTAGTGGTGCCGCGCGAGGGTTGCTTGCCCTAGCATCCAGATGACGAACGCCAGCATGCAGCCATCTGGCCCCTCACCTGTAGTACTGCTCCGCACCCGACACCACCGCCGCATTGCCTGGGGAGAGCAAGAGGAGCAGAAGGTGTGTTTCTTGTGCCGTTGCTGTGCTGCAGCACAGCACCACCTTGTGCTCTGTGAACCTGCTGCCAGCCAGCATTGGGCACGGCTGCCAACCACATCCAAACGGTACACGCGTGCAACCAAAACGGTGCAGGGCATGGCAGCAGCTGCACCCACACTGGGCGGCAAATGCCAGCTCCTGCCCCTTCTCTCCATCCAGCGCTTCCCTGCGAGCCAGGGGCGAGCCAGTTAAGCCGTTTGCAAGGTGGCAGGCCAAATGCGTGCCGACATGCGGCTGGACGGATGGCAAAATGCAAAGCGTGCCGGGACGACACACGCCGCAGCATTCAAAACCTTGCCAGGTGCAGCAGGTGCTTGTGTGCTCAATCTCAATTATGCAAACACACGGCCTACCCGTACTCTGACGCATTCCGCACAACCTCCTTCAGAATCGACACGGCAGCATCTGCGCAGCTGCTGGCACCGCCAACACCCACAGCATAGGCATCTAGCGATAAGGAACGGGTGGCAGGGTGTGCGGGGGCAGGGAAGTTCGTGTCAAGCCTGGGCACATGCGAGACGCCTCTCCTGGGACTAGCTTGCACCACCTTGCTTGCAAGCGCAGCCGTGCATGCAATGAACTGCTCGAACCGCCACCGCCCACCGCAACCTGGCTGCCTAGAAGCCCGCTCACAAGCCATGGTGTCTGCACCGAAGCGGTCGAAGCAGGCATAGCGCGACTTGGCGCGGCGTGCGGCCTCTGGGTCTGCTCGCTCCAGATACTCAACCACCTTGGCGGCTGTGGGGGTGGAAAATGGAGTTGAAAATCATGCCAAGATACCCATGTTTGGTGGCCTCTGAAATGAGAGGGGTGGAAATGGACCGGAGAGTACGCAAAGATGCTGAGGTGGAGGGCCACTAACTGAGAGGGGTTGTGGTGCTGCCACACTGATGGCTGGTGCAGCCCTGCTGGGCACCCCACCTGACGAGTGCAGGGAGTAAACGTCCATGCCTGCAGTGCATGGGAGCCGCATTGAGTGCGTCATCCCGCTGTGAACTTTCGGCAGGTGTGAGCTCCTGCCTTTGGCTAGACGGCAGCCAATGCGGCGGTTAGCCTTTGCCACAGGTGAGAATGTTAGCGCTGCTGCGACCAGCAGCCACAAGTTTAAGGTCAAAGTTCACATGGAATCCTACAGGCTTAGGCCTTCCCACCCCACAATACGCAACCAGACCACGCACAGGCAGCCCCGGGCGGCCCTCACTCAACCGTAGAAACCGCAGGAGCTGTGCTGGCGCCGCTCCGACGGCAGCCCCGCGTTGTATTCTCGCAGCCACTCTGCAAAGTCGACCACCACGGTGTTGCGCCACATCCTGGCGGCACAAGGAGGAGGAGATACGAACAAGGGGCAGTTGCTTGTTGCTATGCCGACCACCACGGCAGCGCGCTTCAGATTGGCAACAGTCGGCAGCATGGCGTGAGCTGCTGCACTGCAAAAAGGCATGAACTGCCGTGCTGCGGCATGCCACTGCCGCTGGCCCTTCCCAAATCTTCAAGACTCAAGAGCTTGCCAGGTCGGAAAGCGCACGAAATCAGCCAGCGCGGCCTCAGGGGTGGCGTCCTGGCTGAGGCCGCGCACCCAAAGGTTGAGCCGGAATGCATCTGGAAAATCGGCTTCCACCACCACTGCAGGGCAGGGCGAGATAGGTCTTTGCTGGTTTAGGCGGGTTGCAGATGCAAACGAGCAAGCAGAAGGGACGCATTGCAAAGCACGGCAGTGGGATGCAGATGGAGGTGGCAGGCACAGGCCACCACCGCTGCTGCGACAGTTGCACAGGCGAGGGGCACAGCTTGAGGGCTGCGGACCGCCTATGCTGTTGAGCATTCCATGGCAGCACCCAGGCCGCCCAGCAGCCCAGATGCAGGCCTGGGAGGCTTGCCCCTTCGACTGCTTGCCTGCATTGAAGCCGCGCTCGCTGATCAGGAGCTTGGTGAGGTCGGCGCGCATACAGTAGAAATCCTCTGCATGCGGATCAGCAGGCGCAAGAAGAGAGGCGAGACAGGAAAGGTGAGATGTCGCGCAGAGAGTAGGGGCCAATGACTGGGTGCTACGCAGCAGCAGTGGCAAGCGAGTGGCCCAGGTGTGCTGCGGCTCCTCTTGCATTTGTGCTTGCGCTGTGCAGGGCTTGCCTGTGCCATGAGAGGCCTCTCCAATCAGCACAAATTCTGCAGCAGACAGGAGGGCTTGTGCGTTGTGAGGTGCAAGCAGGACGACAGCGGGCTGATGCTCGAGGGCACAGCTACCCTTCAAAGCAAGCAAAGCATCTCCAGAGGAGGCCAAAGCATCAGTTGAAGTGAAGCAGCAGAGCAGGGTGCGCGCACGCACCCACCCGCGCTCGCCGGGATGCGCTCCAGGATCTGCCGCTCCAGCGGCCGCTGCCGGCTGCCCAGCAGCGCGCTGTTCTTGATCAGCTCGATGCGGTTGTTGTCATCCTGAGTGCATGTGCAGGTGGTAAGAGCGGCACCAGTGCAAGTGATGCAGGGCGGTGGTGCCCAGCAATTCGGGCAGGGGGGCCTTTCAGCAGGTTTCGGCGGTACGACCCCGCACACGAACCGACTGATTAAGCACTGCAAACCATCAGCCCAGCTCCTCCCTGCGCAATCCAAACGCACCCAGCTGCTGTGCGCCATGGCGACGGGCTTCCTCACGCTGTGCAGCAAAGCAGACAGCTCTGCGGTTGGAGGGAGGGCTCGGGTCGGGGTGGGAGGCGCCGGCGCCCTGGGCGGCGGCGGCCGTAAGCACACAAGGGGCCCGGTGCGTTTCGGATGGGTACGGGGCCGTGTAATCGGCTCGCGCCGGGCCCTACCGACTGCCCCACGGCCCTGCCGCGCTCACTGTTTGGCAGGCTGCCTTGGAGGCTTGCGGTGGGCGCGCTGCACCTGGCTCTCGCCAGCGATCGCGTGCACAGCATATCAGCTTCAAGGCGGAGCGTGCCGACACCCCGCTCTTAGATGCCCGCCGACCCCTGCGGTTGCGCTGGGGGCGCGGCGCCGCACCCCGCTTGATAGGAGGTTGGTCCCCTCTTCCGCATGGCTGTTCACTGAGTGTGTGGTCCACACAGCTAGCTGGCACCTCTGTCGCGCCTGGGGGCCGTTTGCCCGCGGCAGACTGGCGCCGCTCCCGGCCTGGGGTTGCCGTACGGCGCGCCGTGTACTGCTCGATCTTTTGGGCATCCGCCCTCCGGGGCCCCTTGCAGGTGCCTCTCACAGCCTGAAAGTTGCAGATCTGAGAACTGTGCAGGCCTGGTGCTCGGCCAGGGCGGCGTCCGACGCCGGTCACGCATTGCACACGCTCCGCCTGCCCGCGTGGCAGGCGGAGCGGAAGCTGCTGCCAGTCAAACAAGCCGGGCTGTGGCGCTTCCAACAGGCTTCCAATCCCGTCACATCCGCTTGCAAGCTATGAGAAGCAGCTGGAGGCAGGCTTAGAGCGGGTCGCTCACGCAATGGTGACAGGCGGGCGGCTGGCGCGCCTCCTGGCGCTCCTGCTGGTGGCAGGGGCGCTGGGGAGGGCGGCGACGGCGCAATCAGGTGAGGCGCGTGGCTACCCCCGAACCGCGAGCGGAGCCCTGGTGCCGCGCGCCGGGCCGCTCACGGGCAGCCCGGCAACATCTCCGCATTACCCGGCGGAGCGGTGGTACCCCGCGGCAGGCCACTGGGAGCAGGCCGCCGGCCGCCCCCTGTGACGCGGCGCCGCCATAACCGCCTCTGAACCACACCCTTGCAGACAACTCGGCGGGCAACTCCACAAGCGATTCCGTGACGCCGGAGCAGTGCGCCTACTTTTTCCAGCAGCGAGAGGCGAGTGGCGGCCGTTCACACTCATGCGCGGCGCTACCGAGCACATGGCTGGTTTGGGGCGAGCTGTGTGTGCCACCCGCTGCCCGCTCTTGCTGGCCATCCAATGGAAGTGCGCTGCCCTCTGAACCCCTGCCTGCTGTCCCTTCTTCCTGCTGCAGCCCAGCTTCTCGCGATGCCGCACGGAGCTGGACCGGGCGGCCACCGCCAACTCCACTGTGTGCCCAGACCAGTGCCAGAACTTGCTGGACGTGCGTTGGCTGGCCTCACATCCACTTGCCCCTGAGAGCTGTTCGCCGTGCCTTTGAGCTGCAGCCGCACTCCGGCCTTGCTGGGCGTCTGCCTGCTTGTTGTGCTGCGTGGCTGCGGCGGCCAGCATGGGTGGCCGTTGCGCGAGTCGCATGGCCCAGATGCCCTGTACCAGCGAAACCTAGCGGGCACCTTCATGCTGTGTATCGCTGGAGCTGCTGCTACGACCGAACTTGAAAGCCTGCATGCTTCTCCCAGCCTGCTGCCCAGCCACCCAACCTGCTGCCGCCTGCTTTGCCGGCTGATCTGACTGCAGGGCGTGCCGCGCGCCTGTGTTCGGGCGGTGAAGCAGTCGCTGGACCAGCGGGCTTTCCGGGAGCCCGAGGAGCAGATGAGCGAGAACCCCTTGTGAGTGGCAGCGAGCTTGATATTATCTAGCACCTGTGGTGCGGCTTGCAAGGGCTGCGGGCACAGCTCATGGCGCTTCGCCAGGAGCCGCTCCTTTTGCAGCTCTTCATGATGCCTTCCGCCCACCGTGCCCGCCCCTGCCCCTCCCTCTCCGCCCCGCAGCGACATCTGCCGCACCTCGCTGTGCGACCGGGACTCCACGCGGCACTGCCTGGTCACTGTCAAGGCGGTGCTGGTGCTGCAGCCGCTCTGGCTGCTCAAAAACCCGGACAATAGCGTCTGGGCCTCGCTCAACGGTGAGCGGCAGAGCGGAGATGCACAGGTGGCACCCATTTGATTCAAAGCTGGCCGACGGACAGTGCATACTCTGCCATGGGCTAAATATACACCCTGCCTCACCGTGCCAGCCCGCCTGCTCCCCATGCCACCTTGCAGGCTTCCCGCCGCCCAAAAACACGCCCCCAGACAGCGGCGACGGCAGCGTGAATGTTGGGGCGATCATTGGCGGCGTCATTGCCGGCAATGGTGAGCACCCGCGTCTGCTTTTTTGTTGGCGCCAGGGCAGGCTGGCTGGTCTGCTCAATGTGTTGCTGTCTGTGAGGGCAGCCCAGCCTGTGCACAGCTGCGGTACCCTGGGCTCACCTCCCTCCCTCCCCTGCCACCCCCCTTCACCATGTGCAGTGGTGGTGCTGGCCTGCGTGGGCGGCTTTGTGTGGCTCCGCCGCCGCCGCGTGCAGCGCATGCAGCAGCGGCAGCTGCATTTGGAGCTGGGCAGCTCTGCGGCGGCTGGCGGCAGCGCCAAGCTTGGCAGCGAGCTGTCGGGCGATGGCCTGCCCAGCTGGAAGGCGCGGCCCAACCCTGATATTGACAGCGCGGAGGCGGGCATTGCCAAGGAGGCCACGCCTCGGCCCACCCTGACGGCCACGGCTGTGGCGCTGGGACCCTCCCCGCTGGGCCGCAGCAGCGCCGCCAGCGTGATCCCAGCAGGCCTTCCGCCCTCGCCGGCGCCGCCCGCGGATGGCGCTGAGCACGTGGCCGCGCTGTGGGCCTCGGCGGCGCAGGCGGCGGCCGCCACGCAGCAGCAGCAGCAGGCGGTGAGCCTGGTGGGCGATCCACTACTGGCGTGGGTCAACAGCCAGCAGCGGGCGGGGCCGCCGCCGGTACCGCATGACCAGGCGGCGTCGGACCGGCAGCAGCCGGGCGAGGCGTCTGGGAGCAGCGAGCCGGGCAGCAGCTTCCGCACCACCCTGCCCAGCAGCGTGCCCAGCAGCCGACCTAGCGGGTCGAGCGCGGCCGAGTCGCCGGGGCGGCGGCCGCCGCTGGCGCTGGCGCCCAGCCGCCGCGGCAGCGCGATGCTGAGCCAGCGGGGCAGCAGTGCGCTGGTGGACCTCACGCCCTGGGAGGTCAAGTACAGGTGTGCCACTGGGGGTGGGGGTTTTTGTGAGATTGAAAGGCTGGGCCTGCTGGATGTGGGGCTTCTAGTTGTGAATTGCTGTGGCAGTGAGCAGTGGAGAGGTCTGCCACGCGGTCGAGCATGTGCACAGGTGGCCCAACTCCTGAAACTCCGCTGATGAAGCTGCCCGACCCTGACCCTCCGCCCTGCCTCCCCTTCACCACCCCTCCCCTCCCCTTTTCCTCGCTCTTGCAGCGACCTGACCATCCTGCGCCCCCTGGGCGAGGGCAGCTACGGCAAGGTATACCTGGCCAGCATGCGCGAGACGCTGTGCGCCATCAAGCTGCTGCTCAACGCGGAGGACGCGGCGGCGGCCGTCAAGTCGGGCGACTCGACGATTTCTCTTTCGTCGCCGGTGATGCAGGCGCTGCAAAAGGTGAGGGGGCTGTGTGCAGCGGTTGGGCGCAGTGCATTGGGCTTCTTTTGCCGGGCAGGCGTTGCAAGTCTGTGCTGGGTGGTTGTGCATAAACAGGGCAACATGTGAACGTCAGGCTTGCGGGGCTGGCCGTGCAGCAGATCGAGAACAACCGCCCTGCTGCCCTGCTGCCCTGCAGGAGTGCGGCCTGATGGCGAGCCTGCGGCACCCCAACGTGGTCCTCTTCCTGGGCCTCTGCTACTCGCCGCCCGCCATCGTGACGGGTGCGGGGTTGGGGCGGGGCGGCTGCTGGGAGCGGTTTGGAGCGGGGCAGCAGTTAGCGGCACGGTCTGATGGGCAGCTAGTGTCTTCCTAGCTGCAGTCACATCTCGCGGGTGCCTGAAACTACCCCCAACCATACAGCCCGCCCCTCCGCCCCACCTCACCCCATCCCAACCACCCCTGCTCGCCACTCACCTGCCCACTCACCTGCCCCTCCCTGTGCAGAGTACTGCTCCCGCGGCTCACTCTTTGACTGCCTGCGCGCCGCGAGCCAGGCGGAGGGCGCCGCCGCGCAGCTGTCGTGGACGCGCCGCCTCAACATGGCGCTGGACGCGGCCAAGGGGGTGAGGCTGGTTGGAGGGCTGGGAACAGACAGGCTTTGGGACAGGTGGCGTTCCGTGGTGGTTCATGTGCAGAATTGAATAGCAGCATACATGATGGGGCATGCACGCCAGGCGGGCCACTTTTGCGCCTGAATGCTTTCCTGCTCAACCCACCCCATCTCCACCGCCCACACTTCACCTGCAGGTGCTGGCGCTGCACTCGCACTCGCCGCCCATGGTGCACAGAGATCTTAAAAGCCCCAACCTGCTGGTGCGAATTTGTTTGTGCATGCACAGAGGCATGGCGGTGCTGGCAAGCACGGTCTGCGCTGGTCGCTCTGCCTTGTTGACCGAGCTGCCCCTCTCCTTTGCCTGTGCACTCGCCTGCAGGTGGACCAGGGCTGGCGCGTCAAGATCTGCGACTTCAAGTGAGCCGCCTGGGAACCGCTGATCCCTCTGCGCATGTGTCTCTGCATGTGTCGCGCCCTCTGGGTGTTGCCTGCTTCGGCCCCAAGTGCAGGCAGGGGTTGCCTTGGCAGCAGCAGGACAGCAGCAGCAACACAGCAAGCCAACTTGCTTTGTGGACCTCCACCAATGCTCACCACTGCCTGCCCCCTTTCACCGCCCCTCCCCGCAGCCTGTCCAAGCTGATTGAGGAGAGCACGCGCAGCAGCAGCGTGGGCGGCATGCTCAACCCGCGCTGGCTGGCGCCTGAGGTCCTCACCGGCGGCTCCGCCACCGCCGCCTCGGATGTGTTCAGGTGGGCTTTCGGGGTGGTGAAGCGGATGGCTTTGATGGGGGTGTTGCAGCTGGCTGCGTGAACTTGCAAGCGCTGGCATCCCACTCAGCCGCTTGACAGCTGCCATGATGCACCATGACCGATTACCTCCCCTGCCCCCTCTCATCTCTGCCCGCAGCTTTGGAGTCGTACTGTGAGTGCCTGGCTTGGGCGGGCTGGGAAGGTTCATCGAGCAGCTGCCGAGCGTGGCTGTCCAACTTGTGGTGCCCTGCCCTGCTCCCCACTGCCCTGCGGCTGTGCCTAGCTGGCTGTGCCTGACTCCTCCCGCACCGCCTTGCTCACGCGCCTGAGCCCCCCACCCCCACCCCCGCTCCATCCTATCACAGCTGGGAGCTGCTGACGTGGGCCATCCCCTGGGAGGGCGTCAACGCCTTCCAGCTGGTGTTCATGGTCAGCAGCGGCGACCGGCTGGCGATGCCGGCGCTGGAAGCGCTGCCCGGCAAGCTGCCGGACCGCGCTGTGTACGATTCCTACGTGGCGCTCGTGCGCCGCTGCTGGGCGCAGGACGCCGCCGACCGCCCCACCTTTGGAGACATCATCGCAGAGCTCCGCAACATCCTCACCACACACCTGGCGGCGGCCGGCGGCAGCAGCAATGCGGCCGCGGCGGCCGCGGCGCCGTGAGGCGCGGCGCGCACGCTACGCGGCGAACCAAAACCACCCGCCTGCCTGCCAGCGCGCCTCGGCCCGGCGGCGGCGGCGCCCATTGTACAGCAGCAGCTTGGCTGCGCAGCCATTTTTCGGAGCTCCCCTCTCATTCTTGCCTGCGGCACGCGCGTGATTGGAAGAAGCGGTGCCCACGCCGAGACCCCCCCTCCTTTTGCACTTTTGCTTTTCCCCTGCACTGGACCCCTCGCGAGACACACCCCAACCCACCCACCCTCCACCTTCATTGAACCCCGAAATCCTCAAGCGCCCTCGATTCATATCCTGTCCTGTCACGCACCACAGCACCTTCCCCCGCACAATGCCCCCCACTCCCCCCTGTCCCTGTCCTCAGCCCAATTCTGTATATGATACAAGTTATGCTGATGTAACACTTGCGCTTCCGGATGGCACAAGTGCGGGACTAAATGGTTTGGTCAGTCGGACAACATGGCGGAGCGCGGTCGGCGCAACTTCGGGTGGCGGTGCCGTGCTGTGCTGCCGGCGGAGGGGCAGAATTGCCGCTGTTCGGCGCGCCACGAGAGTCCCCGAGAGTTGTGACAACGTATCGAAGCCCAGGGCCCAGCGAAGGGGGGGACTTGCCAAAGCTTCAAGACCTCGGTTCAGCGCAGCGCTCGCCCTACAACTGCGTCCACCGCGACGGAGGCTACCCACCGCTGCAGCTGCACCACAGGGTGACGCCCTCGCGATGGAGGTCGAGGCCGCCGCCGCCGCCGCCGCCGCCGCCGGGGCAGCAGCGCCAGCAGCAGCCGCTCCAGAGCAGCAGCAGCAGCAGCAGCAGCAGCAGCAGCAGCAGCCAGGGGCAGCAGCTGCCCCGCCGCCAGCAGGCGCTCAGCAAGCCGCTCCAGCCCCGGCAGCAGCAGGCGCACAGCAAGCCGCGGCAGCGGCCGGCGGGGGTGGCGGCGAGGCTGCGGCCGAGGCGGCCGCCGGCGCTGCGCCGGAGCCTGCTGCTGCAGCACCGCCCCCTCCAGACTTTGCTTACTCCCCAGAGGATCAGTGCGACCTGGTGATCAAAACGGCAGATGGCAAGCGCATCGCCGTGCACCGCCTGATTGTGCTGCGAGTGGCGGGCTTCTTCAAAGAGTTGCTGGAGGCCTGCGCCGGCGAGAACGAGGTGGGTGATCGTTGCTGCTCAGATCCGATCAAGGTTGCTGAGCTGGCCGCCATGTTTCCCGCCCCGCTTGCTTTGTGCCGCTAGAAGCAGCCTGGTGCTTGCTTTGTGCCGCTAGAAGCAGCCTGGTGCTTGCTTTCAAGCGACACGGCCCAGAGCCAGTCAGATTCTGCCACCTCCTTGCGCTGCCCACTTGTCGCAGGTATCAGTGCCAGAGACGTACGCAGTGTTCAAGGGCCGCCTGCTGGACCTCATCTATGACCGAGCTGTGCAGATTCAGCCGGCAGCCGCGCTGCAGGCAGGCGGGACGCTGCCTGCTGGGCCAGATAGGGTCTTGCTGGGACCACCTCTCATTGAAATTGTCTACTTTGGATGAGCATGCGAGCTGTATCGAAGGCAGGCACTGCATGGAAACGCAGCCCAACCAGGCCGCTCATGCGCACCGTCTTGACAAGCTTCTGAATGACCTGCTGCCTTGTGAACCAATACATCCCTTCTTCTGCCTTTCCTCCTGCTGCAGGTGTTCCAGCTGGCGGACAAGTACCAGGCGCCCAGCATCATGGAGGCCTGCAGGTGCGGGCTGACTAACGTAGTTTTGGTCAAACAGCTAGCGCGAGCGCCGCCCGCTCTGCAAGGCAGCAAGGCAGGCACATCTGCTCAGCTTGTGGAGCATGGCAAGCCTCCAGCCGTGCCGCACCTGAGAAACTGTGCAATGCTGCATCGCTTCACGCGCGTGCTGCTCGTGCCGCCGTGCCGCAGGGCGGTGTTCAACTCGACCGCTTTTGTGCCCAGGCTGCGCAAGCCTGATGGCAGCGTGCTGGTGAGGCGCTGCAGCCCTGCTGCGGCCACTGTGGTCATGGCTTGGAGCAGTTGGCGGAACACTTGGTGTGATGCTTGGGCATTCATGTCTTGTGTGCCTGTGGCTGTGCGCCCTCAGATGCTGCACCTGCCTACCATGTCGATGTTGTCCGTGACTCAAGGGCCACCTCAACTGACTGCAAAAGCTCAAACCTTCACTCATGCACCCAGCGCCGCTCTGTCACGCCTCGCCACCATAAGCGTGCCCGCCCCTCCCGCCGCCCACAAATCCTCATTCCAGGGTGTGGGCGATGCCGACTGGCTGGAGGTGGTGGCCCTGGCCTCCAAGCACGGCTTTGAGGAGCTGTTCAAAAAGTGCACGCAGTACATGGAGGTGAGAGGGCGGTCGTTTGCTACTAGTGCGTTCCGGCGCGTTGCTCACACCAGTATTGTGTGCCTGGCTCGTTGCTCACATTAATATTGTGTGTGCTGGTGCTCACGCTTGCCTGCAACCACACCTTCCGCACTGCCGCACCCTCGCCTTGGCTGCTGCCTGCAGACGGTCTGCAAGATGAAAAATCAGGCGGCAGACGCGCTGGCTGGCTTCATCCAGGGAGCACAGCAGCTCAAGGAGCTGCGCCAGGCAAGGCCAGAGAGCGGTGTAGGGTGGTGCATCAACTGCATGGGGGCACAGTGCGGTGTGGTGTGCAGCGCGTCTGCCTCCAGGGGGCACAGCAGCTCAAGGAGCTGCGCCACGCAAGCCAACAGAGGCGCACAGCTGGGAAGCACGAGGGTGCCTGGCACTTACGCGCCACCAGTGAGAAGTGCAGGCTCTCAAGCGCATGCCCTTGAACAAAGGCTCTCCCCGGCCCTGTTCGCCTCACGCCGATTCCTCGTGTGCGCCCCTGCAGGACCACATGCCCGCCCTGATGGTCACCTTTGCAAAGTGCACACAGGAAGCGGAGGTGGAGGTGAGTTGGGAGGGCGGCAGAGCATACTGCACAGCCCTGGCATGCTGCTTGCCGCCCATTGCCAGCCATGTGCTGGGCATGCCGGTGAGGCTGGCAGTCCAAGCCTCACAGCCCTGCTGGGCAGCGCGTATGCAGCTGCTGTGTCTGTCTGCTGCTGAATGAGTAGGCAGGGTTCTGCGGCAGCTGACCCAACTCCGCTTGCCCTCCAAACAACCTTCAGCTGCGCCTACAAAAAGCTCAAGTGGAAGCGGAGGCGGTAGAAAACAAGCGAGCGGTGGAGGAGGCAACTAAGAAGGTGGGCAGACGGGGGAGGGCATGGCGGCTGGTCGGGCTATTTGGCTGGGTGGGATGGGCAGGTATTGCGTGATATGATCGCACTCCCGAGCCGCAGGCTTGCTAGCAGCCTCTGCTTGAGGCTGCACGTCTCCGAAAGTTGTTGCCTCCCTTTGCTGGCCCCCACCTGCAGCTCACCACCAAAACCGCGGCCTACGCCAAGCTGCTCCAGAAGCACAACCGGCTGATGGCGGCGTGCGACAAGCACCGGGTGACCTGGCACCGGGACCTGGACCCAAGCAAGGATAAGAAACGCAAGCGAGGGGCAGCCCAGGCGCAGCAGGGTGGCGCGGCGGCGGCCGCGGCACCGGCGGCACCGGCACCGGCGGCACCGGCGCAGGTGGCGGCAGTGGCGGCAGCGGCGGAATTTGTGGATGTGGATGGCTTTCTGGCCGAGCTGGAGCCGGATTTCCAGCTGTGATGCTGAACTTGTGTGGCTTTAGGCTTCAGTACGCTTGGTACCTTTGAATATCTGTGTGCATGGCCTGTCTTCGCATGGCTTGGTTTTCGTGTTGCATACCCGCCGTGTCACAGCGTTTTTTGGTAGCGATGGTGCGACTGGTATGTGGATGCCTGTGACCCTTTCATTGCCTGAGATCAGATCGCCCAGTGACCGAGGCGCCGACGGTTCAAACGCGGGCACCCATGCGAGCCTGGGCTGATACTGTGGAGGCCAGCCCTGCCCAAAAGTTGTGACGAGTACCCCAGAGTCAGCATACAGGCACTGATGGCATTTTTTGGCTCCGCTGGAAGCCGACCGGCCGTGGCATGCTGGCCGCCGCCGCCGTGGCCGCTGCCGGTGTCGCAGCTGCGCGGGCAGCTCCTGGTAGCCTTGGCACTGGGTTTGGCCTTTGCATGTGTTTACTTCAACTAGATTCATAACATTAGCATGGGTGCCGTCCTCCCCAGACAGCGCCCAAAGGGCGCATGTGGTCCCTCTCGAAGATGCATGCGGCGGGATCTGCGAGGCGGCGGGAGCAGGCTGCGTGCCCCCCACGTCGGCTCCCTTGCCCTGCCCGCTGAGTTTCGGATTATTACGGCTCTTGCAAAGCGTCTGTGGACTCGGCGCGCAGCCAAAAGTGCACAGCCGCGGACTTTGCACACCGACTTTGCACATGGGGAGTCGCGGCAGAGCAGCGGCGGCTCTGTGCGTCGCCTTAGCAGTAGTGGTACATATCAGTGCAGCCTCCAGCGCGCCAGGTAAGGCCTGAGCGGGAACCCCTCAGCGAGCCCCGCCGTGCTTCAAGGCCTGCGCTCTAAACCCCCTACATAGCTGACCGGAGCTCGGCAGCATGCGGTTGCAAGCGGGTCTGCGTGCTGCCGCTGCAGCTCCTGTCAGGTTGGTACGCCGCCGCCGCCTGCCGCCGCTCATCCAGCTCTGCCCTTGGGCTCAATCTCGTGCAGCGCCCGACTCGAAGCGGCCATGGATGCAAGTGCTGGACGCAGAGGGTGAGGGGTGTGGGGCCTCCGTGCCTGGCTGTTTACTGTGCCTGAGTTGAGCAGCCTCTGCTGTGGCGGCGGCCTCCACTGCAGTGCTCGGCATGCGCAATGGAATGAAAATATTTTAGGCCCGCCGCCTGCCTTCCTTGTCCCCCTGTGCCTGCAGCCCGCATCTTCCTGTTCCACAACTTCCTGGTGAGCCTTGATAACAGCATGAACCCAGAGTTGGGTGTGCATGCGTGGAAGCGTTGTGCAGCCAAAGAGGCAGTTGAATGGCCACCCTCCTGACATGCCATCTGCTACCTGTTGCTGCACCTGCAGACGGATGCCGAGTGTGGTGAGCAGCCTGCTGCGGCAAGGGAATTGCTCCGGCCAGACAGTGCGGTTGGGAGAACAAGGAAGCTTAGCGGCATGGATAAACACCTTCGCACGGTACGGTGCCCCTGTCCTTCAAACGCAGCCGGCTGTTTTGCATCCACCGTTTGCAGACCACATCATCGGGCTGGCCAAGCCCAAGATGGAGCGCAGCGGCGTGGTGGACACCAAGACAGGCAACAGCGACATCTCCGACATTCGCACCAGCAGCGTGCGTGCCGGGACAGAATGGTTGGGTTTGGGTGCACATCTCACCCAGCTTGCACCAGCAGCGTGCGTGTGTTGGGGGCCTTGCTGGGCAGCGTGCAGACCATCATGGTGCAGAAGTCAACGGGCTGGGATGTGGCGCACAGCTGAAGTATGATTTTGTCCATCATCAGTTGGAGTGGCTGCACCAGCAGCGCTCGAGGTGTGCTATTCCACTGTGCACAGGTTACGTCGCAGCCCTGCTTGCATTCTCAAAAGGTCTGGCCAGTTTCATTCACCTTTTCCCTGCAGGGCACGTTTTTGGAGCGGGGGCAGGACGACGTGGTGGCGGGCATTGAGGAGCGCATCGCGCGCTGGACGCTGCTGCCCGTCGGCAACGGCGAGGGGCTGCAGGTGGGTGCGGCAGCGCTGGGAGGTGTTGCGAGGAAGGTGGTATACTGAGGATGCTTGCATGGGGCAACACTTGCTCCAATTAAACAATGCAAGCTTCACATTGAGGGCAGGCTTGTTCATTCCTCGACCACTGAAGGTGCTGCGCTACACAAAAGGCCAGGAGTACCAGGCGCACTGGGAGTGAGTTGCCGCTGGTCTGCTGCTGGCCAACGCCCGCTGCAACCATGCAGACTATTGTGTTGCCTGCAACCCGCAGCCAGCCATGGCTGAGATGGCCTGCTGGGGTGCCTGCTGCGGGATCGCGCCCAGGCTCTTTTATTTCTCAACCTCCCCCCTTACCGCAGTTACTTCTTCGATGAGAAGAACACCGCAAATGGCGGCAACCGCTACGCCACAGTGCTCATGTACCTGAATGATGTCGAGGAGGGGGGCGAAACGGGTGCGCTGGGCGAGGCTTTTTGCAGATTATTGCTGACCGAAGCACAAACATGGCAGCAGTCCGCTGCCGACAATAGACAGCCTTCGGCACGCCTGCTGATACATACCTTTGCTTCCCCTCCCTCGTTTTTCTGCAGTGTTCCCCAACATTCCTGCCCGTAAGTGTGCGGTTTGCTGCACTTGGGCTGCGGCCCCTTGGTTTGTGACCCACACACATTGGCAGTGACTCGGATGGCATGCTTAATGACCATTCAGTGGCAGGCTGCCTTCCTTGCAAGCCAACCACCTTGCCCGCTCCCTTGCTGCAGCGGGCGGAGACAATGGACCTGAGTTCAGCGACTGCGCCCGCAAGCACCTGGCGGCCAAGCCGAAAAAGGGAGCGGCGGTCCTGTTCCACAGCATCAAAACCACGGGTACGCAGCGTTCTGGGGGCCAGGGGTGTGCTTGCAGTTGCTAGTGTAAGCCGCTGGCATCGCAGGAACAGCTATGCAGAGCAGGGACAGGCACTTTGGCAGCTGGTACCATCCAGCCATGGTGTAGCTGAGAGGCGCTGCCCCTGGGACCCCTGGCGCAGGCGAGCTGGAGAAGAGGAGCCTGCACACCGCCTGCCCTGTTATTAAAGGATATAAATGGAGTGCCCCTAAATGGGTGCGCGCCAAAATGGGAGGTATTAGGGTTTGTGGAGGAGATAGGCAGGACGGCGGTGGAGGGTTGGCCAATGGTGGGATGCACACGTCCGCTGCACGCGTTCCTGCCCTGTTGGGACAGCAGTGCAGGCCATCAGGCCATGAAGCGGTGCTCTGTTATCTACTTCTGTCCCAATCCTCTATCTGACTTTAGATTCATGTCGGTCATTACGCCGTGGGCAACGAACAGCCCGTGGCGGTGAAGCAGCACATCCAAAAGGTGGGCGCTGGCTCGCTGGTTGGACACAGCTGAGGCTTGCCCGTCAGCCTTCTTCAAGCAACACTGCACTCAAACACCTGCACTTAGCCGTGGGGTTTTGTTCCAACCAACAGCCATATTAACTGCCAATTATCTCTCACGAAATCGGCATGTGTGCAGGCAGGCGGCCCCACCGGGCCCTGCGAGGACAAGGACACCAACTGCGACGCCTGGGCCGCCGCAGGGGAGTGCGAGAAGAACCCAGGTGCGGCACTGATGACCAGCATTGCTTTGACATGGCTGGGAGGCACCCAAGCCGCTGCCCGCAGGCTGCTTGTTGTCCAAGCTGGGCTGGCCAGTTGCCGCATCCCTGGTCCGCACAGCTGCAACATGTTGCCTCGACCTGCCGCCACGCCTGAGTACCCCCACACCTCGCTGCTGCTCAACAATGCTCCCCACATCCTCCACTTCCTGCAGTGTTCATGGTTGGCAACCGCGCCGTGCCGGGCAGCTGCGTCAAGGCGTGCGGCATGTGCGACGAAATCTACACCAACGCCGAGCAGCAGGCCACGGCATGAGGAGCCATGGCGCACACTGCTGCTGCCTGCCTCCTGGAGACAGCGGTTGAAGCTCCGTCTGAAGGCATAGCCTGCAAGGTGCCAACAGCCGTCCCGGTTGGCCATGTTGCTTGGTGGGAGATGATCCGTAACCACGAATATGTATGTTATGCAGCACTGCCCATCCTCCCAACCCACCCTTTTTCCAATGGAACGCCCCTCCCCGCACTGCATTATCCTACACCACAGCCCGCTACTCGCCCTACGACCCTCTGCTGACTATTTACGGCCA
>VFQQ010002100.1_pt1 | contig 24152 bp, 45 predicted proteins | sample 3512341 | NCBI WGS metagenome assembly VFQQ01 (sample SAMN10412373, study PRJNA504923) | tailings metagenome | isolation source: Relicate 2 Philex TSF1 revegetated site | place: Philippines: Tuba, Benguet | collected 2017-08-29 | reverse complement strand
GCAAGCGCTTGCCAGGCCAGCTGACCAAAGCAAGCAGCTGCAGTCTGGGTCAAGGCAGCGAGCAGCACCACACCCACTGCTTACCCGATTCATATCTTTGACCTCAGGGTACAAAGCCAGCAGGGAGCCACACGTGTGAAGGCTGCCGTCGCTTCGTGACACATCCTGGGCTGCTCCGCCCTGCTGCCGCTGCCGCCTGCATCACAGCCACTCTCGCCCCGGCCCGCACCTCCTACTGGCGCGCCACCCCAATCCGCTCAAGCAAGACGGAAGGCGCCATGCCGGTCAGCAGGCGGTCTCCATCTGCATTTGCATTCCAAAACAGGGCAGAAAAAGGCAGCTGCCCTTGACCTAGACTGTATGAACGGACCAGAGCGATCATGCTGCTTCTGGAGCAGCTACCATGTGCAGGCCACCACACCCCCAAGCAACAACCATCCCTTCAGCTGCGCTCACGTGCTTCGGCGCACAGCAGCGCGCAAGGCGCAGCAGCGGCTTGGCGGCGCACGCCAGCACCTCGACATGCGTCAGCCCTGCTGCCGCCTGTGCCCCCAGCGCTAGACAGGGACCTGTACAGAATGGTGCAGGGGAGGGATGGTGGTTGGCAGGCAAGGCAACCGGGCGGCGGCAGGTTTTCCCAACAGCTCAGCCCGCGGCAGGGAAAGCAGCAGCAGCCGTCACGAGAACACACGCACCCCATCAACCCTCTGTCTGATGGACAGACACTGTGGCCGCAACGCCTAGCAGATCCGGTGCAGGGCTGTGGCCTGCACATGACAACGCAGCGGTGAGGCGGGACTTCAGAGCGGCGGCAGCGGGGGCAGGTGGAGCGACGGCGGCAACAGCGACGCCTCACCCATGCCTGCCAGGATCGCTGCCATCGCGTCGCCGACCCCATGCTCACAGTCCAGCCAGACGGGGCGCGCCATCGCGTCACAGGGCGATCAGGGCGAACGGGAGTTTTACACACCGCTACTGTGCGGTCCTGGGGGCTAGTGCAAACGAGAGGGGCGATTGTGAGCAAGACCGCGGACTGCAGCTGGGTGCCGCCTTCAAGGGCTCATGCCGTCGCCGCCGCCGCTTGCCGCCGCCTGCGCAGGCGGTGAGCTGGTGCTGGGCTGTTGACTGAGCCCACCTGAGGTACAGTAGTGTTCTGCACTGCCGCGGTGCAAGTCAGCTGGAGGAGCGCACTATCAGCATAAGTATAACAGCAGCATAGCGAGCCACGCGGCCCTGCCGCGCCGCTGAGCGGCGCTGAAATGGCGGAGTGTGCCGTGCCGCTCAGGCCTTTTGGCCCGCCCTGCCGCTCTCCTGAGGGACTGTGCTGCCTCTGTGGCGTGTTTCAGCTCCGCTGCAGCCACCTAGACCCAGACGTTCAAACGCAGCCATGGACGTGCCCGCCTCGGCCCTGTGGCTGCTGCAGCTGGCCTCCAGGCCCTGGCTTTGGTTCATGGCAGCTGGGGCAGCCCTCGTGGGGATTTGGCTGCTCCAAGCATCGTTGCTGCTGCGGCTGCTGCACAACCTGCACCCAAAAACGATGCTGCCTTCCCTGCTTGCTTGCAGGCGGTCCAGGCGGCGCCGCCCTTGCCCCTGCCCTCCTGGGTTGAGGCCCTGCAGGGCCGCTCACGGATGCAGGTAGGCCGTGCTGGGCTGGTTGTTGTGAGAGGCATGTTGACATCAAGTGCTTGCCTGGGCCGAAGAGGGGGTGGGTGGCCAGCACCCAGCTGCCGCCGTGCTGCGCCCGTCTGGCGGGGTGCATGGGGCCAGCTTCCTCTTGTCCAGCTCACGCGGCCATTTCATGATCTCTCTCGGTTTCCGCAGTACGCCGGCAGCCCGCACAGCCCCCGGAGAGCCAGTTCGCGAACTTCGTTTGGTCCGTTCTCACCCCGCTCCTTCCTCGCCCCTGCCAGCGCGCCCACACCCCCGCATCGGCGTCAAGATGCCCGTGCACCGCGCCGCGCTGGCCATCCTGGCGGCCCTCGCCGTCGCTGTCGCCTCTGCCGCCGCCGCCGCGCCGCCCACGTCGCCGCCGGCCAGCCACAGTGGCGAGGTGGGTGCTGCCGCTCTGCACTGGACATTGATGTTGAAGCTGCTTGATGGGTCGCGTCGCCCGCGCCACCGATGCCGACCAGCCCCGCTGCCGAGGTGGGTGCTGCCTCTCTGCACTAGTCGTGCCAGCTGGTGCTGCTCCGCGCAGCATCGTGCGCCGCCAGGAGTGCAGCCTGCACCTACCCGTCTTCAAACGCCTGCCCCTCCACCACACTTCCCGTCCAGGAGGAGCCCCGCTGGCTGCTGGCAGGCGGCTGCCCACCTGCCAACGGCACCGAGGAAGCCTCCAACACGTCGGCTGCCCCCCCGACCTACGCTCCCAGCATCACCTGTGTGGTGAGCTAGGCTTGCGCCGACGGCACGGCTGGGGGCCGTGACCCTGCTGGCGCCAGCGCGTCCCCTTGCTGCTGCTGAAGCTGCACCAGGGGATTTCCGTGGCCCTCAGTGCCGCTCCTCACCCCAACTACCTGTCGTGCCCTGACCCACCCGCCCCACTCTGCCCGCTGCTCCGCATTGCGCCGCCACGCCCTGCGCCCACGCCCTGCACCTACTCCTGCCCTCCTCCACCGCCCGCACCACTCCCCGCCGCTTCTCCCTGCAGGCCACGCGCTCCATCCCGGGAGCCTCTGCCAACGTTAAGGAGGACGGCATCCCCACTAGGTGAGCCGGGCCAGGGGATGGAAGGGCGGCAGGCTGTGGCATGAGCAGGCCGGCTGCAGGCGTCGGGCACAGCAGCAGGACGTTGTCTGCGCTCTGCGGCGGCGACACACACACCGCGTTCAGCATGGCTGTCCGGCAGCCCGCCCCTGTGTCTGGCGCCGGTGCATTACTGCACGCGGCCCTACCTCAAACCGCCTCTTGCCATCTCCGCTGTCTTCCTGCCCTCCCTTGCAGGAGCTGGCACATGGTGGTCATGCAGCTGCTTGCCATGGTGGTCGTGCACCGCCTGCTTTGCCGCGCCGTGTGCAAGGTGGGTGGGCGCTGCTCACGGCAGGCGTGCTGTGTGTTGCACACGTGTGCGCCTAGAGCGTCATTGCAAGTGTGAGCTGCTGCACCCTTGCTGCATGAGCGCCCCTCACCGCCGCCCCCATCGCCATGCCGCAGCTGGGTGTGGGGCGCAAGTCGGAGCACGCCAAGCCAAGCTCCCGCTTTGTGCGCCGCAAGGACGGCCAGCCGCTCACTCCTGAGGACCTGGCAATGGTGGTGGCCCTGGCCAAGCAGATCGATCCCCAGTGCAATATCATGACCATGCTCTACTAGGCGGCCCGCCTTTTTGCCCGCAAGTGCCTGGCTGGCCGGCCGGCCCCTGCTTCACGCACCTCAACCCAGTGCGCTGCTCTGTGTGCCATCCAACCCACCTTTGCTGCCTACTGCTCAGTTCTTCCCGCTGGCCTTCTGTTGCCACGCGCCTGTGTGCCGCCACCCCTCCCGTCTTGGCCCAGGGCTGCAATGCCCCCTTGCCCGCGCGCTTGGTTTGTGGTGTTCAACTCTACCTCACACAAATTGGGCAAGCAATGTGACACCAAATGTCAAAGGCTCCACAGCACAGGTCTGCGATGCTACAGCCTTTGCATGTGCTACCTCCGGTGGCAGAGAAGTGCCAGCTGGCGGCTGCACCGCAGTACGGCAAGGCAACTGAGCCTCCTCCTGAGGAGGGGCACCCCAAGCTGTGACTGCAGCTTGAGATTCCCTCAAGCACGGTTGCTGGCTCTGCTGCGGCCGATCCCGAGTGGAAAGCTCATTGGGTGCACAGGAAGCCGAACCGGCCGGTGCGTCGCAGTGTGTGTTGCATTGGGTGCTGCCGCCGCTGCCTCCTCAGTGCCGCCGGCTGCCCTGCCGTTGGCCATGGATGCCTTGCTGCTGCTGCTGGGCTGTGTGCCAACCTGACTTGACCGACCCGCACCCCTTGTGCAGCACGGGCTCAAGCCACATGGAACGCCTCGGCGCTGGCTGTTAAGTGCCATGCAGTGTGTTGTGGCAGGAGTGGCACGTGCCATGGTGCGGCTGGCGACCAGACCATGCAGTGGCGGACCGAGGGGTTGGAAGTTGTGGGGGCACACCTCAGCATCGGTCGTTAGCCAGCATGCGATGACACCAAAGCACTGGCATGCAACATGCCGCACAACAGACATGCTGTCCCCACGGCCGACGGCGGAGCCGCAGAGCGCAGCGGTAGCACGGCGAGGCAGCTAGCCTTGGCGCCCTTCGTCTCTCCGTGCCTCCCTTCTGCCCCTGCCTGCCTGTTGTCACCCAACAGAACAGCTGGCAGCCCCTGATCACAGCCGAGACGAGCTGGACTTGCGCTGTGACACGCCGCTGCCTCTCAACAGGCGAGCGGAAGCACACAGGCATCATGTCATGGCCCTGTGTGCCCAGGGATGGGGTTGGCGTGATGCCAAAGGCAGGCAGCGGCGGCGGCGGGCCCGCGGCAGCTGCCGCGCGTTGGTTGGGCGTTGACCAGCAATGACACGAGTTCCTGGGGACCCACAACCCAGCAGCTCCTTCCTTGTGTGCAGACTCCGGCTGACGCAGGCACTACTGAGGCGCAGCCATGGCTTTCCAGGGCATGATTCTGAAACTTGAAGACGGTGCCAGGAAGGTGCGAAGACGGCAGCCCCTGCCGCGCTGCACTCTTGCCGCGATGTGTGCTGCGGGCATGGCAGTTGGGAGCGATGGCCGCGGTTGAGAAAACCCTGCACGCATCCCCTCACACTTACAAGAAGGCTGCTCCCTTCCTGCAGGTTGAGTTCCCCTATGGTGACCAGGTGCACGAGGTGTACTTGCCGCCGCGGCCAGCGCCTTGGCCGCAGGAGGATGACGAGCAGGCCGCCGGCCTTGAAGCAGAGGCGGTCATCGTGCTGCAGTGCCTCACATGTAAGGGGGTTGTGGCAGGCAGAGATACTGCAAGGCAGGTGTCAGTTTCGATGCTCGCATGCGCTGCCCCGCGGTGTAGCACAAGTCCGGGAACACTGCAACACCTGCTGTGTTCGTCCTCCCAACCCCTGTCTGCAGCACGCGTGGTTCTCGAGCTGCAGCATGCCCTGGCGGCATCCGGCCTGCCCCATGTGCCAATCCTGAAGGTCCCTTCCTTTGCTGCGGAGCTGCACGGCTCCTTTGGCGGCCTGGTGGCGCAGCTGCAAGAGTGTGTGAACAGGCGATACATTGGTGAGGCCGGGCGCTTTGGTGAGACCGGGCGGTGGCTTGTACTACTGCAGTCGCGAGAAACTAACGTATTTGGTCTGCTGATTGTGCTGCAGATGACTATGTTCCAGAGGAGCCAGCCATGCGGTACACTTCATGCTTGCTGCGAGCCGCAGCACATCTGGGCTGTGCCAGCGCTGCCCAGCAGCTGCTGCTGATACACCCCAGGGCGGGCGCCGACCTGGGGGCTAATGAATACTATCCTCCGGTGCAGCTGGCAGCCAGGTCAGCACACGGTGCGACAGTCTTGAAGCTGCCTCTGGAGGCTGCACCAGACCTAGTGTGGTCGTCCAGTCTTCAAGCGGACGATGATAACTATCACTGGACGCTCTTGCATTGTGCAGCTGAGCGCAGAAACACGGCTGCTGCTGCAGCTGGAGCCATCACTGGCCAGCACCGGCGATACGTACCAGCATGTGCCGCTGCATTTTGCAGCTGGCAACGGCGACCCGGAGGCAGTGCAGCTTCTCCTGGAGGCTGCCCCGCAAACAGCGGCAGCCCTGGATGATAGGGGAGGGCTGCCCATGCACAGCGCTGCCTACAGTGGCAGTGTGGACTGCCTCCGTCTGCTGGTGGATGCTGGTGCCCCAGGGCTGGATGTGCCGGATGGCGACAAGTGCCTGCCGCTGCACTGTGCAGCGGAATGCAATCACGAGGCGGCGGTCCGCTTCCTGCTGGCCTGCCACCCGGCAGCAGCTACAGCAGAAAATGAGCAGGGGGAGCGGCCGCTGCACCTGGCGCTGAACCGCCACAGCTTCAGCCAGGCTGCCGTTGACGCTGCGCGCCCTCTGCTGCACGTCTCTGGCCTGAGTGCGCAGCAGCTGCTGGACCTCCTTGCCGATGTGCCATCTGAAGGGCGGCCCCATGCACAGCCTCTCTATGCCGACGTCGCAGCTCACATGCGCCTGACCCCTGAGCAGTGGCAGCGCATGCCCACGCCCTGCGCCGGCCTGGGCGCATCGCTGCCTGCTGTGCTGGCGCGCTCAGCGGCCGAGGCGGGGCTGCTGGTGGCGCACCTGCCCCCCGCAAATCGCGAGCGCCTGCGTGCCGCCGCGCTCAGCCTGCAGCGCCTGCAAGGCACCCTGCAGCTGACCCCGCCCATCCCTGCTGCCCTGCTCGGTCGCATGCTTGCCCTGTCCCTGTCCAATGCTTGAATGTGCCACTTGCTTGCATTCCGGTCTCCTGCTTCAGCCATTTGTAACAGCGTTAGCGCAAGACGCAACAATTGCAGGCGGCAAGGAGTGGGTGATTGAAAGTCCAGCGACTCGCAGCACCGGCGGCGCCACCGCTGGCCTTGTGGCTGGCGAGCGAGGGCATAGCGTCAGGAGGGGTCATGAAACTGCATGCAATTTGACTGAAGCATTCTCCTTGTCACGAGCTGCACACGCACAGTGAACACACTCAATCGCCAGCAGCTCAAGTAGCGCTGGTGCACGCAGCTGGTGGCTGGCCCGCTGCTGCACCTGCTGCCCTGCCGCGGAGCTCCGCCTGCAAGCTCCAGTTGCTGTTGCGCGCCAAGTCCTTCAGTTTGGTCTGCAGCAAGCGGCAGAATGTTTGAGGCTTTGAGCTGTTGGCCAGCCAACGAACAAATGCTGAACATTGCCAGCCTGGGTCTCGTGCAACCTCCAGCACACAGTGCCAGTAGCCCACCAATCCAACATGCTGATTAATCAAGTTCAGCACCTCCCCACACCCACCCATCACTACCGTCGACCGGCCCGCACCTGCGCCGTGGTTTTGTCGCTGCAGCCCTCCAAGAAGCCGCGCAGTGCGGGGTCGCGCTCCACCTGCTGCCGGATCCGCTCCCACCGGTTGTGGTACCGCAGGTACCGCAGCACAGCTGGTAGATGCCCTGCCACTCCTCCTCGGTCGCCTTGCGGTAATGTGGGGCAGGACAGCAGGCCGCTGGGCAGGGTGGCAGGTGAAGCAGCAGTGAGGCAGGGCAGCACCCGCCCTGCTCTGCACCCGAAGAAGGCGGCAGCTAGCCAGCCTCGCAAGGCTGTAGCAAGGGCATCCAACCTATACCTGCAACAAGAGCTGCAGTTCGACCCAGTTAACTGCCGGACCACTCACCCGCCTGCGCCCAGAAGCGGCCGCTGCTGCCGGCTGCTGGTTTGTCTCAGCAAGCACTGGCCGTCCAGGCGCCGCCTGGCTGCTGCTGCCGCTGCGGCCTCTGCCACCGCTGCTGCTCTGCCCAGCGCTGCCGCTGCGGCCTGTGCTACCGCTGCCGCCACTGCTGCTGCTTCTGCTGCGGCCGGCAGGGTCACCGCCGCGGCCCAGAGCACCCAGCGCAGAGCTGGCTGCTGGCGGCACATGCCTTCGCACATCCTCCGCCTGCGGCATGCGCGCAGGAACACCTCACTAAGTGCCAGGCTTCAGCCACCAGCATCAGCCTCCAAGCGCATGCATGCGCTGCTGTGCACGCTTGCATCACGACACAATGGCAAGCTCAGAAAGGCAACATAGCAGCACTCTGTATGCCCAGCAGCAGCCGTCCACTGCATCAGCTCACCAGAGCGTCCTCGCTGTCCGACTGGGTCAGGTCGATCACATCATCAGCTGATTGCGAGGAGCCGGCGGGGGTGGCAGCCGCCACCCTGGCTGCTGCCCCAGCTGGCCTGCTGCCTGCTGCGGAGCTGCTGCTCCCTGCGGCTGTCCCGCTGCGTGGCTGCACAGCTGTCACTGCTGACCCCTGGATCCTAGATGCCATGCGGCCCGCCTCTTCTGCTGTGCCTGCCGCCACAGGAGCTGCCGCCTCGGCAGCTGCCGCTGGGGCCTGCTGCGCCGGCTGCTGGTAATCCTGCAGGGGCGGCAGGCGGGGCTCGCCTTCACGAGGGGGATCCTCCACAAAGCGCCGCACCTCCTGCTTGTGCTCCTCGCTTGCCACGAGCTGCCGACCTTTAGATTTCAGCAGCAGCTGCTCCGCCAGCAGCAGCAGGTGCGGCGCGATGTGGCGCCACTGCTGCACAGTCAGGCCGCGGTCTCGCCGCTGCTGCGTGAACCGTTGTTTGTTGCGGGCCACCTGCGCAATGAGCGGGCAAGACAGAGCAGGCAGTGTGCAACATCCACCAACCATGCGTTCTGCTTGCACCTGCACGGGATTTGCTCTGCTGCAGCCGCACCCACATCTCTAGCACATCGACCGGCAGCAAGGCCCTAACTTCTAACATTCACTCGACCTACAAAGCTGGCCGCCTCACCCTGATGGCGAACTCGACCATAGCGCAGCACTTGTCCTTCACTTGGGCAAGCGAACGCCCAGGCAGCCGCTGTGCCAGCGGCATCTGCCACAGCTCCTCCCACTGCAGATGGGTGGGGTGCGTATTTTGTGTCGAAGACATCAGCACGGCCGTGATGCATGGCGGCAGCCAAGGCTGCACAGGTACCTGCTGGTGTCGATCACAAGCATGCAGGCCATTGCACCAGGGTGTTGCACGGTTTAAAATCGAAACACCAAGTACAGTAGGCTCACCGCTGCCCTCAGCTTGTCAGGGAGGGTGGGAGCGGTGATCGCAAAGCTGCGGTCGCGCGCCAAACGGGCGCCGACTGCGCCCAGCAGCTGTGCGGCCGTGTCTGCCTCTGCCTCAGACCAAAATTTATAGGCCCGTGGCTGCTGCCGGTGCGGCCCATCCTCTTCTTCCGACTCATCCTCTGACTCCAGCCCAGACTGGCCCGCGGCGGCATCCCCTGCTAGCCGCATCCGCCTCCACTTGTCCTTGCACTGCTCGCGCTTGCGCACGCTGCCCAGCTCAGCTGCCACCCCTGCCCACTTGATGCGCCCAGTGCTGCCGCGCCTGCAGGCAGGATCAACAGCTGAGCGGCACATTCTCACAGTGTGCAGGTGTTGCCCTGTCGCCGCCAGCAGCAGGCAGGCCGGCACGTGCAGGCCACCACAAGGAACCACCCAGAAGACCCAGCAGCTGCCCCCTCAGCCCACTCCCTGCTCAACGCACCCGAGGTCCTCAAGCGCGCATTTGCTTGCATTGAACACAGCAGCAGCCAGCCGCTCCTCCTCTTCGGCGCTCCACGCCTGCCGCTTGCGCCGCCCTGCCGCCAGCCGGCCCGCCCCACTCTGCACTGCTGCCTCGCCGCTGCTGCTGCCGCTGCACCCAGCGTAGTGCGTGCTCCAGGGCGGGGTGCAGCGCAGCAGGTCCGTCACGTTGGGGTACGACGGCTCCTTGCCCCGCATCACTGGGGGCGCCGCGGCAGCTGCGCCGCTCTAAAACCTGCAGCCCAGCCAACGTCGCTGCGGCTTGGTTTCAACTGCTCCTTCGCACAGCCCAACACTCACAACCCAGCTCCCTCGTGGGTCCAGCCCGCTTGCCTGCGCATGTAGCGCTGCAACCAGCTGCTGCAGCTGCGCCGCGGTGACGTAGGTGTGAGGCGCCATCTGCCCCAGGATCTGCCAGCGGTGCAGCTCTGGATCAATCAGCCTGTGGTGGGACAGCGCAGGCAGGTGACGTGGCTCGCAAGTGGGCTGGGCAGGAAGGCTGCACAGCCCGTCCTAGTCAGCAAGCGGCACAAGCAAGTGTCGTGCTGCTCAGCAGGTTGCAACGCCACGCCAACAACCCAAGTGCCCGCTGCACACCTGGCCTGCTTGTAGTGGTTGAAGCGGTGCTGCACCGCATCCAGGTTGCCTGCATCTGTGGCCCCGCCGCAGGCCACGGGCACACGGTGGTCCACGTGCCAGGCAAAGGGGTTGGAGCGGCCGGCAAGGGGCGAGATGGCCAGGCCGTAGCGGTCGATCCAAAAGTGTGGGGCGCATTCCACCCGCTCCTGCGGCAACCAGGGCCGGGGCCAATGTGGTGAGCAGGGATGGAGCAGGCAGATCGAGGCTGGCTGAGCGTGAGGCGGCCACTGCCGAAATGCAACGCAACAGGGTGCGTCAGGGCCCAAGAAGCACACCAGTTTGGAGAGGCAGCCCAGCATCAGCTTGGTGGGGATGCGCGCCCGCGCAGCTGGTTCAGCCAGGTGCTTCAGCGCCTGCAGCACTGGGTCCAACTGCGTCAGCAGGCAGTCCAATAGGGGCCCGCCATCTGCCGCTGCCGCCGTGCTGCCGCTGCCGTTTGCTGCCGGCAGCGCTGCCTTCGCCTCAGGGAAACTCTTCACCTGCAAGTGGAACTATCCGACGCCGAATTCAGGACATGATGGAGCATCCAGGTGTTGTGCCAAGTGCATCCAGGCGAGTGCATTCGGGCTTGCCTTGGCAAAGAGTGCAGCGGCGAAGGCGCCAACGGCGGCAGGCTCCGTGGCGGCAGCGGCGCGCAGCTGGCGGGCCACCTCGCCGCCCCCACAATACTGGTGAGGGCTCAGCAGCGCGTCGAGCGTGGGCGCTGAGGCCAGGAACGCCTCCAGCGGCGGTGACAGATCCCAGCCTCTAACCGCCATGCCTGGCAGTGTTTTCCGTCCTCAACAGGGCAGTGAGCAGCGATAGGCACGAGGATCGCGCATCACACATCGGCCGTTGCACAGCATGATTACTCCCGCTGCCGCTGCTGCCCGGGCTGTGCACATCTGCGCCCCAGACCTCTTGTGCTTCGTGCAGCTTTACAGTCACGTGTGGAGCAACCTGAACGTGTGCATGCGTTGCGGTGTGAGTGGGCGGCAGCAGCGGGGCAGCAACACAGACAGGCGGAGCGCGGTGGGCAGGCGGGCGGGGGCAGGCGCCCTCAGGGCGCCGTGAATGCCCCCGCCGCCCCGCCACAGCCGGCAAAATCTCCACAGAGCAAGCAAAACCTGCCGGCCAGGCGAGTGGGTCGTTGGGCGGAGTGCAGCAGGGCAGATATATACATGGGCATGGGGTTGGGGTTTGGGGAGTGGGCGGCGAACTAGGCCATGCACCGAGTGGAGGGCAGGTCCAGCTGTCGCCAGCTGCTCAGACTCATGTGCCGATTCCCAGCAGCACGCGGCGCAGCAGTGGCGGCGCAAAAAGCCGCCCATGCGCGGCGCCCTGGCTGCAGCCGTTGGCACGAGCTTGACTCTCGCAGCAGCTGGGCAAGGCCGCTCATGCGGCAGCGGCCGCTCATGCGGCAGCGGCCGCGCCCTGCGACTGGCGGATCACGTCCACCGTCTGCTGCGCGATGGACAGCTCCTCGTCGGTGGGGATGACCAGCACCTGCAGTGTGTGGAACAGAGCATAGTTGATGTACGTTTGCGGGCAGCAGTGCTGCGCGATGGGCAGCTCTTCGTCGGTGTCAAGATGACCAGCACCCGCAAAACCAAACATTGGTGCAAGGTGCAGCAGGTGCAGCAGGTGCGAGGCTGGTGGCGCCTGCGCAGCCGAGCCCAATTCTTCTTGTCTGCCCAGCGACGCAGGCAAAACTGCACCAAATGACCTTGAGCAGCACCCACCTTGACCTTGCTGCTGTCGGCCGCCACGTCCATCTCCACGCCGCCGGCCGCCTGTGGCACGGTGAGGGGCGCACAGTGACCATCATTCAGCAAAGCAGCAGTGCGTGCACATCAACCAGAGCATGCAGGTCAGCAGAGCAAGCACATCAGCAGAGCCAGCAGATCACATGCGCGCCAACGCACCTTGACGTTTTTGTCATCGTCCAGCACCACCCCCGCAAACTCCATGTCGCGCGTCATCTCCCGCCGCATGGGAGCGCTGTTCTCGCCGATGCCTGGGAAGCAAAGAGGAGGAGGGCAGTTATGGACTGTATTGGGCGAGCTGTTCTCGCCAATCCCTGCACCCAACAGCACAGCAGACAGTTGAGGCACAGACACTCCCGTTCACAAGGCGGATCCGTCGCACTCAACTGCAAGACAACAATCCGTTTCTACCGCTGCTGCTGCTGCCCATGGACAGAGCCGCATGCAAAGCGGGCGGCACCAGCCTGATACAAGGAAGCGGCGTCCATCGGCAGAACAGGTGCACAAACTGACCTGCGGAGAAGACGATGGCGTCCACCTGACCGCCCAGGTGCATGAAGTAGGCGCCCAGGTACTTGCGCACACGCCGCACGTACACCTGCGCAGCAGTGAGGTGGTGGAGCGTAGAAGGCTGGCAATGAGCCGAGGAGAAGCGGACCAAGTGCCAAGTGCTGGGCCGCTCGCCGCACGTACACCTGCGCAGTGCTTCACAGCAAACAACAGCAAGCCGGGCGCGTGTCTCCCAGCCTGCACTCACGTCCACCGCCAGCTTGCTGCGCTCGTCGGCGTTGGCGGCGTTGGCGCCAAAGCGTGCCTCCAGGTGGTTGCGCAGGTCGGCATTGCCTGTTCCGGTTTGAGGCAGGGCGGAGGTTCAACTTGCTGAAGCGGTCCATGAAGTCAGGAGGATGGGCTGTTACGGCACACAATGGTGATGGCGCAGCCATGCACAAGTGATTGTGCAAGGTGTATCTGGTGTGTAGGTCTGTCAACAACAAATGACGCTCTCACCCGCCAGCCCCAGGAAGCCGCTCTTCTTGTTCATCAGGGTGTCCACCTCCTTGATGCTCATGCCGTGGGACTGGAGGTAGGGGATGATGGCGGGGTCGATGTCGCCTGCGAGGAGTTTGGATGCAGAGGGTTAGATGCCACAAGTGCACGCGTGCAGTTGCCGGCGGGGAGGTGCACTGCAGATGGAGAATGATGGCAGGGGCAGCGTCATGGCAGCAACTTTGCGGGCCAGGCTCGGTAGCAGGCTTGACAAGCCTTGTCGGCTGAGCCCAGCAGGCTCAGCAGCAGCCCCAGCACGCTCAGAGTGCCCAGCGCGCTCACCGCAGCGCGTGCCCATCATGAGCCCCTCCAGCGGTGTGAGGCCCATGGTCGTGTCCACGCTGCGCCCGCCCTGCGGGAGAAATGGCGTGCAACGCACGAAATGAGCAACAACGAACAGCATGGGCAGCAGGGCTGTAGGCCAAGGTTGCGTCCATGCTGCGCCCGCCCGGCAGGAATGCAATCGACCCAGCGGAACCAGAACAGCATGAGCAGCCAGGCTGCAGCAAGCAGCACATGCCAACCCCCTCGACCAAAGTGGCCGCACGTAGCCGCATGGCTGCACAGCGCGGCGGCTCAGTGACCAGCAGCTCAGCAGCGCCCCTTCAGCAAAAACATGATCATCCAATGGCAGCGCCACTTGCCTTGACCGCGCACATGCTGCTGCCGGCTCCCAGGTGGCAGATGACCAGGTTGCACTCGCTCTCAGGCTTGCCCAGCATGCGTGCGGCCTGCGGAGCGGGGCGGGCACACAGGCAGCACAGCGGGGCCGTCGGGCAGGGCGCGTGGCGCAGCAAGAATGGAGTGGCGAGGGGTGCATGCAGGCAGCCTGCGGGGCGGGGCCGGGCAGGAAGCAGTGCAGCCAATGCATTCGCACACTTCAGGCCCAGCCAGAGCGACGGTACGCAACAGCTGGCCGACTGTATCCAACCCCACTCCCTCGCAGCTGGCCACCAGGCCGCAGGCCTCACTTGCTGGGTCAGGTACTTGTAGCTGGTGCCGTGGAAGCCGTAGCTACAGCAGCAGCAGTGATGGTGGGTTGGTGTTTGGGTTGGGGGCAGGCAGGTCGTCACTCAGGGGCAGGGATAGTAGTGCAGGAGTGGGAGGGAGTGATAATCAAAGTGCATGCACTGGAGCACTCATCATGGTCCAAGCGTCCAGATGATGTGAGCACAGACAGAAGCAAGCCCGCTCACCGCCGGATGGCCCGCTCCACATACAGCTCGTAGGGCAGTGCATACATGAAGGCCTCGGCGGGCATGGTCTGGTGGAAGGCGGTGTCAAACACGGCCACCTGCGTGTGCAGCGAGTGGAGGAGCCGTGCATGAAAGTCAGGCGGGTGGTGGATGCAATCATGACCAGCAAGCCGCAAGTAGGTCTGCAAGCAACGGCGTGGTTTGAGGCAATGCCACGCGTTGACAAAGACGGCCCGGCAGCTGCGGCAGCAGCATCCAACTGCCCATTGCCCCCAACCATCCTCACGTGCGGCGCCGAGGCAAAGGTGGCCTTGGCTGCGTCGATGCCCATGAGGTTGGGCGGGTTGTGCAGCGGCGCCAGGTCGGACGCCTTCTCAATGGTGGCCCGCACATCATCACTGAACGATGGGAAGGGTATACCAGTAGAGGCATGCAGCTCGTGCAGCAGAATGATGCGACCGCCCACCAACGCAGGTGCACAGCATACCATGGGGGATGCACCCCTTCAGGCAAACCAATGCCGCAGAGTACGCCAAACCACGAAATGAACACTGCACATCTGTTGATGTAGCTCACGTGATGAGCACGGACTCGGAGATCTCGCGGCCGTGCACCACGCGGTGACCCACGCCAAACACCTCCTGCGTGAAGTCCTGCAGGGCAGAGAGAGCAGCAGGAAGGGTACAGCGACAGATGACTGCTAGGGGGCGTGCACAGCAGGGGCGCCCCATGCCAAAACCCTCCTGCGTGAACTCCTGCAGGCAGAGCAAAGCAGGCAGAGCACGGTCGCATGTAAGTGTCGCACAGCATGCACAGCAGGCAGCGCCCCACGCCAGACGCCTCCTCAGGGTGGAGTCCTACGCAGGCAGATTGAGGCAGGGAGTGGCATTGTGGAGGCCGTCTTATGCACTGTGCAGCATGCAACGTGCTGCATCGCTCACCCCGTGGAAGGCATCCCCCAGGAAGCCGGACACCAGCTCCAGCGCCGCGGTGTGGTTGGGCAGCGCCTGGTCGATCTTGGACTCGGCGCCGCCGCCCACCTTGGCCTGTTGGGATGGTAAAACGAGAAGAGCATGAGCATTTTCGGGTGGGTGCAGTGAAACTGGAAACAGCGCCTGGTCGATCTTGGACTCGGCGCCGCCGCCCACCTTGGCCTGTACAGAATGGGAGTGAACAGAGGGAGCAATGGTGGCTGAGTGCAGCGAAAGTGGAGGCAGCGCTTGGTCATTCTTACACTCGACATTGCTTGCATTGTAACCTAGGGATAAGGAAAGCGTGGGGTGTCGCCCAGGCCTGTCACAGCAGGGGGAAGAGAGGAATTGCCGTGCAGCAGCTACTGCACACTCAGGCGCCTGATCATCCTCGCACATCCACAACAGTTGCCGTCACCAGCCTGCCTGCCCTCTCAAACCGCTCACCCGCAGGAAGCTGACTCCATCGGGGTCGCCGATGCGCTCGCACACGCCCGAGGCGATGGCCTTGAGCGCCGTGCCAGCCCCCGACCCCAGCTCAAACAGCTTGAACTTGAGGCTGTGGCAGCGGCGGACATTGGAACACTGACTGTGATAGCGCACAGGTTTGCACGGCCAAAAGGACAATTGCACCGGGGAAACATGCATAGCTGGGTGAGCGCAAGGGGCTAGTTGCACTGCTGCACAGTGTCGGGCCAGCCCCGCCGCAGACGCTTGCTGTCGATGCCACAGCAGCGAATGCCGCGCCCTGAGCGGTTGGGCCACAATTTCAACACCCCCGCCCCGGTAAGCACCTGCTTGACCCCGCATTCAGGGTCATGATCTTGTTACGCGCCGCCATGGCTGCCGGCTGGTCTCACGGCCTGCAGGGGGGCCAGCACAAGGGATCGGCAGCGGCGGTCGGCAAGGAGCGGCGGCGGCTGGGCGGCCCTAGCCGAGCCGCCTGCCCGCCGCCCGGGGAGCGCGATCTCATGCAAAGGGGCGATCAAACCCGCTGCGGGGCTCCCAAGCGCCCCACCTGCGCTATTCACACAATCGCACAAAGCCAGTGCGAACCCCAGGCCGTGGCAGCGGCTGGCGGGTGCTGAGATCTGCAGGGGACGGGCACGAGCGTTCCAAGGGGCCGCGGCGCCCCCACCCTGCAATGGAGGTCAGCCCGCCCCGCTGGCGGCGCCTGAGGAAGAGGGTTGCAACCATGAGCAATCGCCTGGGCGGCCAGAACCCTTGAGATTACCGCGTGCGATGCTGTGGTAAGGCGAAAATTTGGGCGGCTGAGCAGCGCAAGGGGCTGGGGAGGGGGCTGGCGGCGGCGCCGCCACTGGCGGCAGCAGGTGGCGGCATGTGGAATCCGTTGCTCAACGCCCTGTAATCACCCTGCCCTTCTCTCTTGGCGCAGCAACCCCGAGGGTGTTTTCCAGGACTCTGGTACCCGCTGCACGCCCTCTACCAGCGCACCGACCCGCTCGTTCAGGGTTTCCGGCGTTGGACGGCCATGCGGCGGCTGCCATGGGTGGCCGGCCGCCTGCTGAGGGCTGAGGCGGGGTGAGCCGGCCGCAGCGGGCGGGCTAGAAGGCGGCGGGTTTGACAGGCGGCTCGAAGGAGCGAGGATTGTGGCTGCTGGCGATCGGGCAGCGGCGGGTAGTGCGATCAGAGGTCGATGGGGCCCCGCGGGCCCGGCTCCCGGCCGCTGGGCCCTGGCCAGGGCTGCCGCCGAGCGGCGCCGCCGCTGCCTGCCGCTACCGAGCCGCCCCTCCACCTCCCTTGGCCCGCCTGCTGCAAACCCTAAGCTGCCGCACCTCCGCTGTCCCCGCCCTGCAGCCTGCTTTCCAAGCCCTGGACCGAGGGCTGCGCCAGCAGCCTGACCAAGGCAGCCGCCTTCTCCGCCGCTCGCGGCGCCGGCGCTGCCCCCGACTCCATCTTCTGCACCAATGTGTCGGGCCTCAAGGGCAACTCCCCCTTCCTGATCGGCATGATGGAGTACTTTTCGGTGAGCTGGGTTCTGTGGTGGAGGCAGGGCAGGGAGTGCATGGAGCGGCAGGCGGCGCTATGACATGCAGCCCAAGTCCGGTCGGTTGTGGCGGCGCCACACGCGGGCAGGGCGGTCCTTCCACATTTTGGTACCCTGCTTCTCAGTCCTTGCTTCTCTCACCTGCACCGCCCTGCTACTCCCTCCTTATAGCGCCACATGCCCAACGTGGGCTTCTACCAGCCCATTGGCGCCGACGTGCTGAAGCACGGCAAGGGCGCGCACCTGCCCAAGCACGTGGCCATGTGCGTGCTGTGAATGTGCTGTGTGTGCTGCAATATTGTGTGGGCCCTGTGCCCCACACGTTGGGCGCTCTGCTTTGCTGTGGGCTCCGTGCTGTGCAGGCCACGTGCATGCTCTGCTGTGCTGCCCTGGCCACGTTGTGGGGCAGCCTGCCTCGGCTGTGTGGCTCAAGAGGCAAGGGCACCCCTGTGCACAACTAACCTACTGCACTTCTCCTCCACACTAACGCCCCCCGCAGGCTCAAGTCGGCGTTCGAGCTGCCCGACGACCCGTCCCGCATGTACGGCGTGACGGAGGAGGAGGCGCAGGTGAGCACTTTGGAGTTGTGCAAGGAGGAAGCCTGTTTTGGTGAAGCACATCAGGGTTGGGTGTTGGCCTCGCGTGTACGGCGTGACGGAGGAGGAAGGGCAGGCGAGCTGTCCTTTCTGTTGGGAGAGCAGTACAAAGCGTGGGGTCCATGCACATGCGTGGCGCATGCTAGCAGTCGAGAGCTGAGGTTGGAGCAAGCGTGAAGCCAGCGCGCAGCAACCGTGCGGTAGGTGTTCGGCTGGTCCATTGTTTGCACATGCAGCTCCCCAACATCACTCCCTTCCGCCATGTGGCCTGCAGGCGCTGCTGGCCTCGAGTTTGTACTGTTGTTGATCACGGCAGGGCTTGTTTGTGTGAGAGTGATGTGATCAATCGATTGGCTTCCCACCATGCTGCAGGCGCTGCTGGCCTCGGGGCGCACCGAGGAGCTGATGGACCGCGTCTTCTCCAAGTACCAGGTGGGGCTTGGTTGAGATTCGTTGGGCAGCTGAGTTGGTGGGAGGTGCAAGGGTGCGGGGGCTGGTCTCTCTCGTCATGATTTGCATGCTTCGCCTGCTGAGACTGCTGCTCACGGCACCTGACATGCCTGTGTCTGCCATATTCTGCCCCGCAGGAGTACCGCAAGGGCAAGGACATGGTGATCCTGGAGGGAGCCACGGTGAGGCGGCGACTACAGTGGGGGGCTTGGGGAGGAGCTGCGTTGTCTAGGGGACACGGGCTGCCAGCTGCTGCACGCCCTGCAGCCCGCCAGCTTGCTCACAAAACCAGTCTTTCTCCACGCAGGTGGACGGCATCGGCAACCTGGTGGAGCTCAACGGGCGCTTCGCCGCTGAGCTGGACGCCCCCGTGCTCATGGTGCGCCCTGCATACGTGTTCCCCGACTGCCAAGCACCTTTGCAGACTTTGCTGGCTTGGACAGCGCGGGAATGTGCGCAGTATTGAGGGGTTGATGGCAGGCCAGGCCACCCTGCTGCTGCCCTAAGCGTGTGCGCACGTATTCTTTGCCCTAGCTACCACACGCAGCACAGGGTATACCTACCTCTGAAAAATTGCCAATGGCTGGCTTCACAGATCATGGACCTGCACCGCGACGAGGAGGTGACTGCGGGCGAGCTGTACAACCGCGCCATGATCTCCAAGCAAGATCTGCAGGCGGAGCACGCGGGTAAGCTTGATGTGCTGGCGTGTCTGGTTAGGGGTGGACTGTGGTGCAGCTGCCCAGCAGTCTCCGGGCAGGGCCTGCAGGCGGCGCATGCGGGTAGGGCTGGATGGCAATGTGCCGGCAATGTGCCTTGCAGTGGGTTGCAGAGTGGCGCAGCTTCTGCACGCCACTCCACAAGCAGCACCCGCTCTCCACACTGCTCCTTTAACCCCCCTGGAAAACAGACGTGCTGGGCGTGGTGCTGAACAAGGTGCCCAAACGCGAGGCACAGGTGCGGCTCTGGGGGCCGAGGGTTGGGCCAAGGCAGCTGTCTGGAGATGGACACTCTGCATGGGGTTTCAGACCCTGACCCCCTAGTTTTCCCGCGCTTTGGAAGCCGCACGGCCGCTGCAGCAGCTCGCCACTCCCATGCGTGGCCTGCCACAGGTCTGCCTCAGCTCATCAACACCCAGCTGCTTGAATCGCCTACATCAGCCCACCCGTCCCTTATTTCCCACACTGCAGGTCATCAACGCACAGCTGTCCAAGAAGCTGGCTGCCGCGGGCCTGCCCTACGCAGGCGGCATCCCCGCCGATGCCACCATTGGCACTGCTCGGTGAGTGCCAAAGGTGCAGCTGCAACCATTGTTGTGGCTGTTGTGTCAATGACGTGTCAGTCTGCCCTATGTGGGCGGCATCCCCGCCGACCCCGCAATCGGCACCGCTCGGGGAGGACCGGGTGGGAGTGGGGGCGGCCATGGAGGCAGGGTTGGGGTCACTAGACGGCCTGAGCGACGTATGGAACTGCCTCCTTCCAAACCTGGTATCAACAAGAATGGTGTGTCTGTGCTGCCCGTCCTTCCCGCCCAATGCAGCTTGAACGAGGTGTGCCAGGAGCTGGACGGCCGCCTGCTGTACGGCTCCGCTGAAGACCTGGACTGCGGTGAGGTTGTGTGAAATTACTCTGCTCTACATCATTCTGCAATTGTACCCTTGACTTGGATGACGGTTAGTTGAAGCAACTGACCTGCCCGTTGCCAGTAACCCGCTGTAATCGCAAACCCCCGCCTCTTGCGCCGCCGCAGACGTGAACGAGGTGCTGGTGTGTGCGGAGGACGCGTCCGCCTTCCTGGAAAAGCTGGACGCCAAGGCAAGCTGTGCTTCTGCAGTTGCGTGTTTGATGATGCAACACAGTTTTGGCAGCGCTAGGCACTACCTGGCTAAGCTGGACGCCGAGGCCAGCGTTTCTTCTTCTCTTGTTGGGCCTGCAAAACAATGCGGCAGACGGCTGGTTGGCGCCGCTCCTGAAATGGCTGCCTTGGAGCAGCTGGACACAGAGCGGTCATGCTGCGCTCTGCTCCGACTTTACACACCGGCCCTGCTCACCCTGCCTGCTCTGCACCCTCTCAACCTCCTCCCCTCGCAGAACCGGGAGCGCGCCCGCCGCGGCGAGCCGCCCAGCCGCCCGCTGGTGCTCACTTCCAAGTCCCGTGCCGGTGCGCTTGCTGTGTGGTAGGGCAGGGCAGCCTGGTTTGGTTTGACGTGCATTGCAGCTCTAGCTGGGCAAACACGGGTGTTCAGCAGAATCGCTTGCATTTCGTCATTTCACCCGCACCCTGCCTGTGCAGACGTGCTGTTGTCGCTGACCGCCGCTCACGTGACCGGCACCGGCCCGCACGTGGCGGGCATCATCCTGACCGACTCCAAGGAGTCTGTGGGGTGAGCCTTGAGGTTACCTTGTGATTCAGTTGTTGGCGAAGGGTTGAAGGGCGTGGCTGGCATCATCCAGACCGACTCCAAGGAGTCTGTGGTGAGCTGGTGCAGGTTCAAGTGCAGGTGCGCTTGCTGTGTAAGCAACCTGGCCTTGCCGTTGAAGCGCAGCCCGAGTACTACAGAGCAGTCGCTGCTGCTCGCAACCACGGAGCTGAAGTCAGTCTATCTCCAGGGCACTTTGCAGCGCCGCCACCGACCGCATGCTAACCCAACATGCTCAACGGCTGCTTTTGCTAACTGCATGCCGTTGCTGCTGGATGAACGTCTTCTGTGCAGTGCCGCCACTGACCGCGTGCTGATGCACTACTCCGACCAGCTGGTGCCCGTCATTGAGACGCCCGCCGGCCTGTTTGAGACCGCCCGCGTCGTGGCCTCGGTGCGTGGGCCTGTACTCAGTTGGCTCGTTCCTAGGGCGCTGCCTAAGTGCTGCCGGCCGGGTACTTGCCATTACATGTATGCTTTATGTGCACCGTTCGACGGCGGTGCCGGGGGCTGCCTCGCTGGCTCCGCCTGGTCCACATGTGTTGCAACGCGCTCCTTTCGTCACCAGCGCCACCTTTCTTGTCGCCATTCTGTGCAGGTCAACCCCGGGCATCATGCCCGCCTGCCTGCTCCCTTGCTCTGCATGTACATGCGTTGCTGAATCCGTGGGTATCTTTCATTCACCGACATGCACAGGTCAACCCCGGCATCCTGCCCTCATGCTGCATGCCTGCTTTCATGTGGCGATGCACTCACGACTTGAAAGTGTTCACCCCTGATTTACAGGTCAACCCCGGCATCCTGCCCGAGTCGCACTCCAAGATCGAGCACGCCAAGCAGCTCTTCTCCCAGTGAGGAGCAATTGGACTGAGTGTTGAGTGTCTATGGAGGTGCTGCTTGCACGGTGGACACAGTGCGCTTGCCGCGCCAGCTCAGACTGCTTGCTATACCTGGCTGAACTTTGACCGGCAGCGCACGAAGTAAGCAGTCGTTGGTCCTCACTTTCCCCTCTTCGTGCTCCATCCAGGCACATTGACGCCAACGCCATCGCCGGCCAGCTGGCCCTGCCCAAGCAGGTGGGCGGCTGGGGTAACCAATGCCGCTGCGCTGGCTGAGAAATGCGTGCAGCAGGGCATGCCCGCAGACAGCTAGCCGTGCCCAAGCAGGGCGGGTGTGGCAAGCACCGCCACAGTACAGTGCATGCAATATCGCTTTGGCAATAACACTTTGCTACAGCCTTGTCAACTCTGCTGCTCCACCCACCTGCGTTGCAGGCCAAGATGACCCCCAAGGCCTTCATCCACAAGATCCACGAGATCTGCCGCGCCGACCTGCAGAACATCGTGCTGCCCGAGGTGGGCTGGATTGAGGCTTTTTTGTTCCCTTCTGCCTGCCGGGGTTGCAACATGCTGTCGCGCCGACCTGCCGATCATTGTGCTGCCCGAGGTGCGGGGTATTGGCTTGTAGCATGAATCTTCAGCTGCTTGCTGCCTGCTTGTGTGGCACGAGCTGGTGCCGCCGGCAACCCGCAGAGCATCGTGCTGCCCGAGGTGCGGGGAGTGCGTCTGTGTTTAGGAGTGCAGCGTGGTGAAGCGTCCTTGCTCGCCTCGTTGTTCACAGAATCGCCGCACTCGCTCGTTTCTTTCTTCGTACCCTGCAGTCCTCCAGCTGCAGCATGCTTTCCGCGGCACGTGCGACCGTTTAGAAGGGTCTGGGCACCCTGCACTGCTGCCATGCTGTCTGCGTACTTTGTCCTCCCCTGCAGTCCGCCGACCGTCGCGTGCTGGCCGCTGCTGCCGAGATTGTGAAGAAGGGGCTGGCGCGCATCACACTGCTGGGCAAGCCCAGCGAGGTGCAGGTACGTGACAGGTCCTGCTCATGCCGGTCGCAAGAAGATCGGGTTGAGGGGCTGTGGGGCATCTTCTCCTTGCTGCAGCCACCCACAAGCATGCCACTTCCAATGAGCCTGCCGTTGCTTGCGTGCCAACTCAGATATTGCTGAACATGCAATCTCAATGTCTGCAGGCCGCCGCCGACAAGTTCAACATCGACGTGTCGGGCTGCTCCGTGCTCGACTTCCTGGACACCAGCAACCCGCTGGTGGAGAAGTGAGCTTGTGTGCTTTGCCTTGCATGATTGCGTATCAGCAAGAGAGGCCTGCGTGTGCAGCCTTGGCACGTACGCTTGCTCTCCTAGCGCCCAACCTGAGCTTCTGCTGCTCCCGCAGGTACGCCGACCAGCTGGTGGAGGCGCGCAAGGCCAAGCAGCTGACCAAGGATCAGGCGTACGACCTGCTGCAGGACCTCAACATGTTTGGTGAGGGGCAGTCAGGTCTCATTGTTACCATGTCAAGGCGGTGTGGTGGGTGTTGCAGAGAGGAGACGGCCTGCTGCACGACATCAACATGGTTGGTGGGTTCATGACCTGCCCTGGCGTTGTTGGCAAGTCGCTGGACGGCTGCGGCGCGTGCTGGTGTTGCCGATGCCATTGGTGGTATCTGTTCTGTGTGATCATCTTACGCTGCCCTGCCGTTCTGTGCTGCAGGCACCATGATGGTTCGCTCCGGCGATGCCGACGGCATGGTGTCTGGGGCCATGTGCACCACCGCCAACACCATCCGCCCCGCGCTGCAGGTGGGCTGGCCCTGGGAGGGCAGGGGAAGGGGCACGTGTAGGGATTGAATCCTAAGAATGTGGGCCCTGCTGCCTGCCACGCCGGCAGCACATCGCAGTCGGCGCCAGCCAGGAGCCGCCTCTGCATCCGCTAGCTTTGCACCAGCTGCTCATCGTCCTGCAGATAACTAAGCATCCAGCATTCCTTTCGATTGGCTGGTTGCAGGTGCTGAAGACACCCCAGAAGACGCTCGTCTCCTCCATCTTCTTCATGTGCCTGCCCGACAAGGTGGACTGGTGGGGCAGGGCCTCGCTGATGACAGAAGCGGGTGTGCGGGTGCAAAGCACATCAGCAGCCTGTGCTGCTGCTGCTGTGTTCGACAGTGCTCACTGCATTTGATTGTGAACTGAGCCATCCAACCACTTGCATGTGTTCCATTCCCTGCCTGCAGGTGCTGGTGTACGGCGACTGCGCTGTGAATGTGGAGCCCACTCCTGAGGAGCTGTCCCAGGCGGGTTAACCATAACGATTGTTGCTGTGAACACCCGCGCTGCTTGCAGGGTGGTGCCCGCCTTGCCAGCAGCAGCAGCACTCAGCACAGTGCCCCCGCCGTGATGCGGTCGGTGCATGCAGCATGACGGTACAGCTGCTGCGATGCCTTTTGTTTGCAGCTTACCCCCGGTTGCTTTTCCCAACGTACTGCTCTGTACCTCGATCCCCGCTGTTGCACAGATTGCCACCGTGTCTGCCGACACCGCCGCCTCGTTTGGCATCACCCCACGCGTGGCCATGCTGTCCTACTCCACCGGCACCTCCGGCTTCGGCCCCCAGGCAGGTTTTGCTGGAGTCAGTATGCGTGTTGTCTGTGCTGTGCTTACCGTCCTGGCCACTGGCACCTGCAATGTTTGCCCTCCAGGTGCATTGGTGGGTCGGGTTGCTCCCGTCCATTTGGGCCGTTGCGTGCCGACAGACCTCATGCTGTCACGTCCCTTGCCCAACACTGCAGGTGGACAAGGTGAAGGCGGCCACCGCGCTGGTCAAGGAGGCGCGCCCCGACCTGTTTGTGGAGGGTGAGCACACTGCAACAGAAAACGTAGTGTGTGTGTGTGATCATTCTCGATACAATGCTGCTTTGCCCTGACCTGCTGTTGTTGGAGGCCTGTTGTTGGAGGCTTGTTGTTGCAGGCCAAGGCACACCCCTGTTGTCTGCGGCAACAACCTCCTGG
>VFQQ010002099.1_pt1 | contig 24152 bp, 22 predicted proteins | sample 3512341 | NCBI WGS metagenome assembly VFQQ01 (sample SAMN10412373, study PRJNA504923) | tailings metagenome | isolation source: Relicate 2 Philex TSF1 revegetated site | place: Philippines: Tuba, Benguet | collected 2017-08-29 | reverse complement strand
GATTTCGCCTCGTTCGTCTGAGCGCAGTGCGGTCAGTCTTTCTCTCCACACCTGTAGTGCTTCGGGCGTCAATCTGGTCCAATGCGTGATTTCGCCAATGACCTTGAGCGGTGCGCTGCTGCGATACGACCGAGTGGGGTTGCCGGGAAATTTCTTGTCGGTCACGTTCGGGTCGTTCTCGAATGTCCCGTTCGGCTCTACGGCGTAAACACGCGGGACCGCGCCGCCTTCGGTCAGTTCAGCCGTGATTTCAGCGGCAAGCCCGGCACCGTCCACAATGGCAGTGAAGTAGACGTGGTTCATCACCACTTCAGGACGATAGTTCGAACGGTATCCTGCGGTGAGGAAATCACCCACGCGCAAATCCGCGATTGTGCCGTGAAAGAAAGGCCCCTCGTCCAGCACTTCGGTCATCGTGATCGTCCTTATCTTATGAGTCTGCATATAGTCAGTGAGCTAAGCGGTGCCAACGTCCGCCCTCTCCCTTGCAGGCGTCGCGTACGAGCTGGTCGAGCAGGCGCACGCCAAGCTGTGCACGACCTTTCAATCCAGCGACGAGATATTTACGAGCGCTCCCGCCCCCATCTGTGAATAATACACTTCGGTCGTTCCGGTTTTCCAATGTGCCGAAATCACTACTTCGTTCTTGTCGAGGCTGTCCGGGTTGCCAATGCGTTGCGAAAGCGCCGCCAGAAGTCCGGCAGCATCGGATGCGGAATAGTAGCAGGCCTTGTGGCTGTTCGGGCCTTCCGCAACCCAGAACTGCAGGCTGTCGCCGCGCTCAGGTTCTCCTCTGCGCCAGCCTACGACTTCCACCGAGCCGCCATTGTATTTCACGAAGCTCTGGCGCCACTCGTCCAGTTGCGCTTCACTCGACCTCTGCCAGCCAAGTCGATCACCTTGCGAGACGGCCTCGGATACGGATCGAGACTCGCAGATACTAAAAAGCTGATCGAGCGTTATGGCAGATGGATTTGCCTGTGCATGGCCGCACGCGATGCAAGCGAAGAAGGCAAGCCACAATGTCGTTCTGCGCATTTGCAAATTCCAACAAGAGCGCGCTGCCGCACCTAACTCCGGCGCGGCAGTCGGGATCACGCCCCTAACCCTCGTAAGCATCCCGCACCAACTGGTCGAGCAGGCGCACGCCGTAGCCTGAGCCCCAGGACTGGTTGATCTCGTTGGAGGGCGAGCCCATGGCCGTGCCGGCGATGTCGAGATGTGCCCAGGGGGTGTCCTTGACGAAGCGCTGCAGGAACTGCGCGGCGGTGATCGAGCCGCCGTAGCGGCCGCCGATGTTCTTCATGTCGGCGTTCTTGGAATCGATCAGCTTGTCGTATTCGGCGCCCAGCGGCAGGCGCCACAGCTTTTCCTGCGTCGTCAGGCCGGCAGCGGTCAGCCGTTCGGCCAGTTCGTCATTGTTGGAGAAGAGGCCGGCATGGGCCTGCCCGAGCGCCACCATGACGGCGCCGGTCAGCGTCGCCAGATTGACCATGAACTTCGGCTCGAAACGGTCGTTGCAATACCATAGCGCATCGGCCAGCACGAGCCGCCCTTCCGCGTCGGTGTTGAGAACCTCGATGGTCTGGCCCGACATCGAGGTCACGATATCGCCGGGGCGCTGGGCATTGCCGTCGACCATGTTTTCGACGCAGCCGATGATGCCGACGGCATTCACCTTGGCCTTGCGCGCGGCAAGCGTGTGCATCAGGCCGGTCACGGCGGCGGCCCCGCCCATGTCGCCCTTCATGTCTTCCATGCCGGCGGCGGGCTTGATCGACACGCCGCCCGAATCGAACACCACGCCCTTGCCGACGAAGGCGACCGGCTTGTCCTTGGCCTTGCCGCCGCTCCACTGCATCACCACGAGCCGCGGCGGGCGCACGGAGCCCTGCGCCACGCCGAGCAGCGCGCCCATGCCGAGCTTCTTCATTTCCTTCTCGGTCAGCACCTCGACCTTGACGCCGAGTTTTTCGAGTTCCCTGGCGTGGGCGGCGAATTCGACAGGGCCGAGCACGTTGGCCGGCTCGTTAACGAGATCGCGCGCCAGTATCACGCCGTCGACGACGGCCTGCGCGTCGGCGAATGCCTTCTTCGCGGCTGCGGGATCGGTGCAATGAATGGTGATCTTCGCCGGCTTGGCCGGAGCCTTGCCATTGGCATCGTCCTTCTTCGTCTTGTATTTGTCGAAGCCATAGGTTCTCAGCAGAATGCCGGCAGCGATGCTGGCCGCCTCTGCTCCGCCAATAGCGGTTTCAGGTAGATCGGCAACCACCGCCACTTCGGTCGCCTTGCGCAGTTGCGCGGCAATCGTGCCGCCAAGTTTCAGCCACGCATAGTCGTTGAGATCAGCCGTCTTGCCGGCCCCGATCGCGACCACGCGGTCCAGCGGCGATCCTTCCGGCGCCAGCACCTCGACCGCGCCGCCGAACTTTCCCGAAAAGTCGGCCACCGGAAAGGCCCGGTCGAACGCCTTGCCGGGATCCCAGGCCTTCGCCACATCGCTCAACGCCCCGCCGTCGGCGGCAAGCACGATCGCACTGCCCTTCTTCGGAGCGGCGAATTTGGCAAAGCTGATGGTGGGCATGGAAGTCATGAAGAGGCCTGCTTTCGTGAGAAGTACGGATTTCGGATAGGCTGTATTCCAGTATAGCTAGCGCGACATTTCGCGGTTTTGCCGCATTTAGCAAGGCGCAACCGGCGCTGTTCAACTTTTTGCGACATCTCCCGCACAAGGCAGGAAGGCGTCGATCAATGCCTTTTTGCCTGCTAAAGAACGCCACCGATTCGCCGTTAACATCCGATTAACCAGCTTTCTTGGCTGTTTCTTAGCCACTCCAGACGAGACTCCGCCATGCCGGGAAACCGAGACGGGACGGGAACCAGATCGAACCGGTTGTGCAGCCACGATGCCGCGGATAGCTTGTATCCGGGCGTCGGCGTCGGCACATGCCGCTATGAGAAGACCACAACAATGGAATTTGGCGGCGAATGAAGGTCGTTGAACGATACATAATGCGACGTACGTTCGAGATGTTCACGGCAGCCCTGCTGTGGACATTGGCGATCGTATGGACGACGCAGGTTCTCGCCCGCATCGACCTCGTCACCGACAGCGGCCAATCCGCCCTCACCTTCTTCGAGATAGCAACGCTTATCCTGCCGTCGATCATCCCGATCGTCGTGCCTTTCGCGCTTATCATCGCGGTGGCGCAGACCCTGAGCACGATGAACAGCGATTCCGAACTGGTGGTGATCAGTGCTGCGGGAAGCTCGCGCTCGACAGTGACCCGGCCCATCATCATCCTCGCCATTCTCGCCAGCGTCTTCTCCTTCGCCGTCGACAACGGCATCGACCCCTATGCGCGCGAGCGCGGCCGCGAACTCGTGGCGGCGGCGCGCGCCGACCTTCTGTCCCTGGTCATTCAGGAAGGCACCTTCCGCAAGGTCGATGATGGCCTGTTCGTCCAGGTAGGCGAGAGGCTTCCCGACGGGCGGCTCGGCGGCATCTTCGTTGCCGATTCGCGTCAGCCTAATATCGATCTCGTCTACTACGCCAAGAAGGGCGCGGTCGTTCAGCAGGACGGCAAGAGTATGCTCGTGATGAACGATGGCGTGGTGCACAGGAAGACGCCTGCGGGCGATGTCTCGGTCATTCGCTTTACCTCCTATGCCTTTGATCTTTCGGCATTTTCAGCGGCAGCGAGCGACGTGACCATGTATCCGAAGGACCGCACGCTGCCCTATCTTTTCAATCCGAATCCCAACGACAAGATCTACCAGAACAGCCCGCAGCAGTTCCGTGCCGAGATCCATCGCCGCTTCACCGAATCCTTCTATGCGCTCGTATTCGCGCTGATCGCACTGGCGGTAGCGGGCGACGCGCGTTCGCACCGCGACAGCCGCATCCACCCGCTGATGACGGCGGTGACGATTGCGCTTTTCGTTCGCTGGCTCGGCTTTTTCGTCACCCAGCAGGCGCAGTCCAATCCGCTGTTCAGCCCGCTTGTCTACGCCGTACCGATTATTACATCCCTCGTGGCAATCGGCTTTATCAGAAGCAACAAGACCATGGAGCTTCCGATCGCCTGGGCCGAGCGGCTGTCAGACATGGCATCGCAATCCGGCGACCGCATGTCGGCCTTCTGGTTTCGACTGAAAGGCCGTCTGGCCGGAGGGTCCGCATAATGGGCTGGACGCTGGGACGCTACTTCTTCAGCCGCTATGCCGTGATCACCATGTGGTTCTTCCTCGGCATTTATGCGCTGGTCTTCCTCATCGACTTCACAGAATTTTCCAGCCGCGTTTCCGGCCTGCCCAATTTTACCTTCTTTACCGCGCTTTCGGTTTCGGCGCTCCGTGTGCCGATGATCATGATGCAGACCGTGCCTTTCGTGGCGCTCTTTGCCGCCATGGCGACGCTGATCTCGCTCAACCGCAAGTATGAGCTGGTGATCGCGCGGGCAGCGGGCATCTCGGCCTGGCAGTTCCTGCTGCCGGCATGCGTCGGCGCGCTTCTGTTCGGCATCCTCACCGTGGGCGTCCTGAACCCTTTCGCGGCTTACGGCCTGTCGCGCTCGGAATTCATCGAGACCAATCTGCGTTCCGGCGCATCCAACGAGGTTTCCGCCTTCGCCGCCCCCTGGATTCACCAGAAGACCGGCAACAGCGATACGATCATCGGTGCACGGGCCATCCTCAACAAGGGGCTCGAGCTTGCGGATGCGGTTTTCTTCGAGCTCGACAAGGATGGTGAAATCGTCGAGCGCAAAGATGCCCAGCGCGCTTTCCTGCGGGATGGTTACTGGGAACTGCAGGGCGTCAAGCGCTTCCGCGAGGGCATCCGCCTCGAATCGCTGGAAACCGACAGGGTGCCGACGAATCTCAAGCCTGAGTTCGTTCAGGAACGGCTCGCCCGGCCCGAAACGATCCCGTTTTACGAGCTTCCCGGCAAGATCAGGGTGGCGCAATCTTTCGGCCTCAGCGCCAACGCTTTTGCCATGCAATTCCACTCGCTTATGGCCATGCCGCTACTTCTTGTCGCGATGACGCTCATCGCAGCCACAGTCTCGATGCGTTTTGCAAGGATGGGGCAATCTTCAACGATGATTCTGGGTGGCGTCGTCGCCGGCTTTCTGCTTTATGTCGTTTCGGTACTGGTCAAGGCGTTCGGGAACGCCGGATTCGTTCCGCCTTTTGTTGCAGCGTGGCTTCCAGTGATAGTAGCTATGTTTTTCGGGGTGACCTTCCTGCTATACAGGGAGGATGGTTAGGTGGGGATCGCGGTGATTTCAGCGCGCAAATCGGTGACGTTGACGCGCCTTTATGGTGCGACTGCGCTTGCCTGTCTGTTCGCCTATGCCCTGCCCGCCGCGCCCGCTTTCGCGCAGGACATTAGCGACGCTGCGCCGAGCATACCCGCCGGCTCGCAGATGCTGATGGAAGCCGACACGCTGGTCTACGACAACGACGCCAATACGGTGACGGCCGTCGGCGGCGTGCAGATCGATTACGGCGGCAATCGGCTCGTCGCGCAGCGCGTTGCCTATGACCGCAAGAGCTCGCGCCTGGTCGCCAGCGGCAACGTCGAGGTCATCAATAGCGATGGCACCAAGATGTATTCCCAAGAGATCGACGTTACCGACGATTTCGCCGATGGTTTCATCAATGCCCTGCGTGTCGAGACCGTCGACAAGACCTATTTCGCAGCCGAAAGCGCGGAACGAAAATCAGGTACGCTGACGACCTTCAACAATGGCGTCTATACCGCTTGCGCACCTTGCGAGGAAAAGCCCGACAAAGCGCCGATCTGGCGCATCAAGGCGCAGAAGATCATCTGGAACGGCAAGACCAAGGTCGTACGCTTCGAGAAGTCGAAATTCGAGTTCTTCGGCTTTCCCATTGCCTATCTGCCGGCCTTCGAGATCGCCGACCCGACAGTGAAGCGCAAGAGCGGCTTCCTGATCCCGAGCATAAGCCAGAATTCCGAGCGCGGCTTCGGCCTTTCGATACCCTACTATTTTGCGCTGTCGCCGACCTACGATCTCACGATCACCGGAACCGGCTACACCAAGCAGGGTTTTCTCGGCCAGGCCGAATGGAACCAGCGTTTCAACAACGGCCAGTACAGCCTGAAGATCGCCGGCATCCACCAGAATGATCCCGAGGCGTTCAGGGATAACGGCAGGTATACCGTTGACTCTGGTCCCAACGGTGATCCGAACAAATTCCGTGGCATGGTCGGAACCACTGGCAGGTTCGACATCAATCCGCGCTGGGCTTTCGGTTGGGACATTCTTGCTCAAACCGACAAGAATTTCGCGCGGACCTACGAGATCGACGGCTACAATGAATATGTCCGCCGCAACGAAATCTATCTGACAGGTCTGAATGACCGTAACTACTTCGATCTCCGGGCGATGAAATTCGACATCCAGGAGGATTATCTCGATACGTCCAGTTCAGCACGAAACGACAAAGAGGCGTGGGCCCTGCCCTCGCTCGACTATTCCTATACGCCCGACGAGCCTGTGTTCGGGGGCGAGCTGAATTTCGACGTCAATGCACGCTCGGTCTATCGTTCGGATCTCGATGCCCGCCTGGCTACGCCTTTCGTCCGCGGCATCGACGGCAATTCGACCCGGCTGACCGCCGAAGCGGAGTGGAAGCGCTCCTTCATCACCGAAGGTGGTCTTGTTGTTACGCCGCTGCTCGCCTTCCAGATGGACGGCACGGGCGTCAACCAGACGTCCGCTTCGGCAGCCGCGATCGAAGCCATGGCCACCCGTCTGCCGACACCGGTCGAGGCCGATGTCCGCTCCGCATATTATCGCTCCATGGCCACTGCCGGCCTTGAATTGCGCTGGCCGGTTCTATTCTCCTTCAGCAGCGGATCGCATGTGCTTGAGCCAATGGCACAGCTCTTCGCCCGCCCGGATGAGCCCTACGCCGACAGGCTGGGCATTCCGAACGAAGATGCGCAGAGCTTCGTCTTCGATGCCACGACACTGTTCGAGCGCGACAAGTTTTCGGGCTACGATCGCATCGAGGGCGGTACGCGCGCCAATGTCGGCCTGCGCTATTCCGGCAGCTTCAACAATGGCTGGACAACGAATGCCTTGTTTGGCCAGTCGTACCAGCTTGCCGGGCGCAATTCGTTCGACTCCCCCGATCTGGTCAATGTCGGTGCCTATTCCGGTCTCGAAACAGATGAATCCGATTTCGTCGGTCTTGTCGGCTTCGCGACGCCGTTTGGTTTGTCGTCTTCGGTGAGCGCACGGTTGGACGACCAGACCGCGGAAGTGCGACGCGCTGAATTCAAGGCCGGCTACAACACGAGGGCATTGTCGCTCACGGCCCAGTATGCCTACATTCAGGCCCAGCCGCTCTACGGTTTTTCCACCGACCGCGAGGAAGTTACCCTCGGCAGTTCGGTCCGGTTCCACGAGAACTGGCGTGCGTTCGGCTCGGGCACCTATGATTTCGAGTCCGGCGTAGTCACCCGCAATGCAGTCGGCTTCGCCTATGACGACGAGTGTTTCTCCTACACGCTGACGATGAGCGAAAAGCGGGATCCGCGCAAAGTCACCGATCCGACCAATGCCAGCAAGGACGAACGGACTTTCGGGTTCAACATCTCCTTCCGTACCCTCGGTGATTTTGGCTCGACAACAAGCCAATTCGGGCAGCAGTAAGCGCTACGGCTCAAAGGTCATTGTTTCGCCGCATAGGGTGGGCATCCAAAACCATGTCTATTCAGCAAGAAAATCGAGCACGGAGATCGAACGGCATGACTTCGATCAGGAAATATCTTCTTTCCACCGGTTTGGCGTTGTTTGTTGCGCTGGGCTCTGCACCTTTGACGATGGCCGTTCAGCCGGCACAGGCCAGCGAGATCAAATACGTCGTCAACAACGTGCCGATCACCACTTATGATATCCAGCGGCGCGCGGCATTCATGAAGCTGCAGCACCGCAAGGGCAATCTCAACCAGCTCGCCGCCGATGAGATGATCGACCAGACGCTGCGCACGGCGGAAATGAAGCGTCTCGGTATCAAGGTCTCGGACCAGCAGATCGAAGACGCGTTCAATCGCTTTGCAAGCTCCAACAAGATGAAGCCGGCGCAACTCACCGGCGTTCTCCAGCAGGCCGGTGTGACGGCGGAGCATTTCAAGCAGTTCATCGGCACCCAGATGGGCTGGAATCAGGCGCTTTCGGCCCGGTTCCGCTCGCAGGGCGGCAGCATGAGCGAGCAGGACGTCGTCCAGCGCATGCTCCAGCAGGGTGGCAACAAGCCTTCGGCGATGGAGTACATGCTGCAGCAGGTCATCTTCGTCGTTCCGGCGAAGGAGCGCGGCAATATCGGCAAGCGCAAGCGCGAGGCTGAAGCCATGCGTGCCCGCTTCACCAGCTGCGACAGCACCCGGCAGTTCGCCAAGGGCCTTCTGGATGTCACCGTTCGCGATCTTCCCCGCGTGCTGGCGCCTGAACTGCCGCCGGAATGGGCCGACCAGATCAAGAAGACCAAGGCCGGCGGCGCGACCGGCGTGCGCGAGACGGATCGCGGCGTCGAATTCATCGGCGTCTGCAGCTCGCGCGAAGTCTCGGACGACCGCGTCGCCAAGATGGTGTTCCAGTCCGAAGGCTCGAAGGACGATCAGGCCGGCGAGCTCGACAAGAAATACATCGCCGAATTGCGGAAGAATGCCCGCATCGTCGAACGCTGATCCATTGTGCAGCCGTGCAATGACGCCCCATTGTTGGCGCTCACGGCGGGCGATCCTTCGGGCATAGGCCCCGAGATCGCCATTGCCACCTGGCAGGCGCGCGATAAGCACAGCGTCGCGCCCTTCTACCTCCTGATCGACCCCGCCCTGCTGGCCGCCCGCGCGCGGCATCTCGGCATCTATGTTCCGATCGAGGAAACGACGCCGGCAAACGCGGCAAACGTCTTTTCGCGCGCCCTGCCCGTCGTGCCGCTGGCGGCGCGTTTCACCGACACGCCGGGGCTTGCCGACACCGCCAATGCCGCCGGCATCGTCGAGGCTATCGACCGGGCCGTCGCCGATGTCCATTCCGGCGTGGCTGCGGCGGTGGTCACCTGCCCCATTGCCAAGAAGCCGCTCTACGATGCGGGCTTCCGCTTTCCCGGCCATACGGAGTACCTCGCCCATCTCGCCGGATTGAAGGAAGGCCGCGAGATCACCCCCGTCATGATGCTCGCCGGGCCGGACCTGCGCGCCGTGCCGGTGACGATCCACATTGCGCTGGCCGATGTGCCGGGCGCACTCACGCAGGCGGCAATCGAAGAAATCTCGCGCATAACCGCACACGATCTTGCCGCACGTTTCGGCATCGCGAAACCACGCCTGGCGATCTCCGGCCTGAACCCTCATGCCGGCGAAGGCGGCGCCATGGGCGGCGAGGACGAGGCGATCATCCGTCCAGCTGTCGAGGCACTGCGCCGCGCCGGCATCGATGCTTTCGGACCGCTGCCGGCCGACACCATGTTCCACCCGCGCGCGCGCGCCGGGTACGACGCGGCGATCTGCATGTATCACGATCAGGCGCTCATACCTGCCAAGGCGCTGGCCTTCGACGAGACGGTCAATGTCACGCTCGGCCTGCCCTTCATCCGCACGTCGCCCGACCACGGCACGGCGTTCGACATTGCCGGCAAGGGCGTTGCGCGGCCCGACAGCCTGATCGCCGCGCTGAAGCTCGCGCGACTTCTGGCAGATAATGAAAGCCGCGTAAAATGACGCTCGACGGACTGCCGCCGCTGCGCGAGGTTATCGAAAACCACGGGCTTCAAGCCAAGAAATCGCTCGGCCAGAATTTTCTGCTCGACCTCAACCTCACCAGCAAGATCGCCCGCACCGCCGGCGATCTCAGCACCACCACCGTCATCGAAGTCGGCCCCGGCCCCGGCGGCCTGACCCGCGCGCTTTTGATGAACGGCGCAAGGCGCGTGATCGCGATCGAGCGCGACGAGCGCTGCCTTGCGGCCTTGGCCGAAGTGTCGGCGCATTATCCCGGCCGACTGGAAGTGGTTTCGGGCGACGCGCTGAAAACCGATTTTTCGACACTCGCCGGCGACGGGCCGGTCAAGATCGTCGCCAACCTGCCCTACAATATCGGCACCGAACTGCTGATACGCTGGCTCACCGTGCCGCAATGGCCGCCCTTCTATTCGTCGATGACTCTGATGTTCCAGCGCGAGGTGGCGCAGCGTATCGTCGCGGCACCCGACAGCGATGCCTATGGCCGGCTCAGCATTCTGGCCGGCTGGCGCACGCAGGCGAAGATCGCCTTCGACGTGCCGCCGCAAGCGTTCACGCCTCCGCCGAAGGTCACCTCGTCGGTCGTGCATCTTGTCCCTCGCGAGAACCCGCTGCCAGCTGACGTGCGCGTGCTGGGGCGCGTCACGGAGGCCGCCTTCGGCCAGCGCCGCAAGATGCTGCGCCAGAGCCTCAAGGGCATCGAGGGCGCGCGCCTGCTGGAAGCGACCGGCATCGACGGCACCCGCCGCGCCGAGACGCTGGACATTGCCGAGTTCGTCGCGCTGGCCAACGCCGTGCCGCGCAAGGATTGAGAATGCAGACCCTGGGTGTTGTGCCTCGACTTTTCCCGATCGTCGAGACCGGGCAGAAAACCAGCACGATCCGCTGGCGCGAAACCCGGATCGAACCGGGCTATATGCGCTATGTCTGCGACGGTGATGCCATGAAGACAGCGATCGTCTGGGTCGTTCGCTGCACCGACCTGCCGCTGTCGGAGGCCGCCGCCTTTGTCGGACGCGCGGCTGAATGGCCGAAGGATGTCATGCTGGAAGGCATGCGGGAGCATTATCCGGAAATCGAATGGACGGACGCCGTCCAGATCGTCGAGCACCTGACGCCCGCCGAGACCGCAAGGCGCCCGGATTTTCCGGCCTGACTTTCGGCCGGAAAGCCTACAACTTCTCGTCCAGCAATCCCGAAATGAAATCGAACAGGCCCGGCCGGCGGTCGCGGCGCAGGCGCTCGGCTGCGACGATCGCCCTGACTTCGGCGTAAGCCTGGTTCAGGTCGTGATTGACGACGACGAAATCGTATTCCTTCCAGTGCTCGATCTCTTCGCGCGCATTCTGCAGGCGCTTTTCGATCGCCGCATCGGCATCTTCGGCGCGGCGCTTCAGCCGTGCCTTCAGTTCCGTCATGGAGGGCGGCAGGATGAAGATCGAAACGATGTCGACCCGCATCTTGTCCTTGAGCTGAAGTGCGCCCTGCCAATCGATGTCGAACAGCATGTCGCGGCCTTCCGCCATCGCCGCCTCGACCGGCTCACGCGGCGTTGCGTAATAGTTGCCGTGCACCTCGGCCCATTCGAGCAGCGCGTCGGAATCGCGCAGGCGCTCAAATTCACGCTGCGTCACGAAATGGTAATGCACGCCATCGATCTCGCTGCCGCGGCGCGGGCGCGTCGTGACACTCACCGAGAGATTGAGCGCCGGGTCTTGCTCCAGCAGATTGCGCGCGATGGTCGACTTTCCGGCGCCGGAAGGGGACGACAGCACCAGCATGAGGCCACGGCGGCGGATATTGGTCTCAGCGGCCATAGGCCATTACTCCAGATTTTGAACCTGCTCGCGAAACTGGTCGACGACGGCCTTGAGCTCCAGCCCGATGGCTGTAACGGCGGCGGCGTTCGCTTTCGAGCATAGCGTATTCGATTCGCGGTTAAATTCCTGTGCCAGGAAGTCGAGCTTGCGGCCGACCGAGCCGCCGCCGGACAGCAGTGCCCTGCCCGAAGCTACATGCGTCTTGAGCCGGTCGATCTCCTCGCGGATATCGGCCTTGGTCGCCAGAAATGCCGCTTCCTGATGCAAGCGGGCCTCATCGAGATTGCTGGCCGCATCCATCAGCAGCGCGACCTGCTCGGCGATGCGCGCACGGATGACAGCAGGTTCGCGCGACGGATCGGCCTCGGCCTTGAGCGTCAGCACTTCGATAGTGTCGATATGGCCGCGCAGGAGGTCGCCAAGCGCCTGTCCTTCGGCCTGGCGCGCCTGTTCCAGCCCGGTCAAGGCGGCATCGAGCGCGCCCAGCACGGCTGCGTCCAGGCCGGCCCGCATCTCCTCGGTTTCAGTTGTTTCCGGCACATCGAGCACGCCGCGCAACGCTAGCAGGCCATCCGCGCTTGGCGGAGCCGCACCGAACTGTTCCTGAAGGCGTTTTGCCAGGCCTGCCAGATCTTTCAGAAGGGCTTCATTGACCACCGGCTGAGCCATCATGCCTGCGGCGCGGGTGATGTTGAGCGTTGCCTGGATGTTTCCGCGTGAAAACCGCTTCTGCACCGCCTGGCGTGCCTGCGGCTCCAGCCGCTCAAAGCCCTGCGGCAGCCGAAAGCGCACTTCCACGCTCTTGCCGTTCACCGATTTCAGTTCCCAGGCGATCGCCGTGCCGTCATGCTCGGCCGAAGCGCGTGAAAAGCCCGTCATGCTCTGCAATGTCATCCCTCGCCCCCTTTCCGTGCCTATGAGCGGTTCAGCTTTTGATAGAATCGTTAAACCGCTCTAAGTGTTTGTTTTTGCGCAATCTCGCTCTAAGCTTTTGCTCTTGAAGCATGATCTTGTCCGAAAAGTCTGCAACTTTTCGGGATCATGCTCTAACGGCAAAGTCGCGGAAATCCGCTTCTGCAAATGCGGCGGGCCGGCAAGCGGCCCGATACAGACTGATAATCGTGTAGAAACAGCGGGTTCCTATTGCGCCGCAGGAGCCGGCGCGCCCTCTGTCGTTCCTTGCGTTTCCCCAGCTTTGGCGGCTTCGTCGGCCTGCTTCTTCTGAAAGGCGCGCCAGCGCGCCACGTTCTCATTGTGCTCGTCCAGCGACTTGGCGAACACATGCCCGCCGGTACCGTCGGCAACGAAGTAAAGGTCGTCGGTCTTGGACGGATTGGCCACGGCCTCCAGCGATGCCTTGCCCGGATTGGCGATCGGCGTCGGCGGCAGGCCGTTGATGACGTAGGTGTTGTAAGGCGTCGGCTTCTGGATGTCGGATTGGTATATCGGCCGGTCGGAAGGCCGGCCCTTGCCGCCGAACAGGCCGTACAGGATCGTCGGGTCGGACTGGAGCCGCATATTCTTGTTCAGCCGGTTGATGAAGACGGAGGCGACGCGCGAACGCTCGTCATTGCGGCCCGTCTCCTTCTCGACGATGGAGGCCAGCGTGACAAATTCGTTGATGTCGGCCAGCGGCAGATCGGGCGAGCGGCGCTCCCAGATATCTTCCACGAGCTGCTTCTGGTGGGCCAGCATCTTGTCGATGATCTGCTGGCGCGTGGTGCCGCGCGTGAAGCGCTGCGTGTCGGTGGCGAGGCTGCCTTCGGATGGCATGGTCGCCGGCATGTCGCCGGTCAACGCATCCTGTTCGGCGATGCGCTGGAACGCCTGCTCCACGGTCAGGCCTTCGGGAATCGTCAGCGAATACATCACCGACTTGCCGCTCTTGAGCAGTTCCATCACCTCATGCATGGAAGCGCCGGCCTTGATCTCATATTCGCCGGTCTTCAGCGCCATGTCGTTGCCGTAGGCGCGCACGCCAAGGCGGAAGATGCGTGCATCACTGATCAGGCCGCGACGCTCGAGCTGGTCGGCTATGTCCTGGACACCCGCGCCGGGCTTGACCAGAAACGTCTGCGCCGTGGTGGTCGGACCGGGACCTTCGAATTCGCGCTTGCCAAAATAGACCGCACCACCGGCCACGATGACCGCCAGAATCACAAGCGAAAGCATGAAGTTGAGGAAAACAACGAACTGATTGCGCGAGGCGCGCGAACGCGTGCGTTTCGGCGGCGGCGTGCCCTGCTCCGGGCGCAGCGCTTCGCTGGCGCTCTTCGGAACGATCGGTTTAGGCGGCTCAGGACGCCGACCGAATTCGGCGTCGGAAGGATTGGTGTTCATGGCGCCTCAACACTTTGCAATCAGACGAATCCCCACCGAGATAAGGGTCGAAGGCAGACCCTAGGCACGAATATGTCAAAATTCGCGGCGAAACGGCCCGATTGGCGGCCGTCAGCCGTTATAGCGCTGGAAAACCAGCGACGCATTCGTTCCGCCGAAACCAAAGGAATTGGATAGCGCAACATCGATCTGGCGCTCGCGCGCCTTGTTCGGCACGAGGTCGATCGCCGTTTCGCGTTCCGGATTGTCCAGATTGATCGTCGGCGGCGCGATGTTGTCGCGGATGGCAAGCACCGAGAAGATCGCCTCGGCAGCACCCGCCGCACCCAGGAGGTGGCCGATCGCCGACTTGGTCGACGACATCGAAATCTTCGACGCCGCATTGCCGACCAGCCGCTCGACCGCGCCAAGCTCGATCGTGTCGGCCATGGTCGATGTGCCGTGGGCGTTGATGTAGTCCACGTCCGCCGGCTGCAGGTTCGCGCGCTTGAGTGCTGCGGTCATGCAGCGGAACGCGCCATCGCCATTCTCGGCCGGAGCCGTGATGTGATAGGCATCGCCGGTCAGGCCGTAGCCCGTCACTTCGGCATAAATCTTGGCGCCGCGCGCCTTGGCGTGCTCAAGCTCTTCAAGCACGACGACGCCGGCGCCCTCGCCCATGACGAAACCGTCGCGGTCGCGGTCATAGGGGCGCGATGCGGTTTCAGGCGCGTCGTTGCGATCGGTGGAAAGCGCCTTGCAGGCAGCGAAGCCGGCCAGCGAAAGCCGCGTTACGGGCGCTTCGGCGCCGCCCGCCAGCATCACGTCGGCATCGCCGAATATGATCAGCCGGGCCGCGTCGCCGATGGCATGTGCGCCCGTCGAGCAGGCGGTCACCACGGCATGATTCGGACCTTTCAGCCCGTGCCGGATGGAGACCTGGCCCGAGACCAGATTGATGATCTGTCCCGGAATGAAGAAGGGGCTGATGCGGCGCGGGCCGCGCTCTTTGAGAATGAGCGCATTTTCCGCGATGCCCTCGATACCGCCGATGCCGGAACCGATCATCACGCCGGTGGCATGCTGTTCCTCGGGGGTTTTGGGCTCCCAGCCGGAATCCTTGAGCGCCTCGTCGGCGGCCGCGATCCCATAAAGGATGAAGTCGCCGATCTTGCGCAGTTCCTTCGGCTCCAGATAAGCTTCCGGATTGAAGGTGGCGTTGCTGCCGTCGCCACGCGGAATCACATTCGCGATCTTGCAGGCAAGATCCTCGACTTCGAATTCCGTGATCTTCCTGGCGGCGCTCTTGCCGCTCAGGATTTCTTTCCATCCATGTTCCACGCCGACGCCAAAAGGCGAAAGCAGTCCCATGCCGGTGACGACGACACGCCTCATAGCGATACTCTCGGAAATGCTGACTGCTGACGAAGCGTCAGGCCGAGGCCTTGTCGATGTACTTGACGGCGTCGCCGACGGTCAGGATCGTCTCGGCCGCATCGTCGGGGATTTCGACGCCGAATTCTTCTTCGAAGGCCATGACGAGTTCGACCGTGTCAAGGCTGTCCGCGCCGAGATCATCGATGAAGCTGGCAGCTTCCGTTACCTTGTCGGCCTCGACGCCGAGATGTTCGACAACGATCTTCTTGACGCGCTCTGCGGTGTCACTCATTTGGGCATCCTCGTCTCTTGTTGTTCGTCTTCGTTAACGGCACGACTGCCGCTAATCAAGTTGAAAGATGTTCCCCTTCGGGAACGTAGCTGCGCCGGCGGAAACTTGCCGAATTCGCTGCGTCGATGGCCGCATTACACGAAAAGAAGCCCGCGTCCAATGCGAAAACGCCTGAATTGGCCGTCGTGGGGCGTGAACCCTGTTAAGAATTAGCCTGATCCGAGTCAGGCAAAGTGACTTTAAGCTCCACTGGGAACAATAACCCCGGCGGCCTGTTAGGCAAGTGGCGCAAGGCGTGTTGAGATTCGGGCCGAGGCGAGCCGAACCTTAAGTCCCCACAAGCGAAATCGACGGTTTTCGAGAGCTGTAGGTAGCAAACAACCGCCCCAATCATTCATCGTCCGAACAACTCTGAATGTGTGCCAAGCCTGACGAATTCGACAAAGTCGTCATCGGCGTCGTAGACTAGGAGAAAATCACCCCCGATATGCGCTTCCCTGGCCCCTTTCCACTCGTTGCCGGAAAGCTCATGATCGGCCCATTCTGCTCCCAACTGCTTTTTCAGGATGATCAGCGTCATCAACTCGATGGCGCGATTCATATCCATTTTGCCGGCCTTGTTGTACCGGTCCCAGTCTTTTCGAAATTCCCTGGTATATTCGGATGCTCTTGGAAGAGCGGCTCGTCTAGCGGCGCTTGGCTTTTTCAAGTTTTTTTCCCGCAGAACCTACCTTCTTGCCATCTAGATCGGCGAAAAGCTCATCAGGCGTCGCAAAACGCGCCTCCCTCGCCTTCCTGATTTCGCGAGCCTCAGCGAGGGCGGCACGGGTTGTTTCGTTGGGAACCTTGAGCTCAAGAGGAAAGCTCTGGCTCGCGACTACACGATGAAGAAACATCCGAACGGCGTCCGAAACCGACAGACCGAAGGTTCCAAGAACCGAGGATGCCTCGTCACGAATGTCGTCATCGACTCGAACGTGAATCATTTTGGTGTTGGCAGCCACGTTAAGACTCCTTGCCGCAGGTAATTTTCTGGACGGCACGCTCACAGCGACCTGACCAGACACCCAATATGTATCTCAAATGCGATACAATCAAGCGCCAGCATTTACATCCGGCGATTTCTGCTGCCCACCCCGAACGGAAGCCTAGAAAAAAGAACCATTTGCAGACCGTCATGGCGTGAATATCGGCGCACCTCAGATCATCGCCATGCCGCCGTTCACATGAATGGTCTGGCCGGTGATGTAGGCGGCTTCGTTGGATGCCAGATAGACCACTGCCGATGCGACTTCGTCACCGGTTCCCATGCGCCGGCTTGGGATGGCGGCCATGATCGCTTCCTTCTGCTTGTCGTTCAGCTTGTCGGTCATGGCTGATTCGATGAAGCCGGGAGCGACGCAGTTGACGGTTACGTTGCGGGTCGCGATTTCCTGCGCCAGCGACTTGGAAAAGCCGATCATGCCGGCCTTGGAGGCGCAATAATTGGCCTGGCCGGGATTGCCGGTGACGCCGACGACGGAACTGATGTTGATGATGCGGCCGTTGCGGCGGCGCATCATCGGATGGGTCAGTTCGCGCGTCAGGCGGAACACCGCCGTCAGGTTGACCTCGATGACGGCATCCCAGTCGGCATCCGACATGCGCACGAACAAGCCGTCCTTGGTGATGCCGGCATTGTTGACGAGAATATCGACGCCTTCGAGATCGGCCTCGGCCTTCTGGCCGAGCGCCTTGACCTCGTCGCGGTCGGAAAGATTCGCCGGAAACAGCTTTACGCGGTCGCCGAGTTCGGCAGCTAAAGCTTCCAGCTTCTCGACTCGCGTGCCGTGAAGGCCGACGGTCGCGCCCTGCGCATGAAGTGCACGCGCCACTGCCTCGCCGATGCCTCCGGTTGCGCCGGTGACGAGTGCCTTGCGGCCGGTCAGATCGAACATTTTTGACTCCTCAGGTGGTGGCACTCCCTTGGTAGGGGAGAGGTCGAATTCTTTAACTAGGCCAGCGCCGCAATGGCGGCATCGACATCGGCCGGGCTGTTGACGGCCGCAGTGGCGATTTCCTTGTTGATACGCCGTGCGAGGCCGGAAAGCACCTTGCCCGCACCCACTTCATAAAGCGTGGTCACGCCGTTTGCGCCGAACCATTCCACCGTTTCGCGCCACCGCACGCGGCCGGTCACCTGCTCGACGAGACGGGCGGCGATCTCGTCGGGGTCGCTCAGCGGCCGGACGACGACATTGGCCACGACCGGAACCGACGGCACATTCTTCGTCACGCCGGCCAGCGCCTCGCGCATGGCGTCCGCCGCAGGGCCCATCAGTGCGGAATGGAAGGGAGCGGAGACAGAAAGCATCAGCGCGCGCTTGGCGCCTTTTTCGGTGCAGAGTTTTGCAGCGAGTTCAACCGCGGCCTTGGCGCCCGAAATCACCAGCTGTCCGCCGCCATTGTCATTGGCGATCTGGCAGACCGAATTCTGCGCCGCTTCCGCGCAGGCGGCTTCCACGTCCACCTGTTCAAGTCCGATGATCGCCGCCATCGCGCCTTCGCCTACAGGCACGGCGGCCTGCATTGCGTTGCCGCGAATGCGCAGGAGACGCGCCGCATCGCCGATCGAGAATGTGCCGGCAGCGGCAAGTGCCGAATATTCGCCGAGCGAATGGCCGGCGACGTAGGCGACCTTGTCCTTCAGCGAGAATCCGCGCGCTTCCAGCGCCCGGATCGCGGCCATCGACACGGCCATCAGCGCCGGCTGGGCATTGGCGGTCAGCGTCAGCGTCTCCTCAGGCCCTTCCCACATAATCTGCGAGAGTTTTTGGCCCAGCGCCTCGTCGACTTCGTCGAACACCGCGCGAGCTTCCGGAAAGGCGTCCGCCAGATCCTTGCCCATACCGACAGCCTGGCTGCCCTGGCCTGGAAAAGTGAATGCAACGGCCATGTCCCGCTCCCGGATTTGTTTTGTCGGAAAGGCCGTGTGGCGCAGGAAAGCCGGCGGAGTCAAGGCCGGAGATAATGGAGCGCGGCAGCTATCTACCTGCCACTCCATGAAAATTCGCAACAGTAATTTACCTGCGGTCTTCCCATTTTGAACACAGACGCTAGATTTTGTGACGGTTCGATGACAGTGAGATGACGGTTTTGTTTCGCGTTCGAGGTTCGTGAGTTGTCAAATCGGCTTGCTGTGGCACAAGGGGATACGGAATGTGAGAGTGCCGGCGGCAGTGCAAAGCGCCGCGTGCAGGCCCTTCATCTCGCCCGCACCCTGGCGCTCACCGTCTTTATATCGGCGCTTCTGGTATTTTCCGTCGAACTGATCGTTCGCGGCTCGCTGTCGCAGACATTGCTGTTCTTCCAGCAGCCCTTCCGGCCGGGATGGACAACGGTCGTGATCTTTGCGCTGGTGCTGGTGTTTCTCGACGCACTGCTTGGGCGCGCGCATCACGCTTTGCTGCTGGTCGCGCCGCTGGCGCTGCTTCTGGCCTTCATCGGCCATCAGAAATCGCTCTATCTCGGCGATCCGCTCTATCCGACCGACTTTCTCTATGCCCGCCAGATCGTGGAACTGACACCGCTTCTGGTGCGACAGCGCCCGATGTCGGCGGTTTTCATGGCAATCGGGGCGATCGCTGCGATCGCCATGCTGGTTTATGCCTGGAAGTTCTGGCGTCGTCGCATACCGGCGCTGTCATGGCGCGCCCGCATCACACGCCTCGGCCTGGCGTTGCCGGCGCTGGTATTCTTCGGCTCGATCATGGACTACGCGACCTTCTCCTGGGCGCGCGACCGGCTCCAGATCATCCCGATCATGTGGGACCAGAAGGAGAATTATAACAGCAACGGCTTCGCCATCGCTTTCGCGCTGAACGTGCCGATGGCAAAGGTGTCGGCGCCGGCCGGTTATTCGGACAAGGCCATCGCTGCGATCACGCGGCCCGAAGCGGCCGACCCGATCCTGCCTGCCGAAAAGCCGGATATCATCATCGTGATGAACGAATCCTTCTGGGATCCGACCCGGCTGCCTGGCATCGAAATCGCTCCGGACCCCATACCCAATGTACGCTCGCTCGAATCCGGCCATATCTTCTCCCCGGAATTCGGCGGCATGACCGCCAATGTCGAGTTCGAGGCGCTGACGGGCTTTTCCAATGCCTTCCTGCCTTATGGCAGCATTCCCTATCAGCAATATGTGCGCAGCCCCATTCCCTCGCTCGCCACTTTCCTGAAAAGCGAAGGCTACGCCACCAAGGCGATCCATCCTTTCGGCGGCTGGTTCTGGAACCGCACGCCCGTCTATCAGGCGTTCGGCTTCGACACGTTCCTGTCGGCCGACAATTTGCCACCGCTTGCGTCGCGTGGGCCGCTGGTGTCCGACGAAGCCTTGACCGAGGAAATCATCCGCCAGGCCGACGCCACGCGCGATCCGTTCTTCATCTTCACCGTGACGCTGCAGAATCACGGCCCCTATGAACCGAACCGCTATTGGGACACCAGCCACACCGTCTCGGGCAATGTCAGCCAGACGGCGCGCGATTCGGTCCTGAGCTATGCCGAGGGCGCCTCCGACGGCGACAAGGGCCTCGCGCGGCTGATCGAATGGGCGAAGAACCGTGAACGTCCGACCGTCATCGCCTTCTTCGGCGACCACCTGCCGCCGCTCGGCCCCGTCTATGTCGAGACCGGCTTCATGAAAGACCAGGTCGCACCGCGCAAGGCGCCGCTGCCCGAGATGAGCCTGCAACATGAAACGCCGCTGGTCATCTGGTCGAACCGCAGCGGGCCGGCGGCAAACATCGGCTCGATCAGCCCGGCCTTCCTGCCGCTGCATGTGCTGCAGACGGCCGGCATCAGCCACCCCTACTACACCGGCTTCCTCGGCGGCGTGCGCGAGCATTTTCGCGTCGTCGACCGCAACATGCTGGTGACGCAGGACGACAAGGACCTGCCCGACTGGTCGCGCGCCAAGGAGATCGATCCCGAGATCCGCGATTTCCGCCTGCTGCAGTACGACATGATGTTCGGCAAGCGCCACGCCGCACCGGAATTCTTCCCTGAAACGACGGGGAAGCCGGTGCCGGCGACCTGAGAGTGATGGCGGCAGCAATTCCAGGAAAGTGTGCTGCGGTTTTCCGTCCGGAATTGCGTAAGGAAAAACCGTCAGTTCGTGACGTAGAGCTGCGTGATCGCATAGGCGATGTTGTCGAAGGCGGCCTTGAGCTGAGTGGCATCCTTGGTCGGATAGTAGTTCGCCGGCGTCGACGCACAGCCGCTGTAGAGTGTGCGGTTCGCAGCCGTGTCGGCACCCAGAACGACGGTGAACACCTTGACGCCCTTGTCCTTCAGACTTGTGCACATGGTACTGGTCAACGTGTTGACGCTCGTCAGGGCCTTGGCGCGTTCGGTCGAACCCAGCCTTCCTCTGCTGAGATAGCCATAGGCGCCATAGTCGGAGCCATTGAAGTTATTCTTCTGACCAAAAACATTGTTTTCGCCGTCAGTAAAGACAACCACGACCTTCGATGTGTCTTCGGAGTTGAAAGCATCTCCGTCGCTGAACTGCGGTGACAGAACGCGATAACCCCATGCAAGACCCTCGGAAACGTTGGTTCCCGAGCCGTTCCAGTATTTCATCTTGTCGATTTCGGCCTTCAGCTTCTCAAAATCGGCAGTCAGCGGCGCGATCGGCGTCGGACATGCATAGTTCGGCCCGCTGGTCAGAGGCGCTGCCGTGGTGATTTTCACTTGATTGGCGGGTTTGTCGGTAATCTTGGAGTACTTGGTGATAGAACTTTGCAGCTTCCTGTTATCAGAGTTGGTTATAACGTCGCTGAGATAGGTGTTGTTGAATACGGCCGTATCGGCGTTGGCAGCGTTTGCGGCAGCGCCGGGCTCGTCCGGAGCGAAATAAGGCACGAACAGCGTTGCCGGCACCGTCTCATTGGGAACCGTGTCGTCCAGATTGTAAGGTGCTGGGCGCGCTTCGACGCAACCTTTCCAATCCACATTGGCATTGCGAACGGTTGGATAACTGGGATTGAGTTTAAGGAACAAATCCCAGTGCCCGTAGCGGTTTTTTGTGTCCGCGGGATCGAAGTTGGTACCGTTGTGGGAATTATCTGTGGTCGGAATCCGCGTTCTCTTATCGAGCCACGCTTCCTTAAAGAATCCCTCGCCGTTTATATTCACTGCCGTCACGAACGGCACCAATGCAGTGCGGATTTCGCGCTCGGGCTTCTCCTGCTTGGCTTTCTTGAGAATCTCGATCAGTTGCTTCGAGCCGTCGCGCAACGCCTTCATGTTGGTTTCGCCCATCGATCCGGTGTTGTCGAGCACGAGCGCCACTTCCAGTTTGGCCGTCGATTCATAGGCGCTGGCGCTGACGGCCAGATGCGCAGCCTTGCCGAAGACAAAGCCGAAATTCAGCGAAACGTCGGCTTGCGCCGTCGCAGTCGTCCTGATGTAGTTTACGCCCTGTTCGACGGTCAGGCTGGCGGTCGGGCTGACCAAATCCGATTTGTTGCTGGTATTGGCCTTGAAATATCCGTCGAAGAGATCGTCGCGCGACGTGTTCTTGTCCGCAAGACGCGAGGCGGCAAGCACTGCCGAATCCAGCGCGTTCTGCAGGTTAGATTTGGCTGTCATCATGCTGGAGACGTCGAGCGCGAAGCCGACGCCGGTCAGAACCACAGGCAGCGACACGGCGAACATCATGGCAAAATTGCCGCTGGTCGAGCGCCAGAACCGCGTGACGAGCATTTAAATTACCCCCAGATAGCCCAATTCCCGCGATTTCTGGGTGAACAGAGTGAAGAGATCGTTGATTTCCGGGATATGCTTGCCCGCAATTTCGCGCGGTGGTTAAGGATGCGTTGGTAGAGCGCCAGCAATTTTCTGCGTCCGGCGCCTCCGGAGTGAAGACCGGCGCCAATGCGACGATCGGCCCTGCCCTTGCCTTCCCGCCAGAATGCTGTATAGACGCCCGCAATCTGCCGGTCCCAGCTGGGGGCTGAACGGAGGGCCGGAAGGTTTTTCGCAGGAAAAGCCGCCGTGTGAAGCAAAAAGTGCTTCCGCCTCCCGTGTCTCCGCTCTCGACCGTCTCGTCATGCTCCTTTCTTCCCTGCTCTTGCAGGTCAAAGAGAAGTTGCAGAGGCTTTAGCCGCCGGGAACCGGACAGGGAAACGAAGAAAGGCAAAGAACAATGGCTCTATACGAACATGTGTTTCTTGCCCGGCAAGACCTCTCGCAGCAGCAGGTCGACGCGCTTGTGGAACACTACAAGGGTGTCATCTCCTCGCATGGCGGGTCCGTTGGCCGGGTCGAGAACTGGGGACTGAAGTCCCTCACCTACCGCGTCAAGAAGAACCGCAAGGCGTATTACACGCTTATGGATCTCACCTGCCCGCCGGCCGCTCTCAACGAGATGGAGCGCCAGATGGGTCTTTCCGAAGACGTCCTGCGCTTCCTGACCGTCAAGGTCGAGGCTCATGAAGAAGGCGTCTCCGCCATGATGCAGAAGCGCGAAGAGCGCTCCGAGCGTGGCGACCGCGGCTTCGGCGATCGTGGCGACCGCCCGAACCGCAGCTTCGGCGACCGTGACCGTGGCGACCGTGGTCCGCGCAGCTTCGGCGACCGCGATGGCGGTGGCGATCGTGGCCCGCGCAATTTTGGTGACCGTGACGGCGCTCCGCGCCGGCCGCGCGATGAGGCAGGAGCTGCAGAATAATGGTCGACATCAACCAGATCCCGACCCGGCGCCCGTTCCATCGCCGCCGCAAGACCTGCCCGTTCTCCGGCGCCAACGCCCCGAAGATCGACTACAAGGACGTGCGTCTCCTGCAGCGCTACATTTCCGAGCGCGGCAAGATCGTGCCGTCGCGCATCACCGCCGTCAGCCAGAAGAAGCAGCGCGAACTCGCCAAGGCGATCAAGCGCGCCCGTTTCCTCGGCCTGCTGCCCTACGTGGTGAAGTAAGACCTGGGCGTGGCCCCAAAAAGTTGCAGACTTTTTGGGGCCACGCCAAAATAAGCCGGCGTTGGGGACAGTTTACTTTTTTCCGCATGAGCAAGCCTCGCAAAGGCACCGCTTTTCTGCGGAAAGAAAGTAAACTGTCCCCGGCACCATCCGCTTCGGGAGCGGCAATGAAAACCCGAGTTGAGGTCGGCAACGATCTCTAACTGCCGCGACAGGCAGGACAGCGACACCGGCGACAACGCCCTTTGCTTCCTGACCTGTTCCAGATTTCCGCCCACCGTGGCGACAACGAAAGGAACGAAACCATGGAAGTCATTCTTCTCGAACGCATTTCCCGCCTGGGCCAGATGGGCGACACCGTCAAGGTCAAGGACGGCTTTGCCCGCAACTTCCTGCTGCCGCAGGGCAAGGCGCTGCGCGCCAATGAAGGCAACAAGAAGAAGTTCGAAGGCCAGCGCGCCCAGCTCGAAGCCCGCAACCTCGAGCGCAAGTCGGAAGCCCAGGAAATCGCCGACCGCCTCGACGGCAAGACCTTCATCGTCGTGCGCTCGGCCGGCGAAACCGGCCAGCTCTACGGTTCGGTCTCGACCCGCGA
>VFQQ010002098.1_pt1 | contig 24161 bp, 44 predicted proteins | sample 3512341 | NCBI WGS metagenome assembly VFQQ01 (sample SAMN10412373, study PRJNA504923) | tailings metagenome | isolation source: Relicate 2 Philex TSF1 revegetated site | place: Philippines: Tuba, Benguet | collected 2017-08-29 | reverse complement strand
CTGCCGCCAGCAGCGGCCTGTTCCACGCGCCACGGCCAACCGCAGCGGGCCTGGCTTTCGAGTTTGCCGTGCTGGTGCTGCCCTTGGTGGCGGCGCTGATGGGCCTGATCTCACCAGCAGGCCTGATGGGCACCGCCGCCCTGCTGGCGCTGGCACTGTTTGCCACCCAGCACAGCGAGGAGTGGCAGCAGCGGCGGCGCTCCGTGCGGCGGCGGCCCCTCACCGAGGCGCTGCGGTGAGTGAGGTTGTGGCTGGAATGGGGTGTGACCTGTTTTCAGCCGAGCATCACAGCCCACTGCTCTGCTGCACAGCAGCGCCCCTCTTCAACTCCTGCCCCTCCTCCCCGCTTCGCCCTGCAGTGACAGCCTGTCCGGCTACCGCGCCTCCCTCATGCTGGTCACTCTCATTGCCATCCTGGGGGTCGATTTCCCCGCCTTCCCCCGCCGCTATGCCAAGGCCGAGACCTTTGGCACCGGCCTGATGGATGCCGGGGTGGGCTCATTTGTAGCGGCCAGTGGGCTGGCGCATGGCTTGGCGGCGGCAGCGCGGGCGGCGGCTGCCAGCACCTCGCAGCGCCGCTTCCCGTGGCGGCGTGAGTGCAGCCAAGCGGCGGCGCTGCTGGCTCTGGGTGAGCAGTGGGGAGAATAGAGCTTGGGAGGCGGTCGATGTGGCTTGCGCAGGGGCTTTTGCGCTGGCTCTGCATGCCTGTTTGCAGTCCCATAGCAGCAGCTAGCCGCCCAAATGACTGTCTGGTGCCAGCCACCCTCCCACCTAGCACAACACGGTCTGCCGACCCCACCTCCCTGCCGCCTGCACAGGCCTGGCGCGCCTGGCTGCTACAAAGGCAGCCGACTACCAGAGCCACGCCAGCGAGTACGGCACGCACTGGAACTTCTTCCTCACGCTGGCCGCGCTGCGCCTGCTGAGCCTGGCGCTGCCCGGCGCGCTGGGTGGCGGCGCAGCGGCAGAGGGAGCGGCGGGCGCAGCCCTGCTGGCGGCGAACCAGTGGGGTCTGTCGGCCTGGGGCCTGATTGATGTGGTGCACTCGGACGAGCGTGCTGGCAGCTGGCTGCGAGCCAACAAGGAGGGCCTGCTGTCCCTGACGGGCTACTGGGCGCTGCAGCTGCTGAGCGCAACGGCAGGGCGGCTGGCCTACCGCTGGGCGGCAGCTGCGGCGGCCGCCTCGGCGGCAGCGGGGCGCGGCAGCAGGGCCAGCATGGGCAGCGGCGACAGCAGCTCCAGCTTCAATGGTGTTAGCAGCAACAGCCAGCTGCACGTCCGCACCAAGGCGCCGCCCCCGCCACTGGCGCCGCAGCTGCGCCTGCTGTGGCAGCTGGGCGGCGCCAGCGCGGCGCTGTGGGCCGCCTACTGGGCGGCCGCCCAGCTGCAGCCGGTGTCGCGGCGTGCCTGCAACGGCGCCTATGTGCTGTGGATGCTGGCACTCAATGTCCAGACCGTGGCCGCCTTTCTGGCCGCTGACCTGGCACTGCCGGGGGCCACCCCCTTCATCTTGTCGGCCCTCAATGCCGCCATGCTGCCCGTCTTCCTGGCCGGCAACCTGCTGACGGGCCTGGTCAACATGGCAGTCAACACGCTGGCTGCCTCGGATGCCGCAGCACGTGCCATTGTGGCCGCCTACGCAGCAGTGCTCTGCGGCGGCGCCGTGGCGGCGGCCCAGCGGTGGCCCCACAAGTGACTGTGCTTGCATCAATTTTTTCATTTGTATCCAACAGTGTTCCCCACTTGCAACCTGCCAGCCGCAATGCAATGTCATTATTAATAAGTTACACCTCTGGGGCTAGTCTGTGACGCACAACAGCCAGCAGCAGCTGGCCCACAGGCCGCCAAAGGCGCCACAGCCCGGCCAGGCTGCAGGCTCAGGAGAAGTCCAGGGGCGTGTCCTCATCCACCTCCCCCGCAGCTGCCACGTGGTCCTCATAAATGCCCATCTCCCGGTTGCTCAGCCGCTTCTGCTGCGCCACAAACAGCCAGGGCCGCTCCCCCTCGGGGTCCAGCGCCAGCTCCGGCCGCCACCGCCCCCAGTCCGTCTGCTGCCCAAAGTCCACGCCCGCGCCCAACAGCCTGCGGGGCGAGAGGGCGCAGGTGACTGGTTGGTGGGCATGCTTGTAGGGGCTGGCTGGGTAACAGCACTGCAGCCGAACGAGACACAGCCAAGTCCCCATCTTGCAGCTTGCAGTAGAACTACTCCCCTTTCTCGCTGTAGGTCAGAGCTGCCTTGAGGCTGCATCAGCACCCCCTCATCCCCGCGCTCCCCTGGCACCCACCCGACCGAGGCAAGCAGGTTGTCCAGCGCGCGGCGCGTCATGGGCGGCAGCATGCCCGCCACCAGGCTGTCAAAGGCGGCCAGGTTGGTGATGTCCACCAGCAGGGCGGACACCTCGAGGGCGCCCATCCCCAGGCAGGCCACACCCTGCAGGCACAGGCAGGCAGGCAAATGGGCAGTGGGGCGGGGTGGGTAGTGGGCGGTGGGGCGCATGGCCCGTGTGGGTGCAGGAGCCATGTGGGGCAGGGTGACCAATCCGTCCTATGGGTTTTTTGACACACAGCAGCTCTGTCTGCGATGCACAGGCCCTCGCAGCACCTCCAGCCTGCCGCAGCCCTGCCATGCCCCCACCTGGAGTGCCCAGACCGACAGGCGGTCGCCGCGGAACCCTGCCGTCTCTAGCGCCCCCGCAAAGCTGGACCCATCCGCCAGCTCAGCCGGCACACGACGCAGCAGGCAGCCACGGGGCACACGTGCTCCCGCCGCCTTGAGGGCGGCATCTGCTGCAGCGTGGGCTGCGGCGGGCGCCACACAGAACAGCACGGTGCCCTCGGGCCACGGCAGGCGGAAGGGGCGGGTGTCGAATGCGTCGCCCACAAGCACCACCTGGTTGTACTCCTGTTGGGGGCGAGGAGTGAAGGGGAAGGGCAGGAGAGGGCTGTGTTGGCATTGCAGAAGGCTGAAAACCGGCAGGCACCCCATGCCACCTGCAGCACAAGCTGGGCATGTCACCTCACACTTGCAAGCGTGGCGGCTGCGCCCCACCTGCGTCAGGTCTCGCTCCAGGTTGACGATTGTGGCTGCCTTGAGCAGCTGCTCATCCAGAAAGCGGGTGGCCAGCGCCTCACGCTGCAGGTTGGGCGCATCCAGCGCCTCTGGCAGCGCGCCGCCAGCTGCAGCCGCCGCATCCAGCGCCGCTGCTGCATAACTGTCTGCAAACAGCGGCAGCGGCTGCTGCTGCTCCGCAGCACGCACGGCTGCCAGCTGTGCACTGCAGTCCAGGGGACCCCAGCTGCCAGCCGCCGCGGAAACGACCTGGCGGCGGCGGCAGCGGCGGCGGTGGCTGGTGGGGGCGCAGGGCGCCATGCAAACTGCGACTGCGGCAGCCATAGTTGTTTGTGAGCGGTAGGACTGTGTGAACGGTGTGTGGGACGGCACGTGCGTGGCAAACTCCCTCTGGGGACTTTGGCGGCTAGTGTGCGCAATGCCGATGGGCAGATCGGAGCACTTGAGTGTGCTGAGCATTGGTAGCACGGCGAAATTCGCTGGCAGGGACCCATGCAACTTGCATCGCACGGGGGAGGCACTAGGCGCCCTTCCAGCGGGCTGTCTGTGCAATTGCCGATCGCGTGCACGTCGTGAGCAGTCGCCATGGCCGACTCGTGGGAAGACCGCGAGGAGCAGGCTGCTCCAAAGCCCAAAAGCAGCTTTTCTTTCAACCCGGGTGCATCATCGTTCACCTTCTCGCCCGGCGCGTCGTCCTTCGTGCCTGGGGGTGCGGCGGCCCCGGCCCCGCCCCCCGCCCCGGCCCCGCCCGCGCAGCCTGCGGCCCCTGCGCCGCCCCCACCGCCTGCAGCAGCTCCCGAGCCACCCACCGGATCGGCCGATGGCGCCCCAGCAGCGGCTGACAAGCCTGCAGGTGGGCGGCAGCGGCGGCGGCGGTCAGCGCTGCCTGCTTGCGATCAATGCTGCTTGCTTGATTCCCTGCATGCGATCCTCCTCCATCTGCGCATCGTCACTGCATACCTGCTGACGGCTCGTGTTTGCCACTTGCGCCGCCTGCAGCCGCGCCGCCCGCAGCGCCTGCACCCGCGGCACCAGCTGCCCCTGCGGCACCTGCGGCTCCCGCAGCCCCAGCAGCAGCGCCGCCTGCCGCGGTTGAGGCAGCGACCAAGGAAGTGAAGAAGATGGCAGTGGCAGAGGACAGCGATGTGCTGCTGGAGACGGAGGCACAGCGGGAGGCGCGGCACGCTGAGGTGCGATGGGGCGGCCAGGCTGGCTTTGGGGTGGCTATCTTGATTGAAGCAGTCGGTGCAGGCGCAACTTGTCATGCATGCCAGTTTGCTTGCAGCTTGCAAGGAACGTCGGCTGCAAACCTGCTGTCGCACGTCATTTCGCATTACCGGACTGCTGCTGGCTGCCATTTGGCTGTGTTCTGTAGCCGCTGCCCATGCTTCCCCTGTGCCCGCTGGTGCGCAGGTGCGCAAGACGCTTGAGGAGGTCAACAAGGAGGACCCACGGTGAGCGAGGTTTGGATTAATGCCTGCACACAGGGCTCGGCCTGTCTGCCACCAGACACTGCAAGGGCCGGCTGCTGCCTGCTATGTCATGCTGCTGCTGCTGCTGCTTTTGTTGTTGCGATGCCGTCCTGGACGCTCGCGTTGCATGCTTTGGTTGGGGCCGGCAGCCTGTCATGCAGGCGTGGCTGCCGTTCCTGCCGCTGGCATGTGCCACCAGTTCTCACACGGCACCCCACTGCTCCATCTGCCTTGCAGCGAGCACCTGAACATTGTGTTCATCGGGCACGTGGATGCCGGCAAGAGCACGACGGCGGGACAGATCCTATTCCTCACAGGCGGCGTGGACGACCGCACGATCGAGAAGTGAGGGGCGGCGGCGGGCGCTGGGGGCGGTGACAGGCGATGGAGGCAGGCTGCATGGGCCTGCTGCTGCATGTCATGGGGCTTCTGGGGTGGCGCCATCTATGCTGTTGCAACCATACTGCTGGTGCTGTGCTGCTGTGCCACGATGGTCGGTGGAGTGGCTGATCTTTTGTCATGTCACGAGCAGTGGCAGCAGGTGCATGACACATTGAACACATGCTGCTGCTGCTGCTGCTGCTGCTGCTGCTGCTGCTGCTGCTGCTGCTGCTGCTCACTCCGTCACCCACCCACCACCTGCCACCCACCACCCTCAGGTACGAGCGGGAGGCCAAGGACAAGAACCGCGAGTCGTGGTACATGGCCTACATCATGGACACCAACGAGGAGGAGCGCGCTAAGGTGCGCAGCAGGCGCAGCAGGCACTGCATGTGCGACAGGCGCAGCAGGCGCAGCAGCTGTCGGCTCATTTGTTGAGCTGCGGTGGTGGGCTCGTTTGCAGGGCGGTGCTACTGTCCCATGCACCACTTTAGTTTTGCGCAACTGGAAAATGGCGATGCTGCTGCTGTCACAGCTGTCCCGAGCAGCTGCAGCTGGGTGGCATGCGCTGTCCCACAAGCCCTGCAGGATGCGCTGCCCTGCTGAGCTTGATGAGCTGCACTGCTCTGGCCTGTGCATCCATCCACTGCTGCTGCCTTAGCAGCCGGCCGGCATGCACTGCTGTACTGAGCCATGCTGAGCTGCACTGCTCTGGCGTGTGCATCCATCCACTGCTGCTGCCACCTGAGCAAGTGCAGCCGCTGAGCTGCACTGCTCTGGCCTGTTCATCCATCCCTCTGGTGCGCAGGGCAAGACTGTGGAGGTGGGGCGCGCCTACTTTGAGACGCCCAAGAAGCGGTACACCATCCTGGACGCCCCCGGCCACAAGGTGGGGCTGCGGTCCGAAAGGACTGGGTGCACTGCAGGGCTGCAGGGCTGCTGTTGGGAGGCAGTGCGGCTCGGCTGCTGGTGGGGCCGGGGCAGAGAGGTGCAGGTGTATCAAACCCCCTGTGTTGGCTGGCAGAGCACTCGTTTCGTGTTCCCTCCAAAGCAGCCTGAAGCAGTTTGTTGCTGCCCACTTGCTCGCAGTCGTTTGTGCCCAACATGATTGGCGGCGCCAGCCAGGCCGACATCGGCGTGCTCATCATCTCCGCCCGCAAGGTGCGCACTAACCATGCTGTGGCGAATTAGCCGTTTGGGATGGCTGCTTCGGTGTGTAGGCAGTGGCCGTGGGCTGGCGGCACAAGAGGGCAGCTGGGCGCGATGTCATGTGCACGTCAAGCTGGCTGTCGCTGGCCAGCGGAACCCGTCAGCGTGGCAAGCATGGGCTGCTCGAGGCATCAGCCAATCCGTCTGGGCAACTGCCGACCTCTGCAGGGCGAGTTTGAGACTGGCTTTGAGCGCGGCGGGCAGACGCGGGAGCATGCGCAGCTGGCCAAGACGCTGGGTGAGGGCGGCTGAGGGGCGCTGCTTGCTGCTGCCGTGTGCATGCATAGCTGGCCTCCCATTGCATTTCCATCCACCAGGTGGTGCTGCTGCTATTTGAGACTTGTCTTGCTGCTCTTCTGGAGTCAAGTTTTTGCTGCCAGCCCCTAGCACCCTCACCTGCGCGGCACCGAGGTCACCTTGCTTGAACCGCTTGCTGTCACCACCCCTGCTCATTCGGCGCCATCTGCTGCCCCAGCTGCGCCCCCACACCGCCCTTGCACCCCGTGTCACCCCAGGCGTGACCAAGCTGGTGGTGGCCATCAACAAGATGGACGACCACTCGGTGGTGGACCCCAGCGGCAAGTGGAGCAAGGAGCGGTGAGCGGCACCGGGGGCGCGGGAGGGCGGGTGGGGGAGGGGCCAGGGGACGGTTAGCAGGGGTGGGCAGTGCTGTGGCCGCTGAACAGCGGGTTGGACGCAGGCAGCCAGCTTCACCGTCGTGCTTCACCTCAGCTGTGTTACAGCAGCGCAGAACAGGGCGGGGAAGCCAGCCCACCGTGGCCCCTCTGGCCCCGCACCTGACCGGGCCTGCGCCTGGCTGCTGCCTCCTCCCGACAGGTACGACGAGATTGAGGGCAAGCTGACGCCCTTCCTGCGCGGCTGCGGCTACAACCCCAAGAAGGACCTGCTGTTCATCCCCATCTCGGGTGCGCGCCCCGCCTGCCCGCCTCTGTTGGCTCGCTGTTCTCCTCCATTTGCGGATGAAGCACCTCCGTTTGCCAGCCTTGGGCAGGGCAGGCGTGATAGGGAGCCCGCTCGGCTGTGCCCTGTTTGTAGACCTGCCTGCTTGCATGCATGATTGTGGCGTTGCATCGGTGAGCGTAGATGTGCCGGGCACACAACAGCTGCCGCAGCCGCCAACGGCGCCCGTAGGGGTCACTTGTGCAACCTGCCTCTTGCTCATCATAACTCCCAACGGCTCATTTTTCCGCCTGCAGGCCTGGCGGGGCTGAACATGAAGGAGCGGGTGCCTGCGGGCAAGTGCGAGTGGTACAAGGCAAGCCTTCTTGAGTTTGCTGGCTGATGTGGCAGTCTTTGCTGCTCTTTACCGGGCAGTTCCGCTCCTGGCTGTGTAGTGTCGCAATGGGCGATCAAGGACACTGCCAGCTGGCAGGTTGGGTTCGCTTGTGCCTCACATCGACACGGGTTGACGTGGGAGCATCGCAGAGCCCGCCGCCCTTTGAGCCGGTGGTTCACGCATCAGTATGCATCATTCCATTGCCACCGCCGCTTTCCATGCTGTTGTAATAACAAACAGATTAACTATCCCTGTCCACCGCAGGGCCCGCCGCTGTTTGAGCTGCTGGACGAGATCGAGTCGGCGGCGCGCGACGCCTTTGCGCCCTTCCGCATGCCCATCATGGACCGCTACAGGCGAGTACTGTGGGGTGGCGTCGTTGGGGATAAGAGGTGGCTGAGGGCGGACATGGGCGGCAGCATTGAATTGGCGCCTGCCTGCCACGCATCTGCCCCACCTCAGCAGCCAGCCCACATGCTGCTCCTGCTGCCTCATTACCCGCCCGCAGGGACATGGGCACAGTAGTGATGGGCAAGAGCGAGGCGGGGGTGGTGAAGAAGGGCGACACCCTGATGGTCATGCCCAACAAGTGAGAGCGGGGGCCATTCGGTGTGGGACCTGGGCGGCCGCTGTGCTGCCTGTGCAGCCAACCAGCCTGTGGTGTTGTCTGGCCGCTGCACTGTCTGCCCCTTGCAGCTGCATAATGCGCAGTCATCACTGATCCGCTCTTTCTGACTCCCCTCGCCCCTGCCTCCCTCCCCCTCCTGCCCAGGGTGCCCGTCAAGGTGGTGACCGTGTACCGCGACGAGACGGAGGTGAACGGCGCGCGGCCGGGCGAGAACCTGCGCCTGCGCCTGCAGGGCATTGAGGAGGAGGACATCTCGGCGGGTGGGTGGGCACTGGGGGAGGAGGCTGTGTGGCCACTGGGCATGTGGGGTGCATGCTGCCTGGGGCCCCGGACTGGGTGTCAGCAGGTGCATGTGTGCGCGGGCCGCCTGAGTGCTGGTTTAAATGAAGCTGCGGCATGTCGCTTGCCCACCTGCTCACCGCTGCCTGCCGCCCTCCTGGTCTCTGTGCTGCAGGCTTTGTGGTGTGCAGCCGTTTCAACCCGGTGCCGGCAGTCACGCAGTTTGAGGCGCAGGTGCGGCCTGATGAGCCCAAGGATTGCCCGCTGCAGTTTGTGGGCTGAACATCTTTCACAGGCTCAGTCAGCGCCAGCTTGTGGACAGATGCTCCATCCTGTCACCCTGGCGCAGCGGTTGCCTCTGCTGCGCTTGACGTGCAGTTCATCTGGATGGCGTCCGCCCCGTTGTTCCCCTGGCACCCTGCCTGCTTGCGCTCCTCCGTCCCGGCGTCCATTAGTCTGCTCTGCTCCTCCCTGTTACCGCAGGTGGTCATCATGGAGCTGCTGGACCACAAGCCGCTGCTGACGGGCGGCTACAAGGCGGTGCTGCACATCCACTCCAGTGAGCGCTGCGGCACAGCACGGGGCGGCAGCCGGGATGTGGTTGCACGCAGCCAAACAAGCGTGGAGCGGCAGGCTGGTCGTTCTCGCATGCCTGTGGCTTCGCTGCTGCAGCCGCCTTGCCCTCTGTCTTCTTGCCCATGCTGAAACCGCTGAAGAGCACATGTCCCGTCTCAGCAAACTCACCTGCCCTCTTCACTCTTCTCGCCCATCTCCTGCTGCAGTTGTGGAGGAGTGCGAGGTGACCAAGCTGGTGGCGGTGGTGGACCCCAAGACCAAGGAGAAGAAGAAGGCCAAGTTTGCCAAGAGCGGTGAGAAGAGCTGCCGCGGACGAGGCGCTGTTGGCTGCGCTGTTTGTTGCGCTGTTGGCTGCGCTGTTTGTTGCGCTGTTTGTTGCGCTCCTGGCCATCCAAGCCCTGCAGCTGCGGCCTGTCGGACAAGCGGTGGAGCCCCTGGTGCAGCTCGCAACTAGCCCGGGCGCAGAGGCTTTGGTGCTGGCTGTGTTTCTGGGCCGTTCGGCGGCTGATGCGTGCCTGCCCCATGCATGCCTGCTGCCGCCGCTGCAGGCGCCATGTGCATCGCGCGCATCGCTGTGGAGAAGCCCATCTGCATCGAGGCGTTTGACAACGTGCCGCAGGTGGGCAGGCCCTTGCTGAGCGCTGCTTGCGATGGCGCCAAGCTTGGCTTGCGTAGTGACAACTTTGGGCTTGCATGTCGAAAACTTTGGCAGTGCTTGGGCAGCTGGTGTGGGCCGGCGGGACTTGCCGTTGCTGAATGCTCATCCCTATCGCTGCACGTGCCTGCTGGCGAGCGAGCAGCACCTGCGTCCCACTGCATAACACCTGCAAGCCCAACCGACCCACCTCCCTTGCGCAGCTGGGCCGCTTCACGCTGCGTGACGAGGGCAAGACGATAGCCATCGGCAAGGTGCTGCGCGTGCCCAAGCGCGGCGGCGGCGGCACGCAAGCAGAGTGAAGCGGTGGCTTGCCGATGACTGCTGCACCACCGCAAGTTGTCATGTAATGCAGCCGCTAATTGTAAGGCACGAGGCAGCTCAGAATCGAACTGAGGCGTGTCGCATGTGCCCCTTCAGTGCGAAAGGTTTGCTGCCATACCATAAGGGCAGCCTCGGCGTGCTCTTGTCCAACCCCTCCGTGTGCTGGCTGACGTACGGCATCGTGCAAGTGGCAAGTTGCAAGCAGGTGTTCACACGAAAACACGTTTTCCGGAGGAGCATGTATTGGTGCAAAGCAGACACGAGAGAAAAAGGCAGGCACATGGGGCAAGCGAGGGCACACTTGGCGCTCGCCGCGGCTAACAAGGGCAGGGCATCAGAAACCGAAGGTAGGGCTGGGACATGTGCAAAGATGAAGGGGGTACGCGTACGCAAAGCAGGTTTCAAGGCAGGGTGGTGGCATGCCCGTGGAAATGTACAGAGGCGGGCAGGCACAGAGAGCAGAGAAATGGCAAAGGCGAAGTACATGTGCTCCTGAGCAGGGCACACCATAGGGGCCGCCGCATGCAAGGCAGCCTGGCTCAGGGACAGCGGGCTGACTCTCACTGCTTCTCAACCGCAAGCTGCTGCACCTGGCTGCTCAGCTGCTGCACCTGCCTGCTCAGCTGCTGCACCTGCGCGGTCTGCTGCTGCAGCAAGGCGCGCAGCTGCTGCACCTGCGCGGTCTGCTGCTGCAGCAAAGCGTGCAGCTGCTGCAGCTGTGCACCCTGCTGCACCAGCTGCGCGCTCTGCTGCTGCAGGGTGGTGGTGGTGTAACCCTCGAAGTACGCGCTGTGCCGGGTGGTGGTGGTGGTGGTGGCGCCCTCGAAGCGGGCCGCCCGCTGGCCTGGGGCCTGCATCTCCTGGCGCAAGCTCAACTCCAGCTTGTCAACCCTGTCCCTAGTGGTCCAGGCGGCACCTAGCGCAACAAGTACCGACGCCCCAAGGAGCAGCTCCTGCAGAAGTGGCCCCACAGAAATCACCGTCACAGAAAAAAAGCCTCAAACCAACCAAGTGGGGGCAGGAGTGCAAGGCACCAGCACATGGCCGCCGCACCCCTCTGCACAGACAGCGCAACTACAGGGAAGCCGGCAGCAGCCTGCAGAATGCAGGTGAGATACTGCCAAGAGCTGATTGCATGCCTGGCAACAGGTTCCCTGCCACATGGTTTATTGTCGCTTGGGCGCTCACCGGCAGGCCGAGCAACGCTGCTGCTGCTGCTGTGGACTGCAGCAGCGACGGCGACGGTGGCTGATGCGCCTGGGCGGCCTTTGCTCCGCAGTTGTTCTCAGCCTGTGAGACAATTGCCTGCGTTGGCAGGAGCGGCCAGGCGGGGCTGGTCGGCAAGAGTCGGCGCTCTGGGGCTGCACCCTTGCCGCAGCCTGCATCGAGCTCTACCGCCGTACAGCAGTCTGCAAAAGGGGCAGGGGTTGCTGCTGCTCTGCAGCTTGAACGGCTGCAAGGCGCACGCTGCAGGGAACGGACCCCAGCTGCTGGACGGTCGTGACGACCCGTGCAGCGGCGGGAGTGGCGGCGGTGGCTGGTCGGGGCACCCGGCGGCATGCAAGCTCCGTGACAGCATGAGTTGGGGCGGGCCTCGACTCACCGCGCTGCGGAACGATGCTGCTGGGGCGGCCCGACGTGTGGTCAGGAGGGCTGCCTGGCGGAGCATTTTCCCGCTTGAACAGCAGCTTCTGCAGGCTCGGTATGACGGACGGACCAGTTGGCAATGGGCGTGAGGCCCCTGGGCCACATTGGCCGCGTGCGCTGCGGCATGGGAGCGGCGCTCGCCACTGCCGGTGACGTTGCTCACGTCGCCCAGATGTGGAGCGTAGTTTAGTCTACTTTCCTGCACAGTAGTGTTATCATGTTACATTCTGGTCAGAAGCATACAAGCATTGCTAGCCGTGCCGCCTGCTGCTCAGTCCTCCAACTCGCCGGCACGCTCCAGCATGGCCGTGTATCGTCGAGAGGCGTGCTGGCGCAGCAGCTGCGTGTTGCCCTGCTCCAATCCCTCCAGCGCCACGCGCCGCAGGTTGTCCTGTGGTCCGTGACAGTGTGAATCAAGGGGGTGGGTGTTATATTTGTCACACAGGAGGGTCCACCGACTCGCATGCGCACTTTGAAGGACACACCAGATGCAATCCATAAACTTGAGCGACCGCCACGTGCAGAGGCAGCGGACAGCTGGCGTTTGCTGCCGGCCCTCACCCACTCAAAGTCTTCCTTTGCGTACGCCGTGCGCACCTCGATGATCCGCAAGGCTGCAGCACATCATGGCAGAGGCAACAGCAACATTGGCAGCGACCCAAGGTGGCGGTGCTCTCAAGACTCGCAGCGAGGCACATGGCTGCCCCGGGCCAGCGATCCAAGGCACGGCCTGGCCCCAGCTGCCCATATCCGTCGCCAAACACCTAGACTCACCCAGCAGCTCATCCTCCACCATCAGCTTAGACAGCCAGGCATCAGCATCCCGCATGCTCTCCTCGTGCATGAACCGCCGCAGCGTCGTCATGCCCGCAGCATTGTATGCCCCCAGGTCGCCTGCAGAGGGCAATTTGGAGGCGGGTGGCAGAGGGTCAGGCTCCTTGTGCAGCCTCGAAGCGCAGGTGTCAGCGGACGCGCACCATCCGGCAGCACGGTGGGGGTGCAATGATGCAACAGGCAGCAGCCGATAGCAGCAGCAGCAGCAGCAGCCGGCAGCAGGGGGTCCTGACACACGCACCGCGGCCGATGCCTTGCAGCTGGGACTCCACAATCTTGCAGGCCACAAAGGTGAAGAAGGTCTGCAGGCTCTGTGCGGCGCGCCGCTCGGGCGACTGCCCTCCAAAGCTGTAAGTTCAGATTGGGGAATCAAGTGAGAGAACAACAAATCAGCTGCAGCAGCAGCGTTCTGCAAGTCTCGACGGTGAGCGCAGTCGCGCAAGGCACAATTGCCGGTTATGCGGCAGCAAGCATAGTGGCAGCTGGACCAGTAAGCTAATGCTTGCCTGTCGCTCGGCACGTACATGCCCGACTGCATCAACACCAGGCTGCGAAGAGCCGCCTGCTGCTGCCGGGAGGGCGGCGGTGCCGCCTGCCGCAAGCCGTTCCGCTGCTGCCGCTGGCCTGCGGCTGCTTGCCGTGCGCTTGCAGCGGCCCAGGTTGCACATTGTACTGTTGACATGGCAGATGCAGGACGGCAGTGGCCCGCACAGGGCTCTTGCGGCCAGCTCGAACCGAGTCTCCCACGCCGGAAGCCGCGGAGGTGGCTTGCAGTGCTTGGTCAGGCTAGCCAAGTGTCACAAACAAATGTGATCGCGTGCATCAGCCTGCAGAGGGCACGCCGAGCATTGCCGCCAGCCGCCACGCGGGCGGCAGCAGCCGTCGCCGCGGCCACATTTCCTCAAAGGCACCACTCTTGCTTCTGAGGCAGATCGCCCTGCAGGTAAGAAGACATTTGATGCAATTCCGATTTAGTGTCTCTGCTGAAAATCTGCGACAGCCGTGCGGGAACTGGCTGCTGTTTGCATGTCCCCGTGCACAACAACCCTGCAAAGCCATCCCAGTTGCGGAAAGGTTTTTATGCAATCCAACACCGTGATGTTGTGGAAGTTGACGTTGCATTGCCTGATAAGCTACCGCTGTGTTGCCGTGCGGACTGCAGGTGGCTGGCAACCCGGTCGCTCCCCGCCACTCCCGCCCAAAGCGGCGCCAGCGCCGCGGCGCAGCGCTCTGCCCCCCTTGCTCCCATGACCCCCTTCCCCGCGGCTGATCGCGACAAATATCTTTTGGACGCAGCAGCACGTACTGGCGCTCTACGATATGAGTGCGGCAGTCCTTGCGCCGGTTCTCGGCCCCGCTGCCGCCAGCGTGGGCCTGCAGGCAAGCTTGGTGCTGCATAGATCTTTTCCTGGCTTCTGGTTAGCTTGGGGGGCGCGCGGAGCCTGCACAGCTCGCTCGCGCGCACCAGCCGCAGCAAACCGAGCATTCCTGGCAGTGCCCTGGCTGCCATGAGTTGCTCTATGAGGTGCTGGGAACGCCCGAACTACATCTGCTGCACTCTGCGGTTTGCCGCCGCTCGCCGCCCGGTGCCGCTGCTGCAGGCTTGTGCCGCCCCAACCGCCCTCGACCCTGCCCGCCTGTTGCAGGTGCTGCTGCAGCCCTATGGCGCAGCTTCTACCCTCGGCAAGGTTGCAAAGTGCGCTGGGCAGGGCGAGGAGGACTCTGACGCTGCCTGCTGGCTGTGCGGCATATGCTAGGGCCGCGCGTCTCCCGATGCAACTGCTCCCTGCCCTCTCCTGATGCAACTGCCCCCCACCCTGCCGCTGCAGCACGTGCGTCGGCCTGCTGTACCCCGCATACTGCACACTCAAGGCAGTGGAGCAGCGGCAGCCCAATGCAGCCACCAGCAACAAGTGGCTCATGTGAGCGCACTCACTGGGTGCATGGTCTGGCAGGGCGCCGGCAGGTTTCAACTTTGCTGGCTTGCGGTGGTAGGGCTTGTCGAACCTGTTTTGGGCATCGCTGTGGACATGCTTTGGGCGTACCTCACGCTTGGCATCCCTTCCACTTCCCGGCGTTGCAGCTACTGGAGCGTGTACGGCCTGCTGACGGCGGCGGAGAAGCCGCTGGACAAGGTGGGTGCTGCCGCCGCTCGCATGCCGGTCTGGCTTGCCACCCTGCATGCTGCCCACCGCCTCAGTTGCGCCAACGGCTGATGCTTGTGATCCTTGTTGTTGCTGCTGCAGGTGCTGGCCTGGGTGCCCTACTACCAGCTGGCCAAGCTGGTGCTGCTGCTGTGGCTGCAGTCGCCCGCGTATGGTGAGCCAGAGAGCAGAGCGGCGAGCAAGAAGCTCAGGCGGCGTACTTGCGGGTCATCGCGGCGGGTAACGCCATGCAGCTTAGTCAGGAATGCAGCTTAGTCAGGACTGCAGTCACTATGTCGAAGCAATCGTGCTAAAGGTCTTGGTATCATCTCCGTCCTGGTATCATCTCCGTCCTGGTATCATCTCCCACCCTCCCACACCTCTTCCACGGCCGCAGAGGGGGCACAGCGCATCTACATTGAGGGCATCCGCCCGTGGCTGCTCAGGTACCAGCCTGCCCTGGACCATGGGCTGGCTGCGCTGCTGCACACGTTGGTGAGTGCTGGGTGACTTGCAAAAGGGCTGGAGTCGAGCTGAGGGCCAGAGCTGGCTGGCGGTGCTTGGCTGGCAGGCATTGGCGGCGGCACTGCCGCTGCTGGTGCTGCTGATGCTGCACATGGTTTTCAGGCTGGGCCAGGGCCCGGCCAGTGCCCCCAACTGTCCATGCCGCCGCTGGCTCTCTCGCCTTGCAGCGGCGGCCCGAGCTGACAATTCTGGCCGAGGCGCTGCACCACTTTGCCCAGCGGACGCCGGTGCTGGAGTGTAAGTTGGCAGAACACAACAAGCTTGCGCAAGAACTGCAGCTGGTGCACCGTGCGTCGCTTGCCTCTGCACCACATGAAATGCTCAACTCCTCGCTTCACGATGCGTGCAGGGTTTGTGCGTGGACCGGCTGGCGGGCCCGCCCCGCGAGCCTTCATCACAGACGGCAGCCACGCGCCACGCACATAGGCGCCAGGGCAGCAGCGTTTCGTGCCGGCTGCAAGCGTGATGTGCAAACAACAGCGTGCGGCATGCTCTGCAACGAACACTTGGGCTACAATCGTCGACAGCACATCAACCTTTTCACAACACGCCGGTCACTAGCAAACGCCCCTGTACTCCATCCCGTGTGTGCAAATGTATCTGCCAAAACCTGTTCCCCGTAGTAGCGTTCCCTTCCTCCTTGTCACACTGCTAAGTTCACTTTAACTTGCTGCCTTGATGTCTTTCAAGCTTTGACTGTTAAGCTGCCACCGCTCACACACGCGCAGAGTAAAACTGGCAGGAACAAGGCCTGGGCATTCAATGGAAACTCAATGCTAAACTGGCAATGCAGTCCTTCACACCATGGCCATGGTGCGGGCGCGGGGAGCTGCCATGGCACGCGCCGCCTGCGGCTGCCGCCGAACAGCAGCCACGGCACGGCCCTGCAGCGCAGCAGCGCGCTGCAGCCGCAGCTGCGCCGCCGTACGGGGCTGGGCCAGGGCCGCCGCCTTGCCGCGGCTGCGGGGAGCGGGGGCCGCCGCCGGCTGCACTGCCGAGGCAGTGGTGGTGGCCCCACCAGCCTTCCCACCCTTGACGCCACAGTCAGCGATCATCACATCAAAGGCAGTCTGGCCGGAGCGGCTGCCGCACGCCTCCATTGCCTTGACCACGCCGTAGCCGCTCACCACCTGCTCGGTTGAAGAGGCGGGGTGCAGCAGGCAGGGCGGCGTTGGCGGAGACGCTGCTGCTGATCGGGACTGCATGTCCAGGCAATGCAGCTAGCTGCCATCATGACAGAGACAGCAGCAAAATGCAGCATGCACACCTGGCCAAACACCACGTGCTTGCCGTCCAGCCACGGGGTTTGCGCCACGCCTGGCAGTGGGAAGTGAATGGGTGGAGAGCAATTCAGCCAAGCACGCACACGGTGCCTCGCATGATATCACCACAGCACAGCAGGCCACGGGTGGCAGCCTGCCTTGCTGTGCAGCGGCCAGCATGCATGGGCAAACCCCTGCCCCACTCACAGAGGAAGAACTGGCTGCCGTTGGTGTTGGGCCCCGCGTTGGCCATGGACAGCACGCCCGGGCCCAGGTGGCGCAGGGCAAAGTTCTCGTCGGCAAACCGGGCGCCGTAGATGGAGTAGCCGCCGGTGCCTGCAGCAGAGAGCGAGCGAGCGACGCAGGAGCAGATGTCAAGCTTCCTGCCTGCTTACAATTGATCCGTACCAGTGCATGCCTGGCCGGGCCAGCGGCGGGCAGGCAAGCGCAGTGCTGCTGGCCAGCCGGCGCACCGTTGTCGGCGGTGAAGTCGCCACCCTGGCACATGAACGTGGGGATGACGCGGTGGAACCTGCGGGGCAGGTGAGACATACAAGGAAGATGTGAGGCAGGGTGGGGAGATGAACACAGCAGGCACGCCATGCGTTCTGTTGCTGGCCAGCAGCAGCAGAACCAGCAGGAGCAGAACCAGTAGACCGGTGGCACAGCAGAACCAGTTGTGCAGCTGCCGCCCCGGCTGGTCACACAGCCTAGGCGACCACGGCTGCCCACCTGGACGCCTTGTAGCCCTTGCCAGGCGGCGCCTGAGCCAGCTGAATGAAGTTCTCAGCAGTCTGCAGAGGGGGTGACGGAGCAAGGAGCAGAGTGTGAGTTTGAGAGGGAGAAACGTCGGCACAAACCGTCAGCTCAGGCTGCTGCATCTCCACCTGCAATACGACACATTGGCAGCGTGGCAGCTTGGCAGCCTGCCTTGAGGTTTGTGGCTGACCGCGCCCAACCGCGCCTCCCACCTTGGGGCAGATGTCCTGCTTCACTTCGATCTCAATCTGGCCCAGCGGCGTGGCATCGCCGTAGCGGCCCAGGCGCATGTCAAACCAGACAATGGGGTTCTCCTGCAGCAGGAAAACGAGGCAGCCATGGTAGGTATTGATCGACCAACCATTGGTCATGGCTGCGGCAGGCTGCACAGCGCACGTGGCAATTCCCCTCAGCGCTGCTGGCCACTGCAGGCCAGCTGACCGGGTTGGGTGCGCCCAGGGGCGGCTTGTAGCCCCCATCGTCCTGTGCCAACTTGGCAATGTCCTCAGGCTTGCTGCCGCCGGCGCCCATGGTTGCTGCATGAGTAGAGATGGGGCATGGAGGGGAGCGTCGGCAAGGGGGCGTTGGCCGCTGGCCCACCGCCTGCAGCCCGCAATCCAGCAGGCATCGTGTCCTGTCTCCCACAGCCACATGTATGCTAACTCAAGCAATCAGGTGGCTGTGCGCTGGCCTGCAGAAAGCCTAGCCGTGAGCGCTCCGGATAAGAAGCAGCAACCAGCACCTGCACTCTTCCGATGGACCGGCAGACGGACTACAAGTGCCGATCTCGGTCGCACTTGCGCAATTGTGCCCCACAGCGTAACATGCGGTGCCTGCGATGGCCGCCCATGCGCAAGGGCTCTGGTCAGCTTGAAGGCCCCTGATCGGGCCAATGTACTGATCAGAGCTCGGTCAGGGCGGCCCAAGTGGCTCTGCACGCCTGTGCGCACTTCCCAAGTCCACCTGGCTTGCAGCGGCACAGACCCGGCATGGCGGCCGTGCAAGAGGCGCTGCAAGCCGCGCAGGCGTGCCTGGACGCCGGGCAGCCCCGGGAGGCGCTGCAGCACTGCAAGGCCGCGCTCAAGGCCGACAAGCAGAGCGTGGATGCATTCCTGTGAGTGGCTGGTCGTTTGCAGACATCGATCACGCCTGATCCGAGCGGCCATGGCACAGCCCGCACCTGCTGCCACCTGCCGCCGCCGCCGCCCCAACGCTGCAGCTACCCCTCAGGCCGCACCTGCCGTTGAGGCCCAGCTGCCCAACCGCCATGCACTGCTGCCATGCAGGCTGGTTGGCCGTGCTGCCCATGAGCTGGGAGAGTTCAGCCAGGCGGAGCTGGCGTTCCGCCGCGCGCTAGGCGTGGCGCCCGACTGCCTGCCCGCATGGACGGGCCTGGCACGCCTGGCCGCCGCCACCGGCAACACCACGGCGGCAATCGAGGCCAATGAAAAAGCGGTGCGAGATGGTAGAGCATGCACAGGCTGGACCTACCGACCGCCATGCATGCACGCATGCATGCAACTTGATGGCCCCAGCCAGATAGGGTTTCAAGCCGCCGTCCCACGGCCTATGCCATTGCATGCCAACAGCCAGCATGCCCGCCCCGCCCACCCATCCCCCTCCCCCAGCTGGCACTGCTGCCTAAAGAGGATGCCTCGCACGAGCAGCACGAGCTGTGGCTGGCGGACGCATATGCACGGGCGGGGCGGTACGCCGAGGCTGTGCGCCAGTACCGCCAGCTGCTTGCCCCCGAGCGAGAGGCGGGTGCCACCCCGCCTGAGCAGCGCGTGGAGGTCCTGGCCCGCCTGGCCGACATACAGGTGCGGGCCAGCTGCTGCTGGCTGTTGAGGGATAGAGTGCCCACGGTTGTGCTGGTGGGACACATTGGCACGCAGCGGCGGGCAGCGGCGGGCCAACACGCATGCTTCGTGCCATGCCGCCCACATGTGCCTTCATGCGCTGTGTGTACAAACCTTGATGGTGCTGGCCTCTTCCTCAATTTCACGTGGTGATTGGCATACCTGCCACTTGAAGTGCTGTCATGCTTCTGTACTACCGCTGATGCAGTTGAAGCTGGACGAGGCTCGGGCGGTGCAGGAGATGGATACGCGCATGGCGGCAGCAGCGCAGCAGCGTGCAGAGCAGGCGGCGGGGGTTGCGCCGCCGCCAGGGCCTCCCGGGCGCACTGTGAGCAACCTGCAGCTGGAGGTGCAGGCGGAGCATGCGCTAGCGGATGAGCAGGAGGGGGAGGCGGGCACTGCACAGACGCTGCTGGAGCTCTGCTCACGTGAGATGTGTGGTGTGGTGTGGTGTGATGTGTGGTGGCGCTGCTGCCGGGAGACAGATGTACGTTGCTCGTGCTGACCTGGCGGCTAGCACCAGCCGTGCCACTGCTGATTTGCGTGAGTTCAGCAACTCGGTCATGGTTCAGCACCTGCAGGCCTGCCAACCAGCGCCGCTGCCCTGCACCCCCGCCCTCTGCAGTGGCGCCCCAGGCAGAGCGCTTTGTGCGCTACCATGAGGAGTGGCTCAAACGCTGCCTGCTCAGGATCTTCTCTGCGCCGCCCCGCTCAGGTGGGCTCGGCTGGGCTCGGCTGGCTGTTTAAGGGCTCGCTCCGCCTTGAACAACGGGCGGGATAGTCTGCACTTGCTTCATGCAACTTCTGCATGTCTGCTGCCCTCATGCCTGTGCTGGCGTTCCGCTGTATCATCTTCCACGTCCGCCTGCCTCTCGCACAATGCTGGCTCGCCCCAAACCCCCGCCCCGCCCGCAGTGGAGCGCCAGCACTTCCGCCTGGCGGCGCTGCGCGAGTGCCACTCCTGCATGTGGAAGGCGGGCATCAGCGCGCTGCCGTACGAGGCGGCGGTGTGGCTGCTGGAGGAGGAGGAGGAGATCAAGGGGGGGCACGTGCACGTGGGCGGCCAGGTGGGAACTTTTGGAGGGCTGGGCAGGGGCGGGCCCGTGGGTGGGTCTACATGCCCCTCACAGTGCTTTCGAGCAGTGCTCTGTGGCGTTGAGGCTTGGTTGCCTTTGTGCATGATGGTAGAACGTGTAATGCTGCAGCGCCACGTGTGATATGTGCGCATGGCAGCAGTCATGTCGCTCCTTTCCAGGCAGCCCTGCTTGGACGAAGTGTTGGCGTGCCGCTAAAAGCGATACACTTACCGTGTGCCGCAGGTTGTGGGCAGCTCCTGTGCGCTGGCCAGCGGCGTGCAGGAGGGCGGCGAAGGGCACCTGGGCGGCGGCCAGCAGGTGCGTAGTGGGCCAGCCTGGCAATCTCTTTTCTTCTCTCTGCCTTGCCAACCAGCAGGCCATGCTGCTGCTGCTGTGTTGCTGCATTCCTGCTGCGCCATGCTCCCTTGTTCGCACCAACCTCCTTCCACCCCCCTCAACCCCCCCTCGCTCCCACCCCGTGAATGCAGGCAGTGCTGTACGCGCTGGAGAACTTTGCGCGTCGCATGGTGCACCTGTTCCCAACCAACCCCACCGCCCAGGTCTGCCTGGGCCTCATGCTGCGCCGCCGCGCCTGCCTCAACGGCACGCGGCCGGTGCCGCAGGCGCTGCGCCGACAGCTGGAGCAGGTGGGCTTGCTGGCTGTGGTGTTGGCATTTGGGGTGTGGGACGCGCCGGCGGTTGATTGCCTGCAGGGGTGGAGCTGCTCGGCAGCTACCTGAACAGTTGCTTGCAACAGAACGGCTCGATGGCTTGCCTCACCTATCCGCCCCCAGGCGTGCACACTGATTTGCGTCCTCCCTGTCATCCCTGCCGCAGCTGATGCGGCGCGCCATGGAGGACGACAGCGCCAGCGACAGCGGCACCGGCTGGAAGGCGCTGGCTGAGCTGCAGTACGAGAACAGGCACTATCCGCAGGCGTACGAGACAGGTGGGTGTGGTTTGGGTTGAGGAGGGCACTGGACTTTGTGGGGTGTATTTGCTGCATGGAGCACAGGTGCCAACCACTGGGCTAAAGCAAGCCGGTTCTCACCCAAGCTGCAAGGTACCCATTGCCGTCCTTCCTGCAGCGCTGCGCGGCCTGCGCTGGCTGCACAGCCGCCGCGAGCGCGGTCACGAGGCGCTGACGCATGTGAGGCTGCATAGTGGCAGCGTTGTGCAGCTTGGGTGGGCAAACCATCGATCCAGAGCGCCTGCAGCTGCGCGTGCCCGCTGCCTTTGTTGCAGCGCTGGCGTTGCGGCGTGCACACTGCAACTCCCAACTCCTGTTGTTGCCCCGGCCCCCTTCACTTAAATAACCTTCAGGTGGCGCTGTCGCTGCGCCTGGTGGTGGCCAAGGCGCTGCGCCGCATGGGCAAGCTGGACGAGGCGGAGACGCACTTCAAAGTGCTGGCAGGTGGGGCGCAGCAGCCCAGCCGCAACCCTACGGTCATTGAGCCAGCTGGCTGGAATGGTCGGCCGCTGCCTGTGGCCGCTGCCTGCAGCCACTGCACTTGGCTCGTCCAGCTGCCGCTGCCGCCCTTCCTCAACCTCAAACCTCAACCACGCCTGCCACAGGCTGGGTGACCGAGGGCGAGGCCGCGTTTGGCGAGATGAGCGGCTCCGCGCCGGTGTCCATCCACCAGCAGGCGCTGCGCGGCATTGCGCTGGTGGGTGGTGTGACGCCCTGCACAAGGTTGCTGGCCTGAGCTGTCCAATGCTCCCAATGCTGCTGCTGCTTCGACTTGAGATGTGCAGATGGGTGGCTTTTTGTGCCCAGTGTCGACAGCCGCGAATGGGATGGCACCGGCAGAAGCAACTCAGACGTGCTGCCCCCTTCCCTGCCCCAGGTGGCGCTGGAGCGTGGAGACAAGGGAGCCGCCATGGCACAGGTGGGGCTGCTGTAGGCACAGTTCAGCTTTCCTGCTGGGCACATCAAACACCTGCACCTGGAGGGGCTGAGGGCTCCGCAAGGGCACCGCTCCTCTGGCCTCAAACCGTACACAGCAGGCAGCAGGCGCCTGACACCCGGCAGTCCTCCCCCAATCATTGCTGCCCCCCGCAGTACGAGCGCATCCTGGGCAAGGCTGCTCTGGGGCGGGGGCCCGCGGAGCACTGGGCCCACGCCGACTACGGCTGGCTGCTGTTCCAGGAGGGGGACGTGCAGGTGTGTGTGGGGGCACGAGAAAGGGCGGCGCACATCTTGTGCCTGCCAAAAACCAGGGCAGCCAAGTGACTTGCCACTGTTTGGCACGTACTGCCACAACTTTGCATGCCTGCTGCGCCACTCCGCGGCTGCTCCGGGGCTCCACCGCTGCTGCAGGGCGCGCGTGCGCAGCTGGAAGATGCGCTGCGCGTGGCCACCCAGTCCGGCTGCATGGTGACGGACTCGCAGGTGAGGGTGTGCAAAGTGTGGGCGGACGGGTGGGCGCGGGCCAGGACAGAGCCTTGCTGCGCTTGCCTGGTTGAGGCTCAACAGCAGCCCTCCTTGCCTGCATGCTTGCCACGAGCAGCGGCACTGAGCCATCTTACAGCTCACCTGTTGCATTGCCCGGTCCTCGTACCTGCAGCTGGCGGAGCACCACTACCGCCTGGGTGAGGTGTACTGGCGCATGCGCGGGCGCTACCGCAGCGAGAAGCAGTTTGCGTACACGCAGGTAGGGGAAGGGATGGTGGGTCAGGCTGCATGGCATGCATGGAGGTCGACAAAGGCGTAGTGGTGCTTGGAATGTCTGCTCACATCGCGTGAACACCATGCTGCCCGGACCAATGCAGTTCTTCGAGGCCGCGGCGGTGGAGGGCCACGCACAGGCGCCCGCCTTTGCTGCCCTGGGCCGCTACTTTGCAGAGGTGGGTGGCGGGCTGGACAGTCTGGTGGGTGGGTGGGTGACGCACGCTTCGGTCGGTGCTGCACAGCAACAGCCTCACACGCTCGTTTCCTTCAGCTCCGTTTGCATTGCACCATCACCTAACGTGCCCCACAGCTTGCCCACCCATCCACCCCTATTCCCACCCCCGCCCCACCACAGGTGGAGAGCAAGCCGGAGCAGGCGATGCGGTGCTACAAGCGTGCGCTGGCGCTCGACCCCTCTGTGGCCACAGCAGGTAGCGATCCGCGCCCTTCCTGGCTGAACAACCTGCTGGGCGCACTGCCTGAAGCAGCCGCCGCAGCCGCCGCAGCAGAGGGGACGGGCCAGCCGGCCAAGTCGCCGGGGCTGCGAGGGGAGGACAGTGCGGTGGCAGGCGTGGGCCGCAGCCCCGCTACCGCCGTGCGCGGCTGAGCTGCCGCAGCATAAAGCGGCTGTGCAGTTGGCGCAGCAGCCGCAATGCTAATAAGGAACAATACTTTCCGCATCAACGATGACGCCTTTAGTTGTACAGATTTCTGGAATAACGGGCTGCACTGGCAGCTCCCCTCTGCATGCGGCATGATGATGATGATACTCTTCTGTGCCTGCTTCTGTCTCCTACTGCCTTGTACCATGATGGCGCTCTGTTCCGGCCGAATCCAGTTTTAGCCGTGTACCGCTTCGCTGCCACTGTATAGCCTTGGCCCTCTGCCCCCTTCCACTTGGCCGCCGGAGCATGTAAACAGTTGACCCGCTACCCCAGTGGCAGCAGCGCCAGCTGTTTACATGTGCCGGACGGCCGGGGGGCAGAGGCTGGCAAGCAGTTGGCTGGATACCGTTGCTGACATGGCATGCCTGTTGGTGTTGCACTTGCAGGTGACCACCTGTGTGCCATGCTGGTCAGCAGTGGCAAGGCGGGCACCGCGCTCATGCTGTGCCGAGAAATTGCCAACCGCGCTCCCCAGGTGTGGGCTTGTGGTGGCAGTGTGCTTCCATGGCGCTGTACCCATATCTCGACTCACTGCTTTGTTACCGTAGTGGCTTGGAGGTCCTTTGTGCTTAGGGTTTGCAGCGTCAGTTCAGGCAGCATGCGGCTGCTTCGTACGGCTTGCCGCCTCGTCGGCACAGCCAAGTGCCTGCCTAATGCTTGTGCTCCCGCTTTGAACGCCCACCACCCTTCCCAGGCCTGGTGGGCACACCGTCGCGCTGGCTTCCTGCTGGCAGCTGCCGAGAAGTTTGAGGAGGGGGTGGCTGCCTTCCAGTCGGCGCTGAAGACGGACGTGCGGGACGCGGGTGGGTGGGCTGGGTGGGGCTGGAC